>Ga0134127_10002992_pt1 | contig 12118 bp, 6 predicted proteins | sample KB31753_FD_96459 | JGI IMG/M metagenome (GOLD analysis project Ga0134127, IMG submission 96459) | Terrestrial soil microbial communities with excess Nitrogen fertilizer from Kellogg Biological Station, Michigan, USA - KB3-175-3 | ecosystem: Environmental > Terrestrial > Soil > Unclassified ...
ACATCGAGTGCGTTGTAGCAAGTGTTGACCAAGCCGCCGGCAAACCATTTATTAAAGGGGGAGTGTGAGGTGTCCAGGATCTGGTCCCATTTTTTGTACCAGTGAACCGATTCTGCGGCGCGTGACCAAAAGCCTTCTGGATCTTCAAGCCAGCGTCCGTATTCAGTTTCATACGCTGTTTCCATACTTCAAAATTCAACCCAGCTTGTTTTGATGGATCATAACATGGCCGCGAGTTTGGAAACTTGTGACTCAGCGTGGGAAGCCGGCAACGGCAAGTTCACAAAAGTCTATTCGTGTTTGGGAATATCAGCGGCACCAGCAGCGGCACTCTGCGGCACGCGCAACGAGTTGAATCCTTGGAGACGCTCAGATACGAGTTAGTCTCAGAGGAGAGGTTGGATCACTTGCTGAGGCTCATTATCCAAATGTCGCTCGTGGTGCGCCGGCGCGAGTAGACCAACTGGCGGCCGTCGCGCGAGGTGTGAGCGTCTTCCAGAAATAGACCGGTCTCAGGAAAATTGGTCACCTTTTCTGGCGTGGCCGTCCGCCAGTTCTGAGCCGGCCCGGGCACACGATAGAGGTTTCCGTGGTCGAGGCTGTAGTAAACCCACCTGCCCGACGGCGAAACGAAAGGATGAAACTCCTGCCGGCGCGTATTGACGACTACACGTGACTCGCCCCCTTCTACCGGGATCGCCCGCACGTCAACGTTACCGGCCGCGATTGAGTGATAAACCAGCCACTTGCCGTCGGGGCTCGGCCCACCAATGCCGTACACGCCTTCCTCGTTGGTGATGCGCCGGGAACTCTTACTCGCCAGGTCATAGATGTATATCTGACCGTCGTCGAAGGACTGATAAGCGAACGAAGCCCCGTCCGGCATCCATCTTGGAACGCCGGCCTTTTCAACCAACAGTTGCGGATTCGCCCCGTCGGCTGCCATCACCCAGATGCCGATGGCGCCCTGTCCGCTTCTGGACGCGTCCCTAAGGAAAACGATGTTGCGACCGTCAGGTGACCAGTCCGGATCGCTATCATCAAAATTCGGGTCCGAGGTCAGTTGAACAGGGGCCGAGCCTTTATCGACGCGCCAGATATGAGAGCTCGCACCGCGGTGGGAATCGTAGACCGAAGAGGCTCCGTCGGGCGAAATGCTGTGAAAGTAGATCCTGTCACTTCCGCTGGTCACCGGCTGGGGTGCGCCAGCGTTGTGCGGGGTTTCGGCGTCAAAGGGAAGCGACTCGATGTTGAGCGAGACGTCGAGCGCCGCGAACGCGATCAACTTCCCATCGTGCGATACCGTCGTTTGAGAATCGTACCCGCGACCGACCGTCAGCGGAGAGGGGTTGCCCGACACTTTTCCTTCCGCAGTCGAAAAAGGCGTCTGCCAGAGAGAGTAGTTCTTCCCCGCTTCCACATTCGAATAGAAGATCATCGCGGAGTCGGCGCCCCACACCGGGTGCTTTCCCTTCACCAGCTTCTGCGGCTCGCCGCCTTCGCTGCGGACGACGAAGACGGTGTTGTTCGCCTCGAATGCTATCCAACGCCTGTCGGGCGAGTAGCTGGGGTAGGCCAGATACGGGGCCCCTTGAGATTTGATCGGAATCTCCTCAGGGGCGCCGCCGTTGGAGGGGACCTTGTAGATTTTTTGGCCGTGCCACGGGCCGCTCGAGTAAATGATCGATGACCCGTCGGGCGACCACGAGGGGAAGGTTCCTGACTCGACGATGCGCCGCGGGCTGCCACCCAGAGCGGGCATTACCCAGATAGCCCCACCCATCAACGGCTGCTCTGTGCCGTACAGGAAAAAGCAAAGGCAGCTGTACTCGCCCGAACGCGAGGAGACGAACGCTATCTGCTTGCCGTCGGGCGAAAAAGATGGCTGCATGTCATCAGCAGGGTTGTTCGTGAGATTAATGTCGGGACCGCCCGTTACCTGTTTTAAGAATATCTCGAAGTTGCCCGTGCGATCCGAGACGTAGGCGATGGTTTGCGCGTCCGGCGAAAAGGTCGGCTCACCTTCGTAGCCTTGATCCACGGTGATAGGTGCGAGCGTGACCCGCTCGAGCGGACTCGAGGCCGCCTCCGAAACGGGCTGCGTCCGCGAACGGCTCAGCGTCCAGGCGGCGGCCACGCCGAGTAACAGCAACGCGCCGAAGGCTGCCCGGCGAGCCCACGTAGCGCGCCGGCCCCGCGGCACCGTCAGCGCCCCGGTTTTCGCCTGAGCGCTCGGGAGAGAGTTTGTTTCAATTGCCCGGTTGAGCCGGCGCAGATCGAGCTCGAAATCTCCCGCATGTCGATAGCGCTCGCCGGGCGCTTTAGCCATCGCCTTGGCCAGGATCTCCGTCACTTCCGGCGGCAACTGTGAATTTAACTCGACGGCCGGGCGGGGCTCCTCATTGATGATCGCGTGACGCGTGTCGATGGCTGACCTGCCTCCGAACGGCCGCTTACCCGTCAGCATTTCGTAGAGCACCACGCCCAGAGAGAAGATGTCGGTGCGGTGATCGACCGGGCGCGCCTCAGCCTGTTCGGGCGACATATAATTGACGGTTCCCATCACGATGCCCGGCCCCGTCTTGACCAGAGTCGCGGTCGGCCCTTCGAGCCCGTCGGCCGTGCGCTGCTCGGTCAGCTTCGCCAGGCCGAAGTCCAGGGCTTTAACATACCCGTCAGTGCGGACCATTAAGTTTTCCGGTTTGATGTCCCGGTGGATGACGCCCGCCTGATGAGCCGCGGCTAGCGCGCTCGCCCCTTGGATCGCGACGTCGAGCATTTCGCGCAGCTTCATTCTCGCGCCCGACATGCGTTCACGTAGTGTCTGGCCTTCCACGTACTCCATCGCTATGAAGTTAAGCGAGTCAGCCTGTCCAATCTCGTAAACGGTTAGGATGTTGGGATGATTCAGTGCCGAAACGACCTGCGCCTCCTGACGGAACCGGCGTAGCCGCTCCGCGTCCGCCGTAAAAGCGGTCGGCAACAGCTTGAGTGCCACCTTGCGCCCTAGCCGCGTGTCCTCGGCTAGGTAGACCTCGCCCATACCGCCACTGCCGATGTGGCTGATCACCTTGTAAGGGCCGAGGCTCTGGCCCGCGGACAGAGCCCCCTGTTGGTCGGGGACCAGCTCGGTGTCTGCGTAGGCGGGCGAGTCCATGAAACTGCCGTCCTTCTCGTGCGCGGCGAGCAGCGTCTCGACTTCGCCGCGCAGGGCGTCGTCGCCGGCGCAGGCTTCGCGGAGAAAGGCGTCGCGCTCTTCCGGTCCGCGCTCCAGGGCGGAGTGAAATAGTTCGTCAACCCGTCTCCAGCGTTCCTGACTCATCGTCCCTCCTTACCCGTCACCAAGCTCGCGCCGCAGCCACGCCCGCGCCATGCTCCAATCACGCTTGACCGTCGCCGGCGATTTCCCGATTACTTCAGCCGTCTCTTCGATGCCCAGCCCGCCGAAGTATCTGAGTTCGACGATGCGGCTCTTCTGAGGGTCGAGGGCCTCCAGCGTACCCAAAGCTTCGTCGAGCGCTAGCAAGTTCACGTCGGGCGCGGAGGTGATGCGGTCAACCCTACTGAGGGACAGTTTGTATTGCCCCCCGCCACGCTTGGCGGCCTGCCTGCTTCTGGCGTGCTCGACCAGAATCTGACGCATGATCCGCGCGGCGATGCCGAAGAAGTGAGTGCGGTTTTCCAAGCGCGTGCCCTTTTGATCAACCAGTCGCAAGTAGGCTTCGTTGACTAAAGCTGTCGTTTGCAGCGTGTGACCAGGGCGCTCGCGGGTCATGTAATGGCGAGCTAGGCGGCGGAGTTCGTCATAGATCAGCGGCATTAGCCGGTCGAGCGCCGTCTTGTCGCCGTTGCCCCAGGCGATGAGGAGTTGGGTCACTTCATGTGGCGGAGACGAGGTGACAGGCATAAGCCCTCTGCCGATACGTCGGTTGGTTCGCCAAATACTACCATCTGCGGCCGCAGTTCCAGCCGACCAATCCAAAAAAATTTCGTCACGGGTGAGCCGCTTCTTCCATCGTTTTCGCAGTAAGGGATGAAGCGGAAAGTTGTTCGCCCCGCGGAGAAGGGTTCGCGCTTCTCGCGGGCTCTTGTCCTATAGCGTTGGCTAGAACTGCATCGTGCGAGTGTTGCCCACGCGAGCGAACACGATAAACGCAGCTTCGGCGCAAACCCGAAAGTGTATCCCGATAGAGCACTCTGGATGGCTTCGGCAGCACGACGAAGAGCACAGAGATTTCGAGTTTATGAACAACTCAGTATGGAGGAAATGATGAAACAGGTTAACAGTCCTTACTTAGCGCTCGTTTTGTTAGTGATAACTGCTAGTTGCTTGCCGCTCGCGGCGCATGCACAGCGATATTCAGTGTGGTCGGCTCCCGAACACCTCAAATCAGTGACCAACAACTCTTTGGCGATTCAGTTACCGGGAGCTCCTCACACCGTTGCTTTCGCTAGCAACCGCGATGGCAACAACGAAGTTTATGTGATGAATCCGAACGGCGACGATCAAAGCCGCCGCACAACTACCACGGCCGCAAGTAATGATCAGCGACCGGATATTTCGCCGGACGGGAGCCAGATCGTCTTCTCCTCAAACCGTGACGGCAACTTCGAGATCTTCGTAATGGATTTCGATGGAAGCAATGTAAGACAGTTGACCTTCACGGCGCTGCCGATTGCCAACTCCTGGCCTCGATGGTCGCCCAATGGCGAGTGGATCGCATTTCAAGCCGGCGCCGGCACTAACTTTCAGATCTACCGGATTCGGCCCGATGCTACCGGCCTCACGCAAGTGACAAACTATGCCGGGCTCAACCAGTTTCCGGGATGGTCACCCGACGGAACAAGGCTCGCGATTCGAAGAGACAGCGATATCTACTTGATCGACTCTACCGATGGCTTGAATCCGGTTCGTCTTACTTTTGAGGGGACGATAAATCAGATGGCTTCCTTTTCGCCTGATGGGACGCAGATCGCATTCATGAGCAATCGAGTCGGCAATGCGCCCTCGGTCTTCATTATGGATGCCAACGGAGACCACCAGGTTAACTTTACGCCCCGGCCGGATGGCTATGTTGGAACGTGGACAAGTAGGGCGCCCGCGTGGTCGCCAAACGGACAGTACATTTATTTCACGGCTCAACGTTCCGTCGAAACTGGCAATCTCAATGAGCAGATCTACGTTAAGTCCGCAGCTGGAGGTGGGGAAACACAACTGACCTTTGCGGGTGCCAATTTTGAGGCGACGGTGCGAAAAGTTTATGCACCGACTATCAACAGTGTCAGTGCGACGCCGAACATTCTCTGGCCCGCTAACGAGAGTATGGTGCCCGTGACGCTGACCGTGGACGTGACTGACAACAGCGATCCTGCGCCCATCTGCGAAATTACAGACGTGACGAGTAATGAGACTGTTACCGAGCCGGCTTGGCAGATCACCAGCGCCCTAACTCTTGATCTTCGGGCACAGCGATTTGGCACGGGTAAGGGTCGCATTTACACCATCACAGTTAATTGCACAAACAGCTCGGCTCTAAGCTCGAGCGCAAACGTGACAGTGAGCGTGCCGCATGATCGGCGGAAGGCCCTCGACCAAACGTATCCGAGCAGGGCGGAAGTACTTATTCACCAGCCGGGATTTATTCGCCGCGATAAATGCCCACTTGGACAAGAAGGATCTTGCTTCTGAAATACTTGATACAAGCGGTGGCTGACCCCGCCACTGCGAAAGGGAAAGCTCGACTCCTGCGACGTCGCCCTGACCGACGCAGTTAGGTGATGATCATCAGGCCCGGCTAAGAAGCGTCAACATGCTTCTCAGCCGGGCTTGAACCGGGTCATGGCTGCTTTGCCTCAAAGGCGGATCCAGCTCAAGGCAGGAGTGTTTTGGTTTGTGTTGGTTAGTGTGACTTCGTGGATCGTCCTTAGGTTTCTGGACAAAAAGAACGATCCACGAAGAAGTTCACACGAACTAAACACGAAACTCCTTGCCACCGAAATCGAATTTTGAGGCAAAGCTGTTCATGGCGTGAAACGATCCGAACAGCGGTTGTGCGATACGAAGCGTCGAGGGGAATGATCGAGCCGGCGGCCTACCCATCCTTTGTCATTGACAGCACTTTCTCGATTTCCCCTCGCAAGGTTTCAACTTCGCCACAAGGGATACTAATCACTCCTTTGATATTTTCTAAACCACACGCACTGGAAGCGATCACGGGTATGCCGCACGCAACTGCCTGGAGCAACCTTCTCGGCTTATGCTCCACAAACGCCGGCAGCACCACTAATTTCACCCCACGGAGCCAATCTTCCTTGTCAGTTCTTTCCTCAATTGACACCCCGCGCCAAAAATCCGATCCCTCTAATTGTGCTCCCACAGTAACTAAGCGAATGCCAAGCCCCTGAACTGCAGCGCGTAATTCGTAGGCCCCTTTTCTTCCCACGGTCGGAGCAGGATAAGCAATCTTCATCTCATCAGGGGCGACACCTGTCGCTATGGTCTTATTCATGTTAGACGGCAGGGTCCAGTCAAGCAGTACCGCCTTGTCCCGATAAATGGCGGCGAGTTCCGAATGTGGGGTGATGACTCTCCGCGAGAAACTTAGTGCTTCACTTTCAGCGCGTACCAACCATGCTGGGGCGCGAAAGTCGCCTAAGGTTTTACTTTTCCGATGCAGCGCAAGCGCCTGATCCAGTCGCTGATGTAAATGAGCAAGGGGGAGGGAGGTAAGCAACACGTCGAAGGTCCTGCCTCCTAAGTATCCGTTACTCCAGAGGTATGGCAGCAGGTTCTGTGACACGGTTACATGGGTAATGTCATATGCCAGCGTAGCTGAGTAGCTTCGCGCCAGCAGTTCAGAACGCCCAAGCAGGGCGCTTTGTCTCGCCGCTCCCTGCTTGGCTAAATTTCTGGACTGGCATGCCTTCAACATCGTGACCAGGCGACTTTGTCTGACGTCACGAAAGACCTCCGTGGTCCAAGCGTAATTGCTCTTGCCAAATCGTTTCCCCTTGAGAGGTACAGCGAGGGGGTCTTGCTCCCGCCGCACATCAAGTATGTAGCTATCAAATTCTGGATAATACTCATCAACCAGAAAGGCTGAGCGGCCGACGTTGATCGGTTTTGGCTCTTCGTACCGAATGCACTTCTGCACCCCGCAGGACGCGCAACTGTGGGGTGCGGCTGAGGCGGGACCGGTGGTCACCGGCCTGGCGAGGGGTTGAACTTTCTCATTCCGACTGACGTGGCCTCTAAAGCGCACAGTCAGAGAGTCCGCATCCATCGCCGCTTCGATTCGATAAGGCAATGGAGATCTGAAACGCAGATCTACATAGTTCCAGAATACAGTCGCGTCTCGGCCAGCTTCGGTGAGTGAGTGGTCAATCGCTTGTGTGTGAGCATGTCGCTCAATGATTTCAAAGCCTGCGTCCAGAGCAGCGTTGTAAAGCGCGTTTGAAAGCTGACACAAGCCGCCGCCAATGGTCGGAATGATGCAGCCCTGTCGCAGTTCGCGTCCTGCTACATAGCCTCTCAATTTACTGGCACGCCCTATCTGTGCCCAAAAACTAAAAACCGCATCAGCGGGTATCTCAGCGCCGTTAAGCCTACAGATCGCTAAACGTAAGTTATGAACTTTGCCCGCAAGGAGAGGTTTTTCAGAATCGTCATTACTTGTCCATAGTGGCGTTACCGATTGGCCGATAATTGCTCCACTAGACAATCTGTTGCTTATAGCGAAGCGAGTGGTTTCTTTTCTTAAGACGTTACACGCTGCCCTATTGATTTGTAGAAGTGTCGCTTTGGTTCGAAAAATCAAAGCACTCTTAAAGGTCTGCTCATTGTTCGGATTGCTGTAAGGACGGTCTTGAGACACAGTTCACCTCTACATTCACCAGTGTGAACTGAAGAAAGAGAGGCGAAAACGTGGATACCCACGACGAGGTTGTGAGGCTTACGCGCTCACTCAGTTAGGGCGTCAAGTGCACTGCAAGAATAAGAAGCTTGAGCCTATTGCCTTCACCAAAGCTGGCTCTTCCGCTTCTTCCGTCCTAACCTATGATGGGCGTCATCGCTGGCGCGCGAGAAACTCGGGCCTGTTTCACTCGGAACTTAGGAGAGCAGATGGCCGACGACCTACCATCGCGAGAAATCCTAAAACAACTCGTCGAACGACTCGACCTCCTCGAGCGAGTATTGGCGAGGAACACCGCCCGGCTGCGAAACATGGAGCAGCATTTAGGAATTGCGCTCCCGCAGCAAACGCTCGACGAATCTTGTACGCCCGAGAGCGAGGAGAAGCGCTCCGCCACGTTTGGACTTGAAACGCCTCCGGCTACATATGAAGTCGAAACGACTGCAGTCGAAATGCATTTGGTCACGGCTCAAGTCGAAACGCCAGATCTAAACATTTCGGAGGTAACTCAACCTGGTTCCATCCCGCCCCAGGCGCCTGAGCCTCTCGAGCAAAGGTGGGCACAGCCCGAGACACCACCACCAGGGACGCCCGCGACACATTCGTGGATAAAAGAAGAAGCCTCCGCGCGTAGCCACGCGACAATCGAAGAGGTTCTTCTGTCCAGCCGGCACGTTCGCGTTGACTACGAGGTGAAGGAAGACGACGCAGCGCTCCCCCAAACTGAGCCCGTACATAAGCGTCGCGACTTGGAATCAATGATTGCCGGCAGCTGGTTCAACTGGATCGGCATCATCGCGGTGACTTTGGGCGTCGGCTTTTTCCTCAAATTTGCTTTTGACAAACAGTGGATTGGGCCAAGCGCGCGCGTCACTCTCGCCGCGCTCGTGGGCATTGGGTTGCTCTACGTGGGCGAACGACTGCGCAGACGCGAACTGAGGTCTTTCGCCTACGTCCTTTCGGGTGGCGGCCTTCTCATCCTCTACCTTGCCGTATTCGCGGCGTATAGCTTCTACCAACTCATCGGGCACACGCCCGCCATACTTCTGATGGTCGCAGTGACGACCACCGCTGTGCTTTTGTCGGTGCGTTTGAACGCGTTACCTGTGGCTATTCTCGGACTCGTCGGCGGGTTCCTGACGCCGGTATTGCTCTCGACTGGGGTGGACAATGAGGTCGGGTTGTTCTCATACATCGCGCTGCTCGACGCCGGCGTACTCGCCGTGGCCTACTTCAAGCGCTGGCGCAGCCTCGACTTCTTGTCGTTTGCCGGGACTGTGGTGATGACATTGGGTTGGGGGCTTAAGTTCTTTAGCCCCGAGAAGGTTTGGACCACACTTTTCTTTCTCAGTGTCTTCTTCCTGATCTACTCCCTGCTCGCAATCTTCCACAATGTACTCGCAGGGCGGCTGTCGCGCTGGTTCGATGTGTCACTGGCGATCGCGAATGCGACGTTCTACTTTGGCCTTAGCTACTTGATGCTGACAGAGGCAGGCTTCGATCACGCGACGCCGGCCACGCAGGCGTTCCTACTTTCGGTTTTCTTCACAGGTCTTTTCTACACGACATGGCGTTGGAGTTCCGACGACCGTCTGCTCAGGTACAACTACCTGGGGGCAGCGGCAACCTTTCTTAGCATCGCGGTGGCAATTCAGTTGGAACTGCACTGGGTGACGATTGCTTGGGCAGTCGAAGCGTTGATGCTGACTTGGGTGGGCTTGCGTCTTGATGAAAAGGCAGCGCGCCATGCTGCGCTCGCCGTTTTCTGCGCGGCAGTGGTTCACTGGTTCGGCTGGGACGTGCCGGCATTCGCCTACGGCGTTGACCCTGACTTCGTGCCGCTGCTGAATGCGCGTGCGCTTTCAAGCGCTGTGCTTGTCGCCGCGATCGCGGGCGCCACCTGGCTCTACAGACGTGCCGCGAAGCTCGACGAGGATGAGCGCTCGACAGTCAAGATCCTTTTCACCCTCACGGGCAACGCCGTGGCGCTGACGCTTTTATCGGTCGACCTGAACGATTACTTCACCGCGCGTTTGTCCAACAGTGCCACGGAGCTAACGAACCTCAACGCGCAAATCGAGAGCGCGAGGCAGTTCTCAATCTCCGTAGTCTGGACGCTTTATGCGGCGACGATGCTGGCCTTGGGACTACTACGGCGGTCGCGAGTGTTGCGCTGGGGCGGGTTGCTTGTGTTGCTCACTGCAATCGGCAAGGTAGTCGTCCTCGACTCCACCTATTACGCCGCCTCGTGGCACTTTCCAGTCTTCAATCAGACCTTTATGGCCTATGCGTTACTGGTCGCGGTGCTCGCTTTCGGCGCACGACTCTATGGACGGCCGGCAAGCGCTAACGAATCTGAAAAACTCTTGATGCTCCCCGCGCTGTTACTTGCGGCCAACCTGCTCGCACTAACGGCGCTCAGCCTTGAAGTCTTTGGCTACTATGATCGGTCTATGGCCCTCCTCCCAGTACCAACCTCTGACACTGAGGTTTTCCGTCCGCTTCAGGAAGGAAAGATCTTCATGCTCGCGCTGATTTGGACTCTCTACGGGGCCTGCGCTTTCCTGTTTGGCGCGCGGCGCGACTCGCGAGTGTGGCGCTACGGTGGACTATTGCTCCTGGTTTTCACTGTGCCATTGGTCCTGGTGAACCTGAGTTACTACGACGCGTCATGGCACGTGTTGGTCCTCAACCGAACGCTGGCCGGATTCGCGATATTGATCGCGGCTCTTTGGCTTGTGGTGCGAACCTATGCGCGTTCTGGTGAAAACCTTGAGGAGGCGCCCATAGCGCGCCCAGTCGCGACGGTGGCTGCAAACCTTTTCGCATTAGTCGCGTTGAGCGCGCAGGCTGCCGGATATTATGAAGCCAAGATTCTTGACGCGGTGATCCACACCTCGGCGTCGGGGGTTGACGGCTTCGACGGTCAGCGCAATTTGGAGCTTGCGAAGCAACTTTCCCTGTCGGTTGTGTGGGGGCTGTATGCCTGTGGCTTATTCGTTGCCGCCCGTGTGCGACGCCTGCCTCTGCTGCGAGTAATGGCGCTTGTATTACTCTCGTTGACTACCCTCAAGGTGTTTTTAGTTGACTTGTCTTCGCTGGAACGCGGCTACCGAATCTTCTCATTCATCATGCTCGGAGCGATCCTGCTTATCGTTTCTTACTTCTACCAGCGGAGCCAGCAGCGCGGTGCCGTCAAAGAGAGTTGAGTGGCCGCGGTTTGACCGTACCTTGCGTACCCTTCATTGATTCACCCATCTGGCCCTAGAATAGACTGCGTAATGAAAGGGGTGTCACATGTCCGACATAATTGTCCTTAAGGTATTCGCTAGTGAGATCGATGCCAAGATGGCCCAGGAAGCACTTCAGAATTCAGGAGTGAAGTCTTTCGTCTTTAAGGATGACGTCGGCGGAATGGAACCTCAGCTCCAACTAACCGCAGGCGTTCGTTTGCTTGTGAGCGACGCGGACGCGGAGCGGGCCCACCAATTACTAGAATCTTAGCTTCCGCAGTTGGAAACTGTGAGGCTGCTCGCCGCTTGCTCCAGCAATCACGTTAGGAGTTCGACTTGGGTCATTTGAACATTCTACAAGTCTGTTCAGCTCGTGAAATCGGCGGGGGAGAGCGGCATCTCGTTGACCTCACCAAGTCGTTAGCTGCACGTGGCCACAGTGTCTATCTTGCCCTGATTCCAAATTCGCCATTAATAAGTGAACTCGCTTTCTTGCCAACGCACCAGATCCTGGAAGTGCCGCTGCGCAATGCCATGGACCTTTCCAGTGCTATGCAGCTCGCACGTTTTGCGCGCGAACACGCAATTGACGTCATCCATTCCCATGTCGCCCGCGATTACCCGCTAACAGCTTTTGCTTCGGCACGTGCGGGGAACATTCCCTACGTGCTAACTCGTCATGTTCTTTTTCCCTTGAAGAGCGTCCAGCGGCTAATCCTGCGTCGGGCATCCCGTGTTATTGCTGTGTCTCGGGCCGTGGCGGCTTCACTACATGAGCAACAGGTATTTGACGCGGACAAAATCGTCACCATCCCGAATGGCATTAACATCGAACGCTTCGCGGAAACGACGCGGCAGAGAACCCGCCCTTTGGACCACGTTAAAGACGTCACGAAGTTGCTCGTTGGCATGGTGGGACATCTGGCGCCGATTAAAGGTCAAGAGGAGTTCGTTCGCGCAGCGGCGATAGTG
>Ga0134127_10002996_pt1 | contig 12111 bp, 9 predicted proteins | sample KB31753_FD_96459 | JGI IMG/M metagenome (GOLD analysis project Ga0134127, IMG submission 96459) | Terrestrial soil microbial communities with excess Nitrogen fertilizer from Kellogg Biological Station, Michigan, USA - KB3-175-3 | ecosystem: Environmental > Terrestrial > Soil > Unclassified ...
CAACGGAGGAGGGGGGATTCGAACCCCCGATAGGGTTTTAAAGCCCTATAACGGTTTAGCAAACCGCCGCCTTCAGCCACTAGGCCACCCCTCCCGGGGGTGAATTATCCATCGGGGTTGCGCTGCGAGCAAGGGACCTGCCACTTCGTGGTATGTCGACCTCTGCAACTCGTCCCCTCGTCATCCTGATCGTCTGGTCCGCCATAGAGGCCACGATCTTCGCATTCGCGTTGCGCCCTACGATGAGTGAACTAGTGTCGAACCTCGCCGGGTTCACCGTCAACTTCGGCCGCGCTGGCGCGCCCGCGTTGCTCGCGGTGCTCAACTGCCCAAGCGGCACGAACCGCTAGCCCGTGTCACGGTGGCCACTCTTCTGTTTTTGCATGGCGTCGCTCACCCTCGCCTGCGCCGGCCCCGATGGGGCGAACGTCTCCCCGTTTCCCCTCTGGGGGCAACGCGTCGGGACGCGGCTCGACGGGTTAGAACAATTCTTCCTGCGCCAAGACAACGTCCCGTGGGGTCGGTGCGACACCCTCGCCGTGGGCCTGCGGCGCTGTTCGCGCTACCTGAGTTTCCCGGTGGCGTCTCTGACGCTCACCCGATCGGCACCGTGGTTTTTTCTACTGCCCGCGGCCGGTGGACCGCGGCGGTCACGTTCGACGGCCATCGCTGTTACGGGGCAGCGCGGGCGTGTCCGGTGCGCGTCGAGTTGACCGACCACCGTGCGGGTGTCGACAGCATATCGTAGCGGGTAGTCTGCACTCGCGTGCGGCACACGCGCCACGGCAGGTGTGCTCCACACGCGGTGTTTTGTGGAACGCCCCTTGCTCTCCTCGGACATCGCACCCCTTTCGAGGAGGGTCCTATGGCACGGCACGGCGTTCTGGCACTCTCGCTCGCGGCGCTGGCGGCCTGTACGAAGCCGGCACCGATGGGACCCGGCAGCGGACTTACTCTACCATCGTTGCCAGGTTCCTACGAGCTGGTCGACCTGGGCTCCCTCGCTCCTCCGGAAAGCACGAGCTGCCGCGGCAGCGAAGCCGTCGCGATTAACATCCGCGGGCAGGTCGTCGGCTTGAGCAAGACCGGCTCCAAGTATTGGAACTGCCCGCAGCATGCGTTTCTGTGGGACGACGGCGTGATGACGGACCTCGGTAACTTCTTTCCGTCCCTCCTCAACGACCGCGCACAGGTTGCCAGCACCGACCACAACGGGCACACGGTGTTCTGGGACGGCGGTACCCTGCAGGACATCGGCACGTTGGGCGGGTGCTGCAGCGGGCCGAGTGGTTTGTCGACCACCGGACAGGTCGTGGGCACGAGCAGCACGGCGATCGGGGAGCAGCACGCGTTCTCTTGGCTGGGCGGCATCATGCAGGATCTCGGCACATTGGGAGGGAATCAGAGCGTGGCGTCCGGCGTCAACGCCGCCGGGCAGATCGTCGGCAACAGCGTAACGGCGGCCGGAGCAACTCATGCATTTCTTTGGGAGGCCGGTGTGATGCGCGATCTCGGCACGCTCGGGGGAACGTACAGCGCCGCGTTGGCGATCAACGAGACCGGGGCCGTGACGGGGGAGAGCACCGACAGCGCGGGGAGCACACACGCGTTCCTGTGGCATGATGGTGTGATGCAGGATCTCGGCGTGCTCCCCGGCTTCGTGGGCACTTCGGGACTGGCGATCAACGTTTTGGGGGCTGTAGCAGGCCGGATCTGGGACGGTTCAGCGGTGCGGGGATTCTATTGGTCGGATGGCGTGATGCAAGAACTCGGCGACTTCGGCTACCCGAGTACAGGGGTTCGCGCGGTGAACGCCCGCGGGCAGGTCGCCGGAAAGAGCCAGTACTGCAGCGCATCGTTCTGTACCTGGGCGTTCGTGTGGGAGGATGGCGTCATGACCAAGTTGCCTCCGCTCCCCGGGCACTATCTCTCCCGGGGCTACGACATCAACGCTCAAGGTGACGTCGTTGGTCGGAGCGAAGGGAGCAGTGAGCGATACAACGCGGTGCTGTGGCGCCGGGTGAACCAGGTGGCGGCTACTCCTTAGCCCTGCAACTCGAACCCGATCGCCGCAGCTGCCGCCGAGTGGGTCAGCGCACCCACGCTGATCAGGTGCGCGCCCGCCGCGGCATAGGCGGCCACGTTCGTCGCGTTGATCCCTCCCGACGCCTGAATCGTCACGCCGGGTCCGGCCCGCCGCACCCACGCCGCGACAATCTCGGGGGAGCGGTTGTCGGCGAGGATGTGCTTGACCCCCGCGGCCAGGGCCTCTTCGAACTGTTCGTCGCTCTCGGCCTCCACAACGATGTCGAGCGTCTTGGACGCCCGGGCCAGCCCGTCCCTCAGCCCGTGCCCCATGCCCGACGCCCCACGCCCCAGCATCACCCAGTGATTGTCCTTCCACATCACCGCCTCGGCGAGCGACGCGCGGTTGTCCACGCCCCCTCCCACGCGGACCGCGTAGCGCTCGAGATCGCGTAGCCCCGGCGTCGTCTTGCGGGTGTGTGTGATCTGCGCCTTCGTGCCGGCGACCGCATCGACCAGTCCCCGGGTCATCGTGGCGATGCCGGTGAGCCGTTGCAAGAAGTTGAGCGCCACGCGCTCGCCGGCGAGCAACGTACCCGCACGCGCATTCACGGTGGCGAGCACCGCGCCGGCCCGCGCGCGCGAGCCTTCAGAGACGATCGGTCGTAGCACGGCGTCGGGATCGAGCTCGCGGAACACGAGCTCAACCACGGGGAGCCCGGCCACGACACAGTCGGCCTCGGCGACAAAACGGCCGGCGGCGAGGGTTTGGGCGGCGGTACCGAGGAGCGGTGTGGTGACGTCGTCGATCGCGCGGTCTTCGGCAAGCGCGAGACGCACCGCGTCGAGGCCAAGCGACGCGCGGGCTTCAGCCAATCGCCAGCATCCGGTCGATTGCGCGGCGCGCACGGGCAGCCGTCTCGACCGGGACTGTCACCTCGTGCTTCAGGTCGCGCAGGGAATCACGCAGGTTCTCGAGCGTGATCATCTTCATATAGCGGCACTCCGCCCCTTCGGCGGCGGCGAGGAATTCCTTCTCGGGATTCTCCCGCCGCAAGCGGTGCAGCACCCCTGTTTCCGTGGCGACGACGAAGCGCCGCGCCGGCGAGCTGCGAGCGCGCGTCATCATCTGCTCCGTCGAGACGATGCGCGTGCGGCCCGCCTCGATGTCGCCTTCCGCCTCGGCGTAGTACATCGCGCTCGTCACGCAGCCGCATTCGGGGTGCACCAGGAACTCGGCGTCAGGCACCTCGGCCCGCTTCGCGTCCAGCACCTCGCGCGTCAGCCCGGCGTGCACGTGACACTCCCCCAGCCACACGTCGAGGTCACGGCCGGTGACGCGCTTCAGGTACTGGCCGAGGAAGAAGTCGGGGAGGAAGAGAACGGGGACGTTCGGGGGTAGGGCATTGACGACCGCGACGGCATTGCCGGAGGTGCAGCAGTAGTCCGACTCGGCCTTTACGGCGGCGCTCGTGTTGACGTACGAGACGACGAGACCGTCCGGATGCGCCGCGCGCCAACGCCGCACGTCCGCAGCCTGGATCGTCTCTGCCAGCGAGCACCCTGCGCGGGGCTCGGGAATCAGGATCTGCTTGCCGGGGTTCGCGATCGCGGCCGTCTCAGCCATGAAGTGCACGCCGCAGATCACGAGCACGGGGGCGTCGATCGCGCTCGCCTGCCGCGCCATCTGGAGCGAATCGGCGACGACGTCGGCCAGATCCTGGATCTCGGGGCGCTGGTAATTGTGCGCCAAAATCGCCGCCCGGCGACGGGCCTTCAGGGAGTGGATTTCGTCGATGAGGGCGTGCATTCGTACGAATTGTAAACGCGCATTGACGCGGCCGGTACCGGCCTGCATCCTGGAACGATGCGCTTCGGGAGCCTGGCCTTCCTCCTCGCCGCTGCCGCTTGTGAAGCCGGCACCAATCCGAACACGGCCGACGTGAGCGGCCACTGGACGTTCACGGAGACGTTCCAGGACCCGGCCCACGGCATCAGCTGCTCCGACACTGGTTCTTACGAGATCACGCAGCTGGGGGACCGGTTCACGGGCCGTTACGGCCAACGCGGCGTCTGCCGCACGCCCAGCGGCAACGTGGACAACGCCGACTCGGGGACGGTACAGAACGGTCGCGTGATTGGGCGGACCGTCCGCTTCATGGTGACCACCAACTGTGACTACGAGGGAAGCGTGAACGGAATGCCTGCGACGGCGCTGGCAGGCCGCGGCGCGTGCGTGCTGCAGGACGTGGACCGTACGCTCAAGTTTTCGGGGACCTGGCAGGCCACTCGCTAAAGGATGGCACCCGTGCGCACTCTCAGTGTGGTTGGCGTTCTCTCCCTCGTGCCCGCGGCGTTGCCGGCGCAGGAGTCCCTCGTCGCCGTCGGAGCTCGCGTGCGAGTCACCACGACGGCGCGCGAAAACCTGGAAGGCACGGTCACCGCGTGGCGGGGCGACACCATGGTGCTGCGTGCCACCAAGGGGCTCCTGACGGAAGTCCCGATCGGCGAGGTGAGTAGCCTGTCGGTCGTCAGGGGTCGGCGGCCGAATCCGCTGGGGGGTGCCGTGAAGGGGATGCTGGTTGGCGGTGGGGCCGGTGTGGCCGTCTTCAGCGCAATTTGCGGTGAGGCGGATATCGACCCCGGCCCGGGCGATAGCGACCCCGGCGCCTGTTCGTCGTCGGACGCGTGGTTCCTGCTCATGGGCACAGGGGCGGCGGCCGTTGCGGGTGGTGTCGTGGGTCTGGTGGCGGGCACGATCGTGGGCGCCGATCGCTGGCGGCCGGTGGCCACGCCGGCAACGCGCCTGTCGGTCCGTCCGCTCAGCGGAGGAGGGCTGGGAGTCGGATTCTCGCTCAGATTCTAGTTCTACTCCCACCACCGGAAGCGCTGCGGCTCGAGTTTCGCCAGCCGATGCACGTTGTGGGCGAACCGTGCCACGAGCACGACGACCATCCCCGCCAGCACCACCCCCATGCCCCAGTTCGCGACCCGGGAGAGTGGCACGGAGCGTGTCACGCTGGTCGCCTCATACACCACCACCGCAATGTTCAAGAGCACCAGAATGATCCGCACTTCGGTGGGTCCGATGCGGCCGTAGGCCAGGCGGAAGACGCCGAACACGGTGGACTCGAGGTACACGTTGATCGAGAGCGCGAGATACGCGACGACGAGTCCCAGCGCGATCGACACGTCCACGTAGGGCGATAGGCCGATCCCGAGGCCGATGACGGCCGTCGAGAACGCGTCCACGATGTGGTCCAGGTAGTAGCCGTACTTGGGGCGCTGCGTCTGACGCACCCGGGCGAGCGTGCCATCGAGGCTGTCGCCGAGCCAGTTGATGGCGAGGCCGAGGCTCGCCAGCCAGAGCCAGGCGGGGTGTCGGTTCGACAGCGCGTAGCCGGCGCCCGCCAGCACCGCGCCGAAGGTGCCGAGTACCGTCAGGTGATTCGAGCGAATCGTGCGGGGGACGTACGCGGCGAGGGCCGTAAGGACTCGCTTTTCCGGGCCCGCCAGGAGAAACTGCATCTCGCGTGGTGCGGTCATCTTGCGGGCCTCCCGATTTTCGGTATATCTTCGGTGTGGACGGAGGGCACAGGATTCGAACCTGTAAGGGCTTTCGCCCGCCGGTTTTCAAGACCGGTGCCATACCATTCGGCCAGCCCTCCCGGACAGAGTTCTAACCTAGTGTCCATTTCGGTGGGGCGGAACCGTCGTATTACTGTGACCGTTACGTTGAAGTCTATTCGGAACGTTTATCCCCCGGGACGCGTAAGTTTTGCGACTGCCCGCCGGCCTGTTCCTGAGCCCCGAAAAGAGACGCGCCTATGAAGCTCTCCGAGGTATCGATTCGCCGCCCCGTCCTCGCCAGCATGTTCTCCGCCGCGCTGGTGCTGTTCGGGGCGATCGGGTACAACCGGCTCTCGGTGCGCGAGCTGCCCGACATCGATCCGCCGGTCATCTCGGTGACGACCGTGCTCCCCGGCGCGAACGCGCAGGTGGTGGAGACCGCGGTGACCGACGTGCTCGAGGAGGAGCTGTCGACGATCCAGGGCCTTCGGACCCTGAGCAGCGCGTCGGCGGAGCAGACGAGCAACATCACGCTCGAGTTCACGCTCGACCGACCGGTGGAGGTCGCGGCGCAGGATGTGCGCGACAAGGTGTCGCGCGTGCGGGGCCGCCTGCCGGTGGACGTGCTCGAGCCCGTGATTGCGAAGCAGTCGGCCGACGCGCAGCCGTTTTTCTGGCTCGCCTTGAGCAGCGAGAACTACGACCTGATGCAACTGTCCGACATCGCGGACCGGCTCGTCAAGGCGCGCCTCCAGAGCCTGCCGGGCGTCGGCAGCGCCCAGATCTTCGGCGAGCGGCGCTACTCGATGCGCGTCTGGGTGAACCCCCAGGCGTTGTCGGCACGCGGCCTCACGATCCAGGACGTCGAGGGCTCGATCGTGTCGCGCAACGTCGAAATCCCCGCCGGCCGGATCGAATCCACCCGGCGCGAGTTCTCCGTGCGCTCGCTGGGCGAGCTCAAAACGCCGCAGGAATTCGGCGAAATGGTGGTGGCGAGCCAAGGCAGCCAGCTGATCAAGCTCAAGGATGTGGCCCGCGTCGAGCTCGGCCCGGAGGACGACCGCTCGATCTTCCGCTACAACGGATCTCCGTCGGTCGCCATCGGGGTCGTACGGCAGTCGAAGGCGAACCTCCTCGATGTCGCGCGCAACATTCGCGAAGCGCTCCCCGTGATCCAGCAGTCGTTGCCGCTCGGCGTGAAGCTGCAAAGCGCCTACGACGGGTCCGTGTTCGTCACGCACTCGATCGCCGACGCGCGGCTCACGTTGCTCATTGCGGCGATCCTGGTCGTGCTGATCATCTTCGTCTTCTTGCGCAACGTCCGGGCCACGATCATTCCCGGGCTCGCGATTCCGGCGTCGATCATCTCGACGTTCGCGATCATGTACTTCCTGGGTTTCTCGATCAACAACTTCACGCTGCTCGCGCTGACGATCGCGATCGGCATCGTGGTGGATGACGCGATCATCGTGCTCGAGAACGCGTTCCGCCACCAGGAAGAGTTGCACGAAGCCCCCGAGCAGGCGGCCGTGAACGGCACCAACGAGATCGGGTTCGCGGTGATCGCCACGACAATCGCGCTCGTCGCGGTCTTTACACCGCTCGCGTTCCTGACGGGCACCGCGGGCCGGTTGCTCTCCGAGTTCGGCATCGCCGTCGCGGGCGCCGTCGTGATCTCGGGCTTCGTGGCCCTGACACTCACGCCGATGCTGTGTGCCAAGATTCTCCGCATGTCGCACTCGCACGGCGAGCTGTTCCAGATGTTCGAGCGGGGGTTCAACGCGCTGTCGGAGCGCTACTCCGGGCTGTTGCAGCGCGCGGTCACGCATCGCATCGCGGTGCTCGGCGGGACGCTGGCCGTGGTGGTGGTATCGGTATTCTTGTTTCTCATCTTCCCGCCGACGCGCCTGCAGAACGAGCTCATCCCGAGCGACGATCGTGGCTTCTTCCTGGTCGCCGTGCGAGGTCCGGAAGGCGCGTCACTCGATTACACGGACGGGTACGTGCGGCGGGTCGAGGACATCATCAGCAAGACGCCCGGGGTAAACGGCTACTTCACGATCGTGGGGGGCTTCGCGGGCGGTGTGAACAGCGCCTTCATCGGCGTGATCATGAAGGACTGGAGCGAGCGGAAGGGCACGGTCGATCAAACCGTCACGGCGCTGTTTCCACAGGTCTACTTCGGCATTCCCGGGGTCCAGGCCTTCCCCTTTGCCCCCGGCGCGATCGGTTTTTCGCAGCCGATCCAGTACGTCGTGCAGAATCCGGATTTCGCGAAGCTCACCGAGATCATGGGGCCATTCGTGGGACGCGCGCAGCAGGTCAAGGGCCTCGCCAACGTCCAGACCGATCTCTTTGTGAACAAACCGGAGCTGCGCGTGACGTTCGACCGGGACCGTGCCGAGGATCTGGGCGTGCCGGTGCGTGACGTGGCGAGCGCGCTGCAGACGTTCCTCGGCGGCCGCCGGGTCAGTACGTTCACGCGCAACGACAAGCTGTACTACGTGATGGTGCAGCTCGATCCCAAGGATCGCGCGACGCCGAGCGACATGGGCGGGATCTACCTGCGGGGCAAGGGCGGGCAACTGGTCCAGCTCGACGCCATGGCGCACGTCCAGGAAGGCGTGGGGGCGCGGCAGATCAACCACTTCAACCGCATCCCCTCGTTCACGTTGTCGGCTTCACTGTTGCCGGGGCTCGCCCAGGGTGAAGCGCTCGATTCGATCGACGCGGTCGCGCGGCAGCTGCTGCCTCCCGGGACCACGACGGCGCTCGCCGGGGAGTCGCGCGAGTACAAGGAGAGCGGGAGCGCCATCTATTTCGCATTTGTGATCGCGCTGATCGTGGTATTCATGGTGCTGGCATCGCAGTTCGAATCGCTGCTGCACCCCTGGACGGTGCTGCTGGCCGTCCCGCTCGCCGTCACGGGTGCGCTGGCGACCCTGAAGCTCGCAGCGATTCTCCATCGCTCGGGCGCGACAATGAACCTGTACAGCCAAATCGGAATGATTCTCCTGATCGGACTGGTCTGTAAGAACTCGATTCTGCTCGTCGAGTACACGAACCAGCTCAGGGAGAAAGGCCTCGACACCGTCGCGGCGGTCCTCGAGGCGGGCCGGATCCGCCTGCGGCCGATTCTCATGACGTCGGTGGCGACGATCATGGGGGCGGTGCCGGTCGCGTGGGGCGTGGGTGCCGGCTCCGCGGCCCGGAAGCCGCTGGGGTACGCGATCGTGGGCGGCGTGTTCTTCTCTACGGCGCTCACCCTGTTCGTGGTGCCGGTGGCGTACGTGATGTTCGATGCCTTGCTCGAGCGGGCGCGCGCGCGGCGCGGCGTGCTGGTGCCGCTCCCCAAAGCGTCGGAGGGCGACTAATGCTGGCGCTTCTGCTCGCCTTGCAGGCCCCGGTGTCTCCGGCGCAGGCACTCACCGACTCGCTGCCGCGGATCACGTTGAACGAGGCGCTGCAACGGGCCGCCCGGCTCGATCCGAATTACGTGGCGGCACTCGGCCAGGTGGATAATGCCGCGTGGGGGCGACGGAATGCATTCGCCGTGTTCGTGCTGCCGTCGGTGACGGTGAGCGTGAATAAGCAACACACGGATCCGGCGGGATTCTTCTTCACCGATTCGCTGCTCCGGCTCAAGACCACGTGGTCGGCGCAACTCAACGCACGCTACGACCTGTTCACCGGCGGCCAGAAGTTCGCGGAGCTTGCCCGGTCCGGTGCCGCCCTGGAGGGAGCGCACGCGGACGAGCTGCGCCAGCGCTTCGCGACCGCGCTCCTCACCGAGTCGGACTATTACGCGGTGTTGCAGAACGCCGAGCTGGATCGTGTCGCGCGTGAGCGACTGCGGCGCGCGCGCGAGCAGCTCGGCGTAGCGCGGGCGCGCGTCGTGTCCGGTGCGGCAGTCACCACCGATTCACTCAGCCTACGACTGGAGTTGACGCGCGCCCAGGTCGCGCAGCTCCAGCAGGCATCGGCGTTGCGGATCGCGCGGCTCGAGCTGGGTCGCCGTGTCGGCGCCGCAGGACCGGTCGACGCCGCGCCGCTGGACACCGTCGCTGCTCCGGAGCTCCCGGTCACGCTGGCCGACGCGATCTCGGAGGCCGCTCGCCAGGGCCCCGACTATCGGGTGGCGGCCGCCAACGAGCGTGCCGCCAGCGCCGCGTATCGCGCCGAGTTGGGCAACTACCTGCCGCACGCGACGCTGACGTACAGCAAGCTCTCGTTGGGGACGAAGTTTTACCCGAACGACCTGTTCAAGCAGACGAATCTCACGCTCGGCATCTCGTTCCCGATCTGGAACAACGGGCAGCGGGAGCTGGCGCTGTCGCGTGCGCGCGTGAACAAGGACGTGGCCCGCGCACGACGGCAGGACATGGATCGCGCGGTACAGCATGACGTCACCGCGGCGTACGACGCGTATCTGACCGCGCGCGCCACCGCGGACCTCGCGACCCAAGGCCTCGCGGTCGCGCGCGAAAGCTTCCGCGTCCAGCAAACGCGCTACTCGAGCGGCGCGACGACCATTCTCGACTTGCTCGATGCCGAAGTGAACCTGTCCCAGGCCGAGGCGGATCTCGTGCAAGCCCGCTACGGGACCCGCCTCGCGCTCGCCGGCCTCGAAATGATCCTCGGCCGCCGACTCTTCACTGATAAGGACACACCGTGATGCGCCCTCTCATTTTTGCGCTGCTCCTGCTCGGCGCCTGCAAGAAAGCGAACTCAGCCGGCGGTCCCGGGGGTGGTGGGATGCCGCCGATGCCCGTCGAGGTCTCGGTCGCCCAGCGGGACACGGTGGTCGACGCCATCGCCGCCACGGGCCAGATCGAAGCGATCCAGGCGATCGACCTGCGGCCCGAAGTCGAGGGCCGCATCATGGACATCCTGGTCCGCGAGGGCCAGGAGGTGGAGAAGGGCACGCCGCTCTTCAAGGTCGACGATGGCGAGCTGAAGGCCCAGGTGGCCCGCGCCACCGCCGATCGCGACCTGGCGCGCCAGGCGCTGGAGCGCACCAAGCAGCTGATGGCGCAGAACGCCTCGTCCACGGCCGACCTCGAGAGAGCCGAGGCGACGGCCCGCGGCGCCGACGCGCAGCTCGACCTGCTCCAGCTGCGGCTCGACCGCTCCGTCGTACGGGCGCCGTTCGGCGGAGTCGTGGGGCGGCGCTACGTGAGCCAGGGCGACTTCGTGAACAGCGGGTCGAAGCTGACGGCGCTGCACTCCGTGAATCCGCAGTACGCCGTGCTCGACGTGCCCGAGCGCTACGCCGACCAGCTGAAGCGCGGCCAGCTCGTGAGCTTCCAAGTCGCCGCGCTGCCGGGGCGCAACTTCTCCGGCGAAGTCGTCTTCGTGGATCCGTCAGTCGAGCTGCCGGCCCGGACGATCCTGATCAAGGCGATCGTGCCGAACCCGCGGCGCGAGCTGGCGAGCGGGATGTTCATCGAGGCGCGGCTCGACACGGGCGTCCGCCCCAATGCCATCGTGGTCCCGGAGGACGCGATCCTGCCGATGCAGGGCGCGACGTTCGTGTGGGTGATCAAGGACGGCAAAGCCGATCGCCGCCAGGTGACGCTGGGCGTGCGCACGGCGGGGTGGGCCGAAATCATCGGCGGCGGTATCGAAGCGGGCGACCAGGTGGTGGTCGGCGGCCTCGAGCGGTTATTCCCCGGCGCGGTCGTAATGCCGCAGGTGATCGAGCGTCACCGTGGGGCGCCTCCCACAACCGAAGCCACCCGCTAGCGCGGGAGGAGAGAAGGCGGCGGCGACGCCGGGCGTTCCGGGATCGGCTGAAAATTGATCGTCGTGTTGCGGAACACGGCGCCGGCGATCACCTGCGCCCGCGCGGCCAGCGTGGGCTGCGTCGCCTGGAGTTCCTGGGCCAGCGAGTAGTACATCACCCCGTAGGTCGTGAGGATGCCTTCCGAAGGCTGGTCCACCCAGCCCCGCGGCCGCACGCGCGCCGCGCTCTCGGCGTGATACGTGTCGAAGAGCAGCGCCTGGCTGCGCTTCACGTTCACCCAGCCCATCGACGGCACCGCCTTTATGCTGTCGGAGGCCTGCAACTCCTGCTCCCGCAACGCCCGTCCGAAACCCTGGCCCTCGAGCCGGGACGTGAGCCCGAACTGGTCGGCGTACGACCCGACGGTGCGCGAGAAGTAGATCGGCCGCTTGCCGAGCTGATCCTTCATGATTCGGAGCACGGCCACGTCGGCGCGCTCGATGTAGGGCCGGCCGAGCTGCTGCGGGTCCAGGGTCACGTCGAATGTGCCGACCCGAATCGTGGTTTTGTCGTTGAGCATGTAGTACTGGCGCAGGGAATCGAGCTCCATATCGGAGAAGCTCATCAACCTGCCCGACGGCTTCGGCCACGCGCGGCCGCGGTAGATGGCCGGGGCCGCCGTGGAATCGAACGTCTCGATGGGGCGCCGCTGCATTTGCCGCAGATACCAGTCGGTGTTGGCGAGCGACAGGTTCACGACGATCACGTCGCGGCGGATGCCCTCCACCTCC
>Ga0134127_10002998_pt1 | contig 12104 bp, 9 predicted proteins | sample KB31753_FD_96459 | JGI IMG/M metagenome (GOLD analysis project Ga0134127, IMG submission 96459) | Terrestrial soil microbial communities with excess Nitrogen fertilizer from Kellogg Biological Station, Michigan, USA - KB3-175-3 | ecosystem: Environmental > Terrestrial > Soil > Unclassified ...
CAGGCCTTTAATAATTCGCTTGGGCATATTCTTCTCCTTCAAGAATCCCCCTGGTTCTAATCCGCGAAGCGGATGCAAGCATATAGCCTGGGGTGTGAGCCCCAGGGTAAACGCCCCACAGAATTCATTGAGCCTGCGGAGCGGGTGATAGCCGCATTCGACGAAGGCTCTGTCGCCCGCTTTCCGGGCTCGTTATCTTTTGACGCTTCGAACCTTGGGCTCACGCCCCAGGCTATGTGCCTTCACCCGCTTCGCAGGTTTGCTGAATCCAGACCTACTCTGCTCTTAAGGCCGGCAGTAGCGGCGACTTCAGAGTTGCCCAGGTCGCAAATATCGATGCGGTCAGGCCGGATATTAATACCGCGAGCAGCAGGAAGCCCAGCGAAATACCTGGGAGGTGACCGCCGCGCTCCAGGAACACCGGAGCAATTGCCAGAAGCGCGCACACTGCGCCGATCACCAGGCCGGAAATCAAAAGAAATGTGTTCTCCGCAAGCACCATGATCGCGAAGTGTTTCGAGTCATAGCCAACTGCGCGTAGGAGAGCCAACTCACGCCGTCGCTCCAGCACGTTTCGTAATAAGACTGCCGCCATCCCGAGCGTGCCGAGAATCAAACCCAAACCACCGAGCATTTGAAACGTTGAAAGATAAGTGTTTTCGACGCGATGAAAATTTGCGAGGCGCTCCTCTGTCGGCACGACGTCGAACCCAAAATCGGAGAGTCGTTCTTCCAGAGTCGCCGCGATTGCAGCTGACTGTTCAGGGCCCGGCGTGTCGATCAAGAACAGTTGGTAGCCTTCTTGCTCTGGGAAAAGAGTCAGGAAGTTCTTCTCCGAAATAATCAACTCACTTTGCAGGACACTGTTGCTGAGTGTTCCGACCAGGCGTAGTCTTTCGCCGTTCGTTAGGACCAGATCCTCGCCGAGTTTGACGTGCAATACGTAAGTGGTGGAATTGGCGTCGGCGACGAAAGGAACTGCGCCATCCGAAAACGTCCGATTGAGTAAGAGCCAGGGATTCCCCTTTTCTTCATTTGAGGATGCTATCGAGTTTGCGAAAACGAAGCGATTGCTCTGAATGAAACTGTCGCGAGGTGCGATGATCTTAGGGTTACGCGGTTGATAGAGATTCAGACAACTGGCGTCGTCGCCGGGTCGAACGCGAAAGCGTTCGAAGGTGACTCCGGACAAGGGCGCCGACGCGTCGTGTGTCAGGTTCAGCGCTTCCTGACCTTCGGGCGTGTTTGGATCGTGAACGATCGGTAAGAGCGATTCAGCCAGCAATGGAAAACCACCGCTGCCCGACTTGCGTTCCCGCGTTGTAGTCCCTTCGCGATGCCGGAAGCCATCGACAGCGACGATGATGAACGCTGCCGAAGCAATTAGTGCGATACAGATCACGCTGCGTCCGGGACGAGAAGTAGCGTTGCGAAACCCTAACCGCGCGAGCGGCCACAATCCGGTTCCGTTGATGGTCTTTGCTTTCTCGCTGCGCAGCCAGGCTGACTGGTAAACCAGCAAAGCGACCAGGAGCAATGTTCCACCACCAAAGAACCCGGGCGTTTGTCCGACGACCTTGAGAGCGGCGGCTATCAACAGAACAAGGCCGGCGAGTGTGATTGCGGACGCCACAAGCACACGCGGAGATCTTCTCTCCGCGTCCCCGCGTCCCCGCGTCCCCGTGTCTCCGCGTCCCCGTGTCTCCGCGTCTCCCCGTCTCCCTGTCCCCCTGTCGCCCACAACGCCGGCCAACAAACTTCTTGTAGAACCCTTGCCCAGTTGTCTGAGAGTGAAAAGCACGCACACAAGTGCTGCGACGATGCCTCCAACTACTCCGATCAAAAGTGACAACGGCGAAACGTGCAAGGCGAGGCTGGTTGTTCCGACTGCATCAACCCACCACGTGCGCAAACCCAACATGATGAGCTGACCGTAGGCGATCGCGCCTACGATGCCGAGCAAACTGCCAGCGAGTGCGAGGATGATGCCCTCTCCGAGAAATATCTTGCGCACGCGCGAAGCGGGAAACCCCATTGCGTAGAGCACACCTATTTCTCGCACGCGTTGCTCGACTCCGAGTTTGAAGAACAGTGCTGTTAAGAGCAGCGCGGAAACCACCAGGAAGAAACTGAAGTAAAGAAAGTACTCGCCGAAATCTGTTACGCCGCGCGAAGCTTCGAGACCCTGTGCGCGCACTGGCATCACCGTGAGACCCATAGCCGTCGGATCTAAGGCTGCTTTAAGTTTTTTTTCAAAAGAACGGAAAGCCTCATCTGACGGATGCTCAGCGACTATTCGCATTGACGTCATCTTGCCAAAGCGCGACTGCCAGAGTTCTTGAGCGTTTTCAAAGGGAATAAAGGCCTTTGGAGTGGTGCCATAGTGATCCCAATAGTCCTCATCCTGTTGTCGCACCTGCTTCAGATCCACTGGGAAAGGCGGATCCCAATCCGAAAGATTTTCCGACCCCGTAATCCCAGGATATGCTGGCACCAGATTTCTGTCGGCCGCAATTCCTGCAATCGGAGTTACTGCCGTCAAGTGAAAGTCTGCGGTCTTCGATTCCAGCCGTCCGCCTTCATGCCAAACGAAATACTCAAGTGTGATCTGGTCACCTCGACGTACACCTAAATCACGAACTGCCCAATCGTTGAGAATGATTGGCGGCAGACTTTCAGCCGGACTTCGAGTCTCTTTAACTGTGAGCCCGCTCATCGCTGCCTCGCCGGGACTCTGCGTGTCATCGTCGAGATCTCGCAAGGTTTCCCACACTCCGGCGTCAACTCCGCTAACGAGTGAGTAGGGAATGGAGCGTCCGCCCGACCTAATGCTATTTGCTAAATAAGAGAACACGTGGATCGCGATGAGCGACGAAGAATTCGCAGTCTCATCAACGGTGTTTGCGAGCGAGTCTGTTATCAACCTACTCTCATGCTCAAGCGAGAGAACTTTTTCCGAAGGCCGCCCAAGAACGATTGTTTCCTCAACCTGACGTAATTTGATTCCAAAGTCCTGAAGCGTCGTTTGTGTCTTCAGCAATTGAGTAATGGTCTGTTCGGGAGGTTCGCGTCTACCACTGGAGGGGGCTTCCGAAATCAAAATCAGGTTCGCTTTGTTCTCCTGTTCAATAGCTTTCTGCAACGTCTGCAAGGAAACGAATACTGCTCTAACGCCAGTCTGCTGCGGCTGTATCGAGAACTCTCCGAGAGCCTGATTGTCGAGGATCTGACGCACGTCCAGGCGTAGAGTGCTTCCCAGATCTTCTTTGCGGCTATGGAGCGATTCGATGGGGATCTCTGAAAACTTCTCGACCCGCAACAGCAAGGAATCACCTGTGGTTGCTCCCAGCTCCTCCGCCAAATTCTGACTGATAAAAACGTCGCGATCGCCCGGCGCCGCTACACTGCGGCCGTGAAATCTCCAGAAGCGCTCATCGACTCCATAAACGCGAATGCCTGAGCCGCGTCGTTTGCTGGCTTCGTGCGAGACACTTCCTTCGAGCGCAATTAGCGGACACGCTTCGTTGAAACCGCTCTCAGTAAACTCCTTCTGCGACTTGATATCTGCGGCGAGTTGTTCGCGGAAGTATCCGTTACCGACGATGGCATAAGAGGTATTACCTAATCTCTGCAGAAAGAGATCCCGCAAACTAGCTCGCACCGAGTCTCCAACAAGCAGTGCTCCCGCCAGCACCGCAACTGCCGTCGCCACACCTAAGACGACGGCGAGATTGGTGCGCCAGTGGTAGGCAAGATTTCTTCTGACGAGTTGGGAGGTTTGCATTACAACTTGCGTAGGTGTTGATCGGTTAGTTCAAAACGAGAGGGAAAGCGGGCAGCCAGCTCAGCGCTGTGGGTAACGACTACGAGGATCGTCTCCTGTAGTCTGTGCAACTCAAGCAGAAGCGAAGCGACTACATCGGCCGATTTGTGATCGAGATTGCCGGTCGGTTCGTCGCACAAGAGCAATTGCGGTTTTGTGATGAGCGCGCGAGCCAGCGAGACACGTTGTTTTTCGCCCCCAGAGAGCTTTGCCGGACGATGATCAAGACGATCGCCGAGACCGACTTGCTCAAGCAATGTGCGCGCACGATTTTCACTATCTGCGCTGTTGGCCGAAACAAGGGTTGGTGTCAGAACATTTTCAATGACCGAACATTGAGGTAGCAGGCAGTGGTCCTGAAAAACGAAACCGATCTCTTTGTTTCGAAACGCAGCGAGAGCTTTCTCATCCAGTTGAAAGGGATTTTGGCCATTGAGTGTGATCGTTCCACGGCTGGGCGGTTCAAGCGCGCCCATCATGTAGAGCAGAGTGCTCTTGCCGCTGCCGGACGGCCCCATAATCGAGACAGCATCACCGCGCGACAATGTCAGCGAGACATCGGAAACGATGCTGAGCACTCCGCGAGGCGATGGGTAGTCTTTGGAAACGTTCTCAACTTTCAGCAAACCAGTTCTCCCTGGAAAACAGCAATAGGCCACAGATGAACACGGATCACACAGATTAGACGATTACAAAAACGGATTTGGGTGATGGAGATTTGGGCCTTTTCCCAATCCGTAGAAATCCGTGGAAATCTGTGGCTCATTTACTTAGCACGCTCTTATAAGCTTCAAGCGCGCGGTCGGCCATGCGGCCCACACCGTAATGTTCGTGGACGTTCTTCAAGCCACTCTGCCCGAGTCTCTCGCCCAGTTCGCGGTCGTGAAAGATCTTGAGCAGGCCCTCGCCGAGGCTTTTCGGGTCGTCCTTCTTGACAAGCAATCCGCCGCCCGTCCTCTCAACGATCTCCGTAAACGCACCTCGCGCAGGTTGAACGACCGGAACCGCGCACGCCATCGCTTCTAACAAAAACATTCCTTTCGGTTCATCGTAAGTCGCCGGTACTGAGAGTAGATCGAGTGTTCTCAAGAATGCGATCTTCTCCTCGCGATCCAGAACCCCGTGATACTTGAACTCAGCACCCAGCCCCGCGTCATTCATCTTATGTTCAATCTCGGCGAGGTATTTCTTGTGTTCCGGCGCAATGTAGCCGGCGGCTTCGAGGCGGGCTCCCGGAAGTTCACCACTCGCGCGCAACATTCGATATGCCTCAGCCAGAACATGTAAGCCTTTTTCCGGAGCGACACGCGCAAAGAAACCGACAGTAAAGGGCTGCGAGCGTTGACTAGGCCGAGGTTGGTAGCCATCGAGGTTAATCCCGAGCGGCACAACGCGAATTTTTTCGCGCGGCACGTTCAGATAGTCGGGCATGAACCCCGCGTAGTAATCGCTGACAGAGATAAAGGCATCGACGTGCTGGATGTTTTCGCGAATCAGATCGAGAGCTTCAGTCTTGTAAGGCTCCTGCAAACCCTCAAGGAAGAGATCCTCGCCCTGCAACGTGCAACAAACTGGTCGTCCCAGGGCTTCCTTGAGCGGCTTCGCTAAACCCAGCAGCAAGGAGTAAGGCAAACTCACGACGTCAGGCGGGGACTCATGCCGTAACCACTCGACAAGTTTCGCAACTTCCTTTTGTTGAAAACCGTCCTCGCCCTTCAACATCGAAACTGTGAGCTCGCCAAGCATCTTCGGGCTCGTAGAAATCGAACGACGCGACGCCAGTTGCAGCATCGCCTTCGAATCCCAAACTCGATCGAGCCATCGTGGAGAGTTACGAAAGAGCGGAAGATACTGCTCCAGATAGACACTGATACCACCAAAGAATACTCGGTCGTTGCTGACGTTTGGTTCGTCAGTCAGTGTTGGGGTATAGACGGGAAGGAGCGTTATGTCGTGTCCGCGCGAGATGAGTTCGGCCGCAAGCGCATTGTCGCGCAGGCAACTGCCGCAATACATCTGACCGGCGCCGCCTGTGAGATAGAGAATCTTCACAATTAAACTTAGGCGACTGCCCGCTGGAACGCGCGGCGTGCGTACAGATGTTCGAAGAGGTTGCCTTCGTGTGGCTGATCCCAACTGATATGACTGGTTGGAACAGGGCCAACATTAAGGCGGTCGACATTAGGGGAGGTGATTAGCTTGCGAATCAGTTTCTCGTCGGAGGTGATAGCAGTCACGACAAGACTCGGTCCCAACGCTTCCGGAATCATCTCCTGTGTTGCAGTGACAACGCTCGCGAAGGGAAACATAAACTCTTTGTTGGCGAGTGGGTGTTCCAAGTCTTCACATAACAGGATAGTCGGCAGCAAGTAAGAACAACCCTGTTCGCTGGCGAGTCGCCCGTCTTTTCGATACGAGGCTGTCACTTCTCGCGCGCCGGCGATTTGCAATCCCTGATCAATCATCTGCGAAATTCGTGCTGCGACATTGCCGTCAGCAAATGGAGCGAGTTGGGCTTTCTCGTCCTCCGCCGGACGCGGCGCTATTTGAGCAAGACGTTCCGCAAGTGCCTCGCTGATCTGTTCGGCATGTCGCGGAACCCAGATGGCGGACGCGTTAATACATGATCGTCCGCCGTTGTCCCCAATCGATCGCACCATCACGTCGAGATACTTTTCCCAGTCGTCGATGCAGTCTTCGCCGATTATTACCTTGCTGTAGCCCGGGCCGTGGATCTCGATACGCGGGTCGTTTGCCCAGAGACTTGTGGATGAAGCGTCGCCAAAGATCATGCCTCGCCCGCAGTTTCGCAGAATTTCCCCAGCGCCGGCGTGATCGGCTGGGTAGAAACTAAAAGCTTCACGCGGTGCTCCGGCCCTTATCAAGGCTTGAATGATCCTGTAAGGCGTCCATGGTTCCGCGCTTCCAGGTTTAAGCACGAGGGGAATCTTCAAAGGCACTGATGGAATCCACAATGAATGCACTCCGGGGGAATTACTTGGAAGCACAACTCCCAGCGACTCCGCGCGTGGATAAAAGCTAAGCGCCTGATTGTTGACTTCGCCGAAGCCTTTATCGAGCACCTTCCAGTCAATGTTTCTGGTCAAACCATTCAAGACGTTGCCAACTTCAGCAAGGACACCGCGAATCTTGCCCATGTTGTTGCGCGCGAGCGCGAATGGCATGCCGGTGGTAGCCGAAACATGACTCACGTAATCCTCGGGCGTCTGCATCGATTCACCCAGTGGTAGGGGATCATTGGCAAAGTAGTCTGCAGCACGCGCGCAAATCGCTACGAGCTCTGCGGTTGAAAAGGCAGCGAGCCTGGCCCGTGGTGTTTGCTGATCACGCAGGTCGCGTCTGATCAGGCCACTGTTCGCCTGACTGATCTCAACGAACGGTTCGCGAGTCCGGTGGTGCGGGACGCGCACCACGTCGAGACTGGTGTAGGGCTCACCGCGGCGGAGTATGGGAATTGTTAGCATGGTGAAATAATGAATGATGAATGATGAATGATGAATCGTGAATTATGAATTCCGAATTCATCGTTCCGCACTCATCATTTGTCTCAGTAGACTCCTTCTACGACGGTTGATTGGAATCGCGAAAACGGTCTCACATTCCTCACGCCATCCCAGGGATAGAGTTCGCACGGCGGCTCTCGTTCAGCCTCATCACGCTCGAGAAACCGCGGCATGAAAAACTCTCTGGTAAGTGTAGTCAGACGCACACGCCCCGTCTCACCATAATCCACGACTCGGTCCGGGTGATCCGGATCCACGACTTCGATCATCGCGCGCGGGGTGGGCGGATAATAGATCACCGCGAAGTTGTCTTTTGTATCTCGTGGTTTGTGGACCGCAAGGCCCATCAACGTGTTGCCATAAGTCGGAGCGAAGTAGGCACCTTCCAACAACTCTTCTACTGCGAAGCGATGAAACTGCGGCGTCATTTCTGTACCGCCGCAGAAGACTCCGGTGATGCCCAGTTTTTTCAGTGAAACTCTTTCGCAGAGCGCTTCGAGAAGTTTGGGTGTCGTAAACAAGCAGCGAATGTTATCGTGCGCGCGCAATAGGGTCAGCCCTTGCTCAATCACATGTTGTTTGTATTGCTCGGCCATCTTTGGCTGGCCCATTTTGAGCAACTTGATTACCCAGCGCGGATCGAGATCGATCATGAAACAGATACCGCCGCGAAACTGCGCGAGGTGCTCCACCGCCAAACGCAGGCGCCGCGGCCCGGTCGGGCCAAGCGACAACCAGTCTGAGCCTTTGGGAAAATACTCGTCGGGAAGTGTCGGACTGAAGGCTTCGTAATCCAAACGAAAATCTTCGATGTTGATTCGCGACTTTGGCACGCCCGTGCTCCCGCCCGTCTCAAAGGTATAGACCGGCCTGCCGTCGTAACCTTTGGGGACCCAGCGTCGTACCGGGCCACCCCTTAACCATTCGTCCTGGAACGGTCCGAGCTTGGCAAGGTCGTCATAGGTGTGGATCTGATCGCGGGGATCCCAACCGAGCTTAGCCGCGTAGTCTAACCAGAAGGGACAGCCGGTGGCTGGATCGAAATGCCATTGAATGACCTCGCGTACCCAGGCATCGAGAGTTTCGCGTGATTGTTTGATGTTCGCTTGCAGCGCCGCTTCAGCAGTGGACATTTGTTTGGTTAGTTAGTCGGAATCTGTAGGTCTTTAAACGATAAAATAGCAGAGGAGGTTTTCAAAAGATAACCGCCGAGCAGATATGTCCTAATTGTAACGCAAACTGTTAGTTTGCGAGGAGGGAGTCGCATTCAACGCGAACGCAAAACTAACAGTTTGCATTACACAAACCAGGTTAGCCCGAGCAGGTCTTCAGTGAACGAAAATCGCACCTGGTCTTTCAATTATTCGGACAAGCTACTGGTGCTATCATGACGACCGTATGCCTGAGTCCCTGTTCATCATCCTTGATTCCTTACTAGCGACTCCCTTAACGGTATCCCTACTCATAAAGGGTCTTTCTGAAGAGCAACTAAGCCAGAGAAACTCCCCGGACGAATTTTCGGCACTTGAGAACCTGTGTCACCTTCGCGACATTGAAGTTGAAGGCTACAGCCAACGCATCAGGAATATCCTGAAGGAGAATCGCCCTTCATTACCGGACATTGATGGTGGTCGCCTTGCAATCGAGCGCGACTATAACCATCAGGATGCGAACGGAGCGCTAGAGCAGTTCATTCGCGCGCGTGCCTCAAACATCGAGATCTTGAGAGGATTGTCTGAGACCGAGATGAGTCGTGAGGGCACGCTCGAAGGAGTGGGGACTATTACGCTCGAGAAGCTGGTTCAGATGATGCTGGAGCACGACGAGGGTCACGTCAGCGAGCTGCAAACCATTCGTCGCCGGATTGATCGCGAAACATCCGCCTAGAGATTTGTCCCACGCGATTTCAATTGGACGATCGTTGCGCCCAACCCTCCTGCTTCCGGTGGAGCATCTGTCCAATCTGACACAAACGGTGTGCGCGCAAGAATTGAACGAACGATCTCGCGCTGGACGCCGATCCCTTTGCCATGAATGATCCGCACAGCGCGAAACCCACCATCATGGACCTGCTGCAGGTATTCCTCGACAACTCGCGCCACATCTCTTGGCGGGATTGTGTGCAGGTCGATCACATCCGTGATCTCAATCTCAACCAGTTCGGGAAAGGGATTGTACGGATCGACGTCAGCGTCAGCGACAAGCTCTGTTGGATCGTCGACCCGGTTCGCTGATCCCCCACCAAACAAATCTTTAAGCCAGGTTCTTAAACTCATTTGTAGTTGTCCATTGGCGGGTTCTTAACCTTGAAGATTCCTAAACCCTGTTTCAGATTTTCCGATGATTAATTTTAGCTACGCGCCAATCGGCAATCCATCGTTTGACACTCTCGCGGGGCCACTTGTACACTCGCGGTCTTTCAAATCCTAACAGAAACAGATACTTCGATCTGTGTTGGACAGCGCAATGTTTACCAAAGCGCGGACCGCAATCTGCGCCACTTTGCCCGCGAAAGGACTGAAGTAATGGGTGCTAGAAATAAGATCACTGTTGTCGGTGCCGGAAACGTCGGCGCGACTGCCGCTCACTGGTTGGCGGCTAAAGAATTAGGTGACGTTGTCCTCGTAGATATCGTCGAAGGCGTGCCGCAAGGCAAGGCGTTGGACCTGGCGCAGGCTGCGCCAATTGAAGGGTTCGATGTCCGTCTAACCGGGCTTAATGGTTATGACGGTACGGAGAATTCCGATGTAGTCATCATCACCGCCGGCCTGCCGCGCAAACCCGGGATGAGTCGCGATGATTTGCTGAAAACCAACGCCGGCATCGTTTCGAACGTTGTTGAAGAAGTGGTGAAGCGTTCACCCGATTCGATCCTGATCATAGTTTCCAATCCACTCGACGCGATGTGTCAGGTGGCCCTAAAGCGTTCCGGTTTTCCGAAACATCGGGTTCTGGGAATGGCGGGCGTACTCGATTCGGCGCGCATGCGTTGTTTCCTTGCCGAAGCGCTGGATGTTTCTGTGGAAAACGTAACCGCTTTCGTGCTCGGCGGACACGGCGACACGATGGTTCCGCTTCCGCGCTTTTCAACTTGTGCCGGAATCCCGATCACCGAGCTGCTTCCCAAAGATAAGATCGACGCTATCGTGAAGCGGACAGCGAATGGCGGTGCCGAGATTGTGTCTCTTCTGAAGACGGGTTCGGCTTACTACGCACCCTCCGCCGCCGCCGTTGAGATGACTGAATCAATCCTCAAGAACAAAAAGAAGATCCTTCCCTGCGCTGCTTACCTGGAAGGCGAGTACGGCGTAAACGGACTTTACGTAGGCGTACCCTGCAAACTCGGTTCGCGTGGACTGGAACAGATCATCGAGATCAACCTGACTGCGGAAGAACGCATTGCTTTGCAAAAGAGCGCTTCAGCAGTGCAGGAACTGGTCGACGTCCTGGGAATTTAAGACAGAGGAACGGGGGAACGGGGGAACAGGGGAACGGGGCAACACGCTCCGCACCCCGCATTACGAACTTCACACTCCGCACTTCGAACTCCGCACTCCAACTCCGAACGGCTTATTCTCCAACTTCCAAATCCACATCACGACGCAGTGCGCGCAGCCTTTGAGCTAGAACTGCTGCCTGGAGGCGCGCGTCAGCGCGACAAATCCTGGTTGCCTCGCGCCAACGCTGCAACATGACCTCACGTGATTCGAATGTATCCAGATAGTCAGGTTTGTCCAAACGCCAGGGCACGCCAGCTCGGCTCAAACCGTTGGCCGCGAAGAAACGGACGATCGGATACTTGTCGTTGAAGGCTTCAACGAGAAAAGGACTCGCCCAGAGCGGATCTGGCTGTTCCGGGCCGCCCCCACCAAGAGCGTCAGCAGCAAGTGCTCGCGTTAAAGCATCGCCGGCAAACAAAGCTCGCGGTTGCTCGGGCAAATCAAATTGCACGTCGTTGCTTGCTTGGGACGCCGCGTAGCGATCCGGCCAGAGTCGCTTTGTTTGATTGATGGCCCAGTTCACAGACTTCTCGAGGTGACATTGGTTGCAGGCGTTTGGAACACCGGCAGTAGCCGTCTCCTCAGGTTCAGGAATCGTAATCTCATGGGTGGGATGAAATGCCATGACCCCATATACCACTCGGGGCATGTGACAGTTATAGCAACGACTGCCTGACGATTCTGCCGGATGGTTTGTGTGGGTGGTCAGTTCCTGCGCCCTGGTGAATTTCGGGTGACAAGTAAGACACGGCTCGTTACCTCGATTCAGTTCGGTGATCTGTCCTTTGGGATCGCCGCCATGCATGGTGTGACAGGTCAGGCAGTTGATCTGTTTTCCTGGCTCACCCCTGGTAAAGCATCTTGATCGCAGGATGCCCTGATACTCATAGGCAGTGAGGCGCGGGCTGCCGTTATTCCAGAAGCGACTGGCAAACTTTACATCGCCAATGTGTGAATCTCTGGTTATGGGCCGATAGTATGCCCCGAGATCTTCCCCCGCATTAAATGGATCACCCTTCGTTAAGATCGCCTGAATTCGATCCAGTGGTTCAGGAATCCGCTGACCATGACAGTGCCCACAGATCATCAGGGCGCGTTCTGGCGCCAGCTTCAGCGGATGAACGATTTGCTTGTTCGTAGATTCTGATAGTTTCCAACGCGTACGCGTGAGCAGGGAGAGCGCCGCGTCAGCGTGCTCCGCGCCCGGACCGTGGCACGCGCCGCAAGCAATCCCGAGCTCGCTGACTTCAGTTGCAA
>Ga0134127_10003001_pt1 | contig 12102 bp, 15 predicted proteins | sample KB31753_FD_96459 | JGI IMG/M metagenome (GOLD analysis project Ga0134127, IMG submission 96459) | Terrestrial soil microbial communities with excess Nitrogen fertilizer from Kellogg Biological Station, Michigan, USA - KB3-175-3 | ecosystem: Environmental > Terrestrial > Soil > Unclassified ...
CGACGGACACACAGCAATCCATCTATCATGGCATCACCCGTTGTACAAGCACGGCGGTCTCACCTGGCCCGAGGGATAAGGTCCTCATGGCTTCGGGCATCAGAGAGTCGGGAAACCCACCAACTGAACTCTGCACCTGATAGCGACCTGGTGGAACCCAGACCCGTGCGAGATGAATTTCATCGGGCAACGTCTGCCAGCTCCGCTTATCGGCCTCTTCGGATGCCACCGCGAAGCCTTTCGTCAACAGTCCGACGAAAAGACCGACCCACGGCCCCGCATCTCTCCCCGCCGCCTGTTGAGCCCCTCTCGTCGCTGCCTCGGCCATCGCAAACTTCGTGGCGGCACGGGCAAGAGCCTTGACGGTGATTCCGGGCATGCGTTCCGCGAGCGCCTTATCGGCCATGGCCGTGACGTTATGCGCCAACTCAGTGTTCAGCGTCACCGGCATGCCATTGTCATCCTGGATGAGACTCACCGTATCGACAGGGACTTGGGTCTTTTGCTGAACGAGCCGTGGTAAAGCCACTCGAACAACGCGTCCGTTAAGTCCGTACAAAACCGTATCCATCCCCCGATTGGACTGTCGATTCGGCTGCAAAATCCCGCGGTTGAGGAGCACCAACTGGAGTGCATTGAGACTGATTGGCAGGTCAAGAAACTGATCCTCCTTGCGTGGCGCTCGCCCATTATAACTGATCACAATAACTTGAGCGAGCGGTTGTAACGACTGACTCGTCTCCCATTTCGTATCGGGAAACAGGCGTCGGTACTCGGCCAACTCTTGAGTGAAATGCAGCGCCTCGGCCGTTCGTAACAAATCTTCCCTCAACTGGGACGGAACGGCCGTGTGCGACCATGCGCGCGTGGCATCAAAGGTCTCATACGCTTTCCGATAGGCGATAAAGGCATTATTAACATCGCCGGTGCTTTCATAGAGAATGCCGCTCAGATAGCGCGCAAATCCGTCTTCCCGATAGGCATCTTTCTCCTTGATTCGGTCCGACAAAACATTGAGCCGGTGGTCGATACGGCGGGCTTCGACCAGTGCATCCTGCCACTGGCCCAACATCGCATAATTGAGCGCTTTCAGCACATTGATCAACACCTGCTCGTAGGAATCGCCCTCATAGGGTAACGTCGTATCATTCGTCATGAACGCGAGGGCTTCCGTCCGCATCCTTCGCGTGTAGAGACGATCGATTTCGTCCTCAGCCTGTTCCAACACGGCATTGCTCTGCTGATATTCACCCGCAAGTTGAAGCGTCATCCCTCGATCCATACCATAAAGCACCAGACTTTTTTCGCCATATTCTTTTTCGGCCCGCTGGACGATGGCGTCGGCGCCTTTGGGATCGTGGGCGCGCAGACTCGCATCGATGAGGAGATACCGGTTGACAGAGGGGCCGCAGCCGGCAAACAGCACAAGCGCCAGTACGGCAAAGAAAAATTGGGGGGAAATAGAAATGCCCCACCGTGCCGAAACAAGGGCGGTGAGGCGTGAGGCAATCGGGCTCAACGGAGCTTACAGAGCCTAAAAGATTGAGCGTTTCTTTTCGACGACCTTCTTAATCTTCTTCTGGCCGTACCAGACCTTGGCGTTGCTTTCTAGATCCACCATTTGCAGATCGACCTGGTAGAACACCGCCTTCGTCCCATCGGCCTCATCGAGGATTGTCGCAATCGTGCCTTTCATCATGTAGTCGGCGCCGATCTCTTTCCCCGGCGCTTTCTGCGTGTCCTCGCGCGCGTACATCGCTTGTTCTTTACGCTCAGTGCGAAGTTCTTCGCGATCTCCCTTTCCAGCCACAAACGTCACTTTTTGTGAGTTCGTGAGCTCCCGTTCCAGATCAGTCACAAACGTGCCGACATTGATATGTTCATGACTGCTATTCTGGATGGCTCCGACGACGACGACCGGCTGGCGATGCTTCGAGCTGGAAAAATTGTTCAGCCATGGATACTCCAGCGCCTCTTTGACCATGGACTCCGCAACCATCCTGGAATCGGTATCGTTCCACCGCCCGCTCAGATCCGTGACGACACCCGAGTCGACTCTGGTTATTCTAGTTTCCTGAGCACAACCGGCCAGCGACAACAGCACCAGCCCCACGAGCCCGATTCGTCCTCTATCTGTCACGATCACGCGATACCTCCTCACAGATGCAGCAATTGCCAGTCATTCCCCGTAAGGGACTTAGCGCGGCGCCCGTTTGTCTTCTTCCTTCTCAAGGCGTTCAAAAAGCTTATCAGCATTCTTTCTGACGAAATCGCGAACCTCCGCGTTGAGTTCTTTCGCCCGTTCGAGATTATCCTTCATCTCTTCGAGATTCAGCTTGGTCAACACGTAGTATGTACTGGTTTTCTCATCCTTGTAACGTTCAATGGGGCGCACCCCGCTGAGAGTCGTGGTCGTCACTGTCTTAATCGCTCGCTCGACATTTTGTTCTTCCGTATTTCTTGTAAAGTCTCCAGCCGTCGTGGAGGCCGCATAGTCACGCATGAGGTAGCCGGTATAGGTATCGAAGGTCTTGGCGATTTCCGCTCTGGCACGATTTTCAGCGGTGTCCCAGGCCAGTGGCTCGTTCTTGACACCGGTCACAGACCCTACCCCATAAAAAGCTTTACTGTCTTTCTCATTGAATGCCCCTGACCCTTGTTTCACCCACTTCGGAGGACCGCCGCAGGCAGCAAGTCCGATCAGCAGGGCAATAGCCACTCCTCCCCCGACCAACCTCGACCTGAACCCCAGTACCCTATCCATGTGCGCGCCTCCTTGGTGATGATCAGGATGGTGAAACTATGTCCTACCAGCCACAGATGCCGACGACGACGGTTCGAGAATTCACACAAATTCATGCTAGCATGCACCCCCAATCCAGTCAACGAACCGACGGCCGATGGTCGACCGCCGCACCCCTATTAATAACGGAGGATGCTCGTGGCAGACGTCCATATCGAAGACGGCATCATTAAAATTCTAAGCTTGGAAGTTCAAGATCCCAAAGCGGCCGCGGTCCTTGCCGAATATCCTCAAGCCCGCTGGGCAGAAATTACGCGAAAAGCCGTCAAGATTGGGTTAGGGTATCTCAAGGGCGGCGAACGAGCCTAACAGCCGACTGCTGAAAAAGTCCGCCAGCTTCGTTCTCGCATCGCTCAGACCCTCAACGTACCCCAAGGGTACGCCTTCGGATCTTCGCTCGCTACGGCCTTGCTGGACGGCCTTTTTGAGCAGTCGGCGGGAATATTCCCCTACTGTGCCACAAGTGCGAGCCGTCGAAGGACTTACAACCCACAATAGATCTTTAGCTGCCTGCTAAGGCTTTGAGGGGACGGTAGGAACGGAGGATGTCGGAGGTGCCACCGCAGCCCGGGCGCGGGTATGATTCCCGCCGAGTTCCAGATAGCGAGTGAAGGCTTCAACCGACTTCGGTTGATCCTTCATCTCATCGGCATAGAGAATACCCAGCGAGAAATAAACATCTGTGTAGTTGGGATTGACTACCAGAGCCTCCCGCATCGCGCGCTCCGCGTCGACATACTGCCCACGCTTTTCGTAGATCAACCCCAGCGTATACTGCGCATCCGGATTCTTCGGGGCGTGCTGTATCGCGAGCTTCGCGGCAGAAAATGCGCCGTCAAGGTTCGGCAGCACTTCGAGCAGCACATAGCTCTTGAGGACATAGGCGTCGCCAAATGTGGAATCGTATTCCAGCGCTTTATTCAGCCGCTCCAACGCTTCCTCAGACGATTTCCCGGTTTGAAGCAGTGCGAAAGCTTGTTCATAGTGCATCTTCGCTGCCTGTCGCCGTTCCGCCGAAGACTGCGGCCCTGCTCCCATGATAAAAGCGGCCTTTCGGCCCTCGATCAACACCGTATCCCCTTCCCCCTCAAGTTGCACAAAGAGGGGATGCTGAGTTCCCTTTGACCGTTCTTGAACTTGCTGTCCCACATAGTCTGCAACTTCCGAAGCCATCAGCCATCCGTTTTTATTGCGATCCGCCATGCCGCCCAGTCCATCGACCAATGCCTGCACGAAGAGACTCTTCCCATTTTCCTGACTCAAGGGCTCACCCTTGTCGCCCGCCGTCAGTACTTGCACAGCTCGCCGCTCCGTCTCATCTTCCGGAGCCAATCTGCCTTCGAGAGACAGCGTTTGCGCTGTGGTCACCTCCCACCCCCGAACCGCGGCATTCAAGAAAAAGAGTGTGTGTTTGGACGCGCTACGCCGGCTAAATTCCTTCAGCTGTTCAAACGTCACTGATTTGGAGACATTCCCTATCTGCGCATCCCAGGGAACAAGATACCCGAGATCCTTGCCGTCAAAGTCCTGCGTGACACCTGCATGTCCGGCAAAGTAGAGCACCAGCCGGTCGTATCGTCCGACTTTGCGAGGCAGGAAATCCGAAAGCGTCTGCTGCAGTCGGCGAACACTTGCGTCCTTGTCATAAAGTTCAACAACCTCGTCGAAGCCCAGGGTGCGGAACGTCTGGGCCACCAGTTTGGCATCCTCAATCACGCCGGGAACTTTCGTGGCCAGGAGATAGTTCTCCACCCCAATGACAATGGCCCAAGACTTGTAATACAGCCCTTCCGGTTTCCCCAGTTGAGCAGAGGCCGGTGGCGGACAGAGCGTCGCTGCCATCATATAAACAAGATACGCGAGCAGAACACGCTGCGTCTGTCGGTAGGCGATCGGCAACATCAATTGGACCGGCCTCAGTGTGTGACAGGGTGTAAATTCACCCTACTCTTGGCTTTGCACGACTGTCAAGAAACTGTAGCTCGAGGTTTAGCAGGATGCTCAAAAAGGCCGTCAGCAAGGCCGCAGGTGAGTCGAAACGGAGGCGTACCCTCAGGGGTACGTTGCGGATTTCGATGAGCCGAGAACGATGCTGGCGGCCTTTTTCAGCATCCTGCTTAGGTATGGTTGAGTTCCCCCCCAGCCCTCCAGCATAATGGCGCCGGTTTGTTTCCCACTTCGACCTGAAGGAGTCATCGCACCATGGCAGACAACATCGATACCCTTCTCAAGGAAAGCCGTGTATATCAGCCGACCGCTCAGACAAAAGCCGTTGCCTATATTCAAGACTACGACAGTGCCTACAAGAAATCGATTGCCGATCCTGAAGGTTTCTGGAGCAGCGTCGCCAAGGAGCTTGAGTGGTTTTCTCCCTGGACCAAGGTTCTCGAATGGACCTATCCCTGGGCTAAATGGTTCGTCGGCGCCACCTGCAACATCACGTATAACTGTCTGGATCGTCATGTGAAAACCTGGCGCAGGAACAAAGTCGCCATCATCTGGGTGGGTGAAAACGATCAAGAACGGGTCATCACCTATGGTGAACTCTACCGGCAGGTCAACCGTTGCGCAAATGCGCTCAAGAAACTTGGGCTCGCCAAAGGCGACCGGGTCACTATCTACCTGCCGAAAGTACCCGAACAGATCGTCGCCATGCTCGCCTGCGCCCGCATCGGCGTCATTCATAGCGTGGTGTATTCAGGATTCAGCTCCCCGGCCCTCGCAAGCCGAATTCAGGATGCCGAGTCCAGACTGGTCATCACGGCAGATGTCGGGTTCGACCGAGGAAAGGTGCTGAACCTCAAGTCGGTGGTCGATCAAGCCGTCGCCAATTCCTCCACCATCGAACATGTCGTGGTCCTGCGACGCCAGACTCCGGGAGTCACATTGTCCACACCGAAGGAAATCGATTGGCACGACTGGCTGAAGGGCGAGAAGGCGGTCTGCGAAGCCGAGCACCTGGGTGCAGAACATCCGCTGTACATTCTCTACACCTCAGGCACCACAGGCAAACCCAAAGGCGTAGTCCATGTCCATGGCGGCTACATGGTCGGGACCTACATCACCACGAAATACGTCTTCGACCTCAAAGAGGACGACGTCTACTTCTGTGTCGCCGACCCTGGGTGGGTCACCGGCCACAGTTATATTGTGTATGGCCCCCTCCTCAACGGCGCCACAATCCTCACAGCTGAAGGCAAGCCGGATTATCCAAACCCGGGCCGCTGGTGGGATTTGATCGAACGATACGGCGTTTCGATTTTCTATACGACTCCCACCGCCATTCGCCTGCTCATGCGTTACGGAGAAGACTGGCCTAAGAAATATGATCTCTCCACACTTCGCATCCTGGGCAGCGTAGGCGAACCGATCAACCCTGAAGCCTGGGAATGGTTCCATCGCGCGGCCGGTGGAGATAAGCCGATCATGGACACCTGGTGGCAGACCGAAACAGGATCCATCCTGATTACCCCCCTGCCGTCCGTCCCTTTAAAGCCAGGCTCCGCCACCAGACCATTCCTCGGCATCGAGGCCGATGTCGTCGACAGCCAGGGCAACAGCCTTCCCGCCAACGCCGGCGGCCTTGCCGTCATCAAAAAGCCCTGGCCCTCGATGATGCGAACCATCTATAAAGATCCGGAACGCTACAAGACTTATTGGAACACGATCCCGAACTGCTATACCGCCGGCGACATCTGCCACAAAGATGACGACGGCTACATGTGGTTCATGGGCCGCGCCGACGACGTGATCAAAGTGGCCGGCAATCGGCTCGGCACCGCCGAAGTGGAAAGCGCGCTGGTCAGCCACCATGCTGTGGCGGAAGCCGCGGTCATCGGGAAACCTCACAAGCTTGTCGGCGAGTCCATCAAGGCCTTCGTCATTTTAAAGCAGGGGGAAGTAGGCAGCCCGACACTGATCCAGTCGATCAAGGATCAAGTGATGAGCGAATTGGGAAAGATTGCCGTGCCGTCGGAAATCGACATCGTGCAGTCGCTTCCCAAAACCCGATCCGGCAAAATCATGCGGCGGGTGCTCAAAGCGAAAGAACTTGGACAGGATGTTGGCGATATTTCAACGATCGAAGATTGATTCAACCGGCTTCAAGACCGGTGATCGATCAGACGTCTATGCGCTCGCAATACAATCGGAGGTTGTCATGAGAATAGCGAGAGGTTCCAGAGTCATGGTTGCAATCGGCGTGTTGGCGCTCAGCCTGGCAGCGATCAGCTCGACCGCCTGGGCCGCCGAACCGGTGAAGCAGATAAAAAAGCCGGCAAAGGCCGGCACAAGCTCGCCTGCCAAAAAAGTTATCGCCCCAAAATTCGCCACCGCAGAGACTGCGGGAAAGGCTCCGTCCTGTTTCGGTGAAGCGCCGAAGCTCGACAAAGTCATGCCGGATGAAGGAAAAGCCGGAGACAAGGTCACCATCACCGGAACCAACTTCGGCGAGGCAGCCTGCTTGCGAGGCGTCTCCTTCGGTCCAGGCCACCCGGCTCAGTTTCAACAGACCAAAGACCGCATCACCACGACCGTGCCAAGCGGCGGGAAAAAGGGCCTGGTTCTCCTCACCGTTACGACGGCCTCCGGAGAGAACTCAAAACCCTTTCTCGTAAAATAGAAAGGGGTGCGGACACCCTGATCGTCCTCCTGCTCGCGGAACGCGCACGATAAGAATGTGCTCGTTCGACGCGCGCATTAGAGGATCGACCACGCTGCCCGCTGAAGAGAGATAAGAGCGGGTTTAGGGGGAATGATGGTCGCTCGATGCGCGCAGTGAAGGACAGTCTGGCAGTCCCTCCTCTAGACCAACATGGGTACCCTTCCAAGAAAAGAAAGTAGGCGAACGTGGACGGGCTACCTGATAGGGCTCATCGGATATGACGCGTAAGCCAGGAGAACCGATCTATCTGAAGCGTCATATCCTGGGCCTCGTCCTGGCCGTGCTCTTCCCCATTCTGCTGCCCCTCCTGTACCATCGCTACATCGCGCCACTAAGCTTTGACATCATCTTTGCCGCTGGCCTGATCATCGCTCTCATAGGAGGCATCGTGCTTTACTTCACCTATCGATCCTCAGCCAAAAATGAACCGTGACGGTGAGGCCTCAACCTTTTATGCTTCATCTTTTACAGGTTTCATGCGCGGCCTCTGATGTATCCATGTGAGAGGAGTCGTCGCATCGGCAATGTAGGCTTGCCCAAATCCCAGAACCAAGTGCGCATCCTGTAACCGCAGCTCCCAGAGCGAGAAATCGGCAAAATCGAACATCATGGCCGATTGAGGAAAGCGAGCCAGATACCGCTCCTTCACTTCAGCATATTCAGGCGCGCCCACATCCAACAGCGCTCCTTCGCCCTGAAGATTCATCCGACGCAGGGCAGATGGGTTCTTCCCCGGCCGATCCGGTTCCGAGACGAACAGTCCCACACGAGGGTCACGCAACAGGTGTTCACTGTGCAATGCCAAGCGGCTCACATGAATATAGGCGCGTGTCCATTGTTCGCCGAAGATATAGGGCACATGCGATCCAAACGGCCGGCCGTTCCTGAGCGTCAGCAGAACCCCTGTACGGACCTCCTCGGTCAAACCGATCCAAGCAGCCTGAACCTCCTCATTCGATAGAGCCTCAGACATCGCCATAGAAAAACCTTCCTTCCGTCTACTACGTGGTGATTGTGATCCGAGACTGCCACCCTCTTGGGAATAGAATCCAGAATTCAATCAGTGTATCCTGTATGGAGTCAACCTCTCGCAGCCCCGGCCTCACTGCCCTGGAGGCGTCCGATGAAACCTCCCACTAACTTAGCAAAATCCTTGGATCCGTTACTCATGATCTCGCTGTTCTTGACTGCCGGCTGCGCAACTCCTTCCAAACCGCAACCGACAACCGTCGGATCGCAATGCAGTATCACATGGGATAAGCCAGACGACTCCAAGGTCGCGGGGTACCAGATCACCGTGATCGACCAGAGCAAGCAGACACAGAAAACAGTGCGGTTCATCCCGGCAGACACAACAACAGTGTCCTGCAAGGGTGCAGGCGCCGACCATGCAGGACTGTGGGACGTGACCGTGCAATCCTGTTACGACAAATCAACATGTGGCCCTCCAACTGAGACCACACACATACACACCACAGCCAAGTAAGAAGCCCGACGAGGCGAGTCTGTCCGGTGAGAGGGAAAGAAAAATGAATACAACCGCACATGCTCAGAAATACCGGACGCTGGTTGAGTCGGCGGAAAAGTACGGCGCTTCCGTATTTTCACGAATGACATCATACGTCAACGAAATATCACGCAGAAGGAGGACACCAGATGAAGAGCACATGGGTTGCATTAGGACTGTGTTTGTCGGTCATTACTGTAGGCTGTTCTAGTGAGAGGGCCGAAATCAAAGAGGACCGGCTGACCGTCGGGAAGGTCCAGGGAGAGATCAAAGTCGGCATGCCGGCCTCTCAAGTCGCGGAGTTGCTCGGCAGCCCGAACATCGTCACGACAGATGACAAGCGTCGTGAAGTCTGGATTTACGACAAGGTTTCGACCGACCGGGTGGACATGGCCAAATCTTCCTTTGCCGGCATCATCCTCATCATGGGCACTAGATCGAGTGAAAGCTCCAGCTCAACAAGGCAGCGCACCCTCACCATTATCATCAAATACGACGAAGAAAAAAAGGTCCGCGACTTTGCCTACAACTCTACGCAGTTCTAGCAAGAGCGGCAGAACCGGAATGCGGCGAGCTCTTGTGGCGGGAATATTTCTTCTCCTTTCGTGCCAACTTGCCGGCTGTGTCACACAGACCCAGCCGGCAGAACTCTTTCAGCTCACGGCGGAGAGTCCGCGCAACAAGGCAATGGAAACCCGCTTCTTCGAAACCAAGGATGAAGTGGAGTTGCTCTCAGCCTCAGCCGCTGTCCTGCAGGATCTTGGCTTTCAGGTCGAGGAGAGCGTGCAAGACGTGGGATTCCTGAGAGCCACCAAGGAACGGAGTGCCAGAGAGTACGGTCAGGACATTGGTCGGTTCTTCGCTTTCATACTCTCTTTAGGCCATGTCATCATGCCGGTGGATCTCCATCAGAAAATCGAGGCCACGCTCGTCGCGCGGCCGATCAATCCGGAAGGTACACGCCGGGAAGTCAGGATCATATTCTATCGAGTCGTCTGGAAGGGAGATGGCCAAGCCGATCGCCAATACATCCCGCCAGGCCAGCAAAAGATGGAAATGCTCCGCGATCCGGCGATGTACCAGCAATTCTTTGCCAAGCTTTCGAAGGCAGTCTTTCTAGAAGCGTTCGCGCTCTGATTGAAAAATCATGAGAAGCAACATGCACGCAATCTTGGGCATCATCCTCATCGCAGGGGCGTTACTCATCCAAGGGTGCGCGGCTCCTGCGCCAAGCCAGGACTTACTCGCGCTGACCGAAGCCCAGATGAAGATCCGAAGCATTCAGACTCGCACCTTCGACGTGAAGGACCGCCAGCTGGCCATGCGCGGAGTCATCGCCTCGTTGCAAGACTTGGGCTTCATCATCGAACGGGCGAACGAGCCCTTGGGTCTGGTGACCGCTGCGCGATTCGCCGAGCCGAACTTTTACGACGTCGTCGGGGTCACCGTCACCGTGCGTCAGGAGAGCGCGGGCCGCATGACGATTCGCGCCAACGCCATCTACAACAACAGGCCGATCGAAGACCCCAAGGTCTATCAGAACTTCTTTGCCAGCCTCGAACGGTCTCTCTTCATCACCAAGGAATAACGAACGTGAGAAGTGTCGAGCCGGAAAACAGGAAACACGCCAGCTGGACAGCACGGGCGCACGGCAGCGCCGTCACCGTAGTCGCCGGGCTGTGCCTGTTGCTCCAGGGCTGCCCCTCGCCTTACGAATGGCGCCATCAAGACCAGTGGGATTCACGGGAACAGATCTGGCTTTCGGAAGAGAGCCAAGTCAAGCTGCGCGCAGCCCAATCGCGTGTGTTTCAGACGACCGACCGTCGACGGACGATCGAGGCCATTGTCGCCACCATGCAGGACCTCGGGTTCATGGTCGAAGTCTTGGATGAGGAGATTGGTATCGTCTCCGGCAAGAGGTTCGAACCACTCGAACGGTCCAGTATCGGCACGGATCCCTCCTACCACCTGTACGATGATCACAGCCTCCTGATTTTCACCAAGTCCTACCACACATGGGGCCCCTTCTGGCACCGCAGCGACCTCGTCCGGCTTACCGTTACCGTGCGCAAGCGGAACGAAACACAGCTCGTCGTCCGCGCCAGCGCCCAATATTACCTGCGCGCCGTCGAAGATCCGGTCCCCTATCAGAAATTCTTTCGCACCTTGGAACAAACCCTCTTTCTCCAGAGCCAGTCAGCGGACTGACACCACTACGCTTCCTGCATGCGTACGAACTGGCGCGCATCAATCAAGTCTTTTCTGGCACAGAGTTGTTTCTCAAGCAGCAGATGCTCCAAAGCCGCAATTCTGGCTGAGATCTCAGGCAACACAATATCAACCTGCTCACGCAGATCCTCCAGCCTACGGCTCAGCGCCGAATCTCCTCGCTTCGCAGCGGATCTCTTCTTCGCCAAACCGACCGTTCGACCTCGCACCTTCTTCCGCGGCACGATCCTCTTGATTGACATAGGTCCCTCCAGGTTGAACATACTCTCCACTCGCTCAGCAGGAAGGGGTGCCCTCCCTTACGACTGGGGCAGCCCTCCCCTTCCACCTCTCCTACGTTTCCGCTCCCAGAAAGGCAAGATGATTTCTCCGAGGGAAAACGGTATCCTCTATCACCAATGAATGCGCCCGATGCGCTTTGTTTCGCCGAGAAAAAGAAAGGGACCTCATGAGTTCAACCGCGGGCGGTTCTCCATCGAGTCAATTTAGGAAGCTTCTCCTGTCTGAACAATTGGAATTCATCTGTGAAGCCCATAATGGCCTCAGTGCAAAAATCGTTCAAGAAGCCGGTTTTCGAGGCATTTGGGCCAGCGGCCTCTCTATTTCCGCCCAATTCGGCGTCCGTGACAACAACGAAGCCAGCTGGACCCAAATCCTAGAAAACCTGGAATTCATGTCCGATGCCGCCACGATCCCAATTCTCCTCGATGGCGACACAGGCTACGGCAACTTCAATAACATGCAGCGGCTCGTGCGCAAACTGGAACAACGCAAGATCGCCGCCGTCTGTATTGAAGATAAACTCTTCCCCAAAACGAACAGTTTTATCAAGGGGAATGCCCAGCCCATGGCGGACATGCAGGAGTTCTGCGGGAAAATCAAAGCCGGCAAAGACGCGCA
>Ga0134127_10003002_pt1 | contig 12099 bp, 4 predicted proteins | sample KB31753_FD_96459 | JGI IMG/M metagenome (GOLD analysis project Ga0134127, IMG submission 96459) | Terrestrial soil microbial communities with excess Nitrogen fertilizer from Kellogg Biological Station, Michigan, USA - KB3-175-3 | ecosystem: Environmental > Terrestrial > Soil > Unclassified ...
CTCTGAACGAGTCGGGAACGATGTTGGCGAAGGGCTTCGATCACGGGAACCCGACCTTCGGCGACGCGATCATCGCGACGTTCTACTGGGTCGGGTCGACCAATATCGTCGATTCCGTGATCGACTTCGTGGCGGACCAGAACAATACCCGCGCCGGCAATCCGTTCCACCTGGTCGAGTACGTGACCGCCGGCAACCGGTCGATGGCGACCTACGTCGCCACCAACGTGCGGAACTTTCCCGAACGCAGTTCGACCTCCGGTCAGATCTACGCCGTGCGCGCCTACCTCAGAGAATCCGTGGCGGACGGCGGGATCAAGATCTCGGCGTGGAAAGGAGTCGAGGACAACTTCTCGCTCGCCCTGGGCGAGCACCGCTCGGCGTCGGGCTCGGACACGACGATCTCCGTCGCCCATGCGGGCCCCATCGCGGTCGGCGCGGGCGGGGTCGCGTATACAGCCACGCTGTCGGGGCTGTGGGGCCTCGATGGGCCGGGCGCGGACGGCTATACCGCGTTCGACGCGGGGTCGGATTCCTACGGTCTCAAGGAGAATGCCGCGTATCGCGTCTTCCCTGGTGGGGGTACGACCGATCCGCGGTGGACTTGGTTTTTCGATCAGCGCGGCGGGACGTGGCTCGTCACGACGCTCGCGTTGAAACCGGCGGCCGGCGCGGCCAATCAGCCCCCGACCGCGGCGTTTACCTCGAGCTGCGGTGGCCTGACGTGCGGGTTCACCAGCACGAGCAGTGATCCCGACGGCTCGATCAGCGCCTACAGCTGGACCTTCGGCGACGGCGGCACGTCAGCGGCCCAGAATCCGAGCCACACGTACGCGACCGCCGGCACGTTCACGGTGACGCTCACGGTCACGGACAACCAGGGCGCGACGAACGCCGTCTCGCATTCCGTGACGGTCGCCGCGGCGAACCAGCCACCGGTCGCCTCGTTCACGAAGAGCTGCAGCGGCTTGACGTGCAGCTTCACGAGCACGAGCAGCGATCCCGACGGCTCGGTTGCGAGCTACAGCTGGACCTTTGGCGACGGCGGTACTTCGACGGTCGCGAATCCATCGCACACGTACGCCGCGGGCGGCGCCTACACGGTCACGCTGCGGGTGACCGACAACCAGGGCGCGGTGAGCGCGCCCGCGTCGCAGACCGTCACGGTGAGCGCGCCGAACCAGCCGCCGGTGGCGTCGTTCACGAAGAGCTGCAGCGGCTTGACGTGCAGCTTCACGAGCACGAGTAGCGATCCCGACGGCTCGATCGCCAGTTACAGTTGGACGTTTGGCGACGGCGGGACCTCGACCACCGCGAATCCGTCGCACACATACGCCGCGGGAGGTACGTACACGGTCACGCTCAGGGTCACCGACAACCTGGGCGCCACCAAGACGACGTCGCAGACCGTGACGGTTACACCGCCGAATCAGGCTCCGACCGTGAACGCCGGGCCTGACCAGACCGTGGTGACCGGGCTGCTCTTCACGCTCAACGCGTCCTTCAGCGATCCGGACAATGGGCCGTGGACCTACCGGATCGATTGGGGCGACGGCTCGTCGACGACCGGCAGCGCGTCGAGCCCGGGTACGATCTCGAAGGGGCACACCTACGTCACGATTCTGCCGCGGAGCTACACGATCACCGTGACGGTGACGGACGGTCGCGGCGCGTCAGGGTCGGATACGAAAGTCGTGAAGGTGGTGTTGCTGTGAACGCGGTCTCCGGCGGGCAAGGTCTCGGCCTCATAGCATCGTAACGCGCCATGAGGCCGAGACCCCCGCGCATCATTGTCGCGGCCGCGCTGGCTGCCGCGGCCTGCAGTGAAGGCGTCGGCCCGAACAGAGTTCCGTTGAGCGCGCCATCGTTCTCGTTCGCTGCGAACGGGATCACGTTGAACGAGTCCAATGGCTCGCTCCGCGAGAATGGGCGGATTCTCATCAAGGGGTTCGACCCGCGCAACCCGCGCCTCGGCGACGCGGTCGTCGCCACGTTCTACTGGCTCGGGTCCACCAACATCATCGACTCCGTCGTTGACGTGCTCGCCAACGCCAACTTCACGCCGGTCGGCAACCAATACCACCTCGTGGAGTACGTCACGGCCGACGGGATCTCGATGGCGACGTACGTCGCCACCAACGTCCACAACTTCCGCGACAGCGACTCGACCCCCGGTCGGATCCTCGCCGTGCGGGCGCACCTCGCGCAGCCCGTGACGGACGGCGGCGTCACGATCTCGGCGTGGACTGGCGTTGAGGATAACTTTGCGCTCGCGTTGGGCGAGCACCGCTCGGCCTCGGGGTTTGACCATGGTGTCTCGGCGGCGCGGGCCGGCCCCGTCACCGTCGGCCCGGGCGCCCTGGCCTACACCGTGACCATGTCCGGGTTGTTCGGCCTGCAGGGACCGCAATCGGATGGCTACACCACCCTCGGGGCGGGATCCGACCACGTAATTAAGCAAGACGCGGCGTATAGGGTGTTTCAGACCGGCGGTACGACCGATCCCCGCTGGACCTGGTTCTACGGCGGAGACGGCGGTACGTGGCTCGCCACGACCTTGGTCCTCAACCCTGGCGTGGCTCCCTCGTCCCAGAACCTGACGGTCACGGTCAGCACCACCGGGTCCAACCCCGATCCCGACGGCTATACGGTCACCGTGGATGGGACGGATCACCAGGCGATCGCGACCACGGGGAGCATCTCGTTTACGAACGTGACAGCGGGGAGCCACACGGTCACGCTTTCCGGCGTGGCGGCGAACTGCACCGTGAGCGATGGGGCGTCGCGGCCTGTGACGATCGCGTCTGGCGACACAGCGACGGTCTCGTACGCGGTCAGTTGCGCGCCCATGCCTACCATCGAGCTCGATCGGGAAAACGGCGCCCTCAACATGAGCGGGCGCCTCATCGCCAAGGGGTTTACCACGGTCAACCCCCACAACGGCGACGCGATCATCGCGACGTTCTTCTGGACAGGCTCGACCAACATCATCGACTCGGTCACGGACATTCTCAACGATGTCAGCTCGACGCCGGTGGGCAACCAGTATCACCTGGTCGAGTATGTCACGGCCGACGGCATTTCGATGGCTACCTACGTTGCCACAAACGTGCAGAATTTTCCGGATGCCGGAACCAACCCAGGGCAGATGCTCGACGTGCAGGCCCATCTCTCCGATTCGGTAGCGCATGGCGGGGGGAAGGTCTCCGCGTGGCGCGGTGTGTCGCCGGTGTTCGCCCAAGCACTAGGCGCGCACCGATCCGCCTCGGGCGCGGGCTCGACGCCGACGCCCGCGAATCCTGGCGCGGTTTCGGTTGGCGCGGGCGGGCTCGTCTACGCGGTGACCATGTCGGGCACATTGGTTGGTCTCGACCGGCCTCTCGATTTCACGAGTCTGGGCGGCGGGTCCGACGCGTGGATCAAAGAAGATGCGGTCTACGCGGTGCGAGCCAACGCGGACACGGCGAGCGTCGAGTGGACTTGGTTCTTCGACCAGGCCCCAGGCACTTGGCTGGCCTCGGTGCTCACGCTCATGCCGGCACCGGGCCCCTGATCCATTGAGCCGCTGGCGACATCAGGTCCCGGTTCGTTCACCGCTCTCCGTGGCGGCGTTGCTCGCCGGGGCGCGTGCCGCAGTGGCGTCCCGGAACGGTGATGAAGGGGACCGGGTGGTGGCGCTGCTGCGCGAACGGTACGCGCCCACGGATGTGCTCCTGACCGAGAGCGGCACCACGGCTCTGACCGCCGCGCTGCGCGCGGTGTTGGAGGATCGTCCTGGCGCCCCCGTCGCGATGCCTGCCTACGCGTGCTACGACCTGGCCACGGTGGCCCACGGCGCGGGCGCCCCGGTCTTCCTTTATGATGTCGACCCGCAGACCCTGAGTCCGGATCTCGGCCAGCTCGAAGCGGGCTTGCGTCGCGGTGCCGCCGCGGTCGTCGTGGCCCATCTGTATGGGTATCCGGTCGACGTGAGCGAGGTAATCCGTCTCGCGGCCGCGACTGGAGGGGGGGCGGCCGTGATCGAGGACGCAGCCCAGGCGGCGGGTGCCACGCTGCACGGTCGTCCCGCCGGCTCGTTGGGCTCCCTCGCCGTGTTGAGCTTCAGCCGCGGCAAGGGACTGACGGGAGGGAGTGGCGGCGCCCTCATGGCGCGGGACGACGCGGGCGCGCGCCTGTTGCAGCGAGCCCGGAGCCTGCTGGGAGAGCCTCGCCGGGGCTGGAGGGAGCTCGTTGCGGTCGCCGCGCAGCTGGTCCTGGACCACCCCAACACCTACGCCATTCCCGCTGCGCTGCCGTTTCTTGGTCTCGGTGAGACCCGCTACCGCGAGCCACGCCCCCTGCGGGCACCGGCGGTCGCGGCCAACGCGATGGTCGCAGCCACCTGGACGTTGGCCGAACACGAAATCGAGGTGCGCCGTCGTAATGCAGAGCGCTTGTTGGAGGTGTTCCAAGGAAACATGGAGTTCGCTCCGATTCGCGCCGGCGCGGGCGCGCGGCCAGGCTATCTGCGCCTCCCGGTGCTCGCGTCCCCCGCCGCGCGTCGCGCGGCAGTCGAGCGCGCGTCCCGGCGCTTGGGCATCATGCCCGGGTACCCGAAGGCGCTGTGCGACCTCGAGCGTTTCCGCGCGAGCTGCGTGAATCGGGACACGGCGATGCCGGGCGCTCGGCTGCTCGCGGATCGGCTGTGTACGCTCCCCACGCACGGTCGGCTCGAACGCGGCGACCTCGAGGGCCTCGAAGCCTGGATTCGTACATGGCGCGCCATCTAACCTTCCTCGCGGCCACGCTCGTCGTCGTCTTCTTCATGTCGACGGTGCAATGTGGGATTTCGCCCTCCGCGTCGGGGTCGGTCCGGGGAGACACGGTCCTGGTCGATGACTTCGAGGCGGACGGCCTGACGGCGTGGGTCGACGGAGTCGACCTGGCCCGCCACCGCATCGTGACCGATTCAGCGGGCGCCCAGTCGGGCCGCCGCTTCCTCGAGGTGACGTACGTCGCTGGCGGTGACGGCGGCTGGCTGACGCGCTTCTTCATGCCGGGGTACGACTCGCTGTACGTCAGCTACTACGTGCGCTTTCCCGCGGGCTGGCAGGGAGACACCAAGCTGATCGGACTGTACGGCTCACGCACCGACGATCAATGGTCCGCGCTCGGCAAGGCCGGAACCTGTCCGACCGGGTCGGACTTCTTCGCGACGATGCTCGTCGCTGAGGCGGCGGGGAATCCGGGGCCGATGCGGTTCTACACGTATTACCCAGCCATGGCGCGCGAGCCCGACGGAGTCACCTGCTGGGGACGATTCGGCGACGGCACCGAGACATACGCGGCGCCGCTGGCCCTGAGCCCCGCGGTGTGGCACCATGTCGAGTTCTGGGTGAAGCTCAACGCGCCCGATCAGGCGAACGCGGCTCAAACGTTTTGGCTCGACGGCGCGCAGCGCGGGACGTGGTCGGGCATCAGCCTACGGCGCACCAAGGATCTGCGGCTCAACGCTCTGCAGTTGAGTTTCAACCGCGGGACGTTGGGTGGTGTCCTCGCCCAACGACTGCACGTCGATCATCTCACCGTAACGACGATCCGACCGGCTCGCTAAGGCGAGCGATTGGAACCCGTTGTCACAACGCGCATTGCAATGGTCATTGCAGAACGGTATGGAAATCGATTGCGAGAATATCGAAATCATCAAAATCGCTAGATTCGTAAGTTGTTCGGACTACAGCTTCTACACGTCTTGGACCACGCCTAGCCTGTCTCCGGCACGACTGTTGCACCTCCGCTACGGTAGTTCCGTACGCTGCTCAGAGCAAAACCACCGAAAGGTGGTGACGCAGAGCTAGGGGACTTCGGCGATCAGCAGGTCGCCATGTCAGCCCGGCCGCCAGCGACTCGAGAATTTTCGAGTTAGTGGCGGCCTTTCTCGTTTTCGAGTACGGCCGCATCGCACCCCCCTCCGAGGGGAGCGCGAAAAACGCAAACCCGGCGAAAGCCGGGGACGCAAAGCCACGAGGCTACCGCACGCCGTTCGCGTGCCACGCCAGTCGAGCCGCCGAAGCTCTTCTAGGGAGGGGTTCTGTATGCCTGCTCGTTTCCTGTGGCCTTGGGCCTTGATGCTCGCGATCAGCGCCATAGTGGCGTGCGAGCTCCCCACGCGGCCCCCCGCAAGCACCGACACGGTTACCGACGTCGCCGTCTCGCCCAAAGTCGTCACCCTGCAGCAATACCAAGGGGCCGATTTCACGGCGATCGGCTTCACGAGCGCGGGTGATACCGCCGATGCATCGCTCTCCTGGAGCGTCACGTCCGGCAGTATGACCGACACGGTCACGACCAGCGGGAAGCATTACGGGCGCTTCAAGGCCGGCTCCGACACGGGCAAGGTCAAAATCGTCGCGAAGGGGAATCCGGGCGGACCGGCAGACACGGCGATCGTGACCGTGACCCCCGCGACCGTCGCGACCGTGGCGGTGAGTCCGGCGACGGCGAGTCTCGTCGTCGGCCAGACCGTGCAGCTGGTCGCGACGCCGCAGGATGTGGACGGCAATCCGTTGAGCGGGCGCGTGGTGACCTACGCCTCGACCAACCCCGGTGTCGCCACGGTGAACAGCACCGGTCGGGTGACCGGCGTGGCTGCGGGCGCGGCGACGGTGACGGTCGCGTGCGAGGGGCAGGGCAGCCCGGTGGCGATCACGGTGACCGTCGTGCCGGTGGCGTCGGTCTCGGTGAGCCCCGCCACGGCGACCCTGACGGTGGGGCAGACCGCGCAGCTCACGGCGACCCCGAAGGATGCGAATGGTAATCCGCTCACGGGGCGGACGGTGACGTGGTCGACGAGCAACGCGGCGGTGGCCGCCGTCAGTGGGAATGGCCTGGTAACGGGTGGGGCGGCCGGGACGGCGACGATCACCGCCAGCAGCGAAGGTCAGAATGGTACAGCGGCGATGACGGTGAGCGTCGTACCGGTGGCGTCGGTGTCCGTGAGCCCCGCCTCGGCGACGGTGCTGGTGGGGCAGACCGTCCAATTGACGGCGACCGCGAAAGATGCCAACGGCAGTCCCCTGCCGGGGCGCGCGGTGACCTGGGCGAGCAGCGCGCCTGGCGTCGCGAGCGTTTCAGCGAGCGGGTTGGTGATGGGTGTCGCGGCTGGGACGGCGACGCTCACGGCGACGAGCGAAGGCAAGAGCGGGACGGCGACGGTCACCGTTCCGGTCGTTCCGGTGGCTTCGGTGAGCGTCGGCCCGGCCGCGCCAAGCGTGCAAGTGGGGCAGACGGTGCAGCTCACGGCCACGCCCAGGGACGCGAGTGGCAATCCGTTGTCGGGCCGCGTAGTGACCTGGGCGAGCAGCGCGCCCGCCGTGGCGACGGTGAACGGCAGCGGGTTGGTGACGGGCGTCGCCGCCGGCACCGCGTCCATCACGGCCACGAGTGAAGGCCAGAGTGGCACGGCGGCGGTGACCGTGACGGCAGTCGTGACGAACCCGGGGACGGTCGCGAATCTCACCGTGGCGAGCGTGACGGCGAATTCCGCGACGCTGTCGTTCACCGAGGTCACGAACGGTGCCGGGCAGCCCGCCAAGTATGACGTCCGCTGGGCCGTCGGCACCATGGCGTGGGCCTCGGGCAATGAGGTGACGCAAGGCACGTGCACCACCCCTGTCGCCGGGACAGCGATCGGCGCGACCAAGAGCTGCACCGTCTTGGGCCTCGCGTCCGGCACGGGCTATCAGTTCCAAGTCGTGGCGTTCCGTGGCACGCTGAACGTCGATGCGGTGTTCGGGAGCCTCTCGAACGTCGCCAGCGGGACCACGACCAACTCGACGGCACCGGTGGCCTCGGTCACCGTGAGTCCCGCGACCGTGAGCCTGGGTTTGGGCGGGTCGCAGCAGCTGAGCGCCGTCCTGAAGGACGCGAGCGGCAACACCCTCACCGGCCGCACGGTCACTTGGTCGAGCAGCGCCCCGCTGCTGGCTTCGGTCAGTGGCAGTGGGTTGGTCAACGCCCTGCTGGCGGGTGTCGCCACGATCACGGCGACGAGCGAGGGCATCAGCAACACCGCCGCTGTCACGATCACGACGGGCGGGGGCGGGTCCTCACATGAGCCGGCAGGGTTCCGGGCGTACAACGATCAACCGTGGAGCCTGTTGACGGGCAACGCGTGGAACTACCTGCGGCGCACCAGCTCCAAGGATGACGGGATCGTGGTCGATCTCACGGCGCCGCGGTCGGCCGCGGACGTGCTACGCATCGTATTCACGACGGACATGATTCACGACACCGAGCCCAGCGTCCATTGGATCAGCTTGCCGGGCGTGCGCGAGATCTACACGGTGTGGTGGATCAAGGTCTCGCCCAACTGGCAGTGCAGTCCGGCGGGGTGCGCCAAGATGACGTTCCTGTTCACGAACGGCGCGGGCCAGGTCTATACGAACCTGTACAACTCGGCCAGCGGGCAGGGCGCGCCGTACCGCGTGGGCGTGAACACCGAGTGGGCCCCCTACGGGCAGCGCATTTGGATGCCCAACGCGACCACGACCCCGATCAACCCGGGCGAGTGGCACAAGATCGAAGTCTACTACCGCTGGGAGACGTCCCCGGGGAGCTCGGGGGACGGGATCATCCGCTGGTGGGTGGACGGCACGTTGAACGGAGACTACTCGAACGTGCAGTACCCAGCGGCGAATTTCGTCGAGTTCCAATTCGCGCCGACTCTGCAGAACCCGCCGTCGGCGGAGCAGTACATGTATGTCGATCACACCTACGTGAGCGTCCCCTGACATAAGGGTCGCAGGGCGTCCCCGGGGCCAAATGGCCCCGGGGAGCCCCGGGGTGTGCCTTTCAAGTCCGCAGCATACTAGGGAGAACAACCGTTATGACGTTCAAACACAAGCTGTCGGCGAGGCTGGCCCTCCTACGGAACGTGGCCATCGTGGGTGCAGCAGCCGCGATCCTCGCGTGCGAGATGGGCAATCAAGCCGTCGCTCCTGATCAAGGTCGCTTCATTTCTTCGCAGTCGTCGGCCCCAGCCGATACGATCTTCGCAGAAGACTTCGAATCCGGCACGCTGAATGCGTGGCAGGACGGCGTCGACCCCACCCGGCACAACGTGGTGACCGACGCGACGGGTGCGCAGTCCGGCAGCCGCTACCTCGACGTCACGTATCCCGCGGGTGCCGATGGCGGGTGGCTCACCCGGTTCTTCATGCCGGGCTACGACTCCCTCTACGTCAGCTACTACGTCCGGTTCCCGACCAACTGGCTGGGCAGCACCAAGCTGCTCGCCTTGTACGGGTCGCGAACCGACAATCAGTGGTCGGCCTTCGGCCAGGGCGGGAAGTGTCCCAACGGGACCGACTTCTTCGCCTCGATGCTGGTGACCGACCTCGTAGGCAATCCCGGGCCGACGCGGTTCTACAGCTACTACCCGGCGATGGCGCGCGAGGCGGACGGCGTCACCTGCTACGGCCGGTTCGGCGACGGGCGAGAGACGTACACGTCCCAGGCCATGAGCCCCGGCGTGTGGCACCAGGTCGAGTACTGGGTGAAGCTCAACACGGTGGGTCAGGCCGATGCAGTGCAGACGTTCTGGATCGACGGCGTTCAGCGGGGCAATTGGGCGGGGCTGAGCTTCCGCAGCAGCGCCATTCTGCGCCTCAATTCCGTGCAGCTGACGTTCAGCACCGGCGCGGCGCCGCAGACCCAGCATATCTACGTGGACAACCTCGTGGTGAGCAGCCGGATGCCCGGGCAGGGCGCGCCGATCGCGCCAGGCACGGTGTCGGACCTCGCCGTGAGCGGCGTAAGCGACACGTCGGCCACGTTATCGTTTACGGAAGTGAGTAACGGCGCCGGTGCGCCCGCGAGCTACGACGTCCGCTACGCGGCGGGTGCGCTGTCTTGGCCCGCAGCCGGCAGCGTGAGCCGCGGCACCTGCGCCACGCCGGTCGCCGGCAGCGCAGTTGGCGCGAAGCGCACCTGCACGGTGTTGGGGCTCGCGCGCGCAACCGCGTACCAGTTCCAGCTTGTGGCGTTCCGCGGCACGCTGAACGTGGACGCGGTGTTTGGCGCGCTGTCCACGATCGCCAGCGGCACAACCACCACGACGGCCGCTGTGCCCGTTGCGTCGGTCACGATCACTCCCGCCACGGCGAGCGTCGGCGTGGGGGCGACGCGGCAGCTCGCCGCCGCTCTCAAGGATGCGAATGGCGCCGTACTCACCGGCAGGACCGTCACCTGGTCATCGAGCAACACCGGCGTCGCCTCAGTGTCCAGCAGTGGTCTGGTCCGCGCGGTCGCGGTCGGGACGGCTACGATCACGGCGACGAGCGAAGGGAAGAGTGGCACCGGAGCGATCACCGTGACGGCGGTCAACCCCGGCACGGTGACCGATCTCGCCGTCGTCGCAACGACGGATTCATCGATCACGCTGTCGTTCACCGAAGTCGGTAACGGGAGCGGGGGGGCCGCAAGCTACGATGTTCGCTCTGCGTCGGGGACGATCGTCTGGTCGTCCGCCAGCAGCGTGACGCGCGGCACGTGTACCACGCCGGTGGTGGGAAGCACCGTCGGAGCGAAGTGGACCTGCACGGTGTTGGGACTCGCGCGCGCTAAGGCCTATCAGTTCCGGCTCGTCGCGTTCCGAGGCACGCTCAACGTCAACGCGGTGTTTGGCGCACTCTCCAACGTGGCGAGCGGGACGACCAGCGCACCGGCAGTTGCGCCGGTGGCGTCGGTGGTGGTGACGCCCGCCACAGTGAGCCAAGTCGCAGGCACGACACAACAGCTCAGCGCGGTCCTGAAGGACGCGGCCGGCAATGTTTTGACGGGCCGCAGCGTGACCTGGACATCCAGCGCTCCGGCAGTGGCCGGCGTCAATAGTGCTGGCCTCGAAACGAGCCTGGCGGCGGGCGCGGCCACGATCACGGCGACGAGCGAAGGCAAGACCGGCACGGCGGCGATCATCGTGTCGGCACCAGTCGTGACGAACCCGGGAACGGTGAGCGACCTGACGGTCTCCGCCGCGACCGATACGTCGGTCTCGCTGTCGTTCACCGAGGTGAGCAATGGGGCCGGCCAACCGGCGCAGTACGACATCCGCTACGCCGCGGGTGCTCTGTCGTGGCCCTCGGCAACGAGCGTGGCGCGCGGCACGTGCATCACGCCGGTCGCCGGCGGCGTCGTTGGCTCGAGGCGGACCTGCACGGTGTTGGGGCTCGCCGGGTCCACGGCGTATCAATTCCAGGCCGTGGCGTTCCGTGGCACGCTGAATGTGGATGCCGTGTTCGGCGCGCTGTCCGGTGTTGCGTCCGGTTCAACGACCGCCGGCGCGCCCAGCGCGGCGCCGGTTGCGTCGGTAGCGGTGACTCCCGCGAGCGCGGGTCTCTTGGTGGGTGGCTCCCAGCAGTTGACCGCCGTGCTGAAGGATGCGAGCGGTAACACGCTGACAGGCCGTACGGTCACGTGGACGAGCAGCGCTCCCCTCCTGGGTGCGGTGAACGGAAACGGGCTGGTGAGCGCGCTCGTGGCTGGTGTCGCCACGATCACGGCGACGAGCGAGGGCATGAGCAACAGCGCCGCCATGACGATCACGGGGGGCGGCAGTGGTGGGGGTGGGGGCGGGTCGAATGAGCCCGCTGGCTTCCGGACGTTCAACGACCAGCCGTGGAGTCTGTTGACCGGCAACGGCTGGAATTACTTGCGGCGCACCAGCTCCAAGGATGACGGGATCGTCGCTGATCTCACCGCGCCGCGCTCCGCGCCGGATGTGCTCCGCATCGTGTTCACGACGGACATGATTCACGACACCGAGCCCAGCGTCCACTGGATCAGCTTGCCAGGGGTGCGGGAGATCTACACGACCTGGTGGATCAAGGTGTCGCCCAACTGGCAGTGTAGTCCGGCCGGGTGCGCCAAGATGACGTTCCTGTTCACCAACGGCGCGGGTCAGGTCTATACGAATCTGTACAACTCAGCCAGCGGGCAGGGCGCGCCGTACCGCGTGGGCGTGAACACGGAGTGGGCACCCTACGGGCAGCGCATTTGGATGCCCAACGCGACCACGACCCCGATCAACCCGGGCGAGTGGCACAAGATCGAAGTCTACTA
>Ga0134127_10003004_pt1 | contig 12099 bp, 13 predicted proteins | sample KB31753_FD_96459 | JGI IMG/M metagenome (GOLD analysis project Ga0134127, IMG submission 96459) | Terrestrial soil microbial communities with excess Nitrogen fertilizer from Kellogg Biological Station, Michigan, USA - KB3-175-3 | ecosystem: Environmental > Terrestrial > Soil > Unclassified ...
GAAGAAGATCGCCAACGCGGTAGTCACATCATTCTCAGACAACGTTGCTTATCCTCATCGCCGTATCACCGTCCCGGATCACAAAGAAATCGCAAAGGGAACACTGAGAGCTGTTATTCGTGAGGCTGGATTGACAGTCGACGAATTCAAGGCATTGCTTTAATACAAATCTAAGGAGGCAGACCATGGCACAGATCAATTGGGGTCGGCTAATTGTAGGCAGCCTGATTGCTGCGATCATAATGTTCGTCGCCGATGGGTTTATCCACGAGACCATTGCGAAAGCCGATTGGCGAGCGCTTTACGAAGCCCTGGGCGCCAGAGAGCCTGAGCCGCACGGCAGCAGCATGATATATTTTGCGATTTTTGAGCTGGGCCGCGGCTTCACAGCGATGATGTTGTACGTGTTGATGCGCGCCTTCTTCGGCGCTGGACCAAAGACCGCTGTTCTCGCGGGTATCGTCGGTTGGATCGCATTCTCGCTGACTGGACCAGTACAATTTATTCCGCTGGGCTTCTTTTCAAACGCATTATGGCTCAAGGTGGGCGCTATTCAACTCATCGTTTCGATAGTTGCAACAATCGCCGGTGCCGCACTGTATAAAGATGCCGCCAAACCGGCAGTAGCTTAACCGCTCTGACTCAACAGGATTTTCTTATGAACTTTCAGCCAATTTTCTGGGGCGGGCTAATCGCTGGAACTCTCGACATTTGCGCGGCCTTTCTGACCGCGTGGCTGCGAAGAGGCGTGAGCCCGGCTGCTGTGTTGCGCTTTGTCGCGAGTGGATTACTCGGTCCCGCAGCATTCACGGGCGGCGCAAAAACCGCGGCTATCGGCCTTGCGCTTCACTTCCTGATCGCCACCGTCGCCACTATCGTCTTCTATCTTGCAAGTCGCAAGTTGCTGTTTCTGGTTGAACGGCCAGTACACTTCGGACTGCTCTACGGTGTCGCGGTGTACTTGTTTATGAACTTCGTCGTGTTGCCGCTTTCACTCGTCCAGCGAGGTCCGGTCACGGTTTCAGGTTTCATCATCGGCCTGCTCACGATTATGTTCTGCGTTGGCTTACCCATCGCATTAATCGTGCGCCGCTTCTCTCGTTAACACCTATGAGACTCTTTCCACTAATCCGTCCCGTCCGTGTTTATCCGTGGCTATTTTTGCTCGTCTGCTTGAGTGCGTCGGCGCAAACACGATCCACGAATGTGAAAGCACTCGTCGGTGGAACCCTAATCGACGGCTACGGCAGCGCACCGATTCGCAACAGCGTCGTCATCATTGAAGGCGAGCGCATCAAGGCGGTGGGCCAGGTCGGCACGCTTGCCATTCCGCAGGGCGCTGAAGTGATTTCGACTGAAGGCATGAGTGTTTTGCCAGGGCTCTGGGACATGCACGTGCACCTGATGATCAATGGCCACAGCGACTACCCGCACTGGGACAAAACGTACCCGCCCATGATGGAGACCGTGATCATGCCTGCTTCCGCGCGGCAGTTACTGATGGCCGGCGTTACAAGCGCGCGCGATCTTGGTGGACCACTGAAAGCCAGTATCGCCGTGCGCGATCGCATCCGGAAGGGCGAGATACCGGGGCCAACACTCTACGTATCAGGTCCGTTTATCCAGCACGAGCCTTATCCCGGCACTGAATACGTCCGCTGGGGCGTGAAAGGACCTGAAGACGCGCGGGCAAAGGTGCGGACGCTGGCTGAGGCCGGAGTCGACGTGATCAAACTGATCGATCAGGATCAGATGACGATGGAGGAAGTGCAGGCAGTTGTCGACGAAGCGCACAAGCGCAAACTGCCGGTCGTGGCCCATTCACACCGGCCGGAAGAGATTCGTCGCGGGCTGCAGGCCGGTGTCGATTGTTTTGAGCACACGGGACTCGCGACGGCGCCTGAGTATCCCGCCGATGTGATTGGGCTGATTCGCGAGCGAACCGCGAAGATGAGTCTTGGCCCATTGTTCTGGACACCGACGGTGCAGGGACTTTTGAACTATGAGTCTGTGCGCGACAATCCGGAGCAGCTTGACGATCCGTCGTGGCAAGTGGGGTTGCCACAGTCGATCGTCGACGACATCAAGCAGTCGCTCAAGAAACCTGGTGAGTTGAGCTACTACCAGATCACCCCGCTACGGCGTCCCACCCTTGCTCGAAAGATCGCGCAGCTTTCGGAATCCGGCGTCGTGCTATTGATTGGCACCGACAGTGGCATTCCGATGAACTTCCACAGCCAAACGACCTGGCGTGAGCTTGATGCGTGGGTCAACAGCTTCAGTATCCCGGCCATGACCGCGATCCGCGCCGCCACCTACTGGCCATCAGTTGCGATGAAGGTATCGGATCAGGTTGGCACGGTCAGCGAGGGCAAGTACGCCGACATCATCGCCGTGCGTGGCGACGTGCTGCGGCACATCGATCTGCTGCAGGACGTGGATATTGTTATCAAGCACGGGCGCCGGTGGAAGTAGTCGACCGAAGCTCTTCAGAACTACCATTCCAAATCGCCACGAACGACAAAGCAACAGCTCTGAAAAAATGTTATAAGAAGGCTGTTATGAGCACATCCGCAGACCGCGAAAAGATGCTTTCTGAAATGACGCGCGCCGAGAAGGCGGAGTTGCTTCGGTGGATCGTTCGAGACCTGGGCGACGACTTTCCCGGAATTGAAAGCAAACCTGATGTTATGGGTGGCGTGCCTTGCATCACTCGCACGAGAATACCGGTGTGGTTGCTTGAACAGGCCAGGCGTTTGGGAACGAGCGAAGCTGACTTGCTGAGAGACTATCCGACTCTTACCGTTCAAGATCTTGCCAACGCGTGGAACTTTGTTCGCTCTCACCGCGCGGAAATCGATGCGCAGATAGAGGCCAATGAGGAAGACGATGATTGATGGCACTCTATGCTGACGAAAACTTTCCTTTACGAGTAATTGAAGAACTACGACGCTTAGGGCTTGATGTACTGACAGCGTTCGAAGATGGGCGAGCAAATCAGTCTCTTACCGATCTAGCAATTCTTACGAGAGCCACCGAACTTGGCCGCGTGATGCTGACGCTCAATCGTCGAGATTTTAAGCGCTTACATCATCAAATGCCGGATCATGCGGGAATTATTATTTGCACTGAAGACCCGGATCGTTTCGGTCAAGCCCGACGCATTGCCGAGTCAATTCATAGCACTGATGAATTGCGGGGGCTATTGATACGTGTGAATCGTCGCGCGTGACGCTACGTCCACAAATAGCCGTTAAGCTTGCAAACCCGCATCAACAGATGATGCTCAGATTTCTCACGAATCGGCTACGGAGTCGCCCGGCGAATGTTTGCTTTTGCACGCTCGCGATTCATGCGCCGTACCGGGACAGGGCGCGGTTGCTTGTTGGTGATGCGCCGAGTGTGCCGTGGATTGTTTTGACGGATGAGCCGGAGGAGTTTGCAGGGTTGCGGGTGCAAGCGATCCGTCATGTGCCCACTGGTCCAATGGCGATAGATTTCGTTACGAGGTTGCCGCGGTTGGGAAATGGACGCGGGCAACCCGCGTATCACGATAAACGGTTTGCGTTGCAAGCAGCGCTCGAAGAGTTTGAGACTGCGGTTTTTGTTGATGCTGATACGCGGATCAGATCGCTGCCGAGGCTGCCGCTTTTCCGGCAAGGCATTTCGGTTGTGAAGGAATTGGATGCGAGCATCGCGGAGCATCTGAGTAGATGGGGGTCGGATCGCAGGCCGGCGTTCGAGAAACTGGCGAAGCATCTCACGGGTAATGTCGAAATGATTAAGTCAGCGCGATGGTGCAGCGAGGCGTTGTTTGCGATCACTAAGGATGGGAATGAAGAAAAGTTCTTCGAGGCGTGGGAGCGAGGTGCGGAGTTCTTACAAAGCGAGGGGCTTTTTACGGGCGAGGGTGGTGTGATCGGACTGGCTGCCGTGTGTGCCGGGTGGACTGTTGATTACAAGATACTCCGCAGGCTCGCAGGTTCGATGCGGCATGAGGCGGGTGGACCGAAGGCTGTGTAGGAGACTGTGCAGACGTGGAAACCAAAGTAAGTGTTTGACAGGATTTTCAGGATTGACATGATTTCCAGCGCCATTGATGATCTGACCACAGCTTTGCTTCCGGCAAAACATCATTTACAGCTTGGACGACCTCAGGCCACTTCTGCTCGTCGTAATCGTCACCCGATAACCAACCGCCGACTTTAACTTTAGGCAGCCACGCCTCGATATCGGCCCTCACGCTAGCGTAGTCGTGACGGGCGTCCAGATGGACCCACTCGAGCGACGAGTCGCCAAACAACCTCGCGGCACTAACCGAGTCGGAGATGATCAACGTAATCCTTTCTCCGAAACCACAATCAAGCACGTTCTTGTGCAGGGCGCCGGCGAAAGTTCCACCACCTTTCTCAACCGCACTCGCATGGTAATCTTTTGCACGCCAGCCCTCAGGACCACTGCCGCGACAAGTGTCGATTCCGATCACGTTGATGTTCTTACCACTACGCTCAACAACTTCACCGAGCGAGCAAAGACTACGACCGAGATAAGTCCCAACCTCGACAAACCTGCTGCCTTCGGGAAACCAGCTCACGGCCTCTTCCTGAGCGGCACGCCACATAAACCAACCATCAATGTCGTGCCAGTATCTGCGAATACCCCAGCGATGAAGCAGCGACTCACTAAAGATCGATCGCAGCGCGTCGTAGTGGCGCGATGAGTAAACTGCAATCCGGTTCTTCAGTCCCATAATTGTGCCCGGCGCGAATGTAGAATCACCGGAGTCGTTTGTGATTCCCATGCAGCACTTCGGAATAGTAATTCAACAACGACGCGATAGTTTTCTCCGGCGCGAATTCCAACACTCGTTGCCTTGCTGCCTCCGACATCTCCGCCAAACGTTGATCGGTCCACGCAGCAATCATCTTGTCCGCCAGAGCCTGAGGGTCATCGCGAGGAAGGAGAAATCCGTTCACCCCGTCAGTAATTAACTCTTCGAAGCTCGTCCCGCTCGTGCCGATTACGACTTTGCCCAAACCCATCGCCTCCAAACATGCATTCGGGAAGTTGTCGATCAAAGATGGCAGGACGACTAGTTGCGCTCCAGCAATCACTGGATACAACTGACTATGCGGCAGCTTCTCAAGAATTATCAGTCGCTCGCCAAACCCGTTGCACTGCGCCCGCGCGAAAGCAGCCATTGAAGACCCCAGAGTCGTTTCCATGTCTCTACCAACGAGAGCGACGTGTGCATCAGAACAGTGGCTCAGAAAGCGTGGCAAGGCGCGTGCGAGGACATGAAATCCTTTGTGCAACTGAAAGCGACCGAAGTAGAGCACGTATTTCTTGTCTCGCAGGAATTGATCGTAAACAGCGGAGTCTAACGTGCGAGTCTCGAGGTAAAACGGCGAGCGAAGCAGTCGCGCGCCGCGCAGCTTTTGCTGTAAGCCGCGGCTTGGAGCATGTATGTTTCGAGTGAGCTTGTATTGAAGTGATTCCAGCAGTGCGACCAGAGTCGAGTCGACGTCTTGGTTCACTTCCGCCGCATCGTTCCACGCAGGTTGCCAGGATGAAGCCCTCACGACGTGCGCGGCGCGCAGCAACGGAATCGAGAACAAGCCACACGGAGAATAGTTGGGATACTGAATCAAGTGGAACGGCTTGCGACGATGGAGTTGTTTAAGTTTGCGATAAGTCTGGGTGCTGAAATTGAGCCAGTGCAGAGTAGTCTTTAATGAACCTCCTGTGAGGCGGTTGAATGCGTACCAGCCGCGCTTGAGCATCACGCGATGGACCATCACGCCTTCGTGGTCAAACTCATCGTCGTTTTTTGTTGAGAGTGTTATGACGTGAACGTCATGACCGAGCTGCGCGAGTGCTTTTGAAACTCGATTGATGTAATTGGATAAGCCGCCGTCGAAGTGATCCTCAGTGACAAATTCCGGTGTGGCGAATGCGATACGCAAGAGAATTAGTCAGGATTTACTTGATAGACCACGGATGGTGGCCGTTGTGAGCTTCGTGACCGTTGCAACCTGAGACCCGAGAGTAAGTGTCGACCAGCATCGAGAGCACTGCGTGCGGCGCGAACAGTTTTAGATAACGCTCACGCGCGGCCTGGCCCATGCGTTTGCGAAGCGCGGGATCCGCTGCGAGGAGTTGCATTGCTTCGGCAAGCGCTGCGCTGTCCCCTGGCGGAACAAGAATTCCTGCATCGGGTGTGAGCAGGTCAGGCGAGCCGCCCACGTTTGTCGTAATCACCGGCAGTCCATGCGCCATCGCTTCAATGACACTCTTCGACGTTCCTTCGGCAAAAGACGGCAGCACAAACACGTCGAGCGTCCTCATGAACGCGCTACACCCAACAGCGCCATCGTAAGATCCAACAAACTCCCACGATCCATTTAGTCGCAAGTCGCGCACATGCGCTTTTACTTCCTGCACTGCGGGACCAGTGCCCGCTAAACGCACGAGCACGTCGTCGCGGTTTTGTCGCAACTGCGCGAGGGCATCAGCCAACACGAACGGTCCTTTACCTGTTTCAATTCGCGCCGCAAATCCAAAAATAGTTTCGTGCTTACCGTTTATCCCCAGCTTTGCCGGCATCTTCAGAACGTACGCGTCGTCAGTCAGCAACGGCAACACCGAGATCGCTGACAGTACAGGGAAGCGCTCGGACCACTGCCGTGCCAGAGTCGGCGAAAGTGCCGCAACCTCCGAACATAACGGCAGCACCTTCTCGAGTCGTTTGTAGTGCGGATCCAGGGGCGGTAAGTAATGCGGCGTTCCCATCTCGTGATACAGCACAGGAATTCCCGCTTCTTTACCTGCGCGAATGATAAGCGTGGCGCCTGTGTCGGGCGTGAACACATGCAGCACGTCGTAATCAGACTGCGCGAAGAAAGCACGGCAGTTTTTATAGTGAAAACGCGAGATTAGATCGATGAGTACTTGCCAGATTTTGCGCAAACCTTTTTCAGTGCGCGGAATGAGGAGGAAGAACAACAAAAAGCCGGACAGCAAACCGCGCAGGCTACGCAGGATCGTAAACGCGATCGAGCGGTTGATGACGGTAACGATGGGAACGCCGGCTTTTCGCAGGCGGCGGTTGAAGCGGTCGTTTACAGCGGGTTTGTACAACAGCACTACGTCAACGTCGTGGCCAGCATTGTGCAGGCTCATCGCGTAGCTGACGACGATCTCGTCAGCGCCACTGACTGGTCCAAAGAAGTGACTCTTGCAAAGAGCAATCTTCATAGATTCAACGGTAACTCAGCAGCCAAAAAAATCCGCCAGTCGCGACGGTGCGAAACGGGCGAAGTCGAAAGGCGTGAAGAATGTTTGATCTTGCTGATTTTCGTTTCCCTTCGTGGATCGAGTTGCTTGCTTCTGTCATTAATATTTTGTAAGCGCGGTCGCGGAATTGCCGCCGCACGTGACGACGCTTTGCGCTCTCCGACGCACGCGCGCGCGGACGAGCAAGCGCGATCTGCTGCACACGCAAAGCCTGTTTACAAATGTCCGCAGCATTGGAACACATCTGCCCGGATTCGGCGACTGCCTTGCGATAGATCGCGACCGGCTCTTCCACTGCCGCAACCAAAAAACGCTCACTCAGACGCAGCCACATATCCCAGTCTTCAATAAGCTTCAGCGTAGTATCGAATTTACCTTCGCTGACTAAACTCGACTTGCGCGCGAGCACGGAGGGCATGGGAATGAAGTTGTCTTCGAGCAGGTCCCAGAAGATGTCGCCCTGCGGGCATCGTAGCGGGTAGATCTCCCCAGTTGGAAGCTGGCGACGCGCGTCGCCGATAAGCGCCTGGCCGTAACAGAATGCGATCTGATCGTCAGAGGTGAGGGAAGACAGTTGTTTGTCGAGTGAGCCCGGCAGGCGCAGGTCATCGTCGTCAAGGAAGGCAATGAACTCACAGGAGCTCTCAGCGATGCCGACGTTCCTGGCGTTCGCGAGGCCGCCGTTAGCAGTCAAACGGACATATCGAATGCCCTCGATTTTGGCGCAGACTTCCGGCGTATCGTCATTCGAACAGTCGTCAACGACGATCACTTCAAGGTCCGAGCCCGCGTTTTGCGCGCTCTCGATCGCGCGCGGCAGAAGCCGGGCACGGTTATAAGTGGGAATGACGACGCTTATTTTCCGCACGATGAGTGTGAGGTATATTAGCCACAAAAAGGCACAAAAGGCACAAAAACTTTCAAACAAATGATTTTGTGCCTTTTGTGCTTGTTGTGGCTGACTAAGAAAGTCTTCGACAACTGCCGTTGAGTTGTGCGCCTTCTTCAACGACTAACGCAGACGCCGCAACGTGTCCTATAACGTTTGCAGTGCGGCCAAGCACTAGTTCTTTGGTGGCGCGAATGTTCCCCTCAACAGTCCCATTGATCTTCGCGACAGCAACATTGATCGAAGCTTTTGTGACTTGAGCGCCAGTGCTGATGATGAGGGTTCCATCCTCCGAGGTAACGTTTCCCGAGAAGTTGCCGTCGATACGCAGCATCGATTTGAAGCAGACTTCACCCGTAAAATTCACGACGTCGCCCACAAAGCCGAGCCAATTGTCCTTATTAACGTTGGAGCGACTGCCGTTGACGAGTTTAGGCTGGCCGCGATCGTCTCTGCTCGCAACTGCTTGAGTAGTCACTGGCTGCTGCCTTCTTTCTGTTATCTTCTGTTGCCCGCTGATTAAAATTTGGTAGGTTGGAAGCCGCCGGGTGCCGCCGCCGCTGCTTTGAATCTGGAAGAAGTAGAAATCCCTGACTAATCGACACTATATCATTTGCCTCTCAGCGAGGAATGTTACGATTAGATTGCCGTTCCAAGGCGGTGAGGTTAAGAAAGTCTCGACCATGATTACTGGATTGACAGGATGAGCATGAAGTTTGATCTGCATACACACTTCTACACCGAGGCATTCTTTCAAACAATTCGAGATCTTCCGTCGGAGTTTTCTTTCGGCGCCAGCTCGACGGGCCAAACGATCATAACGTATCGCGGCGCGCGGTTTTTCGGCGTTACACCCGCGATGACTGACGTCGCAAAACGAATTGAAGACATGGATCGCGTCGGAATCGACGTCGAGGTCGTCTCGCTCTCAACGCCGAACGTCTTCTTTACTGACGCCGCGCACCAGCCTGCCGTCGCGAAGATGATGAACGACTCGTACGCCGACCTCATTGCACGTCATCCGAAACGGTTCAAAGGCTTTGCCTCGATCCCGATGGACGCGCCCGACGCGGCGCTAAACGAACTCCACCGCGCGATCCACACGTTGAAACTCAACGGCGTAATCCTGCTGAGCAACATCGGCGGCAAGCCGCTGACGTCGCCCGAATACCGTCCATTTTTCGAGGAAGCGAACCGGATGAAGTTGTGTATCTTCCTGCATCCGATGATTCCGGCGAATTCTGATGCGTTCCGTGAGTATGTGCTGGGGCCGATCATCGGTTTTCCGTTTGATACGAGCCTCGCTGTCGCGCGAATGTGTTACGACGGAATGTTTGAAGAGCTGCCTGACATTCGTTGGATCATTGGGCATCTCGGCGGGGCGATACCCTACCTGATGGAGCGGATGGACAATGGTTTTCGTGATTTTGCTGATTGCCGGGTGAAGATTGATAAGCTGCCGAGCGTTTATTTGAAACGGCTTTATTATGACACGGTGTCGTTCAGCCCGCACACGCTAAAGATGGTGCGCGACATGGTTGGGGCGGATCATATGGTGATGGGCAGCGACTATCCGCACTTGTTGGGATCGATCGATCGAGCGGTGACGTCGATTGAAGTGCTTGAAGAGAAAGAGACGATCTTTTCAAAGACCGCACTTAGTATTCTGAATAATATTTAACCGCGGATAACGCGGATCTTACGGGATTTTAAAATCCGTGTTATCTGTGGCCTATTTAATCGCGAAGTCGGCGCTTTGAGAGGCACTAGTCCCCGCAACACCATCCGTCACGATCACCTTCAGGTCGTACTTCCCGGGCGCAAGCGTCTTGAGCGCGAGCTCTTCCCCAAACGGAATCCTCTCCAAATCCGGCCCGGTGTCACTCAATTTCCGTTGCGGTGAGCTGAGCACCACCTGACCATCACGCAGCACCTGCGTCTGCACGGTGAGCTGCGGTTTTCCATTCGCATCGCGCTTCGCGTTATAGACAAAAACCCAGTACCCCAGTTGCGACGTGCGCGGAAAGACGTGATCGACGCTCAACTGCACGTGCGGAGTGCTCCCCTTGTTGTTTTTATCTTCAAGCACCTGCCCGCCAAGCAGCACGCTGCTCAACGTTAGCTGGCTCTTCGCCAGATCGGGAATCACGATCCACTGGATCGCACTGCCGACATGCCCTGACTCTTCGTCGCGCGCAGCGACACGAAACTGGTAGATACCGGGCGCAAGCGGCGTGTGGTGATTGTAAAAGATGGAATCAGAGCCTCCGCTTTGGGGCGGATCGATGTTGAGTTGATTCTTGAAGCTCGAAGTGATCTTGCCTTTATCGTTCAGCACCACGCCCGCGAGCTTGATCTTTGCAGGCTGTTTCCCATCGTTGCCATAGCTCACGCCGCTGCTCGAGATTCCCATCGATGATGTGACGACGAGACCGTTTGCAGGCGTGTTGAGATACGTCAGCGAAAGCTGCGTGGGCAAGCCGCCGGTTGGATAGAAGTCGCCGAGCGCATCACGCAGTTCCGCTTCAGGAGTTTTTGGTTTTGTGTCGGCGGGTTTGTTGTTCGCAGCAGCAGTCACCGGCGCCGGCTCTGGACCGGCAACATAACCTTTCGGCGCGCGCACAGTGAGGTCCGGATGTCCGACAACTGTAATCTTCACGTTCCGAAACTTCGGAAGTTTCTCGTCATCTTTTTCCGGACGCCAGGCAACAACGTAATAATTCGACGTTTCGTCGAGCACGATCGTTACCCATTTGTCGAAAAAGTTCGTGCCGCGAAGCGCGCGCCCACCGGTGCCGCTGGCGATCCCGCTGAGTGCATCCTGGTTAGCTTCGAGCTCGCCAACAGAGGCGATGTCGAGTCGTCCGGCCATGTCCATCGGCCGCTTGTTTCCCGGATCGAGGAAAGTGCTGTTAACGAGTCCCGCTGCGTGAATTGTGTAAACCACGACGCCGGCACGTTGCGCAGCGTCGATGACGTGATCGAGTTTGTCGCGCACGTTCGCCGCGCGTGGGCCGGCGTCGAGCAGAAACCCGTCTGAGACGAAGAAAGCGAGCTTACGACCCGGCGCCCGGGAAAGTGAGCGCATTGCTGACTCAAGTGAGTTGTAAGTGTTCTGAGTGATCTGTGCTGCCTGCATGAGCACGGCGCGCGCGCTGTTCTTCACCTGCGTTTCACAGGAGGCGCGAACGAGGGCTAGCGCCGCGCGCGCTTTGCGGAAGGTCGACGCCCCCTTCATACACTCCTCGATGTAGAAGTTCATTACTTTGCCGTCAGTCTTGCTGGTGTCGATCGTATAGGCCATGTACTCCGACATCTTTGTGGAGTTGCCATAGCTATAACCTTCGGCGTTGTACAGGCGCGGAATGAGACGCGCCATCGCCGCATCGAGCACGGCTTTGTTGTTAGTGAACTGTTCGAGAAATCCGACCTGTCCGCTGGCGGTGAGGATCGCGACAGTGTCTTTCGAGCTCATTTCTCGATCGAGAAAATGCTGAAGCATCATTCTCGTGCGGTTCATGCTGTCTGGTGACAGATGCAGATCGTCGACGAAGAAGACGATCGTGCGGCCCGCGATGCGCGTTGTGGCCGGTGCTTTGGTGGGTTTGTTTTCTGCGCTGTTGAGGGCCGCGATCTCTAGTTCACGCGGACTTCCTGCCGCGACGCGTTCGAAGAAGGCAACCGGACGCGGCTTACCGTCGACGATCAACTCAAACTGGTCGCGTTGTAGTCCTTCGACGAAGTGGCCTTTCTTGTCGAGGACCGTGATGGCCGTTTGGACCAATTCGACGTTGGTGCGAACCACGTCCTGTGCGTTTGCAACAGAGCAAACAGCGACGATCAAGAAAATCAAATACAACTTCATTATTTCTACCCAGGTTAACTTAACCGCGGATTACGCTGATTGAAAACGC
>Ga0134127_10003010_pt1 | contig 12081 bp, 7 predicted proteins | sample KB31753_FD_96459 | JGI IMG/M metagenome (GOLD analysis project Ga0134127, IMG submission 96459) | Terrestrial soil microbial communities with excess Nitrogen fertilizer from Kellogg Biological Station, Michigan, USA - KB3-175-3 | ecosystem: Environmental > Terrestrial > Soil > Unclassified ...
AGCAGCAGACCCGTGCGTAGCAGGGGTTGGAGACGCCAGGACATTGCAACAATCAGCAGGATGGCCGGCCACACCGCAATCGCCAGGAAACGATCCGAGACCAGCGAGGGCGGTGCATAAGGAAATAATTGCATGGAGGGCAGGCAAAGCAGCAAAAATACGACCAGGGCAAAAGCTGCCAGAGACCGTTTGCGCGCAACCACTACCCCGCCGATTGCGGCTGCCGCCAGAACCGCGAGCCCCAGTGCGACCATGAACGGAAGATTGGGATCCTCGAATACCGGGTAAAAGTAATGACGCTCTTCCGGGCTCACTGCGAGGCGGGCGAGCCATCCCAGCGCCGCCAATGATCGGGTGACCGCCTCAATGCCGAAATAGAAAGGAACCCTGAACTTCATAAATGCGCTGAATATCATCGCGAAGCCCATTGCCAGAAGCACGCTGGCAACAGGCCACAACAACAGCAATGGGCGCCTGTCATGTTTCGGCGTGTCGCGCCAGAAGATCAGCCAAAGAAGCGCGATGACCGGCGCCACTGCGGCTGCCGTTGCCTTCGAGAGCATCGCTGCCACCAACGCAAACAGGGCTGCGGCGGCATACCCGGGTGAAAACCCCCGCTCCTGTCCGGCGCGCATGGCAAGCCACAGCGCAAGCAGCGAAAACATGGCTGCGAGCACATCCTTCCGGCCGGCAATCCACACCACCGCTTCCACATGCGACGGATGCACCGCAAATAGTGCGGTGACCAGTGCGGCAACCCATGGTGCGCTGGGTGCGTCCGCCGGTCGGAAATAGCGCCAGACACCGGCTGTGACACCATAGATTAGCGGCAAGCAAAGCAGGTACAGCAGAATATTATGGATTCGAAAAGCCGCGGGATTCTGTCCGAACAGCGTCAGGTCGAACCAGTAGGAAATTTCCCGTAACGGGAGAAACTCGGAAAAATTGTTGTATGGCTCTACGAAGAAACGCCATAGTTCGTTCAGCTGCAGCTTCGCCAGTCTATGGTTCTTGACAATGTAAATCGTATCGTCAGAAATAAACGGGTAGTTGACTGCCTGCAAATAGGCACAAGCCGCCACCACGGCGCTGATGAACACCAGCACCAGAGGCGCAAATTGCCGCATATGGACAAGCAGGGGGGACGGGTTCATTGCTGTTTGTTGCCTGAATTTACGGGAGCGCCGGGGACCGGGCACGCCGGTTCAGCAGGAAATACCATGCGCACGCCGGGAATCCGACGCGAGCCATCACGCGTATCTTGTTAACCCGCGGGCTGGATGCACCGGTCAGCGCGCCGGCGGCGGCACGTAGCCAGGAATCCTGCCGATGTCCACGTCGTCGATCTGGTCCGGATCGAGGCACTGTTTGGCGTAATCCTCGTAGACCTTTTCCCACATGAAGACGTCGAAGAGATCCGGGTCGATATGCCCGGTCATCTTCATTTTTCCCAGTATCGAGAGCGACTCGGTCAGCGTCTTGCCCTTCTTGTACGGCCGGTCCTTCGCGGTCAGCGCCTCGAAGATATCGGCGATGCCCATGCAACGCGCCTGCAGCGACATCTGCTCGCGCGTCAACCCGCGCGGATAGCCCTTGCCGTCCATGCGCTCGTGGTGCCCGCCGGCGTACTCAGGCACGTTCTTCAGGTGGCGGGGCCACGGCAGCGCTTCCAGCATCTGGATGGTGACCTCGATGTGGTGATTGATGATCTGGCGCTCGTCCGGGGTCAGCGTGCCGTAACGGATGGTGAGGTTTTTCAGTTCCTCGTCGGAGAGAAAGTCGGCGGACTCTCCTTCCGTGTTGCGCCAGCGGTAGCGCCGGGTGATTTCCTGCACCCTGGCGACGTCTTCGTCTTTCATCGCCTCGCCGCCGATGTTGGCGCGCCGCAGGAATTCCCGGTCATCCTCGATCTGCTTCAACCGCGGCTCGATCTCCCGATTGAGCGCGCCGTCGGTGACGCCCTTGCCCGTCGCTTTCAGCTTTTCCCGCAGGGCCGCGATCTCGGCGTCCCGTTTCACCACTTCGAAGCGCGTGTCCACCAGCGCAATACGGTCGAAGATGGTCTGCAGCTTGGTCGCCTTGTCCACCACGTGCACCGGGGTCGTGACTTTGCCGCAGTCGTGCAGCAGCCCCGCGATCTTCAGCTCGTAGCGGTCGCGGTCGGTCATGGAGAAATCCTTGAGGGGCCCGACCTTGCAGGCGTCGACCGCCTCCGCCAGCATCATGGTCAGCATCGGCACCCGCTGGCAATGCCCGCCGGTGTACGGCGACTTGTCGTCGATCGCGGTGTTGATGAGCCCGATGAACGATTCGAACAGGTTTTCCAGGTGATTGATCAGCAGGCGATTGGTCAGCGCGATCGCCGCCTGTGACGCGAGCGACTCGGCCAGGTGCTGGTCGGCGTCGGAAAACGCGACGACCTCACCGGTTGCCGGGTCCTTGGAGTTGAGCAATTGCAGCACGCCGATGACTTCTCCGTCGTGGTTTTTCATCGGCACGGTGAGAAAGGACGTCGAACGATAGCCCGTTTTCTTGTCGAAGTTCTTGGTGCCGGTGAAGTCGAAGCCTTCCGCCGTGTAGGCGTCCGCGACGTTGACCGAGCGGTCGTGGTGCACGGCGTAGGCGGCAACCATGGTCTTCACCGGGTTGCCGTCCTTGTCGAACAGGAAGATCGGGTAGAACGGGATCTCGACGCCGGTGGTGCCGCCCATCGCGATGCCGAGCGTGTCGTTGCGGATGATCTCGAACTTGAGGGACTTCTCCTCGGTCATCCGGTAGAGCGTGCCGCCATCGGCATGCGTGATGTCCTTGGCGGCGATCAGGATGATTTCGAGCAGCCGGGTGATGTCCTTCTCTTGCGAGAGGGCGATGCCGATATGGTTGAGCTGCTCTAGGCGCTTGAGCAGGTCGTCCCCGCCGTGGGAACGGTCGAGTTCGCCTATGCCATGCGCTACTTGATGCACACCGCGCGGACCTGCAGCATATCGGTGATCCCCTGCAGTACCTTCTCGATGCCGTCCTGCTTCAGCGTGCGCATACCGTCGTCCATACAGGTCGCGAACATCTTGGCCACCCGCGCGTGATTCTGGATGTCCTTCTTGATCTTGTCCGAGCCGATCAGGAGCTCATGCAGGCCCAGCCGGCCCTTGTAGCCGGTGTTGCCGCAAACCTCGCACCCCTTCGCGGTATGGAGTATTAGTTCGCCTTTCTCATTGCCGAACTCCTTCGTCCACAGTTCAAGCAGCTCCGCCTTCTTCTTCTGGGCGATCGCCTGGCGCTTCGTCTCTGCGTCGCCCGTCAACCTTTTTGCTTCGCCGGACGCCTCGTCCACGACCGCCCCCCACGACTCCGTATTGATGAGCTCGGTGCTGTACTCGTCGATCAGCGCGGTCAGTTCCTCCGGCGTCGCGACGTGCGGTACCTTGCACTTGCACAGCCGCCGCGCGAGACGCTGGGCGAGAATGCCAAGCAGGGCGTCGGCGAAGTTGAACGGGTCCATCCCCATGTCGAGCAGGCGGATGATGGATTCCGGCGCGCTGTTGGTGTGCAGCGTGGCGAACACCAAGTGGCCGGTGAGCGAGGCTTCGATGCCGGTTCCGACCGTCTCCTTGTCCCGCATTTCCCCTACCATGATCACGTCCGGGTCGGCCCGCAGGAAGGCTTTCATGGCAATGGCGAAGGTGAGACCCGCCTTGGGATTCATTTGCACCTGGCGCAGGCCCTTCTGCGTAATTTCGACCGGGTCTTCCGCGGTCCAGATCTTCATGTCCGGCGTGTTGAGGTACCCCAGCACCGAATGCAGTGTCGTGGTCTTGCCGGAGCCGGTCGGCCCACACACGAAGAACAGGCCGTACGGCTTGTCGACCTCCTGCTTGCACAGCTGCAAGTTGCGCTTGGAAAATCCCATCTTGTCGAGCGGAAGCGGCTCGCCCGCGGCCAGAATCCGCATCACGATGTCTTCCACGCCGCCCTGTGTCGGGATGGTCGCCACCCGCAACTCGATATCGAGCGGCCCGAACTTCTTGAACTTGATCTTTCCGTCCTGCGGTTTCCTGCGCTCGGAAATGTCGAGATCGCACATGATCTTCAGCCGCGCCGCGAGCGAATTGCGATAGCTTGCCGGCACCTGGATGTACGGGACCAGCTCGCCGTCCTTGCGGAAGCGAATTTCGGTCTTGGCCTTGCCCGGATAGGGCTCGATGTGGATATCGGAGGCGCCCTGCTGGTAGGCGTCGATGATGACCTTGTTAACGAGCTTCACCAGCTCGTTGTCGTTGGCGGCGGAAGCGACGTCTTCCGACCCGCCCTCCACTACCACGTCGCTTTCATCATCCATCGTCCCCAGGATGTCGCCGATATCGCCGGAATCCCCCAGCGCGCCGACGCCGCCACCGCCGAACATCAGATCGAGCGTGGAGGCGAAATCGCGGTTGGTCGAGACCCGGTAGACGATCTTGCTCTTGGGATAGACGTTATTGACCATTTTCGACGCCTTGATTTTCTCAGGGTCGATGGCCATCACGATCAGCCCCTCCTTGGCGTCCTCGAGCGGAATCCAGTGGTTGACCTGGCAGAACTCCTTACTCATGTTCTTGAGGAGATCGGGCGGCTTGATGCGGTCGGCCTTGTGCGGTTCATACGGCACGCCGAAATACGCCGAAAGGGCGCTTCCCAGCGCCAGCGTCGTGACTTTGAACTCGTCGATCAGCACGGTCTCGAGGTCGAGGTTCTTGCGCCGCGCCGAGCGCTGAGCCAGTTCCAGCTCCTCCGCCGAGATTACCGCGTTAGTCACCAGCCCGTCGTACTTGGTGCGCACCATCATCATCGGGCCCTGGCGCTGGCGGAACGCAATCGCCAGCGTCTCGGCGAGCTGCACCACGCCCTCTTCCATCATCGGCGGGAACGGCTGGCCGCCCTTGGAGTTGATGATCTGCACAACGCCGATCAACTCCTTGGTTTTGGCCTCCATCACCGGCGAGACCAGCATCTGCTTGGTGCGGTAGCCGGTCTTGGCGTCCACCGCTTTCAGGAAATTCAGCTGCGGGCTGTAGGCCTTCAGTTCCGCGTCATCGTAGACGTCGCGTATGTTGACCACCTTCTTGCTGGACGCCACGTAACCGGCGACCGATTGCTCGTTGATCGGCAGCTTGATGTCCTTGAACGAGTTCAGGCCGGTCTTCACTTTCGAAACGATCGAGCCCTTGTCCTCGCTGGTCAGGTAGATCGTGAGCCGGTCCGCGTTGAACAGGTTGCACAATTCCTGCGACAGCTCGAGGATGATCTCGTCGATGTTCTTGGTCGCATGGATCTTGTTCGTGACAGCCTGGAGCTTCGTCTGGAAGCCCAGCTTCTCCGCCAGGTTGTCCTGGCTGACCGGCTTGCTCTGGAGCACAGTACTCATGAGACCCCCGCGCTATCTGATGTTGCCCTGTTGGACATCTGTTCTTGGCGACTTGTCGTTTGACCCATGCATACCCGGAGCATGCGTCCTGTTCAAAACTCGAACACGTGGTTGTTCTGCAGCATGCGCAGCCTGCGTTCCTTCACCGTCACCGCGATCTGCTGCATGATGAGCTCGGACTCGCGCGGCTTCAGATGCGTTATGTAGATCTCCGGTGTGAGCTTCAACTTCGCGAGCTCCGCCGCGAGCAGGCTGGGACACAAATGCTTCGACAGCTGCGCCAGCTCCCGGTCGCGATCCGAAAGCGCGTTTTCTATGATCAGGTATTTCAGGTTCGCAATCCGGTTCACGATCGGCCACAGCGCATCGTTGGTGGTGGTGTCCCCCGTGAATACCAGGCTCGCCTTGCCCGAATCGAGGTGATAGCCCACCGCCGGCACCACGTGATTGGCGGGCAGCGGTGTAATCGCGCGCCCGTCCAGCATCACCGTGTCTCCCGGCGAAATCGTCTCGAAGCGCATGACGGGATTCGTAGCGTTCGGAATCTGGCTGAAATCCGGCCACAGCTTCCAGTTGAACAGGTGTTCCCGCAGGATGGCGAGCGTCTCCCGGGTCGCGTGTACCGTTAGCGGACGGTCGCGCATCCAGCCCACGGTATCCGCGATAAAGGGGATGGTCGCCACGTGGTCCATATGGGAATGCGTGACAAAAATGTGGTCGATCTGCGCAAGCTCGTTGATCGAGAGATCGCCCACCCCGGTGCCCGCGTCGATCAGGGTATCGTGGTCGAGCAGCATCGAGGTGGTCCGGAGATCGCCCCCGATGCCACCGCTGCAACCGAGAATCCTGAGCTGCATTACTTGGTCTCAAATTTCCACACGCCGTCCCAGTCGCTCCCGGGCGGCTCCTCCCTCAACTGGGCGATCCGCTCGAGAAATTCATCATAAAGCCCGCTATCGGCAGCCGCTTTCTTGAGGTCGAGCAGCTCCTTTTCAGCCTGGTCCCACTCCTGCGCACGGTAGTTCTTAAGTGCTTGATTCCAGATAACTATTTCATCAAGCTTGGACTGCTCCACCTGCCCTTCCAGCCCGAGTGGCTGGTAGATGGCAACCGGCTCGTCCTTGCCCTTCACCCGCACCTTGTCGATCTCGCGGCACACGAAGCCCGTTATACGCGCCTTGGTAGCCTCACCGATAATAATATCAGCCCCATACTGCTTTGTGATGCCTTCGAGACGCGAACCCAGGTTCACGGCATCGCCCATCACCGTGTAGGCCTTGCGGATCTTCGATCCCATGTCGCCGACGCGCATGGTGCCCGAGTTGACGCCGATACCGATTTTGAACGTCGGCCAGCCTTTTGCCTTGAATTTCTCATTGAGCGCCTTGGCCTCTTTCTGCATGTCGAGCGCGGCCAGAACCGAGTTCCTCGCGTGATCGAGATCCGCCACTGGAGCACCCCAGAAAGCCATGATCGCGTCGCCGATGTACTTGTCGAGCGTGCCCCGATGGCTTTCGCGGATCGTCAGGCTCATCGTGGTCAGGTATTCGTTGATGTAGTGAGAAAGGTCCTCGGGCGAGAGGCTCTCCGAGATGGTCGTAAACCCGCGCACGTCGGAGAACAACACCGAGAGTTCTTCGGCGCGCGGCGCCATGTTGAATTGCTCGGGATTCCGTGCCATCTCGTCCACCAGTTCCGGGGGCACGTACTGCCCGAACAGGCCGGTGATCTGGCGCATTCCGCGCGCCTCGATGAAGAAGCCGTAGGCCATGTTGAGCATGAACAGCATTACGATCATCACGATGCCCGAGGCGAGCGGCAGCACCAGGTGCCCGTAGTGGAACACCGCCACGTTCGTCGTCACCACCAGTCCCAGAGCCAGGAACGTTACCAGCGTCGAGACCGCCGGGCCCAGGAACGGCAGCAGGAGCGCAATGATCAGTCCCGAGACAAGTAGCAGCGTAAATTCGGCGCCCAGCACGTACGGGGGCCGCTGCTTGATGTTCTCATCCAGTATGCCGGCGATCAGGTTGGCGTGCACCTCCACGCCCGGATAAACCGGGTCGACGGGAGTAGCCCGCAGGTCGAGCAGGCCCGGGGCGGTGGTGCCGACCAGGACGATTTTGCCTTTGAGCTCTGATACGTCGACACGATCGTTGAGCACATCGACGATCGAGTAGTACCTGAAGCTGCCCTTGCTGCCGCGATACGGCACCAGCGCGCTCGCGGTATCGTCGACCGGGATCCTGAGCGAGCCGACTTGCAGTCCTTCAAGGCCGGGGTAATCCCTGGGAGCGAGCGATTCGTCCGGCGAAATCGCCACCAGTTTCGGCGCGCCGAGCAGAACGCGCACCATCGCGAGCGACAGCGGCTCGTAGTAGCCGCCCTGGAATTCGGCCAGCATCGGCACCCGGCGCGTGATGCCGTCGGGATCGGGCAGCGGGTTGAAATGCCCCGCGCTCGCCGCGTTCTTCTGCAGCACCTCGAGGTTGGCGGTGTAACCGTTCCAGGAGGTGGTCCGGATCGGGTTGTTGGTGAATGTCTCCGCCGAGAATACCGGCCCCGGCAGCATGCCCTTTATCGGCGCCAAACCCGGGTCGTCGCTGGAAAAGGTATAACCCAGCACCACAGCGCGTCCTTTCATCTTGCGCGCAAAGATATCGTCGTACTCGAGTTGCGGCTTGATCTTCGCGAGCACGGAATGAAATTGCTGGACGTCCTGCATTTCGCGCTTGCCCAGGCGCTCGAGCACGCGGATGCCCGAGGATTCGTCGCGTTCGGCGAACACCACGTCGAAGCCGACGATGGCGATGCCGTAGCGGTCAAACAGCTTGTCGAGCAGCAACGCCAGGCGGTCGCGCGGCCACGGCCAGCGTCCTTCGCCGCCCTTCTCTTTCTCGGCAAGGCTCTTCTCGTCGATGTCGAGGATGACGATACGGTTGTCCACCGTGCGCGGCATGGTGAGCTTCAGCCGCGTGTCGTAAATGATCGCCTCCAGCTTTTCGATCAAGGGCAGCTGCAACCCCCACAACCCGACGGTGTGCACGAGGAAGACCCCCAACACGATGAGGCCGATCAACACCCGTGCCAGGTGCTTTCTTATCGCCGAGAGCACTGCGCTTTCCCTTCAGCTGTCAATTTCCGCTCCCCTAGTGATGGCGCACTATGCGCCGCCCCTGCCAGCCGCCCGCTTAGAAACCAAAGGCCGGAAACCGGCACGTCACACCGATATCCGGCCCGAGTTGTGTGCGCCGCGCGTGCCGTCTACTTCTTGACGAAATACTCCATCTTCACGCCAGCGAGCTCGATGACGTCGTGATCGTTCAACTGCCGGGCCTGGGCATCCAGCGCTTTGCCGTTGACCACCGGGAAGCTGGCGCCCTCGACATGAGTGATGAAATAGCCCTGCGGTCGACGCGTGATGACCGACACCTGCACGCCCGGCTTGCCGAGCGTGGTGAGATTCTTGGTCAGCTCGATCTCCTTGCCGGCGTTACCGCCCGTCAGGATCAGGAGCGCCGAAAGCGCCGGTGCCTCAGCCGGCGTCGCCGGCTTGGGTGCCGCCGCGGCTGGCGCGGGTGCTGCTGGCGCGGGCGCCGCGGGCTTGGGTGCCGCCGCGGTTGGCGCCGGTGCGGCTGGCGCAGGCGCGGGCGCGGGCGCTGCCGGCTTAGGTGCTGCCGCGGCTGGAGGGGGTGATGGCGCAGGCGCAGGCGCTGCCGGCTTGGGTGCGGGAGCAGCCGGGGCTGGCGCGGGAACTGGTTTGGGCGCGGCGGCAGCCGGCGCGGGTGCGGCGGGCTTGGGGGCGGCCGGGGCCGGCGCGGCGGGTGCAGCGGCCGGCTTCGGCGGGGCCTTTGGCGCGCGCATCACCATGGTTCTCTCGAAATCCTCGGCGGGAGCATGCCCCGCGGCGGCAGCGACGGCCTCGACCACGTACTTCATCTTGTACTTGCCGATTTCGATCACGTCGTTGTTCTGCAGGATGTGCTTCTTGACCTGGTTGCCGTTGACCAGCGTGCCGTTGGTACTGCCCAGGTCCTCGAGGAAGGAATCGTTGAGGATGGTCACGATGCAGGCGTGCTCGCCGCTCACCGCCAGATTCTCGATCTGGATGTCGTTCTGCGGCTTGCGCCCGATCATGATGCGCTCTTTGTCGATCGGGATCTCCCGGATCATCGACCCTTCCAAACTGAGAATCAGCTTCGCCATGATGTTATCCCCGCCTTCTATCTGAACCACGCCTTCAATTTGTCCATCAAGCTCGTGCGCGCCGGATAATCCTTCGCAACGCGCACCAGGATTACCGAAACGTTGTCGCGCCCCCCGTTGTCGCACGCCTGTTGCACCAGCTGCTGCGCAGCGAGCGGCAGGTTGGCGGCGAGCGAAGACAGCGTCAACTCGATGTCCTCGTCGGTCACCATGTCGTTCAGCCCGTCGGAGCACATCAGGTAGATATCGCCCACCAGGACCGGGTACGTGTGCACCTCGGTGTCTACTTCGGGGTCGATACCAACGGCGCGCGTAACCAGGTTCTTGTTCTGGGAATGCCGCGCCTGCGCCTTGGTTATCATGCCGCTATCTATCTGTTCCTGCAACAAAGAATGGTCGCGCGTGACCTGGGATAGCTTGCCGTCACGCAACCGGTAGAGGCGCGAGTCCCCAACGTGCCCGACCGACATCCGGTTGTCATGCCACAGGGCGACCACCAGGGTCGTGCCCATGCCCGAGTACTGCGCTTCCTTCTGCGCCGATTCGAAGATGGCGGCATTGGCGCGGGCGGCGTGTTCCGTAATCAACAACTCGGCATGCTGCTCGTCCAGATCCTCCGGCTTCTTTCCGGAGAGCTGCTTCTTCAATTCGTCCTTGATCAGCGCGACCGCCATTCCGCTCGCCACTTCCCCGGCGTTGTATCCGCCCATGCCGTCGGCAAGTACCGCCAGCCCCGCCTCCCCGTCGGCCGCGATGCAGTCCTCGTTGTGCGAGCGCACCATGCCGGGGTGCGTGGCGGTTGCAATTTCGAGCGCGGTCTTGAGATTGGTCATCGTTTTCCCTTACGCGCCCGTCGCCGGAGCAGCAGGTTGCACAGGCGCCGTGGCCGGGGCCGGCCGAGCCGTCGACACGCCGAGAAACTCGTCGGCTCGCCAAAAAATCGAGTTTTTCATCCCTGTTCGCGCGGTTTATTCTATTTTTCCAGCAGGTTATCGCCGTTGACCCGGCCATTCTACGATATTGGCTGGAAAAGTATATGTTTTCTTGGCAGCTGGAGCGCAGAACTCCCCATTAATACAACAGATTACGTCAATGCGCCGGGAACCGGCCAGGCGGCTCTGCGCCGGTCGCGCGGGGAATCGGGTTGATGAGGGGAGGCGCGCGCAAGTGCGCGCGCCTTTTATTGAGCAGGTGTGCCCGCGCCCTGGCCGGCAATCACGAGTGCCGGCTGAAGCGCTAACGCAGGCTAGTTGCCAAGGATGGTGCCGGCAGCAAGTCCGGCGGCGCGCGCGAACTCTCCGCCCGCGAGCTTCTTGCCGTCTTCACCGCGCGCGCGCAATACCTCGATCCTGCCGCCCTGTGCGGTGATGAAGAAGCTCTTGTCGCCGACGTCGGTCACTTCGCCGATCTTTCCCTTGACCGCGCCGAAGGTGCGCACCGGATGTTTCTTGCAGTCGAAGATCTGCACGCTCTTTCCGTTCAGCGTGGTCCACGCGCCGGGCGCGGGATTGCAGCCGCGGATGGTGTTGTGCACGAAGTCGATGTGGTTGTGCCAGTTGATCTTCGCTTCTGCCGTGCGGCACCAGCCCTCGTAGGTCGCCTGCGCCTCGTCCTGCACCACTTCCTTGTGCTTGCCGGCCATCACCAGGTCGGCCGCCTCGAGCATCGCCTGCACGCCCATCGGGAACAGGCGGTCGAAGTAGATCGTGCCGAGCGTGTCGTCGGGGCCGATCGGCGTTTCTTTCTGCAGGACCACCGGACCCTCGTCGAGGCCGTCGGTGGGACGGAAGATGGTCAGGCCGGTCCTGGTGTCGCCGCGGATGATCGGCCAGTTGATGGACGAGGGGCCGCGGTACTTGGGCAGCAGCGATGGATGGTACTGGATGGTGCCCTTCTTCGGGATATTCACGAAATCCTGCGGCGCGAACTGCAGCACGAAGGCCATGATGCCGATGTCCGCGTTCAGCCCCTTCATCGCGTCGAACGCTTCCTTGTCGCGCAGCGACTTGAACTGGAACACCTTGAGGCCCTTCTCTTCCGCGGCCGCACGCAGTGGATCGGCCTTGGCTCCCGGCTTCTCCGGCGCGCAGAACACGCCGGCCACCTCGTCCTTGCGCGCCAGGAACGCCTCGAGGACGGCCTTGCCGAAGTCTTGCTGCCCGATGATTGCGATTTTCATGATGTCTACGCCGCTTTCTTGGGCGGCGCGGAAAATGCGCCGGCGCTTTTCAGTTTCGAAATCTGGTCTTCACCGTAGCCCAGTACGTCTTTCAGGACTTCCTCGGTGTGTTCCCCCAGCGTGGGCGAGCGCTTGATGACCGCCGGCGAGCCCGACAACTTGATCGGCATGCCGACGTTCCACCACTTGCCGCGCTGCGGGTGGTCGAGCTCAACCCACATTTCGCGTCCCCTGATGTGCTCGTCGTTGGCGAGGTCCTCGGTGCTCATGATCGGCCCGCAAGGCACGTCGAGCG
>Ga0134127_10003014_pt1 | contig 12067 bp, 8 predicted proteins | sample KB31753_FD_96459 | JGI IMG/M metagenome (GOLD analysis project Ga0134127, IMG submission 96459) | Terrestrial soil microbial communities with excess Nitrogen fertilizer from Kellogg Biological Station, Michigan, USA - KB3-175-3 | ecosystem: Environmental > Terrestrial > Soil > Unclassified ...
TCGAGCGCATAGACGATGCCCGACTTCTGGCCCGCGAGCAGTCGCGCGCCTCCTTGCACCAGAATCGCGGAGGAGCCGAAGTCGTGATCGGGCCCTTCGTCGAACGCGCAGTTCGAGCGATGCTCGCGGTTGCACGAGCCGTTGTAGGCATCGCCGGCCGTAATCTGCTTGTTCCATACGATATGGCCGTCGCCGAGCGCGAGCGCGATGACGGCATCACTCGTCTCGCTCGCGGGCTCCGTGTAATTGTCGCCGGTCGTCACGTACAACAGACCACGCGCCGCGTCGACGGTCGGCGTCGACCAGACGGCAACGCCGGATGGTCCATACAGCGGCGAGCCGGCGCCATTCCGCCCGAGCTCGCGCGGCACATCGGTGAAGTAGGTTTGCCACAGCCGTGCCCCGTCGCCGACGCGCAGCGCCACGACGCTGCCGCGGAACGTGCAACACGGATATGCGGGATCGCCGGCGCGCGATTCCTCCCACGACGATACGGGCACGTAGGCGACGCCGTCGTGCAACGCCGCCGCGCCCGTGAGCCGCGTCGAGTCGTGCGACTCGATCTGCGTCTTCCAGACGAGCGCACCGCTCGCGGCATCCAGCGCGTAGTACCAGCCCGTCATGTCGCCGACGAGCAGCAGCTGGCGCCGGTCGCGTTGCGCGACGAGCGGCGCGGCGCGCACGGGCCCCGTTGCTTGGAATGCCCACTTCAGGCAGCCGGCCTCGGCGGAGAGCGCTTGCACGAGCCCGCTCGCGCTGCCGACGAACACGTGGCCGTCGACGATCGTCGGCGCGGCGAACGCGGTGACGTCGGCGGGAAAGCCGTACGCCCACTTCAGCTCGAGCTTCGGCACTTGCTCGGCACTCAAGGCCGCGCGATCGGCGGTTTGATAGCGCGCGTTATCCGGCAGGGGGCTCCAGCCGTTCCAGCTCGCAGGGCTCGGCGTCGCGCGCAGCGTTACCGCGCGGTCGGTGCAGTACGCCGACGCGGGCGGACCCGAGTCGGGCGCGTCGGTGCCGAGATACTCGGCGACGGCGATCCGCTCGTCGCGATTCATCGTCATCGCGATTGCGAGCATCGCGCCGGCATCCAGCGCGCGCACGATGCGCGCGGCCGGCAGCTGCTGCAGCGCGCTGCGATGCGGGATGCGCTCGTCGACCTGCTCGTGACACATCGCGCAGCGCTCGGCATAGACGACTTGGCCCGAAGGTTGCGCGGCGGCTTGCGCTTCTGCCGTGCCCGCTCCGAACAGGCGCATGCCGAGGTCGAGCAGGTTGCTGCCTGCGAAGATGTAGATCGCGCAGATCGCGCCTTCGCCGACGAGCACGCCGAGCAGGAAACGGCGGAACGAGATGCGCATGACGCCGCAGACGTAGCAGATCAGATCCGTCGGCACGATCGGCAGAAAGCTCCAGGCCGTGACAATCGACGTCGGGTTACGGCGCAACGCGTTCTGCAAGCGCTCCATGTGGCGCGCGTGCTTGCGCTGGAGATATTCGCCGAGCTTCAGCGAGCCCGCGAACGCGTAGATGCTGGCCGACGAGATCGCGATGCCGACTAGCGTGAGGATCAGGAGTGGCACGGGCGGAAAGATCGGTATCGCCAGCACGATCAAGTTCGTTACGGGAATCAACGCGAAACCGCGCAGCGCGCCCAGGAGCACGTAGACGGCATACGCAATCCAGGCCGACGCGGCAGCGATCTGCGTCAGCTCGGTTCCCCAGTACGACGAGTAGCGGTAGTACAGGAACGCAAACGCGGCGACGAACAGCGCCCAAACGCCGAGGCGCAGCGGGTGGGGCGCGAGAGGTTTCGTGTCTTCAGCCATGCTACGGCCGAACAGTGTAGCAGCGGGCCGGAGCGGGACTAATCGACCCTCGGCGAAGCGCGCGACAGCGACATCCTCGACGCGATCTCGAGGATTACTTCGACCGGCTATCGGCGGGCTGGTCGCTTGGGATCAGTTCGGCCACACCACGCCCTGCGAGTCGCCCGGAACCGGCGCCAGGCCGCGGAACACGAACTTCTGAATGCGCTTACCCTCGTACGTCTCGGTCGTGTAGATATTGCCCTGCGAGTCCACGGCGATGCTGTGAACGCCGAAGAACTGCCCCGGCTGACGGCCACCGTCGCCGAAGCTCGTCAAGATCTGCAACGACTCGCGATGGATGACATAGACGCGCTCGTTCAAGCCGTCGGCTAGATAGATGTAGGACTGGCGAGGATCGTGCGAGAACGCGATGTCCCAGACCGAGCCCGCGCCGCGCGTCTCGGGCGCCACGCGCAGCTCGTTGACGAACGAGCCGTCCTTGCGGAACACCTGAATGCGGTCGTTGACGCGATCGCAAACGTAGACGAAGCCGTCGCGCGACGGTTCCGCGCAGTGCACGGGATTCCTGAATTGGCGCACCGGCTCCGCGGCGGGGTCGTAGGGACCCAAGTCCGTGTCGTCGGGCCGTTCGCCGTACGCGCCCCAGTAACGCTTGCGCGCGCCGGTCGCGACGTCGATGACGACGACGCGCTTGTTGCCGTAGCCGTCGGCGATGTAAGCCTCGTTCGCCTCGGGGTCGATCGAGATCTTGGCGACGCGCCAGAAATTCACGGGATCGTTGCTGCCCTTGTTCTGCTCGGGCTTGCCGAGCTGTAGCAGGAACTGGCCGTTGCGCGAGAACTTCAGAACGTGCGCGTCTTTGGGGTCGTTGCCCCCGATCCAGACGTTGTCCATGTGATCGACGGTGATGCCATGGTTCGACGTCGGCCAGTCGTAGCCCTGACCGGGCCCGCCCCACGAGCCCGCGACGTTGCCTTGCGCGTCGAGCTCGATGACGTTCGGCGCCGGCATGCAGCAGGCGCCCGTCGGCGAGTTCTTGCCGGCGCTCGCTTCCGTCTCGAAGTTCAGCGACTGCTGGCGATGAATGATCCAGACGTGATCGCGGGAATCGACGGACACGCCGATCGTCGAGCCCAAGACCCAGTGGTTCGGCAGCGGCTTTGGCCACAACGGATCGACTTCGAACCGCGGCGCGACGCCCGGAGCGCCGAACTGAGCGGTCGAAGCGGCAGGCGGCGATGCGTTCGCCGCTGCGCCCGAAGCTGGCGGGCTGGCGTTGTTGCAGGCGGCGAGCAATGCGCCAAGCGAGGAAACAAGCAGGAGTCCGGCTCGACGAGTCATGGTTCCCCCCATTCGTCAGCGGTGCCCATGGAGATAAGGACTTGTTCTTGACTCAGATAATAGCGGAAATTGGCGCCTCACCGAGAGCAGGGGCGGGCTCTACAGACCAAGTGCGGCGCTTGAACCTATTGATCGCGCTAGCGGCGTTGGCGCTGCTCCCCGCGGTGCACGCGCACGAAGTGCCGAGCGACGTTACCGTGCGCATGCTCGTGCGCCCCGAAGGCGATCGCGTGGTGCTGCTCGTGCGCGCGCCGCTGGAAGCGATGCAGGACATCGTCTTCCCGACGTTCGGGCCGGGCTATCTCGACGTGCCGCGCGCCGCGCCGCAGCTGCGCTCTGCCGCGCAGGTCTGGCTCTTGGATAACCTCGAGCTCTACGAGGGCGAGCGGCGCTTACCGCTCTCGATCGTCGCCGTGCGCGCGTCGCTTCCGAGCGATCGTGCGTTTGCCGAATTCGACACGGCGCTCGCGCGCTTCAACGCCGAGCCGTTAGCTCCGGGTTTGGATCTGCCTTGGCAGCAAGCGCTGCTCGACGTGCAGCTCGAGGCGCCGATCGAGTCCGAGAGCTCGCTGTTCTCGCTGCGGGCTCACACCGAACGCCTCGGCCGACGCGTCGTCAATGCGGTGCGCTTCTTAGGCGCAAGCGGCGTCGAGCGCGTGTTTCAGCTCGAAGGCGACGCCGGCGTCGTCCCGCTCGATCCGCGCTGGCATCAATCGATGCTGCGATTCCTCGTGCAGGGCTTCGAGCACATCCTCGGCGGCGCCGATCATCTGCTGTTCCTGTTGTGCCTGATCGTGCCGTTTCGGCGGCAACTGCGCGCGCTCGTCTGGATCGTCACCGCGTTCACCGCAGGCCACTCGGTCACGCTGATCGCGGCGGCATATGGCGCGGCGCCGACGGGGCTCTGGTTTCCGCCGCTCGTCGAGACGCTGATCGCGCTTTCGATCTTCTACATGTGCGTCGAGAACGTCGTCTGTCCGAATCCGCGCACGCGCTGGCCGATAGCGTTCGGCTTCGGCCTCGTGCACGGCTTCGGCTTCTCGTTCGCGCTGCAGAACACGCTCCAGTTCGCCGGCGATCACGTGCTGATGTCGCTGCTCTCCTTCAACGTCGGTATCGAGCTCGGGCAGCTGCTCGTGCTCGTAGTGCTCGTGCCCGCGTTGAACCTGCTGTTCCGCTACGTCGACGCCCGCGTCGGCGGCATCGTGATCGCCGTCATCGTCGGCCACACGGCGTGGCACTGGCTCGCGGAACGATTCGTGGTTCTCCAGGCATTCCTAAGCTGGTTGCCGTGGATGAATTGATGGGCGCCCTGCGCGAGGCGTATAGCTATCGCGCGGATGCGGCAGTGCCTCCGTTTCCCGACGACAAGCCGATCATTGTCTTCGACGGCAAGTGCGTGCTGTGCTCGCGCTGGGCGCGCTTCGTGATGCGCCACGACGGCGACAAGCGCTTCCGCCTGCTGGCCGCACAGACGCCGCTCGGCGCGGCGCTGTACGAGCACTACGGCCTCGATCCCGTCGACTACGAGACGAACGTGCTGCTCGAGGGCGGCCGCGCATTCCTCAAGTCGGAAAGCACGATCCGAATGTTCGAGCGGCTCGGCTTCCCGTGGAGCGCGATAAAAGCGTTCCGCGTCGTGCCGCGCCCGCTGCGCGACAGACTCTACAGCGTCGTCGCGCGCAATCGGCTTAACTGGTTCGGGAGCCGCGAGACGTGCTTCGTGCCGGAGCCGAGCGACGCGGATCGTTTCCTCGGATGAGCGAGTTGCGATCGCCGCTGTACGCGCGCGTGCTTGGCTCGGCATGGCACGAGCTCCCCGCCGAGATCCGTGAAATGCACGATGTGAACAGCGGGCTCACGGCGCGCGGCACCGCTGCCGTGGAGAGCGGCACGGGTTTCCTCTCCCGGCTTGTTGCGCGTGCGATCGGTTTCCCCGCGAGCACCGACGCAACTCCCGTAACGGTTAGCTTCACGGCCGCCGACGGCGTCGAGACGTGGGCTCGATCGTTCGGCAACCAATCGTTCTCGAGCGCGCAGTTCGCGGGGCATGGCCGCGACGCTCACCTCTTGTGCGAGCGCTTCGGCCCTGTGACGGTCGCGATGGCGCTCGTCGTCAAAGGTGGGCGCCTCGAGCTAGTGCCGCGGCGCTGGTCCGTTTTCGGTATCCCGCTACCCCTGTGGCTCGGCCCGCGCGTGAACGCTTACGAGTCCGTCGAGCAGGGACGGTTCCAGTTTCACGTCGACATCCGCCACCCGCTCGCGGGGCGCATCATCCACTACCGAGGCTCCTTGGCGAGCCCCGAGCCGCTCGCGCATGTCGCGAATCACGATTCGATGCATCGTGCCGACGACGCGGTCGATGAAGAAGCGCACGGCTAATAGCAGCGGCGACTGCAATTCGTAGTGCGTCGTCATCTCGACGCTACAGGTGCCGTCGTCGCTCGGCTCGATGCGGATCGTCCCGCCCTTGAGCGCGATCTTGCCGGCGTAACGGATCGTTTGCTCGATGATGTCGAAGTCGATGCGCTGGCCGACCTCGATCCGCCGAATCTGCTTCGTGAGATATCCACCGTCGCTGTACAAGCAACGCGACACGTTCCCTACCGCGCTATAAGCGCCCGTCGTACGCAGCGGCACGGGCAACACCGTGCGAAGTAGCCACGAGGGTCTGATCGCGATGTGCTCATAGAAGCACACCTTGTTCCATGCGCGCTGCGCTTCGCATGTCAAACGAGCGGTCGTGCGAACGACGTAGTGTTTCCCGTTCATGATGGTCTCCTTTAGTGGTTGGGGATTCGAACCGGAACGACGGCGCTGAAGAGCGCCATGCAGCCGACGAGATCGACACGGCAGTCGGCGTAGCGGGCCGTCAACGCGGCGAGCAAGTCCGCGACGCGGTCGCGCGCGTTGTCGATGACGCGAGCGCGGTTCAAGAGTCGGTGCACCAGGCGCGTGCGAGCGCGCAGCAGTACGTCGTCGCTGACGAGCGTGTAGCCGAAGATCCGCGTGCCGCCGGCGACCAGCGGCGCAATGTTGTCGAGTACCGCGACTTTGGCTGCGAGGTCTCCGGCGAGGCAGTGGAGGACGCCTCCGAGCGCGACGGAATCGAAGGCGGGGCCGGCGATTCCGTCCAGCCGCCGCAAGACGTCGCGCCGAAAGCATCGCGGCTCGAATCTGGCGAGCCGCCGCGCAGCGTGGTCGAGGCAATTCTGCTGAAGGTCAATGAGCGTGAGGCGGGCGCGAGTGAAACGCAGCCCGCATCGGTCCAGGCAATAGCCCGTGCCGACGCCGATGTCGGCGTGGTCCACCGTCGCCAGCGCACGGTAGTGCTCGACGAGGCGCTCGGCTGCACAGCGCCAGACGCGCCGCGCTAGAACGCCCATGACGAACGTGTCGTACAGGTGCAGTCCGACGGGGCTGTAAGCCTTGATCGAGGCGGGTGGCGAGGTTGGGCCTGCTGACATTTCTCTTTGCGCCTTCGCAGCCATTCGCCGCGGGGCCAAGATTCGCGTGTCAGAGCAGGCGACCGCCTCCCGACTGATCAGTTCGGATCAAATAGTTTTTTGCGGCCTTTTGATTCAATGAGTTGCGAGGCTCCGGAAAGATCATTGCAGACCCGATTAGCCTCGCGCCACTCGCCCGGCGATTGCCCCGTAACCTCTTTGAAGGCCGCGTAGAACGCGGATTGAGAGCGGAAGCCCGTATCCATACCGACCGCCAGCACGGACTGAGAAGGAGCGGAGACGAGCAGCGCCTTCGCAGCTTCGACTCGCCGCTGTCGCACGTAACGCGAAAACCCCATCCCTAGCCGCGCGTTGACCAGCTCGGAGAGCTGGTGGCTCGACACTCCGACCTCGGCCGCCAGCGACGAAAGACTCAACTCCTCGTTGCGGTACGCCTTGTCTTTCGTCATCAGGCGTTCGAGCTTCTGGAGGCAAGCCTCGACGTCGACGTCGCCGAGCGTCGAGGCTCCATATTTGACGCGTGCGACCTCGCACAGGTCGTTGATCAGGTCCGGGTTGCCGACGAGCCCGACGAGCATGATCGCGACGCCGAGGCCGATCGCGTTGCTGTAGAAGTAGTAGAACCAGGCGTCATCGATGAAGGGCAGCGCCAAGCCGAGCCCGAGCACGACGAGCCCAAGCGCGACCATGGCGCCGAAGAATAAGAGCTGGAAGCGGAACTGCTTGCGGCGGTCGCGCAGTCCGTACACGAGATAGGCGAGCCAGATCGAGTAACCGGCGCCGCACAGGAACAGAACTGGGAGCGCGATCTCGAGTGGTTCGACGAACAGCAACGCAATCGGCAGCAAATGCAACAGCGCAACGGGCCGCAGCGGTTCGGTCGGGAGGATCGCCCAGCGGCCGAAGAAATAGAACGACGACGGCACGACGAACAGCGCAATTCGGTAAGAGAGGCTCTCGAGCGGCTCGGGCCCGCCTTGAAAGTAGCGAAGATGGCCGATCTCGAGCGTAAGTAGCGCGGCGACGAGCGCAGCGCATGAGCCGAGCGAGTGCGCCGACTTGCCCGGCACGGTGAGAAACAGCGCATAGGCGAGGAACAGCAGCACAGCGCTGACTGCGGCGAAACCTGCGACTGCGACGCTCGCCTGATCCATGCGCGCGAATCCTATCTCGTTCGCGGGGTGTTGGCTCTGGCACCCGGCTAGTGCCGAGAACTTCGCAAAACTCAAGTCGTACTCAGCGTCGAGCGCGTGAGTTACCACCGCCGCCGATTCCATGTTTCGGTTATCGTTCCGGCTTTCCTGAGCGGGTGATCAGAAATAAATGCGGTTCCTGGGGTGGGCATGGTGCGCGCTACTGTGCGCGGGTTCCGCGTTTGCGCAAGAAACCGCGCCGCTCCGCGATCCGGGCCAGAAGACCGTGCAGATCGCGCGCACGACGACGCGGCCCGTTCTCGACGGCGCGCTCGACGACGAGGTGTGGCAGAGCGCGGCGCGCATCGACAATTTTCACCAAGTGAATCCCGTCGAGTATGCGGAGCCGTCGGAGCGCACCGAGATTTACCTGCTCTACGACGACGACGCGCTGTACATCGGCGCACGGATCTACACGCCGCCCGGCGCGATCACCGCGAACGTCATGCGCCAGGGTGCGTCGATCACGCAGGAAGACTCGCTGTTCGTGACGCTCGATCCGTTCAACACGCAGCGCGGCGGTTACTTCTTCGGCTTGAACGCGCACGGCGTGCGTTTCGACGGCCTCTACCGCAACGTCTCCGAGTACTACAGCGACTGGGACAGCATCTGGGACGCCGCGGCGCAGCGGTTCGACGGCGGTTGGACGGCCGAGTACGAGATCCCGTTCAAGTCGCTTTCGTTCGATCCGAACAGCGACACGTGGGGGCTCAACTTCTCGCGCAGCCTCGAGACGCGCAACGAGGACATGGCGTGGGTCTCGCGCAATCGGCGTTGGGACCCGAGCAGCGCGGGGCTCATGACGGGACTCACGGGGCTCGACCAGGGCATCGGCCTCGACGTCGTGCCGTCGGCGAGCCTCGTGAATCGGCGTCTGCTGCGCAACGACAATCCTTTGACGCCGGCCGTCGAGGTCGATCCCGACACGTCCGACGACGACTTCGAGCCCTCGCTCGACGTCTTCTACAAGCTGACGCCGCAAATGAATGCGGCATTGACGATCAACACGGACTTCTCGGCAACCGAGGTCGACGATCGCCAGGTCAACCTCACGCGCTTCGGCTTGTTTTTCCCGGAGAAGCGCGACTTCTTCTTGCGCGAGGCCGACATCTTCGAGTTCGGCCGCATCGGCGCGTCGGACGGCACCGGCAGCATCAGCAACGCGGAGCGGCAGAACGCGCGGCCGTTTTTCTCGCGGCGAATCGGCCTCGGCCAGTTCGGCGAGCCCGTCGATCTCAACTATGGCGGGAAGATAAGCGGCCGCACCGGCCGCTTCGAGCTCGGCGCGTTGTCGATTCGCCAAGACGAGAATCCGCTCGCCGGTGTCGACGACACGACGCTGTCGGTCGTGCGCGCGAAGGCCGGCGTCGGAAGCGAGTCGACGGTCGGGGTCGTGTTCACGAACGGCGATCCGCTGAACCCGCGCGACAACTCGCTGGCGGGCCTCGACGCGCTCTATCGCAACTCGCGGCTGCCCGGTGGTCGCACGATCGAGGCCGGCGCTTGGTATCAATCGACGGACACCGAGTGGTTTCCGGGGGAGGCGCCGAATCCGTTCGAGCCCGACGGCGCAAATTCGGCCGCCGGCTTGAGCATCTCCGTTCCAAGCAACAACAAGTTCCGCGGCGGATTCGCGACGCGGCGCGTCGAGGCGAACTTCTATCCGGCGCTGGGCTTCACGAGCCGCACGGACGTGCGCGACTACTCGGGACAGATCGGGTACACGCACAGGCCCGCGACGGGCTACTGGCAATCGCTGTTCTTCAATCTCGACGGGCAGCGAATCGAAGGCTTGAACGGACGGCTGCAGTCGCAGCAGATCGGGCTCACGCCGATCCAGATGCACAACCGCACGAACGACATGCTCTACATCCGTTCGAACTTCGAGACGGAGGTGCTCGAGCTGCCGTTCGAGATCCGGCCGGGCACGATCATTCCCGTCGGCGAGTACTCGACCGACGATCACGGCATCGAGTGGGGCTTCTCCGCGCACCGGCGCTTCTCGGGCCGCATCGCGCGCACCGACGGCGGCTTCTACAACGGCGCTCGGGTGCGCACGTTCGGCAACTTCACGTGGGTACCGTCACCGCGTTTCCGCACGGGCGTGGGCTTCAACGTCCAGGAGATCGACCTGCCCGTCGAGAACGGCAGGTTCACGACGCGCATCGTCAACACGAACTTCGACATCATGTTCTCGTCGCGGCTGTCGTGGACGAACCTCATTCAATACGACAACGTCAGCGAGATCGTCGGGCTCAACTTGCGGCTGAACTGGATTCCGGAAGCGGGCCGCGAGATGTACTTCGTCATCAACCACGACCTGCAGGATTTCGACGAGGACAATAGCTTCCGCTCGCTCGCGAGCGACGTCGTCGCGAAGGCGAGCTACACGTTCAGGTTCTAGAAGTTTTCCGCGGCGCGCCGAGCGCCGGGGAGTCGAGCAACGCGGCGGCGGCCGCCGACACGGCTCCGATCTGCTCGCGGCCGTCGTACGAAAGCCGCGCGGAGAACGCGCCGCTGTAGAGCAAGCTCAATGCGTCGCCGAGCACATCGGGCTGCTTCGCGCCCATCTTGCGACACAGATCGCGCAAGCGCTGCGCGATCTCGAGCTTGTGCTTCTTGATCACGGCTCGCGCCGGATGATCCTCGTCGACGATCTCGACGGCGGCGTTCGCGACGGCGCAGCCGCGACACTTTTCGTCGCCGATGATCTCGCTCTGAAAGCGCTCGATGAGCGTCTCGATCTGCTTGCGCGGCTCGCCGGGATGCTCCGCGGCGATCCCATCCCACCATTCCCAGAAACGCTTCGATTGTTCCTCGAGCACTTTGACGATGAGGTCGTCCTTCGACTCGAAGACTCGATAGAACGTGACCTTCGTCGTGCCCACTTCGGCAACGATCGCATCGACGCTCACCGCGCGGATACCGTTTCGATAGAAGAGGTTGATCGCGGCGCTGAAAAGACGGACGCGCGCGCACGCGTTGTCATCGCTATGGGCCAACGCGGTGAACGGCGATAGCGACGCCGATTCGGGAACTTTCAACTTGGGTGTTGACATGTTACTTACCGGTAAGTATCGTACCGGCCCATGTAGTTACTGAACGGTATAGTAACACTCGAAGCGGGCCGATGCGAGCCGCTTCAGAGTTCCTAAGCCGCTCAGTCACACGACGAACAACCAATTGACTGAGAAGGACTTTCGTATGTCGCGCTCCAGGATCCAGGCTCTTCAGGGTTCGCGTCTTGTCTCCGTGCTACTGCCCCTCGCTCTCGTGGGTTGCGCCGTCGGCGAAGCCGGAAATCCCCCACCGGCTCCGCCGGCGCCGCAAGTCACGACGGCCGAAGTCGCGGTGCACGAGCTGCACGATTCCGCGGACTTCACGGGCCGGCTCGAAGCCGTCGAGAGCGTCGCGGTGCGACCGCGCGTCGGCGGCTACGTCGAGTCAGTGCACTTCGCCGAAGGCGGGCGCGTCGAGCAAGGCGCTCTCTTGTATCAGATCGATTCGCGGCCGTTCAAGGCGGAAGTCGATCGGCTGACGGCCGAGCGCGCCCGCGCGGCTGCGCAGCTCGACCTCGCGAAGTCGTATCGCGATCGCGCCGAGCGGCTCCTCGCGCGGAACGCGACGTCGCAGGAGGAGTTCGAGCAGCACGCCGCCGACGCAACGGTCGCCGCCGCGCAGCTCGCCTCGATCGGCGCGGCACTCGAGAAGGCCGAGCTGGATCTTTCGTTCACGCGCGTGACGGCGCCGATCGCGGGCCGTGTGTCGCGCGCGATCGTGACGGCCGGCAATCTCGTCGACGCTTCCACGGTGCTGACGACGCTCGTCTCCGACGGCGCCGTCTACGCGTACTTCGACGTCGACGAGCACACGTATCTCGAGCACGTGCGCCAGGCGAGCGCCGCCGAAGCGACTCTCGTGCACGTCGGTCTCATCAACGAGCTTGGGTTTCCGCATACTGCGCGGCTCGACTTCGTCGACAACCAGGTCGACGCGAGCCACGGCACGATCCGTGCTCGCGCCGTGCTCGACAACCGCGACGGCGAGCTCACGCCCGGCCTGTTCGCGCGCATGCAGCTCGTGAGCCCGACGCGCTACAGCGCCGCGCTCGTCGACGATCGCGCGGTCGGCACCGATCTTGGCAGGCGCTTCGTGTTCGTCGTCGACGATCAAGGCGTCGTGCAGTACCGCGCGGTGGAGACCGGCAGGCTCGTCGAAGGCTTGCGCGTCGTCA
>Ga0134127_10003017_pt1 | contig 12063 bp, 8 predicted proteins | sample KB31753_FD_96459 | JGI IMG/M metagenome (GOLD analysis project Ga0134127, IMG submission 96459) | Terrestrial soil microbial communities with excess Nitrogen fertilizer from Kellogg Biological Station, Michigan, USA - KB3-175-3 | ecosystem: Environmental > Terrestrial > Soil > Unclassified ...
GTCGTCTTCTGCCAGTAAAGGTTCGCCTAAAAATGACGCTGCCGACCTGAGTTTTCTGAGTGGCGGCGGCGAGATGGGCGAACGCATGCGCGCGTTCGACTGGTCCACCAGCCCGGTTGGGCCATCTGCGCGCTGGCTACAAAGTCTCAAAACCGCCGTCTCGATCTGCATTGGTTCCCGATATCCAATCGTACTCTGGTGGGGCCATCCCGAATACACAATGTTCTACAACGACGGGTATATCCCCGTGCTCGGCGTCACGAAACATCCGGGCTGGCTGGGACGATCCGGACTCGAGTGCTGGAACGAGATCTGGTCCACCGTGGGCCCAATGCTCGACGGTGTGTTTGAAACCGGCGTGGCGACGTGGTCTGAAGATCTGCTCCTCGTAATGAACCGCAATCTGTCACGCGAAGAGGTCTACTTCACTTTTTCTTACAGCCCGATTCATGGCGATGACGGCAAGGTCGACGGAATATTTTGCGCTTGCTACGAAACAACGGGGCGCGTGATTGGCGAGCGTCGTTTACAGACTTTGCGAGATCTTGGCCGAACGGTGATGGAAGTGAAGTCGGCTGAGGAAGCGTGCGAGGCAGCCGCCAGAACTCTGAACGCGAATCCGTACGACGTACCGTTTTCTCTCACGTACCTGCTGGATGAGAAGGCGGAGCAAGCGAAGTTGTGTGCGATCGGTGGACTCGAAGTAGGTTGCATCAATGCGCCCGACCTCATCGATATGAGTGCTCCGGTGGAGTCAGTGAAGTGGCCGTTGCGACGTGTGTTTGAGACCGGCGCCGTTGAACTGGTCACCGATCGCAAAGCACTTCCCGGCGGGGCCTGGCCAGAATCGTCGACGGAGGTGCTCGTTCTCCCAATCGCAGCACCCGGTTACTCGAGACCGACCGGGTTTCTCGTTGCCGGGTTGAGCCCGCGGCGCGTTGTAGACGCTGAATACCGCAGCTTCTTCGATCTGATCGTTGGTCATGTCAGTGCCGCGATCTCAAATGCACGCGCATATCAGGAAGAGCGCCGCCGCGCTGAGGCGCTCGCCGAAATCGACCGCGCCAAAACCGAGTTCTTTTCAAACGTCAGTCACGAATTCCGTACGCCGCTGACTCTGATGCTTGGTCCACTCGAAGATGCGCTGGCGATAAGGTTCTTGCCGCCGCGGGTCTACGAAAAGCTCGACGTTGCCCATCGCAATAGCGTGCGCCTGCTGAAACTCGTGAATACGTTGCTCGACTTTTCGCGCATCGAAGCGGGCCGTATGGAAGCTGTTTACGAACCTGTCGATCTTCGAGCATTGACCGCGGAACTCGCCAGCGTGTTCCGTTCTGCGATCGAGAAAGCCGGCTTGAACCTGATGGTCCATTGTTCTCCACTCACGAGTAGCGTGTACGTCGATCGTGAGATGTGGGAAAAGATTGTCTTCAACCTGCTTTCGAATGCTTTCAAGTTTACGTTTGACGGCGAAATCACCGTTACTCTTAAACAAGAGGGCGAGCACGTAATGCTCGAGGTGAGCGACACCGGCACGGGCATTCCTGCCGAGGAATTACCGCATCTGTTTGAACGTTTTCATCGCGTCAAGGGAGCACGCGGCCGGAGTTACGAAGGATCGGGAATCGGTCTGGCATTGGTCCAGCAGTTGGTGAAGTTGCACGGTGGAGAAGTTCGTGTCGCGAGTGTGGTTGAGCATGGAAGCGTATTCACCGTCAGCATTCCAACGGGTTCAGCCCATTTGCCTCCGGATCGAATTGGTGGCGTGCGCGCCGCAGGTTCGGCTGGTTTGAGTAATAACGCGTACGTCGAAGAAGTGTTGAAGTGGTTACCCGACAGTCGCAGCGATTTCGAGAACGTACAAATCCCTACTTTCCTGAACGATGCGTCCGGAACGCGAACCGGTGAAGCCCGCGCAAGGATTCTGCTGGCGGACGACAACGCCGACATGCGCGAGTATCTGCGCCGATTACTCGCTCAAACATACGAAGTCGAAGCTGTCGGCGATGGCGAGGCCGCACTCGGTCTGGCGCGTCTGCGAGAATTCGATCTCGTTTTGTCAGACGTGATGATGCCGAAGCTTGACGGGTTTGGTTTATTGAAGGCGTTGCGCGCGGACGACCGAACTCAAGCACTTCCAGTCATACTGCTGTCGGCGCGCGCCGGCGAGGAGTCGCGCGTTGAAGGAATGGGCGCGGGTGCGGACGATTATTTGATCAAACCCTTCTCGGCTCGCGAACTCCTGGCACGAGTGGAAGCGCATTTGAATCTTCAACGCGTGCGCCGTGAAGGCGAGCAGGCGTTGATGGAGATGATAGCGCGCGAGCAAAAAGCACGTGCGAGCGCAGAGGTGGCGAATCGTGTGAAGGACGACTTTCTCGCAATGCTGTCACACGAGTTGCGCACCCCGTTGAATGCAATCATGGGATGGAGTCATTTGCTGAAGAAAGGAAAACTCAGCGATAAGGATCTTCAGCGCGGGATCGATGCGATCGATCGAAACGCCGGCGCGCAATGCGCCATCATCGACGAGTTGTTGGACGTTTCGCGAATCGTGACGGGCAAGTTGAAGCTGGAAACGAAACCCATCGAGCTCGGTGGTGTGATTGAAGCCGCCATCGACGCGGTTCGGCCGGCAGCAGAGGCGAAAGGGATTCGAATCGTGAAAGCGTTCGATCAGAATGTAGGGCTGGTCGACGGTGAAGCGGTGCGTTTGCAGCAAGTGATCTGGAACCTGCTCTCGAACGCAGTGAAGTTCACTCCGAACGATGGACAGATCCGAGTTGAGTTAAAGATTTCGGAAAAGGATCTGCGCATCGTTGTTAGCGACACCGGCGAAGGTATCGAGCCTGACTTTCTTCCTTTTATCTTCGAACGCTTCAGGCAAGCTGACAGCTCCGCGAAGCGCATCCATGGTGGTTTAGGACTTGGACTGTCGATCGTTCGCAGCCTCGTCGAGATGCACGGAGGCGCGATCCATGCGGCCAGTGACGGTATAGGAAAGGGAGCGACCTTTACAGTTACGCTGCCCATCGTCGCCGTCACGGATCTCGACGAACTACGCGATGACGTGCAAATGGCGGCGATGCCGTGGCAACTGAACGGAGATGGTGGTTCCCCGCCCGAACTACAGTCTGACTTGTTGAGTGGGTTGAGAGTTTTGACGATCGACGATCAGCCGGACACGCGCGAGATGATTACACTGGCGCTCGGCCGCTACGGCGCGGAGGTGAGAGCGAGCGACTCTGCTTCAAACGCGCTCAAGATGATTGAGGAATGGAAACCGCACGTCGTCGTCTCAGACATCGGTTTGCCGGAAATGGATGGATACGATTTTCTGCGACGTCTTCGTGAGGTCGAAGGCGATGGTGAGCGCATTCCCGCGATTGCGGTTACTGGTTATGCCGGCGCGTTGGACGAGTCGAAAGCACTCAACGCCGGCTACGCCATTCACTTGTCGAAACCGATCGACTTGAGTGTATTGGCCAGCGCAATTGCTAAGGTCTCACACCGCTCGTAGGGATGCAGATTAATATTTCACGCAAAGGCGCAAAGAACGCAAAGATATCCTCGGCAACGCGGCAGCGCTTTGCGTTCTTTGCGCCTTTGCGTGAAATATCTTCGGACAGGCCTCAGACCAGTTGCATTTGCCGCGCCAGCTCGGTCGCCGTCTGCGGCCTGGCGTCCGGATCCTTCGCCAGCGCGTACATGATTCCAAGCGAGACTCGCCGCGGTATTTCCAGCGACTCAGCGAAAGGCGGTGGCGGTTCTGTGAGGTGCCTGTTAATCACTCCCGAAACGGTTTCGCTCATGAATGGCCGCTTGCCTGAAAGCATCTCGTAAAACATCACCCCGAGGCTATACACATCTGAACGCGCGTCGAGCGGCTCGCCCAGGCATTGCTCGGGCGACATGTAATACGGCGTCCCAACAACAGCTCCTGAAGTCGCTGCGCCTGCATCAGCCAGGAGTTTCGCAAGTCCAAAGTCGACGACGCGCACGCTCTCCGACTCGAAATCGTCATCCGGCGCGACGACCAGAACATTTTCAGGCTTGAGATCGCGATGGACCACACCCTGTCGATGCGCTGCTCCAACACCCGCACAGATCGCGCGCATCAATCGCACCCCACGTCCCACAGAAAAATGGTGCTCAGTGCGCAGTAGCTCGCCGAGTGGTGTTCCTTTGACAAACTCCATGACGATGAACGCCGGTGCATGCTGATCGTCGGTCTCACCGAAATCGTGAATCGTAATTACGTTGGGATGGCGGAGCATCGCGGCTGCGCGCGCTTCTCTGCGAAAGCGTGCGAGAGCCGCGTCGTCAGTAACGAATTTGCCCGTCAGGATCTTCACCGCCACGTCGTCGCCGATGTGAACACGACGAGCACGGTAGACAACGCTCATTCCACCCTGGCCCAGCTTCGCCTGCAGTTCGTACTTATTGTCTATCACGTGTCCGATCAGTGGATCCGGATTCACCAGGCGAACTGTGGGAAGGGAAGAGTAGTAATAGTTTTCGTAGTACGGATGCGTGCCGTTCGCGCCGGGCAAGGTCAACGGGGAGCCGCATTCGGCGCAAAACATCGCTTCCTTGTCCAGGAACAACTCACACGTTGTGCAAAAGGGATTGTGAGATCGCAGCTCGGCGAGCATCTCGTCCAATTCGTCTTCGATTGTTTCCGGCGACGTCGAATGAGTGCGAAGACTGCCTTCGATGTCGAACAGGTAGTACGCGGGCATCGCTTCAGTACGGTCGAGCAAGGCGTCTCGAAGATTGTATTCGTTGTCGAGTGCGCACGGCTCGGTGATGTTGAGTCTCTCGATTGCGTTGCGGACGGCGCGTGAATCTTTCTCAGCTTCCGATTGCGGGACGTGTACTGCGATTACGCGCACGCCTTCGCGCTTGCGTTGATCGCGCAAGGCAGCAATCGGCGCGAGGTTCGTTTTCGCTGTTTCAGAACTGAGGGACCAGAAATGTACGAGTGTCGGATGGCCTTTTGTAGGCAGGTTTGCGGACTGACTGTTGAGCCACTCGGTGGCTGCGTCGAATGACGACAACTGAAGATCAACCTTCATCGTTGTTCGGAAGCGCTCGCATCGGGTCGTCGCTCAACTTAGTTGGACCAACTCGTTCTGATCGGTGGAGGCTTCATCAAAGTTTGCATTACCACGCAGTACTGCTCGGTCTTCTCTTTTAATGCGGCTAACTGTTCCGGCGTTGCCTGTGGGGCGCTGATGTCGAACTTCGCATGAATGTCCTGAAAACCAACCGGCGCCTCTTTCGAAATACCCAGCGTGCCGCTCAGGTCCATCTCGCCTTCGACGTTGACGCGAATATGCTCAAACGGAATTCCCATCGCGGTCGCGACGAGCTGGCATGTGAGTTGGGCACAAGCGGCCAGCGCTCCGAGCAGCAGATCACCGGAACAGGCGGCTGTTCCTGGTCCACCAACGCCAGTATGCGCTTGTGCCTCCAGCAGTTTCTGGCCCACTTCCACGGAACACGCGATTGGCGTGTCTGTTTGATCGCCCCGCGCTTTCAGTGTAATGCGCGAGCTGCTCGGATCGCTCCGGTATTTCTCTTTCAAAGGTTTCTGGATTGATCGAAGATCCATTAGTCCTCGGAGGTGGTCGGGTCGATTACAGTTTTGACTTGCGCGACGTGGTTCGCCGGAAACCCTCCGAGCCGCGCGTGCTCCTGGACAAGCTCTTCGTTGGGTGCGATGTAGACGCAGTAGATCTTATTGTCCGTCACGTAACTGGTAACCCACTGAATCTGAGGTCCCAACTGGTTCAACACATTGCACGAACGCAGCGACATCGCCTTCAAATCGGAGGGCGTCATCTTGCTCGCACCCGGCACTACTCGTTCGATTACGTACTTCGGCATTGGAATTCTCCTTTGAACTTTGTGCTTTGTACTTTGTTTCCGAGCGAAAGGCCAAAGCTCAAAGCACAAAGTACAAAGGTCACTGAATCTCGGTTAAGAGTTGCGCAAACTCCGGATCTCCCCGCAACGAATCGAATGCACTATCAGTGCGGGCCCAGTGCGCCACAGTTCTAAACCCACTATCAAACGCGCGACGGAGCAGGATTAAGGACCATTTCTTATCGCCGAGCAGGGCATACGCACAGGAACAGTTGTAGACTGCAAGTCCGTCATTTGACTCCACTTCGAGCACTCTTTTCAACGTGGCGTGGGCCTCTTCGCGGCTTCCAAAACGCGCATAAGCCTCCGCAAGCCTGCTCATCACGATGATGTCGTCGAGGCTTGCTTCCAGTTTTCGCGCCGTAATCTCGACGACTTTGAGCTCCGCTCTCGAGGCGGAGTCGACCTTCAACAGCTTTCGATAGGTTCCGGCGAGAAACATCCACGCGTCTTCGTCGTAAGGCTTCAGGTCGGCTGCGCGCCGATAGTGTTTCAGTGCACCTTCAAAGTCGTTCGATAGTTCCGCAATCATTCCAAGCCGCAGGTGTGCAGGGTAAAAATCGGCGTTCTCTTTGAGGATCTCGTCGAGGTCGCGCTTCGCTTCCGCAAACCGGCGCTGGTTGAAATAGACCATCGCGATGCCAAACTTCGCTTCCACCAACGACGGCTCCAGCGCGAGCGCCTTCCGATTCATCTCGATCGCTTTGCTCAACCACGACGAATTCCCGTCATACCATTCGTACATCGACGAATAAGCTTCGGCTAATCCAGCATACGGCGACGCAAAGCCGGGATCGCTGGCAGCCGCGTGTTCGAACATCTCGATCGCGCGCTCGGTGTTCTTCCGGCCTTTCAAGTAAAGGAGCTCTCGGCCGCGCATGTAGAAGTCGTAAGCCTTCAGATCGTCGGTTGGCTTCTGCTTCAGCAGTTGTCGCTCTGATTCGGTAAGCGAGATCTTCAGCGCTTCTACAATCTTCTGCGAAACTTCGTTCTGCAGGTCGAAGATGTCTTCCACCAGACGATCGAACCGCTCGGCCCAAAGGTGATAACCATCGCGAACGCTGACGAGGTTTGCGGTGATCCGTATCCGGTTGCCTGCCGTTCGCACACTGCCATCGAGGATGTAGTTCACACGCAGCGCTTCGCCGACTTGTCGGGTGTTGACCTCTTTGTTACGGAAGGGAAGCACGTCGGTTCGCGAGACAACTTTCAGATCCCTGATCTTCGAGAGGTCGGTGATGATGTCTTCCGTCATGCCGGCGCAGAAGTAGTCGCTGTCCTTGTCCGAATTCATGTTTTCGAAGTAGAGGACGGCAATCGACTTCTCCGGCACAGACTCGACGGACATCTCAAAACTCGTTCGCGTACTAAAGGTTCTCTGCGAGTGCGTCTCGAGTTGGCGTTTTAGATCTTTGAGATCGATGAGCAAGTCCTGGATGTTCTGGTAACGTTCCTCGCGATCTTTCCGCAGCGTGCGCGAGACGATTCGTTCGAGCTCACGTGGCCCTTCCGGCAAGTGGTTCGACAGTGATTCGGGTTCGCGATCGAGTATGCCGGACATCACGTCGATCGTGGTGCGGCCATGAAACGGCTGGCGGCCCGAGATCATTTCGTAAATCACGCAGCCAAGACTCCAGATGTCACTGCGGTGATCGAGGTCGAGTCCGCGCGCCTGTTCTGGCGACATGTAGTGCGCGGTGCCGAGCACGACGCCGTAGCCGGTGTTGATGAAGTTCTGAGTCGGCGCGAGCGAGTCGGTTTCGCTGGCGGAGCGTTCCTTTGTGAGTTTCGCGAGACCGAAGTCGAGAACTTTAACGATTCCGTCGCGACGCAGCATGATGTTGTCGGGCTTGATGTCGCGATGAATTATGCCGACGCTGTGTGTCGCCGAAAGCGCGCTGGCGACTTGGATCGCGACGTCGAGCGCGTCGAGCGGTTTGAGTTGAGCAGTTCTGATCCGTTCGCGGAGTGTTTCGCCGTCAATGAACTCGGTTGCGATGAACTGTTCGGAGTCGACCTCGTCGATTTCGTAGATGGTGAGAATGTTTGGATGATTCAGCGCCGACGCCGCTTTGGCTTCCTGCACGAAACGGCGGACGCGATCGCCGCTCTTCGACTCGACGACGTCTGACGGCAGGATTTTTAGGGCGACTTTGCGATCGAGCTTGGTATCGTTGGCGAGATAAACCTCACCCATCCCACCCGCGCCGAGTTGGGAGCAAATTTCGTAGCGGCCAATCCTTTTGCGAGCGGGGAACGACAATATCTCTATCCGGGGGATGTGTTGGACTCAACCGACGCGTGCGGATATTGTATCGCAGCACAGTGAACTCCGCGAAGCGGATTCGGATAGAGAGCGTCTGCTTCATCCCTCGAAGAGGTGCGTACCGTGCGTAATCGCGCCGCCAGCCCGAAGAGCTGAGGCGACGAAAACAACTTCGGCGAGTTCCTTTTCAGTTACACCCGCTTTAATCGCTTCCTGCCGGTGTAGTTCAATGCAGTACGGACATTGTGTGGTCAGAGCAACGGCGATTGCCATCAGTTCTTTGTACTTCTTCGGGATCGCTCCATCAGAAAGAGCGAGCTTGTCCCAGGCTCGGAATGCGTTCATCGTGTCGGGCAAAAGCTCACCTACGTGGCCCAGCTTTTTAAGATTGGTCATCGAGTACATATTTTGTTCTTCCTTTCGTTTTGCGCGAACGTTTTTAAGATGCCTGAGACGAGTCTTGAGTGGTTGACTCAGCGTCCCGTATTCTTGGCCCAGACACCTTATTCACGTTAAGGCAATCGAATGGATGTGCTTTCCGAAGTGTTGAGAGTCGTCAGGCTCGAAGGAGCGCTGTTCTTCAATGGCGAGTTTTCCGCACCGTGGTGTTTGAGCGCAAAGCCGGCAGCCCTCGCTCCTTATTTCTCGGCTGAAGCGCGGCACCTAATCATTTACCACCTCATAACCGGCGGCCGTGCTTATGCGCAGCTCGGGGAAAGGCGTGAAGAATTGACGTCGGGCGACGTCGTTGTTTTCCCACATGGAGATCATCACTATTTGGGAAACGGTTCCGCCGAACCGGTTGATTCTGTCAAGACGTTTGCCAAGAACTTGAGCGAAGGGTTGAAGGTCGCTCGCTTCGGCGGCGGCGGCGAGGTCACCAGGTTCGTGTGTGGATTCATGACGTGTGAACTGCGGCTGGGGGAAGTGTTTCTATCCGGACTGCCGCCGATCATGAAGGTGAGAATCGTCGAGGACGAAGCGGATCAGTGGCTCGAACGTTCGATTCGTTTTTCTGTCGGCGAACGGGCGGACTCGAATGCGGGCAGTGAATTAGTGCGCACCAAGCTTGCTGAAGTTTTGTTTGTTGAAACTTTACGACGTTACATCAACGAACTGCCCGCGAATGAGGTGGGCTGGCTCGCGGGTGTGCGCGATTCGTTTGTCGGGCATGCGCTTGCGCTGATGCACAAGAACCCCGCGCATCCCTGGACCATCGCGGAGTTGGGACGACAGATCGGACTGTCGCGTAGCCGGATTGCAGAACGGTTTCAACATTTCCTTGGCGAGTCGCCGATGAGTTATCTTTCAAAATGGCGGCTAAAACTCGGAGCCGAAATGCTTCTGTCTGCAGATCACAGCATCGCGGAAGTCGCGGCTGCAGTGGGCTATGGCTCCGAAGCGACCTTCAACCGGGCGTTCAAGCGTCAGTTCAATATTCCACCCGCGCAGTTCCGCAAGCGAACGCGACATTCATAGGCTTTAGATTTCACATTCACAACAGCACGAGCGTTCTCGCCACAGTCGCGAACCAGCGTGTGAGCATTCAAGGTGTTTGACGCAGAGAAATATGATTTTGTCCCGCCTTTGACCGAACGGCATTTGCAGTACGTCCGAGAATCAAACCAATTACCCGCGTAGGATACTTTTTGTGTGCCAACTCGCGAAGCCGCACAAGATCCTCTTTTGTCCATTTCTTGCCAATGTTTCGAGTGCCTTTGGTAAGTACAGTTCGCATATAAATTAAGTTAACTACTGAAAATCTCAGGGAGCGAGATCAATTTCGCAACCTGTGCCTCTCCTCTTTGGTCAACTTCCGAAACTCCCTCTTTAGCACGAACACGGATTCTCTATTTGTGACACCACGGATGCCGATTTTGATCAGTTTGAAATCACGTTCCCAAGTGGGTACTCCAGGCTCATCCAAACCTTTCCTTGTAAATGCAAACGAGAAAGCTCCATCTCCAAGCTTTTGAAGTCGCGCCGCTATGTTAATGCAAAGACCAACATAGTCTTTTCCGTTCGCAATTGAAGTTACCTGGCCCTGTGCAATTCCGCACCTCAGTTTCGTAGGCGGATTGGTGAAGTTTTGACGCAGTGCTGTAAAGAGCTCTGTTTCATATCCCGCACAGATAATATCAAATATCTCAACAATAACTTGCTTCGCCGCACTGCTCAGATCGGTAGCATCCCATAAAAACAGCACACCATCACCGAGAAACTTCCCAAAGATGGGCAGGTGACTCCACAACACAACATGATCTCCCTCATCTCGATCGAATAATTCCTCCGCGATCTTTCCAAAGAGCCACGTTAGAAACGCGTCGATGAATTGTGGAACCTCATGATGTGGATCCCTCTGGTCACAGAACGTCGTGAAGTCTTTCAGATCGAGGATGACGGCTATGGCTTCAAACGTTTCGCGTTCCTTGAGTATGTCTTTCAACCCGAGGAGCGAAGAGTCGAACGAGGTAAATACTGTTTTTCGCAGCCAATACTCGTCTGAGAACGGCCCGGATTCTTCAATATAATTGGGTTCGCGCTTGCTCATTTGAACCAACGTGGGGCATTGGTTCGCAAGGCCGACTAAGCCTCAACGATGTGGGTGTGGACGCGAGAGTTTATTTGTTTTGTTGACAACAGGCAAGATGTCTTACTTCTCGCCGTTCAATATCGCGACGAGTTTTGCCGAATCGATATTCCCACCCGAGACGACGCACACGATCTTTCCATATCCGGCTTTGCCGGACAGTGCGCACGCGACGGGGCAGGCGCCGGCGCCTTCGGCGACGATGTGGTTGTGTTGGACCATGAGGCGGAGGGCGGTCGCGACGGAGGATAGATCCGCGATGAGCGTGCCGTCGATCAAGTTACGGGCGCGTTCGAACATCTGCGGGAAGACGGCGCGCGCGCCGATGCCGTCGACCCATGATGCTTGGTAGTCAACCGGCGTGGGCGCACCCGCTGCGATAGAAGCTGCCAGCGGTGCGGCTGTCGAAACTTCCGCGGTGAAGATCTTGCACTCAGGACGCACTGCACGCAGCACTGACGCAATGCCGCACGTCAGCCCGCCGCCGCCCCACGGAATCACTACCGCGTCAACGTCCGGCAAGTCTTCGAGAATTTCCAACGCAATCGTTCCATTGCCCGCCATCACGTGCGGATCGTCGAACGCGTGAATGAAAGCGCCATCGACTCCCGGGTATGCACGCTCTGCAAACGCTCGCCACCACTCATCAAATGAAACCTTGATTACTCGCCCGCCGAGTCGTTCGATCGCATTGATCTTCGTTTCAGGCGCTGTCTCGGGCGCGATGATTGTGCATGGAACGCCGAGCTTTCGCGCACACCACGCAACACCCTGAGCCATGTTGCCCGCCGACGCAGTGACAACTCCGCGCTGAAGCTGCGACGCCGACAACCGTGCCATCGCATTGGCAGCACCGCGAATTTTGAACGACCCGATCGGTTGCAGATTCTCGAGCTTCAGGTAGATCTCCGCCTCGACTCCGTTCAAGCGCACGAGCGGTGTGCGTATCGCAGAATCAGCAATCACGCGCCGAACATTTTCAATTGCTGGCGACACGCCCCTATGTTAGCTTTCCTCGAACGCTTTTTCGAACAGGATCTCACTTGCCAAAGCCACTTCTTATCATTGCAATCACGATCGCAATGCTGCTGCCGGTCCAGCGTGAGGCGCCGTCAGTCGTTGGCGCGCGCACGTTTGTTTCGAACGAGGGCCGGTTTTCGATAGCACTTCCGGGTGTCAACGGTTTTGGTTCGCTGACAATTCCTACACCTTTCGACGAAGCCAAGGGGGATTTGTACCAGTGGCGGACCAGGGAAGCGACCTTCGGTATCGGTTA
>Ga0134127_10003018_pt1 | contig 12060 bp, 9 predicted proteins | sample KB31753_FD_96459 | JGI IMG/M metagenome (GOLD analysis project Ga0134127, IMG submission 96459) | Terrestrial soil microbial communities with excess Nitrogen fertilizer from Kellogg Biological Station, Michigan, USA - KB3-175-3 | ecosystem: Environmental > Terrestrial > Soil > Unclassified ...
ACGATGATCGCGGAAGCGCGCAAGGCCCGCGGTGGCGGCGGCGAGAGCATCGCCGCGTTCGGCAGCCCGAACGTGGTGCACTTCTGCGCAGCGCTCCTGATCTCCGCGATCTGCAGCGCGCCGTGGGGCGGCCTCGCGCCACCGGGAATCGCGATCGCCGTCTGCGGTGTGTGCGGCGTGATCTATTCCCTCATCGTGCTCCGGCGCACGATGCGCCAGCAGGAGTACAAGCCGGTGCTCGAGGACTGGACCTGGCACGCGGCGCTGCCGTTGCTCGCGTACGCGGCGCTGGTGCATGCCGGCTGGGCGGTCGAGCACGGCACCGTGGACACGCTCTACGTCGTGGGCGGCGCGACGCTGCTGCTGGTCTTCATCGGCATCCACAACGCCTGGGACACGGTGATGTACATCACCGTCGTGGGCCTGCCCGGGCCCACGAAGCCGCCGGACCCGACTGCCACAAGTGCCCCGGCCGACGCGCTCACGCCCTCCAAGCCAGGAGTACCGCCCTCTGCTGCCGTGAGCGCCGGTCCTACGGCGACGACACCGCGGCCGGGGGCTGCTTGAACCACGCCGGGTTGTGTCGCCCCGTCGCCGCGTGCCACGCCGCGTCCAGCACGTAGAGATCGTTCAGCAGGCTGAACAGGAACCCGACCACGACCAGGAACATCACCAGCCGTGGCCACGGGCTGCGGCGCTCGCCGAAGCGGTCGTTCGCGGTGAGCACATGGCCGGGGGGGAGCTTCGCGACGCCGGTGAGCGAGGCCCCGAACGGCACGTTCAGCTTCGCCTTGGCATTCACCGCCCAGCCGTTTGCATCGAGGATCGGTCCCAGGTTGCGCTTCGCGAGCTTCAGCCAGGCAATGACCATCGACGGCCCCGAGACGAGCAGCAGCAGGCCCACGACCGCCAGGCAGAGCTGCCAGAACGGCAGCTTCAGGAGCCCGGAGAGGTAGCCGGCGATGGCCGCGAACGCCGTCGCCAGAGCGCCGAACGCAACGCCGAGTGCGGCCACGGTGCCGACGTCGACCTTCCTCTCCGGCGGCTTCGCCCGGTCCACGTTCGCAACGCCGGTCGCGGCGCTCCCCACCTGCTGCTGGGAGACGGCGTCCGCTTCGGCGGCGCGCTTCGCGACCTGCTCCTCGATCAGCCGCACGAGCCTCTTGTACGGCGCCCAGGACGCCTGCCGGATGCTGATCGGGTTGTCGATGATCTTCGTGATCGTGGCGTCCCAGTCGCGGCCGGCGCGGTCGATGAACAGCCCGTTGCGTCCGACCATGAGGTTGTCGGAGTCGCCGTTCGTGAACGCAGCGACGATCTGCCGGCGCTCGCCGCTGCCGCGGCGCGCGCAGTCGCAGTAGGCGAGGTACGAGCCCGCGAGCGCGGCCATCGCCGCGTGACGCCCGGCGTCATCGACCGCGAGCGTGAGTGTGCACGAGCGCTGGTCCAGATAGAGCGTCCCGGCCTGGAAGATGGCCGGCCCGCTGCCGTCGTAGAAGCCTCGGAAGCTGACGAAGTTCGTGGCCAACGAGTGCAGGTCGCGCTTGTAGCGCAGCAGCCGCTCGACGCTGGAGATCGCCGCCACCTCGGACTCGAGCGCGCGGTCGCTCGCGATCAGCGCCGTGATCGCCTCGCGCGCGCCGCCCGACAGCAGCTCGCGAGCGCGCGCGAGGCCCAGCGGGGCAACGGCGGTGCCGGCGGCGGCCGCGTGCCAGGTCTCGAACGGCGAGAGTCGCTGCACGAGCTCGCGCCATGCCGGTTCCGAAAGCTCCGTCCGCTCCCCGAGCAGCGGCCGCACCGCGTCGGCGTGGAGGGCCGCCACCGCGCCCGCGTGCGCGGGGTTCAGGCCCGACTCGAGCGGGAGCGGCTTGCCGGGCGCCGGCTGGGCGAGCGGCAGCGCCGCCATCACCGCCTGGGCCACACCGCCGTCGGTGCCGGAGGCGAGCAGCGACTCGTCCTCCTTCTTCTCCAGCAGCGGCAGCGCCCGCGGATCGAACGCCGCGAGCCGGCAGCGGCGGAAGTAATCCTCCGCCCGCGCACGCACGCTGCGCACGGCGTCGGCCGCGGCCGCAGTCGCGTCGCCGAGCGGCAGCACCTGCGCGCGGTCGCCCTCCGCGGCGCGATGCCAGGCGTCGAACGCGACGCACGCGGCGAAGAACGCCTCGGACTTTTCCAGGTCGATCCCGGGTTTGCCGGAGCGGTCGGGCACGGTGCCCATGCACGCGGCGATGTCGCGGATCGCGAGGCGCGTCGGCTCGTCACCGGCCGACGCCTCGATGACGACGCCGTCGCCGTTGAGCAGGGTTTCGGCGAAGCTCTTGTCCGCCTGCGTCACGTCGGCGAACGTCACCCGGGTCGCTTCGGGATTACCGAGGTTCGCGCAGATGCGCTTGGCCGACGCCCGCAGCGCGGGGTCGGCGATCGCGGAGAGCGCGAGCGCATCGCCGCCGCGCACCAGCTCGTCGGGGTCCGCGAGCATCCCGCCCGCCCAGCGGATCGCGGCGATCAGCTCGGCGGCACGGATGCGGCCGTCCTTGTCGGTGTCGATGAGCGCGGCGGTCACCGGATCGAACTCGATCCCGGTCGTGGGGCAGGCGAGCGCCACCCACAGCTTCAGGTCCAGCTCGTCCAGGTGCAGCAGGTCCGCACCGGTCTCGAGCTTGACCTGGTCGAAACCGCCGGCGCGGAAGAACCTCCAAACGTGTGCGCTCATGGTGGGTCGGGTCCCCGGATTCGTCACTTCTTCGCGGCCACCTCGCGCAGGGGCGGTCCCACGTCGCGGCTCACCGGCGGCAGGCTCTTCAGGTACATGTACATCGCGCGCAGATCCTCTTCCGCCATGCGCGAGAAGCCCTGCCAGGGCATCGGCGAGCCGGGGATCAGTCGCCCGCCGCGGAAGCGGTTCACGAAGTCGTCCTCGGTCATGCTGCCGAGCCGCCCGGTCGCCGGATCGCTGGTGATGTTCGGCGGGGCCCAGATGCGGGTGTGGTCGAAGTCGTCCTGGAACTCGGAGTTGCCGCCATAGCGAGGTCCGACCAGCGTGCCCGTCTTCAGGTCGCGCTGCGTGTGGCAGGCCCAGCACAAGGCGACCGACTCCACGAGGTAGCGCCCGTTCTCGAGCGTGGCGCCGCGCGGGCTCGTCGCGGGCGGCGTCTTCGCGGGCCCGACCGGGTTCGCGAGGATCGTGGCTTTCACGACCGCGCCCAGCACGGTGTACGAGTGTGCCGCCACCAGGTTGTGGACCGGCGGCTGCGAGCGCAGGTAGGAGATCACCGCAAGCAGGTCGTCGTCGGAGAGCCCCTGCATCTCCATGAACGGCAGCAGCGCGCGGCCGTCGGGTCCGATGCCGTTCCGGAGCGCACGCGCGATCGCGCCATCCGGCACCTTGCCGATGCCGGTCTCCTCGTCGGGCGTGATGTTGCGCACGCGGATCTTGCCCGGCGGGATGTCGAACGTGAACCCGCCGGAGAGCGGCACGTCGGCGCCCGCGACCAGCGCCTCGTGCTGCGCCGGGTCGCCGTGGCACTGCGCGCAGTTCGTGATGTCGCGGACGATGTAGCGACCGCGGGCGATCACCGCGGTGTCGGTGCTCGCAGCGACCGACGGAAACGGCGCGTCGAACTTGAGATGCTGTCGGGACGCCACGAAGATGGCGCCAGCGGCGACGAGCAGCGCCACCAGCCCGAGCAGGGCGAGCAGGATCTTCCTGAGCACGTGCGGCCCTCCATGATGACGGCGTGAGCCCGGCGGCCAACCGCCGAGGCCGTACAATATGCGCAGCCCCTCATCCGTCTACAAGTCAGGATGACCGAAGCGGCGAGGCCGGAGCGGATGGCGCACGAACGAGACCAGCGGACCACCGAGGTCGTACGGCGGGAGCGGTCCCGGCTCATGGGCTTCATCCGCCGCCGGGTGCCGGACCCGCTCGACGCCGAGGACATCCTGCAGGACGTGTTCCACGAGCTGGCGGAAGCGAACCGGCTGCTGGTCCCGATCGAGCACGTCACCGGATGGCTGTTCCGCGTGGCGCGCAACCGGATCATCGACCTGTTTCGCAGGAAGCGCCCCGAGCGGTTGGGGGAGCCGCTCCCGGGCGACGGCGAGGGTGAGCGGATGACGCTCGAGGACCTGCTGCCGTCGCCGGACGCGGGTCCCGAGGCCCTGCACGTGCGCCACGCGATCCTCGAGGAGCTGGCGCTGGCGCTGGACGAGCTGCCCGCGGAGCAGCGCGCGGTATTCGTGGCGCACGAGCTGGCAGGCAGGAGCTTCAAGGAGCTGAGTGCCGAGAGCGGCGTGAGCGTGAACACGCTGCTGTCGCGGAAGCACTACGCGGTGCTGCACCTGCGCGAGCGGTTGCAGGACCTTTACGATGCGATCGAGAAAGGTTGAGGGTGATCGTATGCCGGGGAAACTGGGGAAGCTGATGCTGATCGCGCCGCTCGCGATCCTGGGGATGGCGGCGTTTGCCGCGCTCGGCGGCTACGTCGTGATGCGGCTGTGGAACTGGCTCACGCCGGTGATGTTCGGCTGGCAGGCGATCACGTTCTGGCAGGCGCTCGGGCTGCTGGTGCTGTCGCGGCTCCTGTTCGGCGGCATGGGCCTGCGCGGGAACGGCGGCTCGGGCTTCGGCAGGCGGATGCGCGAGCGCTGGGTGCGCATGGATCCGGAGGAGCGCGAGCGCTTCCGGCGGAGTATGTTCGAGCGTTACGGCGCCGGGCCGAGTCCCGGCGAACCCACGGGGGAGTGACCATGGCGCGGCACGCGCTGCCCGACGTCGGAACACGCTGGGAGACGACGGGATGAAGCGTGCCGCTGGCGCCGCCGCACGTCAGCCACCCACCGCCCGCGCGCTGCCCTCATGGGCGGTGGTGTGCTTCCTGTGCTCGGGGGCGGCCGGGCTCCTCTATGAAGTGGTGTGGAGCAAGCAGCTCGCCTACCTGCTCGGGAGCTCGATCTACTCGGTCGCCACCGTGGTGGCGGCGTTCCTGGGTGGTCTCGCACTGGGCGCCCGGTTGCTGGGCTCGCACCTCGCGCGCCGCGCCCGGCTCGCGCGCAGCTACGCCGGCCTCGAGCTGGCGGTCGCCGGCCTGGGGCTGGTGCTGCTGCCGATCCTGCGCTCCTTGGATGGCCCGGTGGGGCAGCTCTATCGCGCGTTCGGCGGTGAGAGTCCGGCCTTCGCGATCGCGCGCGTCGTGCTGCTGTCGCTCCTGCTCGTGCCGCCGGCGGCGATGATGGGCGCCACGCTGCCGGTGCTGGTGGCGCGCTGCGAGCGCGGCGCGCTGGGCGCCGGCCTGGCGTGGCTCTACGCCATCAACACGATCGGCGCCGTCGTGGGCTCGGTGCTCGGCGGCTTCCTGCTCCTGCCCGCGCTCGGCCTCACCGCGACGACCGGCGTCGCGGCGGCGCTCAACCTCGTCGCGGCGTTCGTCGCGTGGCGCTCCTCTGGACCCGAGGGCGACGAGCGGCGCGCCGCGACCGAGAGCGCTGTGGCGGAGCCGCCGCTCTCGCCCGCACCGCGCACGGTGTTCGCCGGACTGTTCGCGTTGAGTGGTTTCGTCGCGCTGCTGCTGCAGCTCGCCTGGGTGCGGTTGTTCGGGCTCGTGTTCGGCTCGTCCGTCTACTCGTTCTCGGCGGTGCTGGGCGCCTACCTCATGGGCATCGCCATCGGCAGCGCCGCGATCGCACGGCCGCTCGCGCGCGGCCGCGCCGGGCCGGCGTGGTTCGCCATGCTCCAGCTCGCGATCGCGTTCACGGCGGCAGCCGGGATGTTCGCCTATCACTCGCTGCCGCGTGCGGTGCTCGAGCTGGGCGAGCGCACCGGCGCGTCGTGGGCCGGGTTGCTCGCGGGCGAGCTGGCGCTCGCCTCGGTCGTGATCCTGTTGCCGTGCCTGCTCATGGGCGCCGCGTTCCCGGTCGCGGCACGGCTGCTTCAAGATCGCGCGTCGGGGGAGACGACCGGGTTCGCCTACGCGGTCAACACCGTGGGCACGATCGCGGGCTCGCTCGCGACCGGCTTCCTGCTCCTGCCCGCGCTCGGCGTCCAGGGTGTCGTGTGGCTGGGCGCGGGGCTCGCGACGATCGCGGGACTCGTCTCGCTCGCGCTCCCAGGCGCACCACGACCGGCGCGCGGCACGCTCGCCGCCGCGGCCCTCCTGCTCGTCGCGACCGCGGCCGCCGGCTGGGGCGTGCCGCGCTGGGACCCGCTGCTCATGTCGCTCGGCACGTTCCGTCCGTTCAGCGCCATGAACCTGCTCCAGTCGTTCCGCGCCACACACGGCACCGGCGACCCGACGCGCTCGCTGGCCGCCAGCCAGCACGTGCTCTACTACCGCGACGGCATCAACGCCTCGGTGCTGGTGGTGACCGACCGCGAGCGGAAGAAGACGTGGATGCGCGTCGGCGGCAAGGTGGACGCCGGCACCGAGGACATGCTCACGCAGGTGCTGTGCGGGCTCATCCCCGCCGCGATGGCGGACTCGGGCGCGCGCACGCTCATCGTCGGTCACGGCTCCGGCGTGACCGCCGCGGCCGCGCTCGCGGCCGGCGTCGGCGTCACCGACATCGTCGAGCTGGAGCCCGCCGTGCTCGCGGGCTCGCGGTTCTTCCACGCGCCGGGCGAAGACCCGCTCGACGACCCGCGCGTGCGCGTGCACGTCGAGGACGCGCGCACGCAGCTCGAACACGGGGAGGGGCTCTACGACATCGTCATCTCCGAGCCGTCCAATCCCTGGCTCGCCGGCGTCAACAACCTCTTCACCGTGGACTTCTACCGCCGTGTCCGCGCGCGGCTCAAGCCTCAGGGCGTGTTCTGCCAGTGGCTGCAGCTCTACGAGCTCTCGCCGCTCACGTTCCAGAGCCTGCTTGCGTCCTACCTGAGCGTGTTCCCCGACGCGCACCTGTTCTGCCTTTGGCGCAACACCGACGCGCTGCTCGTGGCGGCGCCGGCGCGGCGCGCGCTCGCACTCGAGCGCCTGCACTCGCCCGCGCTGGTGCGCGATCTGGGGCGCGCGCGGCTCGATGCGCCGGAGCAGATCGCGGCGTTCTACGTGGCGTCCGGCGCCCAGCTCCAGCAGATGGCGGCGGGCGGCACGCTCAACACCGACGACCGGCCGTTCGTCGAGTACCGCGCGCCGCGGGACATGATCGAGGTGGGCCGCACGTACGGCAGCCACCATCCCGGCATCATCCGGCAGCTCACGTTGCCGGTGGAGCCGCCGCCGGGGAACCCGCTGTCGGACTGGCCGCACGAGACCGTACTGGCGTGGCGTGCGCGCCAGCGGCTCGCGAACGCGGACCGGGAGGAGGCGGGCGTCGTCCTCGCCGAGCTGCGCGACGCCGGCTTCGGCGCGCTCGCCACCCGGCTCGCCTCGCAGGGGGGAGCGAGCGCCGGCGCCGCCGGCGATCCGCTCGCCGATGCACGTGCACGGCTCGCCGCAGGCGACGTCGCGGGCGCGAGCGCTGCGGCGCGTTCGCTGCTGGCGACGGCAAGAGGCCCGTCGCGGCTCGAGCCGCTGCTGCTCGTCGGCGTGGCGGAGTTCGGCGTCGCGCACGAGGCGGAGGCACTCGCCGCGTTCGCGGAGGCACAGTCGATCGCCCCGCGCGATCCCCGTGCGTACGCGTTCGAGGCGCGCGTGCGGCTGGCGGGCGGCGATGCCGCCGGCGCGCGGGGGGCGCTCGCGCGCGGCCTGGCGCGATCGCCCGCGGACTCGGTGCTGAAGCGTGCACTTCATGTCCTCGAGGGCGCGACCGCGCCGCGCGCACCCGGGGGCGATTCTCCTTGACACCTTAGGAGAGCGCGTCTAGCCTCCTTAACATCTTAGGAGACATCGCAGGGACGGGGAGGCACTGATGCCCGGCGAAGCGCAACTGTTACAAGGCACGCTCGATCTGCTGATCTTGAAGGCCGTCTCGCTCGGCCGGCTGCACGGTTACGGCATCCTGCTGCGCATCGGCCAGATCTCGGGCCAGGCGCTGCTCGTCGAGCAGGGGGCGCTCTACCCGGCGTTGTTCCGGCTCGTGCGCCAGGGACTGCTCAAGGCGAGCTGGGGTACGTCGGAGAACAATCGCCGCGCCAAGTTCTACGAACTCACCACCGCCGGGCGGGGCCGCCTTCGCCAGGAGACCGCCGGCTGGAACCGCCTCGCCGCCGCGATCGCCTCGGTGCTCGCCGCCCAGCCGGGCGAGGCGTGAACGTGCTCGACCGCGTGCGCGCTATCGTCGCCCGGCTGCTCGCACCCGCGACGCACGACCAGGAGCTGGACGAGGAGCTGCGCTCGCACGTCCAGCTGCGCGCCGACGACCTCGAGCGCTCGGGGCTGGATCGCCGCGAGGCCGAGCGCCGCGCGCGCATCGAGTTCGGCGGACACCTCAAGTTCAAGGAGGAGTCGCGGGTCGCGATCGGCGGCACGTTCTGGGAGACCCTGGCTCAGGATCTGCGTTACGCCATGCGCACGCTGCGCAAGTCGCCCAGCTTCAGCGTGGTCGCGGTGCTGACGCTGGCGCTCACGATCGGCGCCAACGCCGTGGTGTTCGCGGCGCTGAACGCATTCATCCTCAAGCCGCTGAACGTCCCGCGGCCCGAGAGCCTGTACTCGATCCACCGCAAGGGCACGGAGTCGTCGGCGCAGTCGTACCCCGACTTCCGTGACTTCCGCGAGCGCCAGCGGAGCTTCGAGGACATCGCCGGGTACCAGATCGACGCGGCCGGCATGGAGGCCGGGGGCGAGCCGGTCCGCGTCTGGCTCGCGTCCGTGACCGGGAACTACTTCGACGTGCTCGGGCTGAAGCCCTACCTGGGCCGCTACCTCCACGCCTCCGACGAACACGGACCGAACAGCGCTCCGTACATGGTCCTGTCGTACACGGGCTGGAAGAACCGGTTCCACGGGGACCGCGGCATCGTCGGCCGGACCGTGCGGCTCAACAAGCACCCGTACACCATCATCGGCGTCACGCCGCCCGGCTTCACCGGCGTGCTGGTGTTCAACTCACCGGAGCTGTTCGTGCCGCTCGTGAACCAGGAGCAGATGCGGGGCGAGAACGTGCTCGAGGCGCGCGCCATCCACTCCTCGATCTTCCAGGTGTTCGGGCACCTGAAGAAGCGCGTGACGCCGGAGCAGGCCGCGGCGGAGTTCACGAGCATCAGCGCCTGGCTGGCGAAGACCTATCCCAAGGACGATCTCGCGGCCAAATACAAGATCCGGCGACCCAACCTCTACGGTGACTTCATGGGCTCGCCGATGCGCGCGTTCCTGACCGCGCTGATGCTGCTCGCCGGGCTCATCCTGCTCGCGGCGTGTGCGAACCTCGGCAGCCTGTTCGCCGCGCGCGCCTCGGACCGCGCGCGCGAGCTGGCGCTACGACTGGCGCTGGGGGCGGCCCGCTCGCGCGTGCTGCGACAGCTCTTCACCGAGGCAATGCTGGTCTCGCTCGTCGGGGGCGCACTCGGGTTGGGCGCCGCCGCGCTGCTGCTGCGCGCGCTGAGCATGTGGCGACCGTTCCCGCAGTTCCCCGTCAACATCCCGATCGTGCCCGATGCCGCGGTGTGCGCCGTGTCGCTGCTGCTGGCGGTCGTGAGCGGGCTCGCTTTCGGGGCGGTGCCGGTGCGCCAGGTGCTGGAGACGGACCCCTACGGAACGCTCAAGTCGGGGCGCCCGGGGAACGCCGGGCGGCGTCTGACGCTCAAGGACATCCTGCTCGTGGCCCAGATCGCCATCTGCGCGCTGCTGGTCACCGCATCGCTCGTCTCCGTCCGCGGCCTGACGCGCACGCTGGGCGGCAGCTACGGCTTCGACCCCCGTCACACGATGCTGCTGCAGGCGGTGCTGCAGATGGCGGGCTACAAGGGCGAGGCCGTGGAGGCGATGCAGAAGCGGATGATCGAGGCCATGGAGTCGATCCCGGGTGTGACCGCGGTCGGCCTCTCCGACTGGGCGCCGCTCGCCACCCCGGACGGCCCCGGTGAACTGGTGTTCAAGGACGAGACGACCGACCTCAGCCCCGCCGACAGTGCGGCCGCGGCGCTGTTCTTCCGCGTCTCGCCGGGCTATTTCCCGGCCGCGAACACGCCGCTGCGCTCCGGCCGCCCGTTCACCGCGGACGACGATCGGGACACCCCGCCGGTCGCGATCGTGAACCAGGAGTTCGCGCGCCGGCTGTTCGACATGCCGGAGGCAGCACTCGGCCGCTTCTTCAAGCAGCGCAACGGCACCCGCACGCAGGTCGTGGGCATCGTCGGGGACGGCAAGTACGAGAACCTCACCGAAGGGAAGCAGCCCGTGGTGTTCCTGCCCGCGCTGCAATCACCCACGACCGAGATGACGCTGATCGTGCGCTCGAACGGCGACCCCCAGTCCCTGGCGGTGGCGATGCGCGCGAAGCTGCGCCAGCTCGACCCCGGGCTGCCGTGCTTCATCCAGCCGTGGACCGACGCGATGAGCCTCGTGCTCTTCCCGTCGCGGATCGCCGCGGCGGCGCTGGGCGTGCTCGGCGCGATGGCGGCGCTGCTCGCGATCACCGGCATCTTCGGCCTCGCCGCCTACACCGTGAGCCGGCGGCTCAAGGAACTGGGCATCCGCCTGGCATTGGGCGCCGACGGCCGCGGTGTGCTCGTGGCCGCGCTGTCGCGGCCGTTCAAGCTGCTGCTCTGGGGTTCGGCCGCGGGGCTCGTGCTCGGGGTCCTCGCGAGCAGCGTGCTCGCGAGCGTCGTCTATCAGGCCACGCCTCGCGACCCGTTCGTGCTCGTGGGCGTGGTGCTGGTCATGCTGGTGCTGAGCTTGCTCGCGACGTGGGTGCCGGCGCAGCGCGCCCTGTCCGCCGACCCGCTGGCGTTGCTGCGCGAGGAGTGACCCGGCGAGGAAGCGCTCTCGTCGCACGGAGGCCGCAATGACCCGCCCCACGAACGCCCGGCTCGCCGGGGTCGCGTTCCTGCTCTACATCGCGTTCGGCATCCCGACCATGGTGCTCCGCGGTCGCGCGATGACGGGGCAGGGGATCGAAGCGAAGCTCGCGAGCATCCTCGAGCACACCGCGGACCTTCATACCGCCGTACTGTTCGACTTGTTCACGAGCTTCTGCGCGCTCGTGCTGGGGGTGACGCTGTGGGCGCTCACGCGCGAGCAGGACCCCGACGTGGCGATGTTCGCCATGCTCTGTCGCCTGTGTGAGGGCCTTGCCGGTGCGCTCGGCGTGCAGCGCACGATGAGCCTGCTCTGGCTCGCGAATCCCTCGGGTCCGAAAGCCCCGGATCCCGCGACCGTGCACGCGATCGGAGGTTTTCTCCTGAACGGACAGGTCTCCGGCGTGGGCGCGATCTTCTTCGCCGTGGGGAGCCTGCTGTTCTCCTGGCTCCTGCTGCGTGGGCGCATGATCCCGACGCTGCTCGCGGGGTGGGGGGTGATCGCGTCGGCCGTGGCGGTCGTGGCGCTCCCGCTCGAGTTCGTGCACATCTTCCCGAGCGCGTGGATCTGGTACGTCTGGCTGCCGCTCGCCGCGTACGAGATCCCGCTCGCGGTCTGGCTGCTATGGAGGGGCGCGGCCGCGCCCGCGCGCGTCCCGGCCGCCGCCTGAGCCGCTCGCGGGCGCTCCGAGCGGTGGGCTGCTAGATTCCCCGCGTTCACGCACGCAGCACCCCACCCGTGGGCCGCCCCGTGTGCGGTCCCAGCCCGAGGAATGCGCCATGGCAGAGGAAGTGACCAGCGCTGGCCGCGCGCCGCTCGCGGACGACCTGAAGAGCATCATCGCCGACGCCGAGGAGCTGCTGAAAGCCACGGCGAGCGCCACCGGCGAGCGCATCCTCGCGGCGCGCGAGCGCGCCGAGGCGTCGCTCAAGTCGGCACGGGAGCGGCTCGCGAACATGGACGATGCCGCGCTCGCGCAGGTGAAGGAGGTCGCGAAGTCCGCGGACGAATACGTGCGCGAGCACCCGTGGGGCGCGGTGGGCATCGCCGCCGTGGCCGGCCTGCTGCTGGGCGTACTGATCTCGCGGCGCTGAGGGACGTCATGTCGACCGAGCCGCAGTCCCAGCGCGACGAAGGCCTCATCGCTTCGCTCCAACAGACG
>Ga0134127_10003021_pt1 | contig 12052 bp, 8 predicted proteins | sample KB31753_FD_96459 | JGI IMG/M metagenome (GOLD analysis project Ga0134127, IMG submission 96459) | Terrestrial soil microbial communities with excess Nitrogen fertilizer from Kellogg Biological Station, Michigan, USA - KB3-175-3 | ecosystem: Environmental > Terrestrial > Soil > Unclassified ...
GCGTCGCTGAGTCTTGACGATGTCATTGAAGCCAGTTCGAAGATTGCATCGAAAGCGGTCGAAGCGATGCTCGTCGAAACACACGCGACATTCAACTTGAATGGCCGCACGCTCATTCGCCTGCAGAAAGCCGGCGTACCGGCGAACGTCACGGACCTAATGGTGGCGCAATCCTTTCCAGAGCGTTTCGTCGTCGAGCGCCAGGCAAGTACGGGGAGCTTCTATTCGTCCTCGGGGTCGTCACCCTATTCCGCGATGTTCGCATCGCCGTACTTTTTCTCACCGTACGACTACTCGTACGACTCCTATTGGTACTCTCCATATGGTTACGCCGCGTACGTGAGTTCCCCTTTCTATCTGCTCGCATCACCGATCGGAGCCGGTTCAACGCCAGCCGCTGACGGGGAGACGGGACCTGCTCGAGCAGTGGCGGGACGCGGTTACACACGCGTGCGGCCGCGTGATGCAGGTAGCACTGCTCAGGGCGAGCAGGCAACATCGTCGTCTAGTGGTGAGAGCTCGTCGACGCGTTCAGAACGGTCGGGGACGAGATCCTCAGGAGGTTTCGTTTCGAGGGATGGGTATTCGGGCGGCAGCAGTTCAAGTGGCGACAGTTCAAGTGGCGGGTCATCAGGCGGCGGAAGTAGTTCGAGTGGCGGATCTTCCTCCGGCGGCGGACGCACCGCGCAGCCGCGATGAGCTGTTCAGCGATCCCGCGCTGTTGTCGACAGTGGCGGTGAACTAATCCGAGAGACGTCTCGACGAGACGGATTACGGTCACCGGACACATCGTTGCCCGCTTCTACACTTACTTACGTTGAGGCTCGGCTCGTCGCGCGCGTTACACTCGCGAGACGATGACACGCGCGGAGGCAATCCGGATTTTTGAACTTGACGGTCGTTGCACGCCGGAAGAAGTGCGCGCGACGTATCGTGAGCTGGTGAAGGTGTGGCATCCGGACCGGTTCGCCCATGATCCCGGTTTGCGCGCCAAGGCGGATCGACGGCTGCAAGAGATCAATCGTGCCTACGCCGTGCTGCAGGACCGCCGCGACACCGTCGAACCGCCACGGGAACCGACTCCTTCTTCGCACGTCGCGACACCGGCCCACGGCGCGGAACCACGGCACGACACGCCACCGCGCTCGGCGGATCACTCGACGTCCGCACGCTGGTCGCTGCGGACGCTCGGCATCGTCGGCCTCCTCGTCGGCGCCGCCGTAGTCGGCATCGTTCTGATGGTTGCCTGGCCGACACAACAGGCGCCTCCGCCTCGGCCGATATCGGGCACGGACCTGCTCGCCGCACCATCGGAGGGTAATGGATCATTGATTGTGCAGAATGCCGATGGCCGCGATGCGGTACTCGTCTTCGTTGATGCGGGAATACAGAAACGTGCCGTGTACATTCGAACCGGCGAACGATTGCAAATGCTGGATGTCCCACCGGGCGCATATCGCATTTGGGTCGCCGCGGGACGCGGCTGGATCCGTGATCACTTCGCGAGCGACCCGATGTTTCAGGAAGTCGCGGAGCCGCTGACGTTTGCCAACGCTTCTGAGCCGCAGACCATCACGGTCGCTGCACCAGAGACGGGCACCCGCACGGGTCTGCGTACCAGGTCACCGTTCCTTCTGAACGTTCGGCGTTGAGGGCGGATTGATCGGCACTGCCCTCGCTAGTGTCGAACAGTAGCTTCGGGCGAAACGAACACACCGGATTGCGACGTGCGGCCCGTCCCGTAGAAGAACCGATACAGCAGCCACAGATCGAACGCGACCACGGAAAAGAACTCCAGGTAGGCAACGCCGGTGCCTCCCAGGTGCAGCGTCCGGATCAGGCCGGCCAGTCCAAACGCGACGACCCACGCGTCGAAACTCATACAAACCCGGCGGAAGGTTTCCGGCCGGATGTGCCGTATCAGCTTTGCGCCGAGCGGCACCCCGATCGCAAGGCTCGGGATGATTTGCGGGATCAGCGCCATGCTGCTCGCCGAGTACAGCCCCGCATACGCGTAGGCTACGGCCGTCATGCTCGATTCAGCCAGACGGATGACGCCGAGCGCCGCGCGGAAATCCTGTTTCGCGAGCCCCTGGTTGCTCAACGCCACCGCCAGCGGTGGTCCCGAAATCGTGGTCACGGAATACAGCACGCCAAGACCGCCGCCGAATGCGAAGCCTGCCGCGCGCTCCGATCGAATCGGACGACGCAAGCCGGCGGCCTGCAGAAGGATGAGCGGCAGCAGCGTGATGTAGGTGAAGAACTTCAGCCAGTCGGAGCTGAGTAGCGAAACCAGCGCGGTGCCGACGATCACACCCGGCGCGAGCGCAATGACGATCGGCATCACACGTCGCCACACGTTCGGGATCGATGCGCGATTGACCCACAGGACGTAGGCGTTGAGCACGACCTCGATGGGAACGAGCGCCGGGTTGAGGACACGGTTCGTGAGAAAGAAGAGCGCAACCGGCACCGTCAGCGACGAGAAGCCGTACCCCAGCGCGCCGTTCACCGTGGCGGCAAACAGCGTGATGCCGACGAGCGCGATGACGTGAGAGTCCATACCTATGCCTGCACCCCGTGGTTCGAATCTGGTATCTTGCCGTACTCGACATGGTCGTAAGAGATGTGAGCGCCGAGCCGAAGGGTCCGCGCAGCGCGACCTTGGAGGTCGTCCCTACGACGGCGGCACTCGGCGCGGAAGTTCGCGGCGTCGACCTCCGATCGATCGATGACGCGACGTTCACCGAGATCTATCGCGCCTGGCTCGACTACTCGGTGCTCTTGTTTCGCGATCAGCAGCTCGGTGACGACGACCTGATCGCCTTCAGCCGTCGATTCGGCACGCTCGATCACGCGCCAATCCAGGAGAATGGCCGCCGGTTCGTCGAAGGTCATCCCGAGATTTACGTCGTGTCGAACGTGGTCGAAAACGGCGTCGCTATCGGAAGCCTCGGCGCCGGCGAGGCCGTGTGGCACACCGACATGTCGTACCTGCCCGATCCACCGAAGGCCAGCGCGCTCTATGCCCTCGAAGTTCCAGCCGCGGGTGGTGACACGAGCTTTTGCACGATGTACGGCGCGTGGGAGACGCTCCCAGACGATCTGCGCGCGACGGCGCTCGGGCTGCGCGTCAAGCACGACGGGACATACAACAGCGGCGGATACGTCCGCGCCGGCGTCACGCCGACCGATGACCCGCGCACCGCCCCCGGAACATTCCATCCACTCGTCTGTCTCCACCCGGAAACAGGACGGCAGCATCTGTATCTCGGACGACGCCGCAACGCGTGGCTGGAAGGATTGCCGCTCGAGACCTCCGACGCGCTGCTCGATCGCATCTGGGAGACGGCGACCGCCGATGCGCAGGCCTGGCGTCACCGCTGGCGCGCCGGCGATCTCGTCCTCTGGGACAACCGCTGCGTCATGCACCGTCGCGATGCGTTCGATCCGGGTTCCAGACGCATCATGCACCGCACCCAGATCAAGGGATAGCGCCCGCTCGACGTACTGCGTCGCCGCCACGCATCCAGCCGCGGCAATCGTCATGATGATTCCCGCCTTCGCCATGTCGTGGATGGAGAAGTATCCCGACGCATAAGGAATGATTGTCGTGGGTCCTTCACTCACCAGGATGAATGCGAGCGAGGAGGTGAACGCCGCCGGCGCGACCGTCGTCCAGGCATCGAGATGCAGGTCGGCTGCAAGCGCCACCAGGATGGGGATGATGATCGTGGCGGTCACCGTGTTGCTCGAAAACAGCATGTGCAACCCGGCGACAGCGAGCACGATGACAAAGGGACGGAGCGCGTCGGGCACGGATGTAATCTGACCGAGCAACACCCACGCAAGCCACCGCGCGGCGCCGCTCTCGAACATCACGAGACCAAGCGACAGTCCCGCAACGATCAGCATCACGCCGCCCCACTCCACTTGCGCCTCGGCTTCCTTCCACGACAGCACGCGAAGGCCGGGAACAAACAGCGCGACGCCACCACCGAGTCCTACGGCTTCGACGGGAAGCGGCGTGAACAGCCACAGCGCGACGACGGTGGCGAAGACCAGAAGCGTGCGTCGCTCTGCCGCGCGCAGCGGCCCAAGGTCGCGCAGGCGATCACGAATCGCCTCGTGCGTGATCGGGAGTCGTTCGAGCTCGGGCGGAAATATCCACAGAAGAATCCACCACGCGAACGGAACCATCAGCAGCGAGGCGGGAACCCCGAGACCCATCCATCTCCAGAACGACACGTCCACACCTGCGAGCTGCTTCAGCTGCGCGATCGCGACGAGATTCGCAGCGGTACCCGCGGGAGTCGCGATGCCGCCGATCAACGGACCGAATGCTGTGGCAATCATCAGCGCCCGGCCGAAATTGCTGTGGGCTGGCCGCAGTCCGGCGTCCTGCAGGAGGCCGATGCCAAGGGGGAACAACATCGCCGCAACCGCGATGTCGGTAATCCACATCGAGATCAACGTCCCGACGATCAGAAACCCAAGCAGGACCCGACTGGTACGCGTGCCGACACGCCGCAACACCAGGTAGGTCAACCGCGTTCCGAGTCCGGACTGTGTGAAGGCCGCGGCGAGGATCAGAACGCCGATGAAGAACACGATCACGGGATCGCCAAAACTCGCGCGGACGACTTCGCGAAATTGGGCGATGCCGAACGCGGGAATCAGCAGCACGACGAGCAGCGAGGTTGCGGCAAACGGCAGCGCCTCAGTCACCCAGAGCGTCACCGCGAACGCCATGATGCCGAGGCAGGCCTTACCGGCGGCAGTGAGCGGAATCAGATTGCCCGCGCGTTGGAGCGGCGCGGGCGTTGGCAGCAGGTGGATCGCGAACAGCAGCGCCGTCGCCGCGAGCAGAATGAGCAGTTTCCGATCGCGCCACGCGGGCGTTTGGATCGGATTCGCCGGGTCCGAAAGAACCCGGCCGACGCGGTCGGGCTGTGCCGCGGGCATCTTAGAAGCTCAAACGTGCTCCGAGCTGAATCGTCCGCGCGGGACGCGCGCTTGAAATAACGCCGAAATCAGGCGCGCCGAGCGTGAAGCCCGGGATGTTGAAGTTGGCGCGGTTCAACACGTTGTACGCCTCCGCGCGAACGTCGAACTTCATCCCCGCGCCGAGCGCGATGGTCTTCTCCACGGTCGCGTCGAGCGTCGCCAGGCCTGGGCCGCGCAGCACGGAGCGCGGCGAGTTGCCGAACGTGAAGTTCGCGGGATTGACGAATGCCGCCGTGTTGAACCAGTGGCTCAGCGTGCGCTCACTCGACGGCAGGTCGGGATTTCCAATCAGGTCTGGCCGAAGCGCTCCGGCAGGAAACGCATTCGTCGTGTTCGCGGCCGTGATCACCGTGAACGGTGGACCGGACTGAAGCGTCTCCAGAGCGCTGAATCGCCATCCTCCGAGAATCGCTCCGACAGCGCCGCGACCGAACGCGGGCACTTCATACATCGCCGTCAGCACGAAATGGTCGGGCACGTCAGTCGCACTTAGTGCCCAGTCAAGCTGTCGGTGATACTGGTCCATGTAGCTGCCGGTCGCGCCGTACTCATTCGCCGACTCCACATCGTCCATGAAGCGCGACTTCGTGTAGTGCGCGAGCAGCGAGAAGCCGTCGGAGAAGCGCTTTTCCACGCGGACAAATGCGCCGTGATAGCTGGACTTTCCGATTGACGGATTGATTAGCGTGACGTTGCTGAACTGCGGGAATGGGCGCACGGCCTGTGTATCGCCAGGACCGATCAACGCCGTCGGCACCTGATTGAGCGAAAAATCGTTCGCCGTGAGATGACGGCTGATGTTGCCGATGTAGCCCACCTCGATGACCATGCCGCGCGCCAGTTCATGCTGCAGGTCGAGGTTGACCTGATACGACGTCGGTGCGACCTGATGCGGATCGAAGAACGAGACGGCCGTATTCGGACGCGTTCCGACCGGCACGGCGCCGAACGCCGCGGTGAGATCCGGCCGCGTATAGGCCGGGAACCCCTCCCGCAGCCTGAACGCGCTGTCGGTCGTCGCCTGCGCCACGACGAAGCTGGCGGAGGTGGAAAAGCCGAGCGCCGCGGTATCGCCGATGGTGTTGCTCACCGTCGGCCCGTAGAAGATTCCCGTTCCGCCGCGCAGCACCGTGTGGCCCGACTGTGTGAGTTGATAGGCGAAGCCGACGCGTGGGCCGAAGTTGTTCCAGTCGGTTGCGAACGCGCGGACCGGCGTCCCGTTTCGGCCCGCAAACGTCACCACACCAGGTGTCCCCGACACCGGATTGATCGCGAGCGGGTCGAACGAGTTCATCTTGTTGTCCACTTCGCGGCGCGGCAGCTCGGCTTCCCATCGCAGACCGTAGTTCAAGGTCAGTCGACTGCTGAGGCGCCAGTCGTCCTGTGCGTAGAACCCCCAATAGGACGCGCGCGAGCGGATCAGATCCGACATCTGGACGCTGCCAGCGTTCACCTCGCCGAGCATGAACGACGCCACCGCATTGCCGGTGTTCGCCGCACCCAGGTTGCTCGTGATGAGCGGTGTGAACGTCAGGCTGCCGGAGGAGCCGCGATCCCGGATCTCGTCGTTCGCGCCACCACGGAACTCACCGCCAAACTTGAACGCGTGACGCCCTTTCGACCATGACACCGATTCCAGCACCTGACGATCCAGGATGGGCGTCTGGAAGCGCGACACCGTGGCGCTGCTCAACGCCGCATAGCCCGGGATTGTGAATGCGGGGAATGCCTGCTCGGTTACCCCGCGTAGTCCAATCGTGGCCGCCAGGTTCGTGCCGAGTCCCGGCCGCTGATCGATGAACTTGCGGCGCAGATACGTCACCCGAAGCTCGTTGACGATGGTCGGCGTGAAGATGTGCGTGTGCGCCGCGGTGAGGCTCTGCACGCGCACGTCCGTGGAATCCGCGAGCGGATCCGCGAGCGGATTACCGTAGGAGCCGGTCACATTCGTGCCGCTATTGTTGATGTAGTAGCGAACGGTCAGCAGGTCGGCCATACGGAGCTGATGATCGAGGCGGCCGACGAGGATGTCGCGATCGAGCGTCGAGTCGCTGTTGCCAACGTAGTTGTTCGCGTTCGCCGCCGTCCCCTCGCGGTTCGCCAGCGGATAGTACTGCAGCGCGGCACGCGCGACGGGGTCGATGCGATCGGCGGGAATCACATTTCCTTCGAACGGCTGCCGCGTGGCGGGGTCATACACGACGACTGGCACCCCGCTGTTCGTACGCAGGTCGGAAAAGTCGCCGGCGCGATTGCGCAGCGTCGGCACCGTCGAGAGCACCGTCTCGCTGGTGAGCTGGCGCGTGCGTTCCCACGACCCGAAGAAGAACGTCTTGCCGCGGCGAATCGGTCCGCCAAACGTCCCGCCGAACTGATTCAGGCTGATCGGCGGCTTCGATGCCGCGAAGACGTTGGTGGCATCGAGCGCGTCGTTGCGGAATGACTCGAAGACCGTGCCTCGGAAATCGTTGCTCCCCGCGCGCGTGGACATCACGATCACGCCGCCGGTGGAGTGCCCGAACTCGGCCGAGTAGTTGTTGGTGATGACCTTGAACTCCTGCATCGCATCGACCGGCAGCGTCGTCAACTGCTGTGGGCGCGTCAGGCCGACCGCATTCGACGCGTTGCCGCCGTCGAGGATGAAGTTCTGGTTGCGCGCGCGACCGCCGGCGACGGAGAACACCGGATAGTTCTCCGCGGTGCCGGTTCCGGGATCGATCATGATCACGCCTGGCGCGAGCGAGACGAGCGACGAGGCGGCGCGGTTCGGCAGCGGCAGCGCAGTCAGCATCTCGCGCGTCACCGTCTGTGCGATGTTCGAGCTCTGCGAGTCGACCAGCGGCACGGTCGCTTCGACGGACACGGTTTCGCTCTGCCGCGCGACGTCGAGCGTCACATCGATCGCCAGCGTCTGGCTGACAGCGAGTGTCACGGTGCGGACGAACGGCTCGAAGCCGTCGACGCTCGCTTCGACGCGGTAATTGCCGGGAACGAGCGCGCCAACTCGATACAGACCCTCTTCGTTGCTCACCGCGTCGAACGACACGGCGGTCTCGACGTTGCGAACGACAATAGAGACTCCCGGCAGCGCGCCGCCGGTGCTGTCCTTCACGAGACCGGAGATGTTGCTGTTGCCGCTCTGCGCGTGCAGTACGGCGGGCACCAGAAGAAAAAGGATTGCGGCGGGACGGGCGAGCTTACGAATATTCATGAACGCTTCTCCTCGACGAATCACTGCATGTGGCTGAACATGGGCTCCCGCATCGACACTGGTCGGCGGGACATGTACAGGCGCAACAACAGCGCTCGTGAGGAGTGGCGGTCATCAAACCGCCATAGTCTACATACTTACTAGACTAAATTGCCACCGATTTCTTGCGGCGGGGGCGGGCGTGGCGGCCGGCGTCCGCGGCGGGTGTGCAGGCGCGTGCAACCTGGGCATTCAGGCCGGCCAGCGTGGTGTTGTCGAGAATCCGGGCCGTGGCATCGCGGACCTTCTTCATCGCCAGCCGCACGCCGCACGCCTCTTCGTCGGGACATTCGTCGCATCTTCGATACGCGGTCTGACTGACGCAAGGCGTAAGGGCAAGCGGCCCTTCGAGCACCCGAATCACCTGCCCGACCGTGATTTCGGTCGGCTTCCGGCCGAGGACGTAGCCGCCCCCCTTCCCCTTCTTGCTGTGCAGCAGGCCGGCGCGCTTGAGCTCGAGAAGGATGGCTTCGAGAAATTTCTTCGGGAGACGCTGCCGCTCCGCCAGTTCGGCGATCAGCACCGGCCCGTGGTCCGCCTCCTCGGCGAGCACGAGCAGCGCTTTCAGGCCGTATTTCGACTTGCGGGTGAGCACTGGCATCACTTTATCCGAGTCGGAGTACGGTGATGACGCGACTCACACGTCGGCAGTGCTGATGTGAGTCGGGTCATCACCGTACTCCGACTCGGGATTGTTTGACTTCCCGCCCTCTTCAAGGCGAGAATTTGGGTTCCGTGACCTCAAGCTGCTGTCTGTGCGCGTGCGCCTGTTGTTGTCGGAGGGCCGTCAAGGTCCCCGCGCATTCGGTCACGGTCTAGGAGCGGATCAGACAGGCTCCTGATAACGCAACAAGATCGAAGCCCGGGGATGACAAATCCCCGGGCTTTTTTGTTTTTAGGATGGGATGTCGACCATTACGCTGCCAGTGGACATGGACGTCGCAATAGCGCCGCGGCTGGATCATCTGCGCGCCCTCGAAGCGGAGAGCATTCAAATCCTCCGCGAGGTCGTCGCCGAATTCGAGCGGCCGGTCATGCTCTATTCAATCGGCAAGGACTCCTCGTGCATGCTGCGTCTCGCACAGAAGGCGTTCTACCCCGGCCCGATACCGTTTCCGCTTCTTCACGTGGACACGACCTACAAGTTCCGCGAAATGATCGGCTTCCGCGACGACATGGCGAAATCCGTCGGCGCGCGGCTGCTCGTCCACACCAACGAAGAGGCGATCGGCGAAGGGACGCAACCGTTCAAGGTCGGCACGCAGCGCTGCTGCGGCCTGCTCAAGACGAAGGCGCTGCTCGACGCACTCCAGGCCGGCAACTTCGACGCCGCGATCGGCGGCGCACGGCGAGACGAGGAACGGTCACGCGCCAAGGAACGCGTCTTCTCGGTACGCGACGCCAACGGGCAGTGGGATCCCAAGCGCCAGCGTCCGGAGCTGTGGAGCCTGCTGAACGGCAAGCTACGGCCCGGCGAGAGCATCCGCGTCTTTCCGCTCTCGAACTGGACCGAGATTGACGTCTGGCAATACATCCACGTCGAACAGATCCCAATCGTCCCGCTCTATTTCGCGAAGGAACGCCAGGTCATCGTCCGGGGCGCCTCCTTGATCGTCCAGGAACAGCCGTTCGTGGTGACGATGCCTGGCGAACGACCCCAGGTGGTGAAGTGCCGGATGCGGTCGCTCGGCTGCTCGCCATGCACCGGCGCGATTCGATCCGACGCCGACACGGTGCCGAAGATCATCGAAGAGCTCATCGCCACGCGCCAGTCGGAGCGGCAGCTGCGCATCATCGACCACGACCAGGACGGCTCGATGGAGCTGAAAAAACGAGAAGGCTACTTCTGATGTCCGGCCTCCTCCGTATCTGCACGGCGGGCAGCGTCGACGACGGGAAGAGCACGCTGATTGGGCGGCTGCTTTACGACTCGCAGTCGGTGTACGAGGATCAGGTGCACTCGGTCGAGAAGGCGTCGAAGAACCGGAACGCCGGTCCGATCGATTTCTCGCTCTTCACCGACGGTCTGCGAGCTGAACGCGAGCAGGGGATCACCATCGACGTCGCTTACCGGTACTTCGCGACCGCCCGCCGCAAATTCATCCTCGCCGACACGCCGGGCCACGAGCAGTACACACGGAATATGGCGACCGGTGCTTCGACGGCGGATGTGGCGATCCTGCTGGTGGATGCCCGTCACGGCGTCCGCGTGCAATCACGCCGGCACGCGCGCATCGCACGTCTGCTTGGCATCCGCGATTTCGTCCTCGCCATCAACAAGATGGATCTGGTCGATTTCGACCGCGACGTCTACGAGGGGATTCGCGACGATTTCGAGGAGATTCTCGCCGGGGCGCGTGCGCACGCGATTCCGGTCAGTGCCCTGCACGGCGACAACGTCATCACGCGTAGCGATCGCACGCCGTGGTTCGACGGGTCGAGCCTGCTCGAGTATCTGGAGACCGTCGAAGTCACACGCGACTTGACGTCGCTTCCCTTCCGGTTCCCCGTGCAGCTCGTGCTGCGGCCGGATCATGAGTTCCGCGGCTACGCCGGGCAGGTGGTGTCGGGCCGCATCCATGTGGGCGACCGCATTTCCGCGTGGCCATCCGGCCGCACCGCCCGCGTCAACCGCATCGCTACCTTCGACGGCGATCTCGATTTCGCGTTCGCACCGATGTCGGTGACGCTGACGCTCGACGACGAGATCGATATCAGCCGCGGTGACGTGCTGACCATCGAGCCGCCGGCCGTCGGCACCGAATTCGAGGCCGACGTCGTCTGGATGGACGAACGGCCGCTCGATCCAGGACGCGTGTATCTGATCAAGCAGGCGACAAAGACCGTCACCGCCGAAATCCACCATGGGCTGGTGCTCAATCAAATCGGCACCGTCAATGTCTCGACGGCGCGGCCGCTCGTCTTCGATCGGTATGTGGAGAACCGCGCGACGGGCAGTTTCGTGATCATCGATCCGGCGACCCACTTCACCGCCGGCGCTGGAATGATTTCCAATCCGCTGACTCACACCGTGCGATCCGTGAACGCGCCGATCAGCGCCGCCGAGCGACTTGCCCTGCTGGCGCGACATGCGGGATCCGATGCGGAAGCGGTTGAAGCCATTCGGAAGGCGCTTGAGGAGCTTCTCTCGTGAGGAACGCAGCCGCGAGGGACGCGATCGCGGAGGGCCTCGCGCGTGCGAAAGCGCCCTGCATCACGTCGAGCTTCCAGGCGGAGTGCGTCGTGCTGACGCACATGCTGCTCGAGGCGACACCCGATATTCCGGTGCTTTTCCTCGACACGGTTCATCACTTCGCGGAGACCTACGCGTATCGCGACGAACTTGCGAACCGGTGGAAGCTGAATCTGATCAACCTGCGTGCGGCCGAACCGCAGCCAGGGCTCTGGCGCGACAGTACCGATCGCTGCTGCGCGCTCCACAAGGTGGGGCCACTGTTTGCCGCGCTCGAACAGTATGACGTCTGGTTTACGGCGCTGCGCCGCGAGCAATCGCCATCCCGCGCGAACCTTCAGGAGGTGGAGCCGTTCCGGCTGCCGAGCGGCAAGTTCATCCAGCGCGTCAGCCCGCTGGCGTCATGGACGACACGCGACGTGTGGAAGTACGCGAAAGAGCACGCGATTCAACTGATGCCCCTCTACGAAGTGGGTTACACGAGCATCGGCTGCGAGCCATGCACGTCGCTCCCGCTGGACCCGAATAATCCACGCTCCGGCCGCTGGGGGGGCCAGAAGCTGGAATGTGGCATACACATTCAGGCGAAGTAAAAATCCCAA
>Ga0134127_10003022_pt1 | contig 12048 bp, 8 predicted proteins | sample KB31753_FD_96459 | JGI IMG/M metagenome (GOLD analysis project Ga0134127, IMG submission 96459) | Terrestrial soil microbial communities with excess Nitrogen fertilizer from Kellogg Biological Station, Michigan, USA - KB3-175-3 | ecosystem: Environmental > Terrestrial > Soil > Unclassified ...
GCAGTGGATACCGGCCCCGCGCTTAAGGCCTGCAGGCGTATGAACGGATAGCCCGCCCGGGCGCCCAAATAAAAAACAACTTTCTAACTAGTCCAACCAACCAACCAACCAACCAACCAACCAACCAACCAACCAACCAACCAACCAACCAACCAACCAACCAACCAACCAACCAACCAACCAACCAACAATAAAACGGTAAAGCAATAAACAGTATAGCAATAAAACAATAATATACACATCACACACTCTCCGCTCCGCGCATACTCACAACCCGTCGAAAATATTTTTTAAATCCCTGTTGAATAATTGACTTAAAATCCTGATATTTGCAAACTCTTTTAAGGAAAGAGGATAAAAAAGATTGTCATGTCAAGAATTTGTGATCTAACAGGAAAAGGATCTTTGGTTGGTAATAACGTTTCTAACTCCAACGTTAAAACAAAGCGCAGGTTTCACCCGAACTTAAAACTTAAGAAGTTTTATATTCCTGAGGAAGATAAATGGATTACGCTTAAAGTATCCACTTCGGCTGTTAAAACTATCAGCAAAAATGGTATCAGCGCGTGTATCAATAAATTTGTAAAAAAAGGGTATATATAGTTGATTAAGTTGAATGGTTGATTGAGTTGATTAGGTTAACGCTTAAAAAACAATCGCTAATTCACTAACCCGCCTGCCGACAGGCAGGTTCAATAACTCAATAATTAAAAAGAGATGGCTAAGAAAGGCAACAGGGTTCAGGTAATTTTAGAATGCACCGAGCATAAAACAAGCGGCATGCCCGGTATGTCGCGTTACATTACCACCAAGAACAAAAAAAATACAACCGAGCGGTTGGAAATGAAGAAATTCAACCCGGTTTTAAGAAAAGTAACCGTACATAAAGAAATTAAGTAATATTGGAGAGTGGTGATTAAATCACTAATTCGCTAAATCACTAATTCGCTAATTAAAAAGAGATGGCAAAGAAAACAGTTGCAACCCTGAGGACAGGAAAAGGTAAAGATTTTTCGAAGGTTATAACCATGACTAAGTCGCCAAAAACAGGCGCTTATACATTTAAGGAACAGATCGTAGCTAATGATAACATTAAGGACGCGATTGCCGGAAAACTATAACCGCTTATAACTGATGAAATTAAAAAGCCGTCTTGTATAACGAGAAGGCTTTTTTTATTGATGTGCAAATGCGTGGATGTGCAGATGTGCTAATAGTTAAAACCAATATTATTTTTCATCCATCCATTATCCGCACATTTGCACATCTGAAATCTGCACATCGACATGGGATTATTCGATTTTTTCAAGAAAAAGGAAAGCACTCCCCAGGAACAGGAAGCGCTCGATACCAGTCTGGAAAAGACTAAGGATAGCTTTTTTTCCAAAATAACCAAAGTAGTCGCCGGGAAATCGACCGTTGACGACGATGTGCTTGACGACCTGGAAGAAGTGCTTGTAACCTCGGATGTAGGTGTAAAAACCACTTTAAAGATCATCGAGCGGATACAGGAGCGCGTTGCCCGTGATAAATATGTAAGCACTTCCGAGCTTAATACCCTGCTGAAGGATGAGATACAAAAGTTGCTTGCCGAAAATAACAGCAATGATTTTGTAAACTTCGAATACGGCAGTCATAAACCCTACGTGATCATGGTTGTAGGGGTAAATGGCGTAGGTAAGACGACCACCATTGGCAAACTGGCCCATAAGCTAAAGCAGGCCGGGAACAAGGTGGTATTGGGAGCAGCCGATACTTTCCGCGCGGCGGCGGTAGCCCAGATACAGTTATGGGGCGAGCGCGTTGGTGTGAAAGTGATCGCCCAGGCTATGGGGTCCGATCCGGCGTCCGTAGCTTATGATACGCTTCGATCTGCGGTTGCCAATGGCGATGATGTAGCCATTATTGATACAGCCGGTCGTTTGCATAATAAGGTTGGTTTGATGAACGAGTTGACCAAGATCAAAAACGTGATGCAAAAGGTAGTGCCCGGCGCGCCGCACGAAATATTGCTGGTACTGGATGCCTCAACCGGTCAAAACGCCATCGAGCAATGCAAACAGTTTACGGAAGCAACGGCCGTTAACGCGCTGGCATTAACCAAACTGGACGGTACGGCGAAAGGTGGGGTAGTGATCGGTATTTCCGACCAGTTTAAGATCCCGGTAAAATATATAGGTGTCGGCGAAGGCGCTGACCATCTTCAGCTGTTCGACAGGCAGGCGTTTGTAGATAGCCTGTTTAAACAATAACCAATATGTCATTGCGAGGAGGAACGACGAAGCAACCTCGTAGCAGTGCATTTGCGATAACCAGGCTACGACGAGATTGCTTCGCGCCTACCCGGCGCCTCGCAATGACAAGAGAGGAATAATGAGGACAAAATCAATAAATGAACCACTACAAAAAAGCAAACCGCGTGTAAACATAGTTACGCTGGGCTGTTCCAAAAATATTTACGATTCGGAGATATTGATGGGTCAGCTCAAGGGCAACCAGTTTGATGTTGTACACGAAGCAGACAAAGTTGGCAGTGATGATATCATCGTCATAAACACGTGTGGCTTTATCGACAACGCCAAACAGGAATCGATAGATACTATTTTACAATACAGTCAGCTTAAGGATGAAGGCAAGGTGGGCAAAGTTATCGTTACCGGCTGCCTTTCGGAACGGTACAAGCCTGAGTTGGAAGCTGAGATCACCAACATCGATGCTTATTTTGGCACCAACGACCTCCAAAATCTTTTAACTTCGGTAGGCGCTAATTACAAGCACGAGTTGATTGGCGAACGCCTTTTAACAACCCCGTCGCATTACGCTTATTTTAAAATAGCCGAAGGCTGCAATCGCCCCTGTTCGTTTTGTGCCATTCCGCTGATGCGGGGCAAGCACCTGTCGCAACCCATTGAGAAATTAGTTAAAGACGCGCAGACCCTCGCAAAAAACGGAACCAAAGAACTGATATTAATAGCGCAGGACCTGACCTATTACGGACTGGACCTATATGGTAAGCGCAACCTCGATGAATTGCTGCGCCGCCTTTCGGATGTGAACGGTATAGACTGGATACGGCTTCAATATGCCTATCCGTCTGGTTTCCCTATGGAGATATTGGATGCCATAAACGAGCGGGATAATATTTGCAAGTATCTGGATATGCCTTTGCAGCATATCAGCGATAATATGCTCAAATCTATGCGCCGTGGTATCACCAAACAAAAAACCATCGACCTAGTAAATTCCATCCGCGATAAAGTGCCAGGAATTGCTTTGCGTACTACCCTGATCACGGGTTATCCCGGCGAAACCGAAAAGGATTTTGAAGAGATGCAGCAATGGGTTGAAGACACCAGGTTCGACCGTTTAGGTTGCTTTACTTATTCGCACGAAGAAAAAACCCATGCACATTCGTTAGTCGACGATGTACGCGATGACGTAAAGCAGGAACGGGCCGATACGATCATGGAGATACAACAGTCAATCTCTTTTGAAAAGAACCAGGAAAAGATCGGGAAAACCTATAAAGTTTTGATCGATAAAAAAGACGGCGGTTATTTTGTCGGCCGTACGGAATATGATTCGCCGGAGGTGGATAACGAAGTATTACTTGATGCCGCCATCGATTACGCCGCTATCGGCGCATTTGTAAATGTGCATATCGATACGGCGGAGGACTTCGATCTTTATGGACATATTGTAAAATAAAGCGCCGGTTGTCTATTCTTAAGAATTTAAAATCTAAATTCGAATTCATTTGCGATCGGGACCGAAATCACAAACATGAACGCGGCTTGTTTAGATTATAAAGACACGGGATATTTCTCTCATACGCTTACAGACTACCTGGACGACGCTGAGGCGCTAAGGCCATTTTATAGTAGCCGCCCCGACTTAAATGGGTTCCGCGAACTGCTGAAAAGTAAAAAGGTGGTCGCTAATCGCCACATCCTGGTCGATGTGTTAAATGAGCAATACGGCCCCGAATATGAAAACGTGGCTGACTTTGAACGGGTGTCGGCCAATATTTCTTCGCTCGGTTTGCCCAATACGTATACCATTACCACCGGTCACCAGCTTAACATCTTCGGCGGGCCGTTATATTTTATCTATAAAATAGTTACCGCTATAAAGCTATCGCGACAGCTTAAGCAAAGCTTCCCTGATAAAAAGTTTGTACCGGTTTATTGGATGGCGTCGGAAGACCATGATTTTGCCGAAATAAACTATACGAACATTGGCGGTAAAAAAGTGCATTGGTGGTACGAAGCGTCTGGAGCAACCGGGCGTATAAACCCCGACACTATGCGCCAGGCCCTTAACCAATACAAAGGTGTATTAGGTATTGAGAAGCATGCCCATGAGCTTGCCGAAATAGTCGAATTTGCCTATACCAAATTTGATAAGCTGGCGGATGCCACCCGGTATTTTGTCAATGCATTATTTGGCAGGCATGGTTTGGTTATTATGGACGCGGATGACCATCGGTTCAAGCAACAGTTTGCACCGATAATCGAGCAGGATATTATCGGGCAAAACAGTTTTAAAAATATCAGCGCCACGACCGAAAAGCTGGCCCAAATGGGTGTACATATACAGGTCAATCCGCGTGAGATCAATTTCTTTTACCTGCTCGACGGGTTGCGTGAGCGAATAGAATTTGAAGCAGGCAGATACCATGTACTCAACAGTGAGATCAGTTTTACGGAAGCTGAATTAAAGCAGGAGATCAGTCTGCACCCGGAACGGTTTAGCCCCAACGTAGTGATGCGCCCACTGTACCAGGAGTGCATATTGCCCAATATAGCCTACGTAGGCGGCGGTGCAGAAATAGTTTACTGGCTTGAGCTAAAATCAAATTTTGAGCATTACCACGTAGATTTTCCCATTTTGACCCTTCGCAATTCCGGCTTAATTGTAAATAAGGAGCAAGCTTCGAAAATAAGCAAGATGGATCTTGAAGCCGCAGATCTTTTTAAGCCCGTTGATGTTTTGAAGACCGATTGGGTAAAAAAACACAGCGAAAAGACTTTGTCATTACAGCAAGAACTTAGCGAATTATCTTCCATTTTCGAAACCATAAAGCAGCGTGCCCAAACAGTCGACAGTACGCTTGTGCCATCTGCCGAAGCTGTATATGCAAGGCTGAAACACGCTATCGGTAATCTTGAGAAGAAGCTGGTTAAGGCCGAAAAACATAATTACGGTATACGGCTGGAGCAGGTCGACCACATAAAAAACAGCCTTTTCCCGAAAGACGGCTTACAGGAGCGTACCGAAAACTTCGGCTTGTTTTATGTTAAATGGGGGCAAAGCTTCATTGAGGAGCTTATCCGGAACTTTGAACCGCTGGCATTTAAATTCACTGTGCTAACGGAATAGTTACCCGTTACCTAATGATGGTAATATAACCCGCCACACGTTCATCTTTGTACCGTGTGTTGATCACATAATAATAAACGCCGACCGGCAATTGCTGACCGTTAGCGGTGCCGTCCCAGGGTACCCCGTAACCCTCTGAATGATAAACTTTCAGGCCATATCTTGTAAAAATATCCACGGTAACATTTGGGTACCGGTTCAGGTCAGGGATAACCCATGTATCGTTTATCCCATCGCCATTGGGCGTAAAAGTGTTGGGTGGCGAGATAGGTAAAACTACTTTAACCAAAACCTGGTCTTCAGATACGCAGCCTCTTATATCGGTGACTTTCAGGGTATAGGTCATGTCCTGCAGCAGGGTAACTGTCGGATCTTTTATGGTATCACTGTTTAAATTTACGCTAGGCGACCATAAGTATTGCACGTTATTCTCGCTCACCACGGGGGTTATTACCGTTGGCTTGCCTTTTATGGCGTAAACCACTTTGCCTGCATTAACGGTTGGCGGCGGTATAAACCGCACGGTCATTTGACTTGTTGCATTGCTGCAAACTGTACTTGTTGCCTGGTAAGTGAGGGTGACCGATCCGTTTTGGATATCCGAGCTGCTTGGTAAATACAAAGGCGCATCAACGTTTGCCGACGGACTGAACGTTCCCGACCCCGACGTACTCCACGAAACGCCGCTTTGAAATGTTGCTTTGCCACTTAGCTGAACGCTGGTAACCTGGTTGCAAACATTCTGGCTGGGCCCTGCGTCGGCCGTGGGCAAGGGTTGAAACGTGACGGTTGTTGTTGATGATGCAAAGTTACAATCGTCCTTACTGGTCGACGTTAAAGTCAGTGTAACATTCCCCGCCGTTTTATCCTGCGCCGAAAAGATATATTTCGCATCTAACTGGTTGCTTGCAGGCAAAAATTTGCCCGATCCGCTTGTCGACCACACACCGGTGGTAGTTCCGCCGCCTATCTTCCCGTTTAACTGCACCGATGTATCGCTTTGGCAAGCTACCAGGTTAGGCCCGGCATCCGCTTGCGGAAAGTCATCGACAGACACCATTACCGTATCCGGCAAGCTGGGGCAGCCGTTACTGTTCATCACCAGCACGTAGGCGCCCGCATTGGCTTTGGTAACATTGGAGATGGTTGGGTTAATACCGGTGGATGTAAAGCCATTTGGTCCCGTCCAGGTGTAGGTTGCCCCGTTTACCGGGTCGGCGTTTAGCTTAATCGTGCTGTTTAAACAAACCGGGGAGTTGCTGTTGGCCTTAGGGTTCGGCGATGGCGGAGTGACCACCACCGTAAGATTAAAACCAGCCCCGGGGCACCCGTTTATGATAGGCGTAATATTATAAACCACGCCAATTGCGCCGGAACTTGTATTGATAAGCGTATCGGCAATGGTGGCCGAAGTTTGGTTTGTTTTGGCCGGGTTGCTGATGCCGGCCACGGCTGCGCGGGTCCATTGGAAAGTAACTGAATCGACATCGGATGTGATCAGGTAATTAAGCGGGGTGCCCGAACACAGACGAACGACCGCAGTGCTCGTTATATGCGCGGTCGGGTTTACGGTAATGGGCAGATCAAAGGCCGGAATGGGACATTGGCTTGTATTTATATTGAAAATATAATCAACAACGATCGGCTTGGTGGTCGTGTTGTTGAGCTGTTCCTGTATAACCGGGTCGGCCTGGTTAGAGACAGCGGCATTGCTTATCCCATTCACCTGGCCCCTGCTCCACGAAAACGAATTAGGCGGGTAATTAAAAGCGATCGTATAGTTTACCGGGGTTTGGTTGCACGCCGTTTGTCTTTTAGCGCTTGTTATCACGATGGATGGGTACACGGTGACAACCAGGTTTGCGGGCGCACCGGCGCAACTATTTGCCGTTGGCGTAAGCACGTAGGTTACGTTTATAGCCGTGTCGGCGGTATTTATTAATGTTTCATTAATTGGATTAGCTGTTTGATTGGTTGCGGCCGCGTTGCTGATACCCGGTACCGCAGCACGGCTCCATGAATAGCTTGCGGCAATATCCGACGTAATGGTATAATTCAGCGCCGTTCCGCTGCAAATACTCGCCGTTAAGGCGCTGGTAATCGACGGCACCGGGTTTACCTTCACACTTACCCGCGTACGGTTGCTTACGCAGTTGTTAACCGTAGTTTGCACGTAGTAGCTGGTATCGGTTAAAAGCGCCGGTGTGGTGTAAGTGCTGCTCGTCGAAAGTAAATTTCCCCCGGCAGGGGCATCGTACCATTGGTAGGTGCCTGTTGAACCGGTGGCAATTAGGGTGGCGACATTGCCGGCGCATATGGTATCGTTTTTTAACACAGGAGCTGTAGGAATCGGGTTAACCGTAACAGTCACCTGTGTCCGGTTACTGGGGATGCCATTTACCGTTGTTTGCACATAAAACGACGTTGTTGTGGTAATGGGTTGTGTTGTATAAGCTGCCCCTGTTGATAGTGGCGTGCCCCCGGTGGCGGCAGCATACCATTGATAAATGCCCCCCGGTGCCGTTGCTGCCAGCGTGGCCGTGCTCCCCGAGCAAACCGTAGCGCCTGCGGCGGTTGGCGGTGCGGGCGGGTTCCCGATCGTTATTTTAACGGTTGACGATTTCGGTCCGCACGGCCCCGGCGGGTTAACGGTGGTTAAGGTAAGCGTAACCGATGTTTCGCCGGCTGCCGGTGTGTAGATAGCAGTCGGCGATGTAGGATTAGAAAATAACCCGGCACCGCCCGACCATTGAACGGTAACGCCCGGTCCGCCGCTGAACGAGCCCGCCAGCTGTACCGGCTGCCCCGTGCCCACGGTTTGATTGGGCCCGGCGCTTACGGACGTTGCCTGGTCGATGGTAACCGTACCTGTCGCACTACCCGGCGCGCAGCCGTTTGCAGTGATGGTGTTCGTGATGTTGTAGGTGCCCGGCGTGCTTTGAGCCAGGTTGATTTCGCCAGTGCTGGTATTGGCAAACACCAACCCGGCGGGCACGGCGCTAAAGGTGCCGGCACTTGCCCCCGCAGGGAAAACCGGCAGGGGATTGGCTCCGTCCTGGCAGTAGGGTCCCGAATAAGAAAACTGGGCATTTGGCGCGGTTGCGATGGCGATGTTGGCGAAGGTAGTGCCGGCGCAGACGCCTGTACTGGTAAACGAAACGGTATAGTTACCCAGCGTGCTGGTTGCTATCGTAATCTTCCCCGTATTAGGGTCGATGGTTAGCCCGGCAGGCGATGCGCTGAAGGTGCCCGGCACATTTTTAACCGGGGTAGGATCGGGGCTCGCAGGGCAGTAGGTGCCCGACGAATACTGAAACGCCGGTGTAGGCGTGGGCGTTACGTTCACCGTTACCGGCGCCCGGCTGCTTACGCACTGGCCCAGCGTATCCTGCGCGTAGAATGTCGTGGTCGCCGGCAATGGCTTGGTGGTATACGTATTGCCTGTCGCGAGCAAATTGCCGCCGTTGGCTGCATCAAACCACTGGATCGTCCCGCCCGGCGCGCTCGCCGTTAACGTTGCGGTGTTCCCCTCGCATATCGTGGTACCGCCCGATACGGTGGGCTGTGTAGGGTCCGGCGTTACCGTAACCGTTACAGCCGTACGCGGGCTGGCACAACCATTTGACGATGTATTTTGAACATAGTAAGTCGTATTAGCAGTTAGCGGCGGGGTCGTGTATGCCTGGTTCGAGCTTAAAAGCGTACCGCCGGTGGGCGCGTCATACCATTCAAAATTGCCCCCGCCCGATGCGGTCGCCACAAGCGTGGCGCTGTTCCCCGAGCATACCGTGGTATTGGGCGACGTTGGCGCCGATGGCAACGGCAATACGGATACCTGTACCGCTGTACGCGGACTTGCGCAACCCGACGAAACCGATTGTACATAATACGTGGTGTTCGAGCTGAGCGGGGGTGTGGTGTACGTAGCGTTGCTGGATAACAAAGTTCCGCCGGTTGCAGCGTCGTACCATTCAAACGACCCGCTTTTGGCATTGGCGGTTAACGTTGCCGAACTGCCCGAGCAAACCACCTGTCCCGCTGCCGACGGCGCAGGCACGGCGGCATTCACTGTAACAGTTACCGCCACCTGCGCGCTTTTGCACGCTCCGTTTACCGATTGAACATAAAAGGTCGTGGTTTTATTTAACACCGGGGTTTGGTAGGGGTTGGCGCTTGACAATGGCGTGGAACTGCTTGCTGAGCTGAACCACTGGTAATTGCCGCCCGAACCCGATGCCGTTAGGGTGGCGCTTGTTCCCGCACATATCGTCATCCCACTTACTGTTGGATCGGAGGGTTGCGACGTAACGTTAACAGTTACCGCTGTACGCGGACTTACGCAGCCGTTTGACGACGATGCCTGCACATAATACGTTGTGGTGACATTTAGCGGCGGCGTAGTATAATACGGGCTGGTGATAAGCGATGTGCCCCCGCTGGGCGTGCTGAACCAATCGATGGTTAGCCCGCTGGTAGATGAGGTAACCTGTAAATTTGCCGTCGACCCGGAGCATACCGAGGCCCCGGTTGCCGTAGGGCTTTGCGGCGTGGGGGTTACCGTGGCAGTTACCGGTGTGCGGGGACTTGTACATCCGTTGCCCGATCCTACAACATAATACGTAGCCGAAGCAGAAAGCGGCGGCGTGGTGTAGGTGGACCCCGAACCTACCACGTTCCCGTTCGAGTCGGTCCATTGGTAGGCGGTGGCCCCGCCCGCGGATAAGGTGGCCACGTTTCCCGAGCAAACAGATGCGCCCGCTGTATTCAGCGTGTTAACAATACTTACCGTTACTGCCGTCCGCGCGCTGGTGCACTGCCCGCTTGATGTTTCCACATAATACGTGGTGGTGGCGGTTAACGGCTGCGTGGTGTAGGTGGCCCCGTTGCCCAGCAAAGTGCCGCCCGTTGCGGCGTCATACCATTGATACGCGCCCCCGGGTGCGGTGGCTGTCAGGGTGGCCGTGCCGCCGGGGCAGGTGCTGCTATTGGCGGCCGTTGGCGCGGGCGGCGTGTTGCCGCTCGAAATGGTGATGCTTTGCTTAACCGGAGCGCAACTCGAATTATCGCTTACCGTAACGCTGTACGTGCCGGGTTTATTTACCGTGATGGATGCCGTGGTTTCGCCTGTGTTCCAGGCGTAGGTATAGGCAGGCGTACCCGACGACGCATTGGCCGTTATGGTCACCGAATTTCCCGAACATATAGCCGGGCTCGAAGAACTGAGCGTTACATTTAAAGTACACTGACTGTATGCCTTTGATACTAAAACGAACAGGCAAACAATAAGTAAATTTATTTTCATATTCCTACTAATTACAAAAAACCGGCAGAAATTGTTTCAAATCGTATTAATTGTAACCTGTCAGAAATCCTTTTAATCTTCACGAAAACACGGGTTTAAACCGCATTCCCTATATTTGCCGGCATGCTGATACCGCCGGCCGCTTTACGCGCTTTTACTACCGATATTTTCCTGGCCATGGGGTGCAGCGATACCCATGCCTCGCTGGCTGCGGATGTGCTGCTCTCCGCCGACCTGCGCGGCATCGACTCGCATGGCGTGGCCCGGCTTAAAGGCTACGTGCGCCTGTGGGAAAACAACCGCATCAATACCCGGCCCAACATCACCATCGTTCACCAAACGCCTACTACTGCCACTGTTGATGGTGATGCAGGGCTGGGGCTGGTGGTGGCTCCGTTTGCCATGCAGCTGGCTATTGAAAAGGCCGCGCAGTACGGTTCGGGATGGGTGTCGGTGCGCAATTCCAATCATTTTGGCATTGCCGCTTACCACGCATTGATGGCCGTTAAGCAGGATATGATCGGTTTTGCCATGACCAACGCCAGCCCGCTGGTGGCGCCCACGTTCAGTAGCGAGCGGCTGCTGGGCACCAACCCCATGTGCTATGCCTTCCCGGCCGGCAAGTACCCGCCCGTGGTGGTGGATATGGCCACCTCGGCGGCGGCCAACGGCAAGCTCGAGATAGCGCAGCGCCTCGGCAGCCAGGTGCCCGAAGGCTGGATACAGGATAAAGCCGGCAATTTCACTACCGACCCGCATGCACTGGCACAAGGCGGCGCGCTGGTCCCGTTAGGTAGCGATTACACTCACGGCAGTCATAAAGGCTTCGGATTAAGCGCTACGGTGGATATCCTTTCGGCGGTATTGTCGGGCGCGAATTATGGTCCCTGGGTGCCGCCGTTCGTGTCTTTCTTACAGCCCCCTGCCGATCCCGTGGGCCTCGGCATCGGCCATTTTGTGGGCGCTATGCGCGTGAATGGTTTCCGCCCGGTGGACGAGTTCAAAACGCACCTCGACAACTGGATCGCCCGGTTCAAATCCGCCGCAACGGTACAGTCCGGGCGGCAAGTGATCATCCCCGGCGAACCCGAGCTAACCGCCCAAACTGACAGAACCCAAAACGGCATCCCCCTGGTCGATGCGGTAGTAACCGATCTGAACACCCTTGCGGAGAAATTCGGGATCAGCAAGCTCTAACTCACCGCCCTGTCATTGCTAGCCTGCCTGTCGGCAGGCAGGAAATTGCCTTGCCAACGGCTTGGCAATGCCGAAGCAACCGCGAACTTTGCAGATCTCCGACTTCCCGATGCTTACTGCGTGCGCATAACGGTTTGCACGGATAGTATATGGTTCTTGCCGCTCAA
>Ga0134127_10003023_pt1 | contig 12047 bp, 11 predicted proteins | sample KB31753_FD_96459 | JGI IMG/M metagenome (GOLD analysis project Ga0134127, IMG submission 96459) | Terrestrial soil microbial communities with excess Nitrogen fertilizer from Kellogg Biological Station, Michigan, USA - KB3-175-3 | ecosystem: Environmental > Terrestrial > Soil > Unclassified ...
CCACCGGCGGCAGCGCCATCCTCCACGAGGGGCCGGAGCTCGAGGTCACCTACAGCGTCACCGCCGCCGCCGGCGATTTCCCCGGCGCCGACGATCTTCTCCGCACGTATCAATGGATCGGCAGCGCGCTGGAGGCCGGCCTCCGCGCCCTCGGCGCGCCGGTGGCCATGGTGTCGGTGCAGCCGTCCGACCCGCGGAGCATGCCGGCCTTCTGCTTCGCGCGCACCGGCTCCTACGAGCTCGAGGTGGACGGGCTCAAGGTGGTGGGCAGCGCCCAGCGTCGCCAGGGGGCGGGCTTTCTCCAGCATGGGGCGGTGATGCTGGGCGCCGATCCCGCGCGCCTGCGACGCGTCTTTCCCGGCGGCGGCAATCCGCTGGCGGGCATGACCACGCTGGAGACGGTGCTGGGCCGCCGGCCGTCCTTCGGCGCGACGGTGACCGCGCTCGCCGAGGGCTTTCGCGCCGTGCACGGCCTCACCCTCCAGCCGGGGGGTCTCACCGACGCGGAGGTCGCCCTCGCCGATGCGCTCGCGCGGGACAAGTACGGCTCCGCCGACTGGACCCGAGCCGGGCGCATCGCCACTCTCCTATGACCGAGGCGCCGCGCGAGTATCCCGACGCTCCGCGAGTAGGGGTGGGGGCGGTGGTGCTCGACGGCGATCGCGTGCTGCTCGTGCAGCGCGGCCAGCCTCCCTCCCAGGGAAAGTGGAGCCTTCCCGGCGGCCTGGTGCACCTGGGCGAGCGGCTGGAGGACGCGGTGCGCCGTGAGGTGACCGAGGAGTGCGGGCTCAGCGTGCGCGTGCTGGACGTGTGCGGCGTGATCGATCGGATAGTTCGCGATTCCACCCCCGGGGTCACTGGCAGCGCCCCGCGCGTCCGGTACCACTGGGTGATCGTGGACTACGTCGCGGAGCCGGCGGGCGGCGTGCTCCGCGCGGGAAGCGATGCCGCCGACGCGCGCTGGCTGCCCGTGGCCGACGTCGCGCGCTATGACACCACCGATGGCCTGGCCGACATGATTCACCGCGCCGTCGCGATCCGCGCGACGAGCGAAAGGAGAAGCGACCGATGAGAGTGTCCGTCCAGGTCCGGAAGGCGGTGGAGACGCGCGCCGACGTGCTCGTGCTGGGACGCCACAGCGACGAGGCGCGGCCCGGGCCCGAGACGGCGGCGGTGGACGCGCGCCTGGGCGGGCTCCTCTCCCGGGTGCTCGCGGCCGAGAAGTTCGAGGGCAAGCCGGGCCAGGTCTCCTACTTCTTCACCAACGGCAAGCTGCCCGCCGCTCGGGTGATGGTGCTGGGGCTGGGCGGCCGCCGCGGGACGAGCGCCGACGCCGTGCGCAATGCCGCCGCCACCGCGGCGCGGCGCGCGCGCGAGCTCGGCGCCTCCACCGTGGCCATGTATCTCGCGGCGGAGGGCGTGCCGGCGCGGGCGCGCGCCCAGGCCACCGTGGAAGGCGCGCTGCTGGGCACGTACCGGTTCGACCGGTACCTGAAGGAGAAGAGCGCCAAGGCGCTCGCCGGCCTCACCGTGCTGGAGCCGGACGCGCGCCAGGGCGCGGCGGTCCGCGAGGGCGCGCGCCTGGGCGAGGTCGGCGCCGCCGCCACCGCCCTCGCGCGGGACCTCACCAATGAGCCCGCCAATGTGGTGACCCCGACCTACCTCGCCGACCGCGCCCGCGAGATCGCGAAGGCCGGCCGGCTCCGCGTACGCGTGCTGGACCGCGAGGATTGCGCCAAGCTCGGCATGGGCGCCTTTCTGGGCGTCGCGCAGGGCAGCCAGGAGCCGCCGCAGTTCATTCACCTCACCTATGCGCCTCGCCGGCGGGCGCGGCGCAAGGTGGTGATCATCGGCAAGGGCATCACGTTCGACTCCGGCGGGCTCGATCTCAAGTCCGCGGACGGAATGCTCCGGATGAAGGGCGACATGGCGGGCTCCGCCGCCGTCCTCGGCCTCTTCCAGGCCCTGCCGAAGCTGCGCCTTCCCGTCGAGGTCCACGGGCTCATCGCCGCCACCGAGAACATGCCGTCGGGCACCGCGCAACGGCCGGGTGACATCGTCCGCGCGCTGAACGGGCTCACCATCGAGATCGGGAACACCGACGCCGAGGGCCGGCTGACGCTGGCCGACGCGCTGTCCTACGCGGCGAAGGAGATCAAGCCCGACGAGATGGTGGACATGGCCACCCTCACCGGCGCGGTGGTGATCGCGCTGGGTCTGCAGGTGACCGGCCTCTTCGCCAGCCAGGACGGCCTCGCCGAGCGACTGGGCGCGGGCGCGCAGGCGGCGGGCGAGCGAATCTGGCGGCTCCCGCTGCACGACGACTACAAGGAGGGCCTCAAGAGCGACATCGCCGATCTCAACAATATCTCCAGCCAGCGAGGCGCGGGCTCCATCGTGGCCGCGCTCTTCATGCGGGAGTTCACCGGCGGGGTGCCGTGGGCGCATCTCGACATCGCGGGCACCGCTTTCTCGGAGCGGGACGGCTCCCTGGGCCCGAAGGGCGGCACCGGCGTGATGGTGCGGACCCTCATCGCCTACCTCACGCGGGCCGGCGGCAGCCGGCGCTAGACGCGGGGGACGCATGGCGGGCGCGGTCGATCTGCACTCCCATACCACGGCGTCGGACGGCACGCTGTCCCCGCGGGAGCTGGCCCGGGAGGCGGCGCGCCGCGGGGTGCGCGTCCTCGCCGTCACCGATCACGACTCCACCGAGGGCCTGGCGGAGGCGATGGCGGAGGCGGAATCGCTCCGGCCGCTCGCCATCGTGCCCGGCATCGAGATCAACTGCGACGTCGAGGGCGGCGAGATCCACGTGCTCGGCTATGGCATGGACTATCTGGCCCCCTGGTTCCAGGAGTTCTGCCGCGCTCAGCGGGCGGAGCGCCGCGAGCGCATCTACCGGATGGCGGAGCGCCTCGCGGAGCTCGGCCTGCCCATCGATCCGGCGGCGGTGTTCGCGATCGTCAAGGAGGGCTCGGCGGGGCGCCCCCACGTGGCCCAGGTCATGGTGGAGCGGGGTTACGTGAAGAGCGTGCGCGACGCCTTCGACCGATATCTGGCCGCGGGCAAGCCCGGGCACGTGCCGCGCAAGAAGCTCACGCCCGAGGATGCCGTGCGACTCTTGCGGCGCGCCGGCGGCGTGCCCGTCTTCGCCCACCCGGGGCTGGCCGGGCGCGATGACCTGATTCCCGGCCTCGTGCGGGCGGGCCTCATGGGGATCGAGTGCTACTACCCCGAGCATTCCGCGGCCAGGACCGGCTCCTATGTGGAGCTCTGCCGCCAGTACGGCCTGGTCGCCACCGGCGGCTCCGATTTCCACGGGCCGCGCGTGCGCTCCAGCCAGCTCGGCGATCCCGCCATCCCGCTGGCCGTCTGGGATGCGCTGTCCGCCCGGATCGCGGAGGCGCGCGCCCAGCGTCCGCCCGAGCCCGGCGCGTAAGCTTTACACGCCCCGCGTCCCGCTGCCCCGCTTACCCTCTGCGACCGCTCGAAAAATCAATAACTTCGGAATAGGTATGCCCTTTGCTTCTCCTTTAGGTGGGAGGGCTCGATCATGACCAAGCGCAACCGATTCGCGTCGTTCTCCATCGCGTTGGCTTTTCTGGCGGCGTCCCTGCTCGCGGCCTCGCCGGCGCCGGGGGCCGACGACAGCAAGGTGAAGGGCGCGACCCAGCAGGTGGAGACGGGGGCGAAGAAGATCGGCCAGGGCGAGGTGGGCAAGGGCGTCGAGCAGACGGCCAAGGGCGTGGGCAAGACCGTGGAGGAGGGCGCCAAGCTCACGGGCGAGCGGATCAAGGAAGCGGGCCGTTCGGCGGAGGCGCCCGCGAAGAGCTCCTGGCAGAACGTCAAGGACGGCGCGTCCTCGTTCGGCCACTCGGTGAAGAACTTCTTCGGCACGCTCTTCAACAACTGATGGCCATGCGGCGCCTCCTAGCTCTTGCCGCGGCGCTGGTGACGATGGGGCTCGCCGGCGCGCCGGCGATCGAGGCGGGGCCGCTCACCGATCAGGTCAAGGGAGACCTCGAGAGCGTGCTCCGCATCATCGAGGAAACCGGCAAGAGCGGCATGGACGCGCCGAGCCGCCGCGAGGCCATCCGCGTGGTGGCGGAGCCGGTCTTCGACTGGCGTGAGATGGCGCGCCGCTCCCTGGGCGTGCACTGGGCGGCGCGCAGCGAAGCCGAGCAGGCGGAGTTCGTGGATCTGTTCCGTGAGCTCATCCAGGGCTCCTACATCACCCAGCTGGAGCGCTATAGCGGGGAGCCGGTCCGCTTCACCGGCGAGAAGCTGGACGGAAACCTGGGCCTGGTCAACACGCGGATCGTCACCCGGCGGGGCCAGGAAATTCCCATCGACTACCGGCTGCTGAACCGGGACGGGCGCTGGCGCGTCTACGAGGTGCTGGTCGAAGGCGTCAGCATGATCAGCAATTTCCGGACCCAGTTCGACAAGCTGATCCGGACGTCCGGCTACGCCGAGCTCGTCAAGCGGCTCCGGGCCAAGGGTGCGGCCCTTCAGACGTAGCCGGGGAACATCCGGCCGAAGGTGGCGCCGTCGGTCCGAGCCTTGAAGTAAGGCATCTGACGCGCCGACCACTCCGGCCCGCCGCGAAACACGATGGCCGCCTCGGCGAGCACGCGGCCGCCCTCGTCGAAGAGCGCGCAGGCCGTCCGCCAGAACGTGCGCTGGCGGTCCACCGGCGTGACATCGGCGAAGCGCCCGATGGCAAGGAGCGGCCCCGCCGCGGGCAGGGGGGAGGCGTGGAAGGTCACCTGGATCCGGTTGGTGAGACCGCCTTCCCGCATCATCAGCGCGCCCAGCCACCAGGCCACCTCGTCGAGCACCACCGGCGCGAGCGCGGCGTGGACCCGCGCGGCGTCCACCCGCCAGGGCGGGCGCGGCGTGAGACGCGCCCAGACTCCCTCCTCATCGAAGCGGAGCGCCTGCTGCAGGCCCAGTGGATTGCGGGCGCCGCACGCGAGGCAGTCGTCGGACATCGGCAGCGTTGTTCCTTTCCCGGGCGCTCGCGGGGGCGGGACCGCCCGGAGCGCCGCCGACGGGGGCCGCACCGTGGCCGAGGTGAGCGTCTGGCCGTTCTGAAAAATGGTGATCGCCGCGGACTCGCCGCGCGCGGAGCCCTCGAGCGCCAGCGGGGTCGCGATCGGCACCGACGAGGTGAGCCGGCCCTCGATCACGCGCGGCGCCTCGGGCCCGACGAGCGCGCGCGCGGCGGCATCGAGAATGGCCACCAGACCGCCGCCGTGCACGATGCCCGGCCAGCTCTGCAGCGCCGCCGGGGCCTCGAAGCGCCCGCGCCCGTCGGGCGCGAGGGCGGCGGCGGCGGCGAGCGCCCCCGCGACGGTGATCAGCGGCGCGCCCGCATGCTATACTCCGCGCGTCTCATGGCGGCCGCCATTTTACTGTCCCGCCCCGCCCCGCCGCAACGCACGTGACCTCGGCCGTCGCGTTGCTCACGAGCCGGCCGTTCCGCCAGGCCATGCTCATGAACTTCCTCTTCTTCATGGGCATGAATCTCTTCCTCCTCCTGCCCATCCACGTGCAGCAGATGGGCGGCGACGAGGCGGACGTCGGGCTCGTCCAGGGCGCCTACAGCCTGGCCGGGATTCTCTTCCAGCCCCTGGTGGGGCTCTGGGTGAACCGGCTGGGGCGGGGGTTCTTCATGCGACTGGGCGCCCTGCTCCTGGCGCTCTCGGCGGCGGGCCTGGTGTTCAGCCACTCCATCCCCCTCCATGCCGCGCTGCGCGCCGTGCAGGGGCTCGCCTTCTCCGCGTTCTTCGTGGCGAACTACATCCACATCGTGGACCTGTCGCCGGTGGAGCGCCGGGGCTGGGCGCTCGGCATCTTCGGCCTCTCCGGCCTCATGTCCACCGCGCTGGCGCCGCTCCTCGGCGAAGCCGTGCTGCGGCAGGCCAGCTTTCGCTGGTGCTTCGTGCTGGCGGCGCTCCTGGCCGCCGGGTCATTCGCCATCATCCTGCGCACGAAAGGCATCCGGCCGCCCGCGCCCGGTGGAGGGCCGGGACTGGCCGAGCTTCGCGAGGGCTTGCAGGAGGTCCTCCGCGTGCACATGGTGCTCGGCTTCTTCTTCGGCCTCGGCACGGGGACGGTGTTCACCTTCCTGCCCACCTTCGCCGAGCAGCTCGGGGTGACCGGGCTCGGCTTCTTCTACACCGCGTACGCCACCTCCGCGGTGGCGGCGCGCGTCTTCGGCGGCGACCTCATCGACACCCAGGGCCGGCGCGCGGTGATCGTGCCGTGCATGATCATCTTCACCGCCGCGGTGTGCATCTTCGCTCTCCTCGCGGGGGCGGTGGGGCCCGGGGTGCGCGTGCCCGTGCTTCCGTTCATCTTCCTCGCCGGGTTCCTGGGCGGGGGCGCGCACGGGTTCCTCTATCCGGCGCTGTCCGCGCTCCTGGTGGACGTCACCCCCGACACGAGGCGCGCGAGCGCGGTGGGGATCTTCAGCGCGGTGTGCCTGCTCGGCAATGCGGTGGGGGCGGTGGCCTTCGGCTATATCGCGCTCGGCGCCGGCTACTCGCCCATGTGGACCGCGCTCGTGGTCATCCTGTGCGGAGGCATCATGGCAAGCCGCCGGGTGGCACCGGGCCCCGGCGCGGTCCGCGTGTCGGAGAGCCTCTCCGCCGCGCGCGCCGCCGCCACCGCGCGGAGCGCCGCCGCCGCGGAGCTGCGCGCCGACCGCTGAGTTGACTTGCTCTGGGCCGCGGCCGATACTGCGTGAGCGCTCGCGCGGCGGGCGGGCGCGGAGGCCCATCATGCCCAAGGCGATGCGGTTGCTGCTGCTGGTTCCCGTGCTCGGCGGTGCGCTGCTCCTCGTGGCCGTGAGCGGCCACGGCGACACGACGGGTCCGGGCGCCACCGCAGCGCAGGAGGTCACCGTGCTCGGGGTGGTGCTGAGCCCGCAGACCGGGGTCCCCACCGTCCTCCTCCAGGGACGGCGCGATGGACGCACCGTGGCCATGTCCATCGGGCCCGCCGAGGCCACCGGGATCGCGTTCCCCCTCGCGAAGCGGACGCCTCCGCGCCCGCTCACCCACGATCTCTTTCTGACCGTCTTCGGGCGGCTCGACGTGAGCGTCACCCGCGTGGTGATCACCGACCTGCGGGACGACATCTACTACGCGGTGCTCCACCTCGTGGCGCGCGGGGAGAATCTCGCGCTCGACGCGCGTCCCTCAGACGCCATCGCGCTGGCCATTCGCGCGGGGGCGCCGGTGCTGGTGGAGGAGCGCGTATTCGAGAAATCGGAGCGCGCGCCGGCGACGGCCCCGCCGGCGGGGCCGAGGATCTGACCATGGCGAACGAGCTGCCGGCCGACGCCGGTCCCTCGGGGCGCGCGCTCTCGCCCGAGCCCGAGGGCCAGCAGTGGGCGATCCAGCGCCGCATCGAGGACGTCTTCACCAAGCTGGGAGAGAAGTTCGGCGATCTCAGCGGCCGCGTGGTGGTGACGATCAAGCCCGACACCCCCTTCGAGCACATCGGCGGGATCTCGCAGGCCAAGGCGGCCATCCGGGGCTTCACCACCGCCCTCACCGAGCCCGACCTCTATCGCAAGTGGGGGATCAGCCCCCCTCGCGGCATCCTGCTCTACGGCCCACGCGGGACGGGCAAGACCATGCTCGCCCGCGCCCTCGCCACCAGCGCGGGAGCCATCTTCTATCACCTCAAGCTGATGAACCTCACCTCGAAGTTCGGCCCCAACACCGGCGAGCTGCTGCAGGAGATCATCAATATCGCCAAGACCGAGGGCAAGGCGGTGGTGTACCTCGACGAGGCCAACGCGCTCTCGCTCGAGCATCTGCTGCCGCCGGCCCAGGCCCGCGAGTCCAGCGCGCGCCTGGTGGCCGCGCTCTGCGAGAAGCTCGACGGGCTCGACGAGTCCGCGCGCATGCTGGTGGTGGCCTCCACCAACCGCACCGACTCCGTGGACCGCTCGCTGGTGGAGCCCGGCCGCCTGGACCGGCTGGTGGAGGCGGTCTTGCCCGACGGCGCCGCCCAGCAGGAGATTCTCCAGCTCGTGCGGGAGCGCGCGGAGGCCAAGGCGGGTCGGCCCCTCTTCGACGAGATCGACTACCGCTCGCTGCTGCCGCCGATGGGCGGGATGAGCGGCGCGGAGATCTCGGAGGTGTTCCGGCGCGCGCTCGAGCAGAAGGTGCAGGCGGCGGGCGAGGGGCGGGACGCGGGGCTGGTCACCACCCAGGATCTCCTCCAGCAGCTCGACGGCTATCGGCGGATCCGGGAAGTCGTGGAGAAGACCCGCTACGGCCAGTACCTCTGATCGGGGGACCCTCGCCCTCGATGCCGTCCCACACCAGCATCCGCGTGCGCTACAAGGACACCGACACCATGTCGGTGGTCTACTACGGCAACTACCTCACCTACTTCGAGGTCGCGCGGGTGGAGTATCTCCGCGAGCGGGGCCTGCCCATGTCCGAGGTGAACCGGCGCGTCCACATGCCGGTGGTGGAGGCCTGCGTGCACTACGACCGGCCCGCGCTCCTCGACGACCTCCTCGACGTCACCTCGCGCGTGAGCGAGCGGCGGCGGGCCAGCTTCACCTTCAAGTACGAGATCCGCAATGAGAAGCGCGAGCTGGTCGCCCACGGCCACACGCGCCATGCGTGCTGGGACCCCGCCTCCCAGAAGATGATCGCGCTGCCCGAGTGGCTGAAGGAGATCATGTCCGATGACGACCTCGACCCCCCCACCCTCCGATCCTAGGCCGCCGCGCCCCATCGGCGCCGTGGCCGCCGACCTCGGCCTCGCCGAGTCGGAGTGGCTGCCTTACGGCCGCACCAAGGCCAAGGTCCACCTGAGCGCGCTGGAAGCGCGCCGGACTCGCCCCGACGGCAAGCTGGTGGTGGTCTCGTCGATCACGCCCACGCCGGCGGGGGACGGCAAGACCACCATGACCATCGGCCTCGGCCAGGCGCTGTGGAAGTCGGGGGCGCGGCCGGTGATCGCGCTGCGCGAGCCCTCCATCGGACCGACCCTCGGCCTCAAGGGCGGCGGCACCGGCGGCGGCCGATCGCAGGTGGTGCCCATGGACGAGATCAACCTGCATTTCACCGGCGACTTTCACGCGATCACGGCGGCCAACAATCTCCTCGCCGCCGCGCTGGACAATCACCTCCATCACGGCAATGCGCTCGGCATCGACGTGCGCCAGGTGCTCTGGAAGCGGGCGCTGGACGTCAATGACCGCGCGCTGCGGAAGATGGTGGGGGGACTGGGCGGGCGCATGGACGGCGTGCCCCGGGAGGGCGGCTTCCTCATCACCGCCGCCTCCGAGATCATGGCCGTGCTCTGCCTCGCCGAAAGCATGGACGATCTCAAGCAGCGACTGGGCCGGATGGTGGTGGCGCTCACCCGGGACGGCAAGGCGGTGCCCGCGGACGCGCTGCGCGTCACCGGCGCCATGGCCGCGCTGCTCCGTGACGCCATCCACCCCAATCTCGTGCAGACGATGGAAGGCACGCCCGCCCTGGTCCACGGCGGACCCTTCGCCAATATCGCTCACGGGTGCAACTCGGTGGTGGCCACCCGGCTGGCGCTCAAGCTCGGCGATATCTGCCTCACCGAGGCGGGCTTCGCCACCGACCTCGGCGCGGAGAAGTTCTTCGACATCAAGTGCCGGCTGGCCGGCCTGCGCCCGGACGCGGCCATGATCGTCGCCACCTGCCGCGCGCTGAAGTATCACGGCGGGGTGCCGGTGAAGGACCTCGAGCCGGAGAACCCGGACGCGCTCCGGCGCGGGCTCGCCAACCTCGACGCCCACGTGGACATCATCCGGCAGTTCAAGGTGCCGGCCATCGTCGGCCTCAACCGCTATCCGAGCGATACGGAGCGCGAGTACCAGCTCGTGGCCGAGCATTGCGCCAAGCTGGGGGTCCGCGTGCATGTGGCCGACATCTTCGCGCGGGGCGGGGACGGCGGCGGGGATCTGGCCAAGGGGCTCCGCGAGCTCCTCGCCACCGAGCGCTCGGAGTTCACGCCGCTCTACGCGCTGGATCAGCCGGTGAAGGCGAAGCTGGACACCATCGCGCGCCGCATTTACGGCGCCGACGGCGTGGTCTATCCCGGCCGGGTGGAGCGCCAGATCACGGAGCTCGAGACCCTGGGGTACGGCGGCCTGCCCGTCTGCGTGGCCAAGACGCAGCGGTCGCTCTCCGACGACCCGACCCTGCTCGGCCGCCCGCGCGGATTCACGATCACGGTGAACGACATCTATGTCTCGGCGGGGGCCGGCTTCCTGGTGGCGATCACGGGCGACATCACGACCATGCCCGGCTTTCCCCGCAAGCCCAATGCGGAAGGAGTGGACGTCACCTCCGACGGGCGCATCACCGGCCTGTTCTAGGGGGCTGTTCCGGGGCGCCGTTCAGGGCCGGGCGCGGGGCGGCGGGGTCGAGGGACCCATTTCCCTCCCAACGGCATGCGCACGCAACGAGCCCGGATGGAGCCCAGCCGCGAAGGGTAGAAGCGAACGCGCACCTTGTGGTCCTCCGACCCCGCCGCCCCGCGCCCGGCCCGGGCAAGGGACCCGAGACCTAGCGCGGAACCTCGGCGGGGACCGCGATGACCACGCGATCCCGGCCCTCGCGCTTGGCGCGATACAGCGCGGTGTCGGCGGCGCGGAGGAGCAGGTTTCCCGCGAGGCCGTGCTCGGGGTAGCCGGCCATCCCGAACGACGCGGTGATGGGACCGAGCAGCCGACCCTTGTCCGACACGCGCAGCCGCTTGATCTCGTCCCGCAGCTCTTCCGCCCGCCGCTCCCCGTCGGCCAGCGAGGCCTCCGGCAGCACCAGCACGAACTCCTCGCCGCCGTACCGGCACGCCACGTCCTCCCGCCGCAGGTTGCGCAGGAGGAGGTTGCCCAGCTCGCGCAGGAGGGCGTCGCCGGCGTCGTGGCCGAACTCGTCGTTGACACGCTTGAAGTGATCGAGATCCAGCATGAGCACGGCCATGGGCCGGACCGCGCGCTGGGCGCGGCGCACCTCGCGCTCCAGGGTCTCCTCCATGTACCGGCGGTTGAAGAGCCCGGTGAGGGGGTCGCGGATGGACTGGCTGCGCAGCACCTCGCGCAGCTTCACGTTGGCCAGCCCCAGCGCCACCTGCTCGCCCACGGCGTCGGCCAGGCGGCGCTTGGCCTCGGTGAGCGGCACCCCCGCCAGGCGGCCGCGGGCGAAGAAGGCCACGTGCAGCACGCCGAGGGCGTCGCCCTGCGCCACCAGCGGCGTGCACAGATAGGCGCCCGGCGGCGGCGAGGGCAGGTGCGTGCACAGCGGCCCGGAGCGGGTGTCGTCCACCACGTGCGCCCGCCCGCTGCGGAGCGCCCAGCACTCCTCCATGGCGAACACGCCGGCGCTGTTCTGAGGATTGGCGCCCCAGCGCGCCACCGACTCGATGAGGTTCCGCGACGCGCTGCAGGCGAACACCGCGCCCGACTCGCCGCGGAACAGCTCCCGGAGCTCGCGCTCCAGCACCGCGTATGCCTCCTGCAGCGTGAAGCAGGCATGCAGCAGCTCACCCAGCCGGTTGATGTGGTCGAGCTCGTTGACGCGCTCGGCCAGGCCCTCGCGTGTCTCCTGCTCGGCCTTGACCATGGCGGACAGCCGCTCCGCCATGTTGTTGAAGGCGCGCCCCATCACCGCGATCTCGTCCGTCCCATCCACCTCCGCGCGCGCGGAGAGATCGCCGGCCCGCACGAGCTCGGCGGTGCGGACCACGTCGCGGAGCCGCCGGATGATGAGCAGGTGGCCGACGATGGCCGCCACGCCGAGCGCGACCGCGCCCACCAGGCCGAGCGAGAGCAGGTTGCGGACCAGCGTCCGATCGGCCTCGGTGAACACCATCGCGCGGGAGATGCCCACGGAGACGTAGAGCCGGTCGGCGGGCGGCCCGCCACCCACCGCGGTGAAGGCAAACAGGCGCGCATTGCGGCCGTTGAGCGACTCCACCGTGATCTTGGCCTCGCTCTGCTGCGCGCGGATCGCCTGGGTCACCTCCGA
>Ga0134127_10003024_pt1 | contig 12045 bp, 7 predicted proteins | sample KB31753_FD_96459 | JGI IMG/M metagenome (GOLD analysis project Ga0134127, IMG submission 96459) | Terrestrial soil microbial communities with excess Nitrogen fertilizer from Kellogg Biological Station, Michigan, USA - KB3-175-3 | ecosystem: Environmental > Terrestrial > Soil > Unclassified ...
GCGCCCGCCGACAGCTACGTTTACTCCATCCTTGACGCCAACCCTTACCTTAACGCCATCTAATACACCGACTCAGACTCCGTCGAATACGCCCACAAATACTTTTACTCCCACGCCAACGCGCACGCCCAGACCGACTCTCACATTGACTAGAACTGTCACCCCGCGTCCAACACGCACACCGACATCGACTCTTACTCCGACATCGACTCCTACTTTAACTTTCACTCCGACCAATACATCGACTCAATCACCAAGTAACACACCCACAGCGACGTTCACTCTTTCGAGCACCGCGACTGCAACCTTTACAGCAACGAACACGCCAACAAAGACTTTGGCTCCCACTTTCACATTAACTTTTACACCGACAAATACATTCACTCCAACTCCTACCCTCACACCGCGTCCGACCATCACGCGAACTCTGACTTCTACCCCGCGCCCAACGCGTACAGTGACACCAACCTTCACGCCATCACTAACTCCCACACTGACATTCACTCCGTCCAACACGCCGACTCAGACTCCATCGAATACACCAACGGACACATTCACACCCAGACCAACCCGCACACTTACTCGAACGTCTACCCCGCGTCCAACTCGAACACTGACACCAACCCGAACTCCGTCACTGACTTCAGCGCCAACCTTCACGCCCACCAATAAACCGACTCAAACACCGTCGAATACTCCAACGCGCACGCCTACCAAAACACCAACCAAAACCTTAACGCCAACAAGGACTCCTACGCGTACACCTACCGCAACATTCACATTAACACGCATACCTACCAGAACATTTACGCCAACACTTACGCCATCTCGAACACTTACATTCACACCCTCACGTACTCCGACTCGTACCCCGACCAGAACTCCATTCCAAACGCGCACACCCACGCCCAATAGAAGCTGTGACCGCATTGAGTTCATCGGTGACTTGACCGTGGCAGATAACTCTGTCTTTGCTCCGGGCAGTTCGTTCACCAAGGTCTGGAGATTGAGGAATTCAGGCACATGTACATGGAAGACTACCTACCGCGTCGTACTGGTCAGTGGCGATAGGATGGGTGGGCAGAATCTGATGCCACTACCAGTCGAAGTCGCTCCAGGCCAGACGATTGATCTTGAGATGAATTTCACTGCGCCGCTCATTCAGGGAACTTACCGCGGCAACTGGCAAATTCGGAATGATAAGGGCGAGATCTTCGGAACGACATCCACAGCCAACCGTCCGTTCTGGACAGCTATCAGAGTGAGCGCACCTGTGTTGACAGGAACAAGTTATGACTTTGTGGCGAATGCCTGCTCAGCGCAATGGTTCAGCGGAGCAGGGAATCTGAATTGTCCGGGCGCGAACAATGACAGGAATGGTTTTGTCCTGCTGCAAAGCAATGCCAGGCTTGAAGATGGCACACTTATTACTCGCCCCAGCCTGTTGACAGCCCCGCAAAATAGTTTCAATGGATATATCCGTGCTGTATATCCCTCCTATAAAGTGCAGAACGGTGACCGCTTCCAGGCAATTGTCAATTGCGAAGGCAGGGCAACTTCATGCGGTGTCCTCTTCCGTTTGGACTATCAATTGGCAGATGGACTCGTGCGGGACTTCTGGGCATTCGGTGAACAATATGAAGGCAGCTACTTCGTCGTCGACCTTGACCTGAGTCCTCTGGCGGGGCAGAATGTTCGATTTGTGCTAACTGTTCTTTCGCTTGGTCCTGCAGCTGGTGACCGCGCGTTATGGGTCGAGCCGCGTATCACGCGCAATGTTCCACTTATAACTCCAACACCATAGCATGTCATTGCGAGACAGTGGTCTTCTGTCGACACTTGCGCCGCACTGCCCGCCCGAAGGGCATGGTGCAGCGCAGGTGAGCAATCTTCTGAACGTTGGAGATTGTCTCGTCGTTAAAGAACATCTCCTCGCAATAACGATCATTACCCACATGCTATAATCTTTCAAATGGATATTCGCGCAGGCATAATTGCTGCTGTTGTGCTCTCGGTGCTCGGCGCAATCCTGATCTTTCGCTCCGGCATCCGCGCGCTGCAATCGGCGAGGAAACTTACTTTCTACCGGATCAAGCGTCAGCGGGTAAGAAGCGGCTGGATCACGCTGCTAGTTGGCATCCTTGTGCTATCCTGTGGAGTCTGGCTTTCATTTTCTGGCGAGCCCATCGCCTATCGGTATTTTCCTCCATCCCCAACAATAACACTCACACCCACGATCACACTTGTTCCAACCATCACTCTTTCACCCACAATAACACTCTCACCTACGATCACCGATACGCCTTCAATCACAGACACTGCGACCATTACCCCCACGCCGTTTATCCCTCCAGTAATAGAGGCTCTGTTCGAAAGCGTAGTAACTCCGAATCCCAATGCGGTATTCAGTCCGCTTCAATTCACGCTTAACTGCGATAACTTTAACGAATTCACCGCCGCGCCTGTTTTTCAAAACCCGATCACATATATGTGCGCAGTTTTCACCTACGATCAAATGACACCTCAGGCGCAATGGACCGCGCTCTGGTATCGTGATGGCGAACTTGTCCATTATGAAACGATACCCTGGGACGGCGAAACAGGCGGTTTTGGATTTACGGAATGGGAGGCGCCCGCCGAAGAGTGGCTTCCCGGCACATACGAAGTGCAAATCTTCGTTGGGCTCGATTGGAAAGTAGTGGGACAGTTCATCCTTGAAGGCGACGCGCCCACGCCCAGGCCAACCGTGACTCCCAGCCGGACGCCCACGCCCTCCCGCACAGCGACTGCTTCCGCGACACCTTCGCCAACCCGGACTGCCACTGTTACAAGATCACCAACTCCAACAAGGACGCCGACTCCTTCCACGCCGACAGCAGTCACCATTACCCCATAATTTTCTCACAATCACGCTGAGCGGAGCCATCCGTTTTTTGGATGGCGCAGACGCGTGATATTTCATAACAATAAATTTCATCTCAACGACGCTTCGTCTGCGTTCCTCGCTAATGCTCGTCACTCCGCTCAGCGCGAACAAAAAGGATAATCTCATGCCTCAACCATCTTTCCAAGATTACTATCCCGATGTATTAGCCCATTGTTACGGCTGCGGCAAACTCAACGAACACGGACACCAGATCAAGAGTTACTGGGATGGTGATGAATCTGTTTGTCATTTCATGCCGAAGCCATATCACATTTCCATCCCCGGCTACGTCTACGGCGGACTGCTCGCCTCGCTCATAGACTGTCACGGCACAGGCACAGCTGCCGCGGCCATGTATAGATCCCTGAAGGAACAAAATCCAAACACCGAACCCAACACGCGTTTCCTCACTGCCTCATTACATGTAGATTATCTCAAACCGACTCCATTGAATGTTGAATTGGAAGTGCGTGCCAAAGTCAAAGAACTCAAGGGGCGTAAAGTCATCATTGAAGAATGGATTGTAGCGAACGGCATTACCACCGTGCGCGGCGAAGTCATTGCAGTGCAAGTGCCTGAGTCTATGGTTGAGGATTTGTTGAAGGGAAACATGGGGTAAGTATGGTTATAATTCATCGAAAGACAAAGTGCTGCTCGCTATTTCACCGCAGATAAAAGATCATCCAATAAGGTAGGAAAAAAACATGAACAAAGTTATTTATATCGGTACGGATGGCGGTGCAACCACATCCAAGGTGGGTGGCGTATGGAGCGACGGCTCAACCATCTCGACAAAACTACTGCAAGCCTCCACCAATTCGGCGCATGGTCCTGAAGCTGTTGTGTACAGCTGGGTCGAGGCAATTAATTCATACCTATCTACAAACGATCTCACTTGGGAACAAGTCGGCGGAGTAGGGCTGGCTATTCCCGGTCCATTTCAACGCTATGGCGTTTTCGATCATTCGGCAAATCTGCCCGATAACTTTACCGGCTTCGATGTGCACACTGCTTATAGCAGTGCCCTGTCTGATCGCGCCGGCCGTGCCATCCCGCTGACAGTTGGTAACGATGGCAACATGGGCGGTGTGGCTGAAGCACAGCACGCGCGTGGTAACCGCAATGGGACGGTGCTTCTGCTGGCACCTGGCTCCGGGCTGGGGTGCGCTTACATTAACGAGAATGGGCTGGCATTGGATGGTGACACACTGGCCGGGATGGAAGCCGGTCACATGCCCGCGCTTTTGCATTTGTTGGGCGTCAAGGCCTACCCCTGTGGATGTGGGCGTACGTGGGGCTGTATCGAAATGTACACCTGTCTGGCTGGCCTGCCCTATCTTCTTGCCGAAAAACTGGAGCAATATCCAGATCATGATCTGGCGAAATCATCTCTCAGCCTTAAGGAACGCGCCTTTGCTCTGCGCGGATTGGCACAAAAAGGTGATAAACTCGCAACCGAATTATTCGACTTCCAGGCCAAAGCCATGGGCTTACATGTTGCCAACCTTGCCATGGCTCTTGACCCTAAATTTGTGGTGATTGGAGGCGGACTAATGGACCCCGAAGCCACCACCACCACCTTCCGCGAACGTTACCTGAGTATTGTGCGCTCAACTGCCCGCGAATTTCTGTGGCCCTCCCAACGCGATGCCATTAGCATTGTGCCCGCCGCATTGGGTGATCTCTCGCAAGCCATCGGCGCCGCCCTGGCGGCGTTGTACAAAGCCAGATCATAAAACCTGTCAGTGCTTCTGGCAACAAACAACGGTTCGTGAATATTAGTGTCAAGAGAATCAGCAAAGATAAAAAAACTCACTGGCACTGAATATAAGTCAATGCCAGTGAGTTGCTCACTACAGGTAGAGGAATATCAGGGTACACCAAATCTTAATTGAGTGTCGAGGTTTACGCTGTTGTAAAAGGGGAATATATAAATTGGGGATAATTGACTTGTTGGTAGTCCCATCATTTCCGAGAAGCTCGTCCATTTCTGGACGGTGCTGTTGAAATACGCAACGCGTTCGGATGCAATGATCTTCACGCCATTTGTACTCTCGATGACTACCGGTCCACTATTCAGCCCCGGATAACTCACCCGGGTGCTCACGTTGGGTGCGAGGGAATAAGAGCCTCGCAAGACCCCACCGATCTTCACCTTTACGGTGGTTGGTGCACCGCCGACGTTGGCAAAGCGCAGTTGAGTGTCGAGGCCCGCCCTGTTGTACCAGGGGAAGTGATAGCTGGTGCTCACGGCGGAAGCAGGCAGTCCCATCATCTCCGAGACATCTGGCCAGGTGGCACCATTATCTGGTGTATAGGCAACGCGTAAAGAAGCAACAATTGGCGCACCCGAGCTCTGGATCAGGACCGGACCGCTATCCACTGAATAAGCCACACGCTTAGATTCATTGGGTGCAAGAGGATAGGTACCTTTTAACGCTCCGCCGATCCGGACGTACACCGTAGTGGGAGTAGTACCAACGTTTCCAAAGCGGAGCTGTGAATTGAGATTGACATTATTGAACCAAGGGAAGTGATAGGTAGTTGACAATTGACCGGCCGGCAGCCCTACCATCTCAGTAAAACTTGTCCATTTGTTATTCTGGGGGTTCTGATAGGCCACGCGCTCAGATGCGATGATCAATTCACTTGAACTTTCGATCACGACGGGTCCACTATCTAAGTTCGGGTAGCTGACGCGCAGAGTAGTGTTGGGTGGAAGATTGTAAGAACCTCTCGGTATGCCGCCAATCTTCACTTTCACAGTAGTGTCGAAATCTGTATCCAGGCTTCCGACGCGAAGCTGGGTATTGATGGTCTTATTGTTATACCAGGGAAAGTAATAACGTTTACCCAGTGAATTAAAGGGCAATCCCATCAATTCAGAGAAACTCGTCCAAGTTGTGCCTCCATCAGGTGAGTAGGCTACGCGCTCGGAAGCCACAAAAGGTACCGCGTTTGCGAAATTGTCCAGTACTACCGGACCCTTTTCAATTCCGGCAAAACTTACACGATCACCCGTACCAGGAGAAACCCCGTAGAATGCGACGACTGGTCCCCCAATCAAGACACGAACTCCCGCACATCCAGATGATGGGCTGACTGTCTGCGTCAAAGATACGGTGTCCAGGTTAAACGATAAAAAGTTTTGATCCATTAAACCGTAAAACTCCACAGTGTGGTAAGCGCCATCAGCATATTGGCTGACGTCAACGTTGACCCACTGGTAACCCAAGTAGGAATTGTAGTCATACCCATGTGCCTCAAATACGGGCGTACCATCAATGCGGGCAGCGAAATAATTATTCATACCATACGCTTGCCCTGGACCAAAATATAGACCAATATAAAGAGCAAACTGGAGCCTGGCACCACATCGCGGAAAAATGACCCTTTGTGAAATAAGGTTGCTCGAGTTGTCATTGCCAAGGAACCAAGCCCAGCCGCCACCTGAATGGTATCCCGCGCCGTTAGCCTGACAAACTGGGTCCCAATAAACACATATCGTATCCGAAGGAGTCTGTAGCCAGGGCCCATCCGTCCTTCCATAGGAATCCTCGAAGCTGGGATCCTTGAGCAGGTTGGGTCCCGGAACGATGAAATACGCACCCGCCGTTGGCTGCTCTGCAGAGGCTGTATATGGTTTGATGCTTGAGGTCGCCGCGATGAGAATGAGCATGACCAAAATGGCTTTATAAGTCAATCTAAGAATTTTAGACATGTTGTCCTCCTTTATTGACAATCGTGGCCCAGAATCAGTTTCCACAAGTTTTCACTAACAGTATATTTATTTTTGGACTTAAAGTCAACTAGCAATTTCCTCGTTTCCATAGCACAAGTGCTTGTCAAAAAGATGGGAAAATAACGATAAAGGATTTATCCCCACGAACGAGTGCAGGCACCCATTTTCATGCGACTAATCTTTTATCCGTCGAATTGGGAATTCATAATACTGAGGTCAATCCTCGCTCAGCCGTGTAAGCAATGGGTAACTGCAGGAGTGTGGGCAGCCCAAAACCATTCCTGCAGCTTATCTGACATTGCTTTAAGAAAGCCCTGCTTGAACTTCAGAAAATTCAGTTGTAAAACTGGACGATCTGACATATAATCAACCTAATTTTTGGGAGAGCACACATGAGTGGTCGGGTTTACTTCATCTGATTTGAATGACCATTAGCTGAAATACCATGCCGGAAGAAAAAAGCAAATAAGCGAAAAAAGAAATGGCCTCAAAATTCGCTCTGGTGATTGCAAATACAGAATATACAGATCCTGGCCTTGCTCAGTTAACCGCACCTGGCAAGGATGCAAAAGAATTTGGGAGGGTGCTTGATTCACCTGATATTTGCGCATTTGATGATGTCATTATGCTCATCAATGAAAATGCATCCAAAGTGGGTGAGACAATTGATTATTTTTTCTCCCTTAAAAAACCTGATGACATGCTCATTTTATATTTCTCAGGTCATGGTGTTCGCGACGAATATGGATCGCTTTATCTGGCTGTCAAGAATACCAACCGCGCTCGCCTGCGCTCAACAGCAATAAAAGCCGATTTCATCCGCGAAGCTATGGATCAGAGCCGCTCAAGGCGACAGGTGCTGATCCTTGATTGTTGTAACAGTGGTGCTTTCGCTCAGGGTACGAAGGCGGAAACTGGCGGCAGCGTAGGAACAGCCAAGTCTTTTGAAGGCACCGGTTACGGACGCGTTGTATTGACCGCCAGTGATTCAACCCAATTTGCCTGGGAAGGGGATAAAGTTATCGGCGCAGACACATCCAATTCATTGTTCACGCATTTTCTTGTTAAGGGATTAGAGGGTGAAGCAGATCAGGATTGGGATGGGAAGATCACTGTTGACGAACTCTATGATTATACTTATGAACAGGTGGTGCTCCGAACTCCCAAACAAACACCCGGCAAATGGTCTTATCGGCAACAGGGTGATATTTTCCTCCGCGAGAATTTGAAGCCTCGCGATGTGAAACCTGCGCCTCTGCCTTCGGATTTGCTTGAGTTAGTAACTCATCCCAATTCAAGCGTGCGCAAAGTGGGAATACAAGAATTGGTTGTCTTATTGGCTGGAAAACACCTCGGCTTGACCCGCTCGGCGCAAGAGAAGTTACACGAAATTGCCGTAACTGATGATAGTCTAACTCTGCGTCAGATTGCTGTTCAAGCGCTAAACGCTCATGGGTTTGAAATCGATCAGTCCATGCCTGTTGATATCCAAAAAGAAAAACTGATCCGTAAACCTTCTCCACTGACACAAAAATCCCAATCGCTCAAGGAGTATTTATTTCCGTTCGTAACAAGAGTACAGGATTGGATCGCACTTCCTAAATTACGCGAGCGGAAGTTCAATATTCCCAAACTTAATAGACGTCTATTGAGTAGAATTTTGGGTATAGCATTAGGGATAGTTCTCCTCGCAGGGGCCAGTAATTTTGTTCTTAACAATATTTCTATTTTAGCCCATACACCCACCGCAACCATTACACCTACTCATCTTGCGACGTTGACATCATCTCCTGCCATCACAATAACGCCCAGTTTCAGCAAGACGGTTTCTCCAACCTCAACCAGGACTCCAACATCAACCCCTACCCTCACTCCAACACCGACCTCAACAAGAACGTTGCTACCTCCATTTACAGTGAAACCGACTAAAAAGAGAAACAATGATTCTCCAGCCAGTCCTGCGCCTCCTTAACTTCTTGCAACCACTTTTCAGGAAAACTCCTTATCCAATTTTATGATGGATTATATATACTTAATTACTCTAAAATTAGCTTCGATAATATGGCATCCCATGCCATTTGCTATTTCTTCATCGGCTTCGCCATCTCATCTCTGACTGTGTGATACAAACTCTCTGCCTTCAATTCACTTAGCGCATAACATGGTGCTTTGAGGTGAGTCGCCAGTTGTTGCGCGAGTCCCTGGTCGAAGGCGGCGTGTTCCATGTTGATGACAATACTCTTGATCTTTTCATTCGAGATCAATTCAGCGAATTTATAGGATTCTTCCTGTGGCGGCAACGCGCCAATGGAAACGTTACCCGCTCCATCGGTCAGCACGATGAGCAGCGGCTCGATATCCGGGTGATGGGTTTTCTCCTGGCGCAATACATCCGCCGCGAGGAATAGTCCTGCCGAGAGCGGAGTCTTTCCGCCAACGGGGATATCCATTAAAGCGCGTTGCGCGAGTTGCACGGAATTGGTTGGGGGTAATACAAGTGTTGCACGGTCCTTTTGGAAGACGATCAAACCGACTCTGTCCCGGCGCTGATAGGCATCCGTTAGAAGAGAGAGTATCGCGCCTTTGGTCGCATTCATGCGCTCCGCAACCGCCATCGACCACGAAGCATCCACCAAGAATAACACCAGATTCGCAACACGCTTCACGCGTATCTTGCGCTGCAGATCAGATGACTCGATGGCAAAAGCCAGTCGCTTGCGCTTTTCAACTCGATGTTTTTGGAAAGGCGCTGCGGCACGGAACGTGGCATCAAAGGCAATGTCATCCTTCCTTTCGCCGGCGGGACGCGCTTTGATATAGCGTCCATGTTTGCGTTCGGTCCTGGTGAGTGAGCGTCTCCCCGCGTGTTTACGCGCTAATTTATCGAGCGGGGTATTCAACTTGCGCGGCTGGAACTTTTCGCCAGGCTTGACCTTCTGCCCACCCTCCCACCAATTGGCGGATGTGTTCGCAAACACATCCTGTGGCATCTGTTCCGGCTTTCCCTCCTGCGGACCCTCCTCGCGCTCATCTTCTAATTTTAAGTTTTTTTTTCCTCGGGTTGGCCTTGTTGCGATTCCGACTCTTGATCTGCATCGCTCGGCACCGACTGGCCTGCCAGTTGTTCGATACGCTCCTGGAGCTGCTCGGTCGTCATCTCGGCTTGCTGGAAGGGAGTGCGCTTGATGCGGTGGGGGAGAGCCAGCTCGGCGGCCAGCGCAATGTCGTGATCGTTGATCTTCGTGCGCCCTTCGAATGCAGCCTGCGCGCGCGCGGCTTTGAGAATGACCAGGTCTGCGCGGTGACCGTCAACATTGAGTGATGAGGTCAGCGCGGCAATGGAGAGCAGGTCGCGGCTGGTGTGTGTCACTTGGCCCACAAGTTCGCGTCCTCGTTCGATCTGATGTGAAAGTTCTTCCTCTTTGGGCATGAACGTGTTGCGGAAGGTATCTGCATCCTGCTCGAAGCCGAGGTTGCGTTCCATGATGAGGACGCGTTCACGCGCCGCGCGGATTCCAACGATGTCCACCGAGAGGGCGAAGCGATCCAGCAATTGAGGGCGGAGTTCCCCTTCTTCAGGATTCATCGTCCCAACGAGAATGAAGCGGGCCGGATGCACAAAGGAGATTCCCTCGCGCTCGACCATGTTCACGCCCATGGCGGCAGAGTCCAGCAGGACGTCCACTACATGGTCATCCAGCAGGTTCACTTCATCAATGTAAAGCAGACCACGGTTTGCGGATGCCAATACACCCGGCTCAAAGTGGCGTTCGCCTTTTTGAATGGCCTGCTCTATATCAAGTGTTCCCACCACTCGGTCTTCTGTGGCTGAGACAGGCAAATTTACAAAGGATGTGGTTTTGATATGAGAAGGGAGCGGTTTATTTCCATCGAAGCGTTCCTTACATTCGGTACACCAGGTGTTTGGCTTTTCCGGGTCACAGCCGAAGCGGCAATCATCCACGACTCTCACTTTGGGAAGCAAGGCGGCTAGCGCGCGTGCCGCAGTGGATTTTGCCGTGCCGCGTTCACCACGGATCAGCACGCCACCGATGCGCGTGTCAACAGCGTTCAAGATGAGCGCACGTTTCATGCGCTCCTGTCCTACGATTGCAGTAAAGGGGAAAATTGAGGGCATATAAGTTATTAACTCCGAACCGTGATTATAACGCGTGTTTTGTAATTCCCCAAATGGGCAGTTTGATGGATGCGAATTATCTCTCCCTATTCCACTAATCCTTAAACAGGCTGTAAGGAACGTGGGTTGTCAACTTCTACAATCACCTGTATAATCTCAACATCAATTTTCTTAACCGGAGTATCAAGTGACAGATCAGAATCAGGCCCTGCCTGCACAGGGGAGTGATGTGAATCCGCAGGGAGAACAACACAATAACAACAATCAAACAATGGAGTCTTTGCTAAACGAGCAGGAACTTAATGTTGATTTGCCCCAGGCCGGCGAGATTCGCACCGGCGTAATTGCCAGCATTAGTTCCAGTCAGATCCTCGTCAGCATTGGCGCCAAATCTGAAGGCGTTGTTTCTGGTCGTGAATTGGATCAACTGTCGGCTGATGAACGTGATGCCTTGCAGGTTGGCCAGGAAGTCCACGTCTATGTGGTCAACCCTGAGGATGCGAATGGCAACGTTGTCCTTTCATGGAAGCGCGCTCAGGAGCAACTCTCATGGGAGAATGTTGAGAAATTGCTCTCGAGCGAGGATGTGATCGAGAGCAAGATCATAGGCTTCAACAAAGGTGGTCTGATCGCCGGGGTCGAAGGCTTGCGCGGATTCGTGCCCTCATCCCAGATCAGCGCCATGCGACGCAGCCAGTCCACGGGTGAAACGCCCGAACAACGCTGGCAAAAGATGATCGGCCAGCCGATTACAGTGCGCGTCATCGAAGTGGACCGTGAACGACGCCGTTTGATCCTTTCAGAGCGTGCTCCCAGCACTGAGTCACGTCAATCGATCAAAGAGCGCGTGATCGAAGAACTGGAAGAAGGCAAGGTATATACTGGTCGCGTCACCAGCCTTGCTAATTTCGGCGCATTCATTAACATCAACGGCGCAGATGGTCTCGTCCACCTCTCAGAACTTTCGTGGGATCACATCGAGCATCCGCGCGAAGTGCTGGAAGTGGGTCAGGAAGTAAAAGTTAAAGTGATCAATGTGGATCGTGATAAGAAGCGCATCGGTCTTTCCGTGCGCGCTTTGCAGAGTGATCCGTGGAAGTCTCGTGTTGAAAAATACAGCGTCGGTCAATTGGTGGAGGGTGTCATTACCCGCCTCACCAAGTTCGGCGCATTTGCCCGCCTTGAAGGCGATATCGAAGGCCTCATTCACATTTCTGAAATTGCTGAACATCGCATCGA
>Ga0134127_10003025_pt1 | contig 12041 bp, 5 predicted proteins | sample KB31753_FD_96459 | JGI IMG/M metagenome (GOLD analysis project Ga0134127, IMG submission 96459) | Terrestrial soil microbial communities with excess Nitrogen fertilizer from Kellogg Biological Station, Michigan, USA - KB3-175-3 | ecosystem: Environmental > Terrestrial > Soil > Unclassified ...
AGCAGCCGGTCTCCTCAGCGATCATCTGCTTGCCTGCGGCGTCCGTGCCCAATGGGTTCAGGAACAAACGCGAAGCATCATCGCTGGCCAGGTAGAACACCCAGTTGCCGCTCGTGGGCGGTACGAACAGGCCGACGACACGAGCGCCATAGTCGTTCCGATAGTCGATCGTGCCCAACTCCGTCACCGTGTCGAACGAGCCGAAGATGCGCGTTTCGTCCGGGCTATCCGGGTACCGCGGGTCATTGAGCAACGCGTCAATGGCAACGCCGGGGATGTTGTTCCACGCCTCGAACCGGAGCAGTCCGCAACTGAAGATCGGCGTGTCGATGCACTTGGTGCTCGGGTTCGGATTGATCACGTTGCCTGAGAGGTCCGTGACGTTCTGGATGGAGATGCAGGTCTGGGACGCCGGAGTGACCGCGGCAGCCAAGGTGACCCGCACGGTCATGCCATCAGGACGGAGAACCACACCTGGCGGGTTTACACCGTCGATGGTGTAGTTGAATGGATCCTGCGCGGTCGTCGGATCGACGAACTCCGAGAACTGGATGTCGAGGTGCGTCAGGTCAGGCAGGACGCGGATGCTCCGGCAGACGGGTGGATTGGTATCGACCGTGACGACAAGCAAGGCCTCGCGGCTAGCGAGCGACGAGCCAATGCTTCCCACCACGCAACGGAACTTCGCGTTGTTGTCTGACAAGCCCACCGGACCGAAGCCATAAGTGGAGTTGTTGGCACCGGCAATGGATTGGAAGCCATTGCCATCATTGCTGTCGCGCTGCCACTGGTAGCACACCCTGGCGAACGGAGCCGGAGCTGAGGCGGTCACCGAGAAGTTGACCAGCGCGCCAGCCACGACGGACGCATCCGCAGGCATGGTCGAGTTGAGTCCCACAGGACCAATGATGTTCATCGGCGCGAACTGACCCAACTGCGTGCTGGTGATCTCGCCGGAGCCGTTGGCCGGCGGGCCGGCAGCGCTCGGGGGTTGAACTGCGACCGAGCAATGATCGCCGCCACCACCTTCTTTATACAGCGCTTCGATATAGTAGGCTTCACCAGCCACAAGGCTGATTGCAGCGCTCTTCTTGGCAGCGACGGAACTGCCACCCGCCGAAGCCGTCCACTCTTTCGTGCCGCTCCAGCTGGTCTCGTTGGCGATGCGGGCTCGATTAGCAGGTGTCGTGTCCGTGCTGAGCCACAATTCCGCATTATCGTCGGCGGCCAGGTAGAAGAAGTGCGGGCCGCTCTCAGTCGGGAAGAACAAGCCGCGCATGCGAGCACCGTAGGACTCGCGGGCGTCCGTGGGATACGCGAGCCGGCTGTCCAGGTTTGCAATCTGGGCCACGAAATCCGGGCTGTCGGGGAAGCTGGGATGGCTCGTGAGAATTGAGACTGCGTTGCCAGCACCCGCAGGGTACGCCTGGAATTGCGCACCGCCACAGGACTCAACGACCGAGCGAATGGTCACTTCGGTGTGGGCAATCGGATTGCCCGCAAAGTCCGTGGCGTTATCGATGGTGATGTGGTAATCCGTGTTTTGCGTCTGCGGCCCGAACAAGAGCGTCACCACGGTGCCGTCGGGAGTCAGTGCGGCAGAAGCCGGGTTCGCGCCGTTGACGGTATAGTTGAAGGCATCCTCAGCGCTGTTCTTGTCCATGATCTCATTGAACTTGAGCGTGAAGCGATCCAGCGCTGGTCCGGGCAAGCCCCTCACGAGCGTGGGAGCGACCGAGTCGTCGTTCACATGGATCACCGCCGTGCGGCTGACCGCCGTGCCCAGCGAGTTCTGCGCTTCGACGTGGAACTGCGCGCCATTATCATCCGGGAACTTGAGCGGATCGGTCACATAAGTCGCGCTATTGGCGCCTGGAATGGGATCCGTTCCCCGGAACCATTGAATCACCAGATTGGGCGAGCCCGTGATGTTTGCCGTGAGTGTGGCACGACGGCCTTCGTCGAGCGTCTGGTCGGCTGGCTGGCTGCTGGGAATCACAGGGGCCTGTTCGAAGGGCGAGATGTATTGGGCGCCGATGGGTTCGCTGCCGTTGGGAGGAACCGGACTGCCGGGCGTGCGCCACGTCACGGAACAGTAGTCGCCGCCGCCGCCTTCATTGTAAAGGAATTCGAGGTAATACCGGCAGCCCGCGGTGAGGTTGACAGGCGAAGAGATATTCAACTGCGGGTTGCCACGGCCGGTATCGGAGCCGTCGGACCGAATCGTGCCCGTCCACACCCGGAATTCAGCCCAATTGGGTTCGCGAGCAATTACGACTTTGTTGGCCGGATTATCGTCGCTGCTCAGGAAGAGTTCGGAGTTGTCATCCGAAGCGATGTAGAATGTGTAGGGACCGGTCACCGGCGGAGACAGGAGCAACAACCCCTGACCTCGATAATTGTCGCCGTGGTCGCCGCCGCCTTCAGGATTTTCCATCTTGTTGTTGTACGCGATGACGTCCGCGGTGTTGGGGAATCCAGCGCCGCTATTATTGAAGCGATTATAACGCATGGTGCCTTCCGCGTAGACGATGCCGACCGTGGCCGGAACCGCGACCGGATTCTGACTCGGAGAGCGATCCCGGATGAGCCCGGTGACCGTGATGGTCTTGCACCCTGGCGACTTGAGCGGAGCAGCGGTCGTGAAACCGACGACGGTCACGTTGTCCGGAAGCAGCATCAGCGGTCCAGGGACAAGCGTCACACCACTGACCGTATAGTTGGCCAGAGTGGTCGCATCCGCCGTGTTAATCGGCTCGCTGAAGCGAACGCCGAAGTGAGTGCCATCGAGGCCCCAAGCTGTGCCGCCCGCGGCGCCGACGACCGTTGGAGGTGTGGTGTCCGCGAGGACATTCAGGGTGGCAGGGTCGCTATCCAGCGAACCCACGGCATTCTGGGCCCGGCACTTGAATTGGGCGCCATTGTCAGCCGAGGCGGCCACCACGGTGTAGCTCTGGCCATTAGCGCCAGCAATCGGATTGGCGCCTTTGAACCATTGGAACGTCATTGGGGACTGGCCGCGGGTCTCAACCGTGAAGGTCGCGGCAACTTGTTCCTGAACGGTAACGTTGCTGGGATGTTTGTCGAACGCCGGCGACTGGCCGGGCAGATGCAATTGGGCCGGGCCGGCCGCGGCGCTTCGGGCGATTTCCTCGCCATTCAGCACCTTGTTGTAGATGCGGAACTCATCAAATTCCCCCTGCATGTTCTGGTCGCCGGTCCAATTGGAGCGGCCCAACCAGACGTTTACGTCATGGTACTTGCTGAATCGGTTGTTGATGGTGTCGACGCCGAAGGAACCGACTTCGTTGCCGTTTTCATACACCCGGATGACGCCGCCATTTTCATCCCACGTGATGGCCCAGTGGAAATCGTTGTTGAAGTTGGGGGAATCAAAGCCCACTGCCTGCTCGGGCCCCACTCCGCCAACACCCACGGGCAGTTCGTCGACGTTTCGGATATCGACGTCGCGACGATTCACGTTGACGTTGTTCTGGGCGTCATAAAAGAGGTAGTCCCGGCCTTCGCCGCTCTCGCCGCCTGCATTGCCGGGGCCGTTGTATTCGCCTCCGACGAACACGCCAGCACCTGGATCGACGTCGCTGGAACCCCAGTCCAGGATGCGGGACCACTGCCGGTTCCCGGTCACTTTGCTCCAGCCTTCCAGAGTAATCTGGCCGCTGCCGCCGGCGTCGGAACTGAGCGACGAAAGCAAACCGTTCGGCAAGTCGATGTAGGCCTCTGTAGCGGATGAACCGCCAGGGAGAGTCACACGCGAGCCGGTAAACGTTGCATTGGCGCCTTGAACGGTCCCGTGCGCCGTGCCGATGGAGTCAGTAATCGGCGATTCATCCGGGGCGCCACCCGTCGCATTGCCGAAGCGGTAGCGGTGGATGGGCGCCACGGTGGCGAACGACGCCACGCCGGTGAAGTCAGCCTTCTCGGTGCCGTAGTTGTTCGCAACGTTCGCGGCCGTAAGTGCCTCCTGATGGATGCGGAGGCGGCCGATGGTCAACGAACCGCGCAACCCTCCGGTCACATTGCCTGCATCGTCCTCCAACTGTCCTGCAATCGTAATCGGCGGCGCAGGCCAGGTGTTCAGAGAGATGTTCTCGGAATTCTTGAGTACGCCGTCGATGTAAATTTTCTGGGTCGCCCCGTCGAACGTATAAACCAAGTGATGCCACTGTCCGGCAGCAGGCACACCCGGAGGCGAACCGCCGTAAGGCGTGTTATGGGGGATGTTGCCATCCCAGCCGATGTCCGGCGCGCCCCAGTGACCAATGGCGCCCCAACGGGCGTCATAGCCATAGTTGAACGACATGTTCGACCCATCGGGTCCATTGCGATGGCCCCAGCTCACAATCGTTTCCTCACCCGGAATGGACGTATTGAGCACCCACGCCTCGATCGACGTAGTCGGGTTCACACCCGTCAATCCCGGATCGGCCGGCTTCAACGCGCCGCCGACCGAATCCTTGTGCTGCATGAAACCGCCGCCATCGAAGAGGATGCCTTTGGTGCCCGTGCCGTAGACTGCGGCAACGGAGGCGCCGGAACCTCCGGTTTCAAAGACGCCACCCATGGTGCCTGCGTTCGCGACCGAGGCGAGTGGCCCTGCGGGCAAGGAAGTCGCGTCGATGTTCACCAGCAGGTCGCCGGCAGTCTGTATCGCAGCCTGAGCGGACCCGATCAGCCCCGCAGCGGCAAGCGCTGCAGTGATGGCCGGCACTGCGGAACGACGGGAAGTGGGAATTGCTTTGGATTTCATTTGGACCTTTTGCCTGTACATCGGAATAGGTTTTGCTGGTTGTTCTGAGCCCCACACCGCCGCAATGGTAGAACAACCGATTGGGGCAGTCCGTGCCCGGCCATTACTTAAGTGTGGATCGGGGATAGGAAAGCAGACCCGGCGCGGCGATGCAACAAAAAAATGGCCAACACGTCACAAATCTTTACTTTATTAGGCTTCGGGACGCCCTGATCTGCCATGGGATCCGGGGAGGCGCTCCCGCTGGCACGGTCGAAACCTCCCCATGACTCCAAAGCTCGCGCAGGCTCTAATTCGCGAGGATCAGGCCCAACTTTGATCCCTTGATCGACCAAACCGGCGCTGCACGACTATTCGCGTGGCTCTTCGACGGAGTGCCACCGATCCACCGGCAATGCTCCGAGCGCTTGCTTGCGGCCACTGGGCCAAAGGATCTCTACCGCCTCTACTTTGTCCGACGGGCCAAGGCCAAACGTCACGGGCAACTCCGATTGGGACAGATAACTGCGCGTCGGCATCACCTGGCGCGATTGGGTCACGCTGCCTGCCCGAACCTTGATCCATGCGCCGATCGCGTCGCGATTGGACTTTGTGCCCGTAAGCTTGAGCCGCAGCCAGTGATGGCCCAGTTGCTGGTCGTTGCGCAGCAGCAACGGTGAACCGGCGGTCTGGGTCAGCACGGCATCGAGGTCACCGTCACCGTCGAGGTCGGCAAAAGCCGACCCGCGGCCGACCAGCGGCTTGAACAGATCGGTGCCCGCCTTGTTGGTCGAGACCACGGCGAAGCTGGCCCCTTTGCTCGCCCCGCAGTTCCAGAACAGTTGGGCCGGTTGCGCGTAACTCTGGCTCTTCTGAAGCTTGACGATGTCCTCGTCCAAATGCCCGTTGCACGAGAGCAAGTCGAGCCGTCCGTCGAGGTCGTAGTCGAAAAAGAACACACCGAACTTCAACAAAAGCCGGCTGGCAGGACCGATCCCTTCGGGAATCGCTTCGTCCGTGAACAGACTCGGATCTTTTTGCGAGACGTAGAGAGCCGTCATCTCATTGGCGAAGTTCCCGATGGCGATGCCCAGCGCGTCGTCATTGCGGTAACGCGCCGCATCGATGCCCATCGCGCCGCGGGTCTGCCCGTTGGCGTCGAAGGCGACCCCGGACAGCATGCCGATCTCCTGAAACGTGCCGTTGCCCGAGTTGGTGAACACGAAATTCTGCACCGTGTCGTTGGCCACGACGAGGTCCATCCAGCCGTCGCCATTCAAATCCACGGGCGCAACGCCGAGTGACTTGGCCACGGGCACGCCGGTGTTCGCGTTCTTGACCTGCACGCCGCTGCGCGCGGATACATCGGAGAACGTTCCGTCGCCGTCGTTGTGGTAGAGTTGCGGGAAGGTTCCAGCAAAGCTCGTCGGCTGACCGTAAGCGCGCTTTGCTCCGTCGATCTTGAAGCCGACCTTGAGGTCAATTTCCATGGACCACTGGACGTTGTTTCCGACGAACAAGTCGAGCCGGCCATCGTTGTCGGCGTCGAACCACGCCGCGCACGTGCTCCAGCCCTCGGGCGCGCCTCCCACGCCGGCGACCTTCGTCACGTCAGCAAACTTCCCGCCGCCGAGATTGCGGAACAACCGGTTCCCTCCCACGGCCGTGATGAACACGTCCACACGACCGTCATTGTCGAAGTCACCGAAGGCAACGCCCATTCCGTAGAGGCTCACGTCCAACCCGGACCCGGCAGTCACGTCGCTGAAATGGCCTTTTCCATCGTTGCGATAGAGCGCCTGGGTCGGCGGCTTCGCGCTCGTGTCCGCGCGCCAGGGCCAGGCAGTGGCGTTGACAAACAGCAAATCCTGCGCACCGTCATTGTCGAAGTCGAAGAAACCCACGCCTCCGCCCATCGTTTCCGGCAGTAGCTTTTCGCCGTAGGCCCCGTTGTAATGTTTGAACCCAATCCCGCTGGACGAGGTGATATCCGTGAATTTCGCGGCCGGCACGTCCGCCGAAGTGCGGTTGGCCGTCGTCGGAACAGACAGCGGCGTGACTTTGGGCATAGGCGCCTCGGATTTGCGGTTCCACATCCAAATGACCCCGCCGGCAATCGCCGCGCCCACGATCAACACTATGGCGGACCTTTTTACCGCCCGGCCGATAACTTTGTCGTCCGCGTGGACCAGTTCCTCCTGCTCCTCAGAAGAGTGAGGCTTTGGTTCGTGGCTCATCGGAATTCGGACGGAGAAACGCTAAGCACCGCCTACGAAGGCAGCGGGGACACGGGAAAGCCGAGCAACACCGCCGCGTCGAGAATTCGTTTATCGCGCGTGACCAGCGGCCAGTCCTGCGCCTGGTCGGCGCTGGCCAGATGCAGCGCGTCCAGCGAACGCAACGGCACCTTCGGGTGGCAGAATTCCATGATCCGATTGGCCCGCTTGAAAATGGCCGGACTCATCGGCACCAGTTCGATGAGGTCCTCAACCACGTTTCGGTCGAAAGCGTCCCAGGACCGCCGGCGTTGTTCTAGCGTGAGGCCGCCGGCCCGCTCTCTGGACAGCAAGGCGGACCAGGTCTCTGTGTACGCCAGAACGGACGAGCAGAGGATCTGCCCGTCCGCCAGTTTGCCGTAGAACTCACTGTCCGGTTCCCGCACGAACAGTTTTACGAGGACCGACGTGTCGAGGTACATGAATCAGCCTCGGCCATCGCGATCTTCGCGCACCAGTTCTTCCGTGGTCGGAACGCCACGCTGAAGGGGCATTGAGCGGAGTAGTTCCCAATCCACCCGGAATGGCAACCGCCGCGGATGCATGGGCACCAGGCGTGCTTTGGGCTGCCCATCGCTGGTGATGACAACCACGTTTCCATTTGCGGCCTGCTCGAGCAGACTCGAGAGTTGATCCTTGGCCGCGCGCACGTTCACCACGAGTTCCTGCTCTTCGAGAGCGCTGGCCGCTTCTTTCAGCACCAACGGTGCGGCGCTGGGTGGCCCGTATTTGAAGGTTTTCCGTTTCATGTTTCGATTGTGGCCTCATGAGGCCACGCCGTCAAGTGCTTTTTCGTTTTCAGTTTCCCGCTGTTCCACCGACTACAGCAGCCGTGGTGGCTTCGGCCGGCAACTCCGGCGCTCCAGGCCTCTGAAGTTTATAAATGACAGTCGCTTGCGCTGTTGCATCGGCGGCGGGATCGCGACTGCGGGCGATGTTCACAGCGCGGTCGCGGGCGTTATCATCCGGGCGATAACGCTCGTGCAACGCGGCATGTTCGGCGACGCGGTTCGCGTCGCCGAGTTGCTCGTAGATGAGCTTCAAATTCCAGTGCGCAGCGAGGTTTTCGGAGTCAATTTGCAGTGTCTTCTCGAACTGCGCGGCCGCTTGACGCAGGAACGTCTCGCGCGCGGCCTTGTTGGCATCGCCACGTTCCATCTTCGCCCGCTCAAACAGTGTCTGGCCCAGTTCATTGATCACCTCGAAATCCTTGCTGAAGTCGAACCGTCGATTGTCGAGTTCCGGATAGCGATCTTCAAGGATGCTGCGAAACTCACTGATCGCCTTGTCGAGATAACCGTTCTGTTTGTTCACAAGTCCGTTGAACCACGCGAGCGTCCAGCGCGGAGCCGGCGGTTCGGCCTTCGCGGCGCGTTGCAACGCCGCCACAGCATCGTCGAGCCGGCCTTCCCGGAAGTACACCCGGGCCAGGTTCAGCGGGCCGTCGGCGCGGGCCAATCGCTCGACTTGCTCGAAGGCCTGGGCGGCCTGAAGGAGCTGGCCCTTCTCGCTCCCTTTGTCCGTGCTCTCCAGGAACAGGCCGATGCCGTAATCGTTCCACCGTTGCCACTCGGGAACCGTTGAGAGTTGAGCGTTCGGAGTCGAACCTTCCGCGCCCTCGATGGGGAACGTCACCGAGTCCGCACAAATCGTCGTGATCGGCAATTCGTTCGTCACCTGGAACGGCGCGCCGTTGGAGTAGTCGCGGCCAAAAACGTAGTTCATGTAAATCGTGTCGAACTTCCGGTAGTTCACCTTGACGTCAACCGTGATCGCGCCGGCTGTGTCGGGCGGCACCGTGAATTCGTAATGAACGACCGCTGCCGCGCCAGGGGGAATCTGGTGATTGTAGAGCGGCGTGAAAATGTCCTGCGGGTTGCGCCGATCGATGCGGTTGCCGTAACGGTCGAGCATGTAGACGTTCAGGAAGTGACTGTAGGGATCGGCTTCGCGGTGGGGCCCCAGTCCGCCGCTTCGGCCGATGACCCGTCCCCCGCTGGTGACCTTCGTGTCGACCCAGATTTCGTTCGAGTCCGCGGTGCCCTGCGTGAACGGGTGCCCCAGCTTGAGTGTGCGCACGACCGCTTCGAGTAGATACTTCTGGCCTCGCCGAAGGGCCGGCACTTGCGGACGGATGGGCGCAAGCAGCTTGCCGTCGATGGCGCCGCCTTCGCGCATGCCGAAGAGGTCGACGCGCAGACAGCCTTTCAAAAAGTCCTCATGCCGCTTCACGATGCCGGGCTCGCCCCGGATATGGGCCACACCCGTGTTCGCCGCGGGAAACAAGTGATCGTGGATGCTCCGTACCTTGTTGGTCGAATCGAACACGCGCGCCCCGAAGTCGCTCGAAGCCACCAGCGGCATGTGGCAACTGGCGCAGTTTTCGCGGGCTTTGTCCGGATAATAGAAGCTGCGCGCGCCGTGACCGGACACGCCGCTGAGCAGATAGGTCGTGTAATGGTCCTGGCCGCGCAGGAAATCCTTATAGTGGGTCACATCGCGGGGCAGGCTGACCTTGTGGCAGGCGGAGCAAAATTCCGCGGTGCGCATGAACGGCTTCAGGAAAGTCTTCTTGTGGAACTCCGGCTTCGCCTTGACGAGCTGCTGATTGAGGTATTGGAGAAACGCGTTCGAACTGTAGGCGAATGGATAGTGAACGGGCTCGTCGATCGTGTAATCCCCATTGCCGGCGGTGCTGTTGATGCGCGTGATGGCGTGGCAGGCGGTGCAAGTGATTCCCGCGTGGGCCGTAGGATCCTTCTCGATGTCGAAATTCGGATCATCGAATGCCCCGCTCAGGAAGGGCACGACGTCGTGGCAACCGGCGCACCAGCGCGACGCCTTCACGTTGCCGTCGCGCGCCAGGGCCACACGGCGCGTTTCCTGGATGCTGAAGAGGTAGGGCTTGTTGTTGAAGGAACTGAAGTGGTGCGCGCTGTGGAACCAGCCTTTGTAGGCGTCCGCGTGGCATTTGAGGCAGTAATCGTCCATCATCATCGTGCGCGCCGGGATGAAATTCCCCGAAGCGGTGCGGGCCAGCGACGGCTCGAAATACTTCGTCCCTTCCTTCGAGCCCGTTTTGCCTTTCCGCGGGTGCGCCGAGTGAAGCAGCACCATCGAAAGCACGAACACGCCCGCCGCCGCCGCCCATCGGATGCCCACGTGCCACTTGATGCGTGGCCCGGCCAAACGGTGCAGAACGTAAAGCCAGATCGCCAGCAACGGAGTGAGGACATGCGCCCAATAGAGCACGCTGCGCGCGCTGGGATCCTTGATGCTGAAAAAATCAAAGCGCATCAGTGCGACGCCCGTGAACAACAAGGCCAGGCTCATCGCGAATAGAGCGTAGCCGACCCTCACGGCGCGACGGTTCGGACGATCATGGGCATTCTTGATGTGCAGCGCGCCGAACACGATGACCGGCAGGACCAGCACCAGACCCAGCGCCAGGTGCCCGCCGAACATCACCATGTAAAACCAGTTCTGGTACGTGGTATCCGGATCGCCCTTCCACCATTCCAGGAACGTAATCGCCGCCAGGTAAACCGAATTCGCCCCCAACGCCGCGAACAAGCCGAAGATGACGTACAGCAATACGCGCAGCCGTGGCCCAACGGCCCGGACGTATTTCTTCTTGGCGACCGGCGGTGTGTTTTCGGCGTCCATCGCGTCCGCTCAGTAATCGACAGGCCGCGACTATGCCCAAGGCTCCGCTTGCTGCCAATACTGTGTGGCGAACGGCATCGCGACGGGGGCCGAATGGCGACGAGGGCCGAATGGCGACTCTAAAAACGGATTTGGGCACGCTCCTTCACACGACGTCCTAACTCCGATGCGACTGCTCTCCCGCGCAGATTTTGTGCTTGAGCAAACACGTTGACCTGTGGAGTCTCTCTCAACCGCGAAGTCAAGACATGGAGCGAGTTCGTACTCGAATGGAGCGGTACGCTCGGAAAAATTCGCGGCACGTATGCTCAAACACATTATTCTCGGCCTCTTGCTGCCCTTGGGTTCCTCGCTTTCTGCACTGGCTGCTACAAACGCCATCATCGCAGGTCAGACAACCAACGGCGCGGTCCTCATCGGGCAAACAAACTACTACTCTTTCGCAGGCACCTCCAACGGGTCTGTGACGATTACCATGGTGCGCACGGGCGGCGACGGCTCATATCCAGCCATTGATCTGATCGCACCGGACGGCACGAACGTAGGCTCCTGGGAAAACTCCGGCTTGGAATGGCTGGCGGGAGTGTGGACATACCCACTGCCGCAGAATGGCGGTTACGTGATCCAGTGCCGCGATAATGGGGAGACGAAGGTTACCCGTACGCCCTGTCGTTCCTGAAACACCCTGGGCCTAACCCCGGTGATGAGGACGCAGCAAGTCTCCTCCCTGGGGCGACGATTACCAACCGCCTGGACGGCCCGGCCGACTTCGACATTTACACTTTCTCCGCCACAACCAACGAAACGGTCAGCTTGCTCATGGTTCGCACCAGCAGTGAAGGGGCCTATCCCGTCATTGACTTGATTGCCCCAGACGGCGAGTACCTGACAGGCTTCTCCAGCACCGACACCGGACTGGAATGGGCGGCCGGAACGTCGACTTACCAGCTGCCTCAAAACGGCACCTACCAGATCCTTTGCCGCGACAACGGGGTGGACGAGGCCTATGGCTATGCACTGACTTTGTTGAAGCATCCTGGCCCCAATCCCGGCGGCGCCGACGAAGGCACGATTGCCCCGGGCCAGACCAGGACCAACCGCCTGGATGGTCCCGGCGACTTCGACATTTACACCTTCTCAGCCACAACCAACGAAACGGTCAGCTTGCTCATGGTTCGCACCAGCGGTGAAGGGGCCCATCCCGTCTTTGACTTGATTGCCCCAGACGGCGAGTACCTGACAAGCTTTTCCAGCACCGACACCGGACTGGAATGGGCCGCCGGAACGTCGACTTACAGGCTGCCCCAAGACGGCACCTACCAGATCCTCTGCCGCGACAACGGGGTGGA
>Ga0134127_10003027_pt1 | contig 12039 bp, 13 predicted proteins | sample KB31753_FD_96459 | JGI IMG/M metagenome (GOLD analysis project Ga0134127, IMG submission 96459) | Terrestrial soil microbial communities with excess Nitrogen fertilizer from Kellogg Biological Station, Michigan, USA - KB3-175-3 | ecosystem: Environmental > Terrestrial > Soil > Unclassified ...
GGCCCGATCACATCGCCGATCTTCTCCGGCTTGATCTGGATCGTGATGATACGCGGCGCGTACTTCGACAGCTGAGTCCGCGGCTTGGGCAGCACCCCTTCCATTTCTTTCAGAATGTGGAGGCGGCCTTTGCGGGCGCGCTCGAGGGCTTCCTTCATGATGTCAACCGTGAGGCCCTCGATCTTGATGTCCATCTGAATCGAGGTAATACCGGTGCTGGTCCCTGCGACCTTGAAGTCCATGTCACCCAGGGCGTCTTCGGATCCCAGGATGTCGGTCAGCACCGCGACCTTGTCGCCCTCTTTCACCAGGCCCATCGCGACACCGGCGCAGGGCGCCTTCATGGGCACGCCCGCATCCATGAGCGCAAGCGATCCGGAGCACACCGTCGCCATCGAGGACGACCCGTTCGACTCAAGTACCTCCGACACGACCCGCAGCGTGTAGGGGAACTCCTCGTAGTGGGGGAGCAGCGGCTGAAGCGCCCGCTCCGCGAGTGCCCCGTGGCCAATCTCGCGGCGACTGGTACCGCGAATCATCTTGACTTCGCCGGTCGAGTACGGCGGGAAGTTGTAGTGCAGCATGAACGACTTGGTGGTCTCGCCCAGCACGTCGATGCTGTCGATCCGCTGTTCATCATCGGACGTGCCCAGCGTGACCGACGCGAGCGCTTGAGTCTCGCCTCGCTGGAAGAGCGCGGAGCCGTGCGCCCGCGGCAGCAGCCCGGTGTCGATCGAGATCGGACGGATGGTATCGAGGTCTCGCCCGTCCACCCGCTCGCCCTTCTCCAGCACCTGGGCCCGCATCGCCCGGTACTCGATGTCGTCGAGCTCGGCCGCGATGTCCTTGGCGTTGTCGGGGAACTCGGCGGCGAGCTGGAGCAGGACCGACTGGCGCAGCTCCTTGACGTTGTTCGCTCGAGCAGCCTTGTCCCGGGCGTTGATCACCGTGGCCATGGACGCCTCCGCGGCCGCCCGGACCCGCGCCACCAGCTCCGCCGGAGGAACCGGCTTTTCCCAGGCGATCTTGGGCCTAGGCTCGGCGTCGATCACTTTCCGCTCGAGCGCGATCAGGTCCTTGATTCCCTTCTGTGCGACCTTGAGCGCCTCCAGCATCTCCGCTTCCGAGATCTCGAGCGAGCCACCCTCCACCATGTAAATGGCATCGGTGGACCCACTCACCACCAGATCGATGGAGGAGTACTCGAGCTGCTGGAAGGTGGGATTGAGAATCCACTTCCCTTCGACTCGGCCGACTCTGACCGCGGCGAGCGGACCGTTCCATGGTACGGTCGAAACACCCAGCGCCACCGACGCGGCTACCGCGCCGAGAATGTCCGCATCGTTTTCCTGGTCGGCGGACAGCACGGTGACGAAAACCTGGACCTCGTTCTTAAAGCCCTCGGGAAACAGGGGCCGAATCCCCCGGTCGATCAGCCGGCTGGCAAGGATCTCCTTATCCGACGGCCGGCCTTCGCGCTTGAGGAACCCGCCGGGAATCTTCCCGGCAGCGTAGGTCTTCTCGCGGTATTCGACGGTCAGAGGGAAGAACGGCAGGGAAGAGATGGCGGGGGAAACGGTGATGGCGGCCAGCACCATCGTATCGCCGAACTGTACCACTGCGGAGCCCGCGGCCTGCTTCGCCAGTCGGCCGGTTTCGATGATCAGCCGGCGCCCGGCGAAATCCTGTTCGATCCGTTGTACGGTCACGTGTCATTCCGGTTCAGAGCACACCAATGCAGCGAGGGCGCCCCGCTGTGCTCGTTCGGGGCGCCCTCGCGGACCCACAGGCCTTAGTGACGGAGACCGAGCTCCTCGATCAGCGCGCGATACGTTGGCAGATCGCTGCGCTTGAGATACTGAAGGAGCCGGCGACGCGTTCCGACCATTTTGAGCAGCCCCCGACGGCCATGGTGGTCCTTGGAGTGGGTGCGGAAGTGGTCGGTGAGCGAGTTGATCCGCTCCGTGAGGAGCGCGACCTGGACCCTGGTCGAGCCGGTATCGGCGTCGTGCCGGCGGTGCTTGGCGACCACGGTCTGCTTGTCGAAAGGCATGCTGCGGAAGTCCTCGGACGATTCGGCGTATCGGTTCTATGTTAGCTCGGCAAAATAACCTACAGGGGCTGAAAAAGGAACGGGGAGCCGGCTCCGGTGCGGTGGAAGGCCGACGGGCGCGTCAGTGAGCGGAATCGAAGAAGACGGGGTCGTGGATACCCGGGGGGTGCTGGGGGTTGGCGGGGCTTGGCCAGCGCCCCCCGGGTATCCGCGACCCCGTCTTCCAACCCGAGCGAACTGCAGCGCCCGAGGTCTGTCCACCGCACCAGAACCGGCTCCCTCGCTCCCTTTTTCAGCCTCCCAACAACCTCCGGATGTCGTTCGAGAACGCCAGCACCATGAGCAGGACGACCACCACCAGCCCCACCATGGTCAGGCGTTCGCGCAGAGCAACCGGAACCGGCTTCCGAATGACCGCTTCGGCCAGAAGCATGACCAACTGGCCGCCATCGAGTACCGGGACAGGCAGCAGGTTGAGCACCGCCAGGTTCACCGAGATCAGGGCCATGAACTCCAGGAACGGATCGAGGCCCAGCCGGGCAAACTCGCCAGCCTGCTGAGCGATGAGGATGGGTCCTCCGACGTTCGAGGCCGAGACCCGCCGGGTCAGCAAGCCCTGCACTGTCCGCACGATGAACGTCATCGAGTTCAGCGTGGCGTCCGTGCCGGCGCGAACGGCACCGAAAAGGGTGTAGGGCTCAGTCACCTCGGGATCGCGGAACCGGATCCCGATGCGTCCCACCTGGCCCTGCTTCCCGTTGAGGGCGATCCCCGGCTCGGACGCCGCCGTCATCGAGAGGTCGAGCCGACGCCCACCCCGCACTACTGTCATCGTCACCAGTTTGCCCGCGCTGGTATCCATGATCGCCAGCACGTCGTACCGCTGGGACACCTGCTTCCCGTTGACCGCGACGATCGAATCGCCCGGCTCGACACCGGCACGGGCGGCCGGTCGGCCACCGACCGCCAGATCCACGACTGCCCCGCGATACGGGAGGACGGCGCTCGCTGCGCGAGCCCGATCTTCAATGGCCGCCGGGTGGATGTCCAGCTTCACCTGCCGGCCGTCGGAAAGCTCGATCGTGACCCCGTTCTGCTGCCCCGAGAGCAGGTGATGGACCACATCGTCCCACGACGAGACAATTTGACCATCCACCCGCACGATCCGGTCGCCTGGCTTGAGCGTGGCGAGCGGGGCCATGGCACCGGTCAGGCTGTCGCTCAGGACCAGCCCGACCGTCGTGGTTGGATCAATCGACCGCCCGTGTCGGGCCGCAACATAGGTGTATACCGCCCAGGCGAAGATCAGATTCATTGTCACACCGGCGATGATCACGATCATCCGCTTCCACACCGGCTTTGCCTCGAACACGCGATCGGGAGGAACCACAGCCGCCGCACCACCCTCGAGCAATGCCGTGGTCGCGTCCTCCTCTCGGCTGGCCATCTTGACGTACCCACCCAACGGCAGCCACGACACCGAGTACTCAGTTTCGCCGCGGCGGAAGGTGAGCCGCCGGATCGGAGACCCCAGGCCGAGCGAGAAGCGATGCACGTAGATGCCGGCCCATTTCGCCGCCAGGAAGTGCCCGGCCTCGTGCACGAAGATGAGCACACCGAGAACCACGGCCAGCGCGAGTAGTGTGATCAACACAGTCACCTCAACAAGTCATGAGCCTGCCGGCGGGCCCAGCGGTCGGCCGCACGGACAGTCTCGACGTCCGCGGCTGGTTCGCGCCGGTGCACCTCGAGCGTTCGCTCGATTACTTCGTGAATCCGTCCGAAGTTGATGCACCCCGCGAGAAAGGCCGCTACCGCGGCTTCGTTGGCAGCGTTGAAGACCGCAGGCGCCGTGCCGCCCGAGCGTCCCGCCGCCACACCGGCCCGGAATGCTCGAAATACCTCGGTTCGTACCGGCTCGAATGTGAGCGGACCGGCAGCCACCGGATCGAACTCTCGGACCCCGCGATCCGGGAGACGACCGGGGTACGTCAACGCGTAGAGGATCGGCAGCTCCATGGACGGAAAGCCAAGCTGCGCGATGACGCTCCCGTCGCAGAACTCAACGAACCCATGGACGATGCTCTGAGGGTGGATGACGGCCTCGAGCGCGTCGTAAGGCAAGCCAAAGAGGTGGTGCGCCTCGATGATCTCGAGGGCCTTGTTGGCGAGCGTGGCGCTATCGACCGTGATCTTCTTCCCCATCCGCCAGGTCGGATGGTTGAGTGCCTCCGAAACGCTCGCTGTGGCAACCTGTTCGGGCGCCCAATCCCGAAAGGGCCCGCCGGATCCGGTAATGATCAACCGACGAACCGCGGTGGGATGACCCGCTACGCACTGAAGGATAGCGCTGTGCTCGGAGTCGATCGGCACGATCTCGCCGCCGCCGGCTCGTGCGACCGCAGCGACCAGATCGCCCGCCATGACCAGCGTTTCCTTGCTGGCGAGAGCGACCCGCTTGCCGGCACCGAGCGCCGCGAGCGTGGCATCGAGCCCCGCGATTCCCACGACCGCATTCACAACGATATCCACGTCGGGGTAGAGCGCTGCTTCGACCAGCACTTCCGGTCCCGTTGGATATCGCGACCCAGGTTGTGTCTCAGCCAGGCCGACGAAGTCGGGGTTCCATTCCGCGGCCTGGGCCTCGAGGTCAGCGCGGTTGCACCCACCGGTGAGCGCCACCAGGCGGAAATGCTCCCGCTGCCGTGCGAGGACGGCCAGCGTGCTCTTCCCGATTGAGCCGGTGGAGCCCAGAACGGCCACGCCGCGCGTCATTGGATTCCCAGCGCGCGATACAGCGCGGCCGCGGTCGGTATCACGAAGTAGAGCGAATCCAACCTATCCAGCACCCCGCCATGCCCGGGGATCAGCTGACTCGAGTCCTTGACGCCCGCCTGGCGCTTGAACAAGGACTCCGCCAGATCGCCTACCTGGCCAATGATGGAAAGCGTGCCCGCAATGATCAAAAGCGCACCCAACGGCGCCACGATACCCACTCTCGGAAAGATCACGGCGTGGAAGAGGGGAGCCATCAGCAGCCCCCCGATCACGCCCGCGACGCCGCCGACCTGGGTTTTCCCCGGACTCACGGTCGGGGCGAGCTTCGGGCCGCCGATAGCCCGCCCGGCGAACATCGCGGCAGTGTCACAGACCCAGGTGACCACCAACGGGAAAAATACCAGCCAGGCACCGGCCCAAGAGCGGATCTCGTGCGAGCCATGGCGGAGATCCAGCAGGAAGGTTGGTAGCGCTGCCGCGTATGCGACGCCGAATACGGTGGTGGCGACTGCCTCGAGGGGGCGCTGCTCCGGGCTTCGACGCCACAGGCCCACTGTGAGCACCGCGATCAGCCACAAGGCGGCGAGATAGGGCCACGCCCGGGCCAGAGGTCCGCCTGAGTCTCTGAGGCCGAGGTACACTGCCGGCGGGAGCAATGCGGCGCCGATCAATCCGGGGGCCTCCAGGGCCGAGCCGCCACTGCGTTGAAAGAGCTGGAACAGCTCCCGAGTGCCCAGCACGGCCACGACGACGAGGAAGGCGACCATCGCCCAGCCTCCGTACCACGCGATGCCGAGTGCGAACGGGATGGCGGCGGCGGCGAACCCGATCCGCTGCGCCAGATTGCGGTCCATCAGGCGGTGACGCGTCCGAACCGTCGGTCGCGGCGCTGAAGCGCGAGGATCGCTTCGAAGAGGTCGCGCCGGGTGAAGTCCGGCCATAGGACGGGCGTGACGTACAACTCGGCGTACGCCAGCTGCCACAACAGGAAGTTGGAGATGCGCATCTCGCCCGAGGTGCGGATGAGGAGATCGGGATCGGGGATGGATGCGGTATAAAGCCGCTGCGCGACCGCGGTCTCGTCGATCTCGGCGGGATGCAGGGTGCCGGCCTGAACCTCTTCGGCCAGCCGCCGGGCTGCTCGAGTAATCTCCGCTCGCGCGCGGAGCTCCGCCAGCTCCTTCGCGATATAGGTCTCGAGGAGGTCCATGAGTGCGTCGATCTCCTCGACGGGGCGCTGCCAATTCTCCTGGCTGAAGGCGAACATGCTCAGGATCCCGACGCCGGCGTCGAGACACCCTTCGACGGTTTCCCGAACAGCAGTCATGCCGGCCGCGTGCCCCAGCGGTCGGGGCAGCGAGCGCTCGCGGGCCCAGCGGCCGTTGCCGTCCATAATCACGGCAACGTGCGTCGGTACCGAGTCGTTGAGCTGAATCTGCCGCAGGAGATCGCCGTCCATAGTCAGACTTCCATGATCTCCGCTTCCTTGGCGTGCACCAGCTGATCGATCTGCTTCACGTGCTCATCGTGGAGCTTCTGCACGTCCTTCTCGGCGCGCTTTTCGTCGTCCTCGGAGGTGTGCTCGAGCTTCTTGAACTTGCCGATCGTCTCGGTGCGGGCGTGCCGCACCGCAATGCGCCCCTCTTCGGCGAGCTTGTGGACGACCTTGACGAGCTCCTTGCGGCGCTCCTGGGATAGCGGCGGCAGCGGCACCCGAACCAGGTTCCCCTGCGTTGCGGGATTGAGCCCAAGGTCGGAATCGCGAATCGCCTTCTCGATGGCCGGCGCGAGCGACTTGTCGAACGGCTGCACGGTCAGGAGCCTCGGCTCCGGCGCAGACACCAGGCCGACCTGGCTGAGCGGCACCGGGGTGCCGTACGCCTCGACCCGCACGAGATCGAGCAGGGCCGTGTTGGCCTTGCCGCTGCGGATGCCTGCTAACTCGCGCTTGGTGCTCTCAACCGCCTTATGCATCGCCTCTCGGGCGTGCTTGGTCAGCTCGGGGATGGTGGTCATCGGACGAGGGTGCCGACCCGCTCACCGCGGAGGACCCGGGTAATCGAGCCCGGCTGGTTGATGTTGAAAACGACGATGGGGAGCTGGTTCGATTTGCAGAGACCGAAGGCGTTGGCATCCATGACCGCGTAATTCTTGACGATCGCTTCCTGGTAGGTCAGCTCCGGAATGAAGGACGCGGTCGGGTCGTTTTTGGGATCGGCGGTGTAGATGCCGTCCACGTTGGTCGCCTTGAGAATGACCTGGGCGTCCACCTCGAGCGCCCGAAGCACACCCGCGGTATCGGTGGAGAAAAACGGATTGCCGGTGCCGGCCGCAAAAATGACCAGCCGCCCTTTTTGGAGATGCCGGATCGCCCGACGGCGAATGTAGGGCTCGGCGACCGATTCCATGCGGATCGCCGTCATGACCCTGGTGTCCACTCCGATCTTCTCCAGCACATCCTGCAGGGCGAGGGCATTGATCACTGTTGCCAGCATGCCCATGTAATCGGCCGAGACGCGGTCGAGGCCGTCCCGGCTGGCCGTAGCTCCCCGGACGATGTTCCCCCCGCCTACGACGAGACAGAGCTTGGCGCCGAGCGCGTGGACGGCCTTGATCTCCTCGGCGAAGGCCTCGATGACGCGAAAATCGAGGCCGACGCCTTTCTCGCCGGCCAGCGCCTCGCCCGACAGCTTGAGCAGAGCGCGGGAGTAGGCGAGGCCCATCAGGCCTCTCCGACCTTGAACCGCGCGAAGCGGCGGACGCTGACGGCCTCACCGACCTTGCCCGAGACCTCCTTGATGAGCTGCCCGACCGTCTTGCTGTCGTCGCGGACGTACGGCTGCTCGGTGAGCGTCCGCTCCGCGACGAACTTCTTGATCTTGCCCTCGACGATCTTGGCCCGGACGTTCTCCGGCTTGCCCTCAGTTGCGGCCTGCTCCTCGGCGATCCGGCGCTCCCGCTCCAGCAGATCGGCGGGGATGTCGTCCGCATTCACGCCGATCGGATCCGCCGAGGCAACATGGAGGGCGATGTCCCGAGCCAGTTGCTGAAAGCCCTCGGTGCGGGCCACGAAGTCGGTCTCACAGTTGAGCTCGACCAGCACACCGACCTGGCCATTGTGGTGGATGTAGCTCACCACCGCCCCTTGTGCCGCGGTCCGCCCGGCCCGCTTCTCGGCCTTCGCGATGCCCTTCTTGCGCAGAACCTCGGCAGCCCGGTCCATGTCGCCGCCGGACTCCTCGAGGGCCCTCTTGCAGTCCATCATGCCCGCGCCGGTCCGCGCGCGGAGCTCGCTCACCTGTTTCGGTGAAATCGTCACGCTGGTCATTGTCAGATTCGATCAACGGTGAATTGTAAAACCGCCGCTCGCAGCCCGCGGGGGCCGAGAGCGGCGGAACGTAGCCAGCTCCGACCGCCGGATTTACGCGCCCGCGTCAGCCGCCCCGCTTGGCGCGCTCTCGGGGACCTCATCCGCGTCGGTCTTGAGCCGGGCGGCGATGGCCTCGGGCTTGGGCCGGCGCTTGCGGCGCGGCCGGCGACGACGACGGTCGGCGTCGGCATCGCCTTCGGTTCCTGCGTCGGTGCTGTATGTCTCCGCCTCGAGGTCTTCCGAGACCTCGCGCAAGGGCATCTGAGCCCGCGCTTCCTTGATGATGTCGCCCAACGCAGCGGTGATGAGCGAAACCGAGCGGATCGCGTCGTCGTTCCCGGGCACAGGCACCGTGATGAGATCCGGGTCGGCGTTGGTGTCCACGATCGCGCAGACCGGAATCCCGAGCTTGTTGGCCTCGGCGATGGCGATCTTTTCCTTCTTGGCGTCCACCACGAAGAGCGCACCGGGCAGCCGGCCCATCAGCTTGATGCCCTCGAGATTGCGGCTCAGCTTCACCCGCTCACGCTCGAACATGAGCTTTTCCTTCTTGGTGTAGTTCTCGAAGTCGCCGTCCACGGCACCCTGCTCCAGTTCGCGGAGTCGACGGATCTGCTTCTTCAGCGTCTGGAAGTTGGTGAGGGTGCCGCCGAGCCACCGCTCCGTGACGTAGAACGAGCCACAGGACGCGGCTTCGGCCTGGACGATCGCCTTGAGCTGCTTCTTGGTACAGACAAAGAGGACGCCCTCTCCCTTCAGGACCACCCCACGCAGAAGCTCCTGGGCGGCGTGAATCTGACGTAGCGTCTTCTGGAGATCGATGATGTAGATGCCGGAGCGTTCCGCGAAGATGAACCGGCGCATCTTCGGATTCCACCGGCGGGTCTGATGACCGAAGTGGACGCCAGCTTCGAGCAGGTCCTGCAATTGCGGCTGTGCCATGCGAACGTGCGGATCCTTCCTCTATTAGGGTTGTGCGTCCGCCGCCTTCGTCTCCCGGCTCGACCCGGAGGGCACCCCGAGCCGGAATCCGGCGGCGTGAATGATGTCCTGCTCTAGCGCTTCGAGAACTGGAAGCGCTTCCGTGCGCCGGGCCGACCCGGCTTCTTGCGCTCGACCGCGCGAGGATCGCGGGTCAACAGGCCCCCGGCGCGCAGCTTGATGCGGTGCTGCGTATCGGCCGATATAAGCGCGCGCGCCACCGCGAGCCGCACCGCGCCGGCCTGACCTGCCTGCCCGCCCCCGTTGACGTGAGCCCTGACATCGAAGGCGCCAAGCGTATCCGTGGTCGTGAAAGGCTGCTGGATGTGCTGGACCAATGAAGGGCGCGGGAAATAGTCGCCCAAGGTGCGACCGTTGATGTCCCACTTCCCGGTGCCTGGCGTCAGGTACACCCGGGCCACGCTGGTCTTGCGGCGGCCGACGGCCTGCCACCGGAACGGGGTTGCGATTGCCGTCATGCAGTCACCTTGGTGGGAACGAGTGAATAAGGCTTGGGCTGCTGCGCGGCGTGCGGATGCTCCGCCCCCGGATAGACCTTGAGCTTGCCCCGCAGCTTCTGCTTGGCCAGCGAGTTCTTGGGCAGCATGCCGAAGACCGCCTTCTCGATCACGCGCTCGGGATGCTTCTCGAGCATGGTGCGCGCCGGCGTGAAACGCTCGTGGCCCATGTACCCAGTGTGGCGAAAGTACTGCTTCTGGCTCACCTTCCGGCCGGTCAGCCGGACTCGCGCGGCGTTGACCACGATCACGAAATCGCCCCCGTCCATGTGAGGCGTGAACGTGGGCTTGTGCTTCCCGCGGATGAGTTGGGCGACAGCGCTGGCCAGTCGGCCGAGCGGCACATCGGCCGCATCGACGAGATGCCAGTCGTGTGCGAGATCCGCGGGCTTAGCGGTAAAGGTCTTCATCAGTCGAGCAAATCCTCTGGTTCCAAAACGGATGGCAAAGCTAGACAGCCGCAAAAGATAGCCCTTGTCCCCGAGGCAGGTCAAGCGTCGAATCCGGAGGTTTTCTGCTTGGTGCGGCGAGCTTAGCGCACTACCACTCGGGTGCGGGGCCAGAACACAGCGAAGATGACGATGGCGAGAATCAAGGCGCCCGCGGCCAGGGGGAACACGATCAGCAGAGCGAGTCGCCAGACCAGGTGGTCCAGCAGCTGGTCGAGACGCTGGGAGGACTCGTCCATCAGATGAGTTCCCAGCTGCTCGCTTTCCTTCAATGTTGCGGCTCGCTGGCGGTCCACCTCCTGGAACACCAATTGGCGCTGCTGATCCAGCGCTGCCAAGACCGCCACCCTCTCCTCCCTCACACCAGCGAGTACTGCCCTGCGCTCGTTGGACACGTCTGCCATGACGGCGGTTCGCTCGCCCCGGACGAGGCCGGGCGTCCCTTCTGCCACGAGAGAGATCCGGTCGACCGCGCCGGCGAGCTTGGTGGTGGCGCCGAGCAACGAGTCAATCCGGTGGGAGCCGAGCGCCTCTTCCGCCAGATACTCCGCCTGCCACCCGACCTGTTTTGCGATGGAATTCTGGAGGAACGCCACTCGGCCATCCAGGCTGCGTACGCGGGACTGCATGTCTCCCACCGCGGCGAACAGGCTGGTTTCATCGGTTCGGATCAACCGCGCGGCGACCGAGGTGACGGTGGGGCGCCCGAACAACTCGTTCTCGATGGGGTGACGTTCAGCCCACGCATCCAATTCCGAGGCGATGCTGTCGGCTCGAGGCGCCGGCAACAGCCGTGTGAGATATTCCCGCAAAGCGGCGTGAGTCTCCGTCACGCGTGAGACGACCAACGGCTGGAGCTCGCCGAAGTCGTTTTTCCCGCCGCCGTCGGTGAAGAAGCGGCGTTGCTGCTCGGACAGGGCGTACAGATCGAGGACCGAGACGAAGGGTTCGAATCGGATCGCGGCGTCCTGGGCGGCGGTGACGCCGTTCATGCGCCAGAGCATCGCTCGCCGGCGGGTTGCCGGGTCGTCGCTGCTGTCCAGGATGACAGCCACGGTTTGCTCAATGGTGAGCGCGAACCGGCGACTCGCCTCGTAGGCGTCGATCTGGACCCGGTCGGGAGGAACCGTGACGCCGGCGGCCGCCATGGCCGTCGGAGGCGCGCTACGCGTATTCAGTGAACATGCGGCGAGCCCCGCCACAAATCCCAGCGCTACCAGTTGCTTCGCGGACCTGCTTTGCATCTCGCCCCCCGCTGGTCACTCGAACTCGACCAGCACCTGTCCCTTCTCGACTGCCTGGCCCGGCTGAACGCGCACTGCCCGGACAGTCCCGCCGGCGGACGCGCGCAGCTCGTTTTCCATCTTCATGGCCTCGAGCACCAGCACGCCCGCACCGGTCGCTACCGCTTGCCCCTGGTCCACCTCCACCCGCACCACCAGCCCCGGCATCGGAGCCTTGAGAACGTGGGCGCCGGCCGGCTTGGCCTCAGCAGCCGCAAGCGATCGGATGTAGCGGGTGCGTTCGTCGACGACCTCGAGCTCGCGCCACTCGCCACCTGCCCCGATGGCCCAGCGACCGCGACCGCCGGAGCGTACCACGAGGGTCCGCGGACGACCGTCGACGATCAGCACTCGTAGTGGCGTCCCCGGCAGCGCCTCGAAGCTGGCCTGGAAGACGTTGCCGTCGACGACGACCCTGTCACCGTCCACGTCCACCGCGACGTGCCGGCCCCCAAGTTCAACGAAGTATTTCATACCCGGTCGAGCACGGCGACCGTCTCTACGTGAGCGGTTTGAGGAAACATGTCGAACGCCCGGAGTTCCGCTAGGGCGAATCGAGGAGCGAGAGCTGCGATGTCACGAGCCAAGGTGGCCGGATCGCACGAGA
>Ga0134127_10003029_pt1 | contig 12038 bp, 13 predicted proteins | sample KB31753_FD_96459 | JGI IMG/M metagenome (GOLD analysis project Ga0134127, IMG submission 96459) | Terrestrial soil microbial communities with excess Nitrogen fertilizer from Kellogg Biological Station, Michigan, USA - KB3-175-3 | ecosystem: Environmental > Terrestrial > Soil > Unclassified ...
AACGATCACCTACATCGGGGATGTGCTTGATCCGGCCACCCGAACGATGCGCCTCCGGGTGACGGTGCTGAACCCCGATCGGCTGCTGAAACCGGAAATGTTCGCCACCGTCCTCGTCTATGCCGCGGCAACCCCGGAGGCACTGACCGTGCCGCTCGCGGCAGTTCAAAACGGCTCCACCGGGAAGGTGGTGTTCATTCAGCGGGGGGCGAACGATTTCGAAATGCGGACAGTCAAGTTAGGAAGCGAGCAGGGAGAGGTGGTGACGGTGCTGGAAGGGGTGAGCGCCGGCGAGCAGGTCGTGACCAAGGGATCGTTTGTGCTCAAGTCCGAAATGGAACGGCACAAGATCGAGCCGACACTATGATCGCCTCTCTTCTGGAATTTTCGCTGCGGCAACGGATCCTGGTTCTCGGCCTGGCTTGTCTGTTGTCCGTTGCCGGAGTATTCTCCTTTCAGTCTATTCCGATCGATGCTTACCCCGATGTGACGAACATCCAGGTGCAGGTGCTGACCGAGGCGCAGGGTCTCTCGCCGATCGAAGTTGAGCGGTTCATCACCTATCCGCTCGAACTCCAGATGACCGGCCTGCCCGGTTTAGCGGAAATCAGGTCCCTTTCCAAATTCGCCCTGTCCCAGATCACGGTTGTGTTCAACGACGACGTGGATATGTATTTCGCCCGCCAGTTGGTGCTGGAACGGATCATGGCGGCGAAGGAGCGCTTACCAGAGGGGCTCGAACCAGTGATGGCTCCCGTCACAACGGGGCTGGGCGAGGTGTATCACTATTATGTGGAAGGCCCTTCGACGGGGCTCAGGGCAGGGCCGAATACGACGGTGACCGACCCCAAGATTGTCGAGACGGAGTTGACGGATCAGCGCACGATGCAGGACTGGGTCCTGCGCCCGCTGCTGAAGAGCGTGCCGGGCGTGATCGATGTGAACGGCATGGGCGGGTTCGTCAAACAATATCAAGTCCTGGTCGATCCGGCCAAGCTCCGCAAGTTCGACTTGACGCTCCACGATATCTACGACGCGGTCGCGAAGAACAACGCCAATGCCGGCGGCAATGTGCTGGAGCGTCATGCGGAGCGCGCGATCGTCCGCGGTTTGGGCCTGATCAAGAGCGTAAACGATATCGAGTCTATCATCGTGAAAGAGTCAGGCGGTACGCCGGTCTTCGTTCGGGATGTTGCGGAAGTCCGTATCGGCCACGCCGTTCGCCATGGGGCGGTGGTCCTCAACGGGGAGCGGGAGGTCGTGATAGGGACCGTGCTCATGATTCGCGGGGGCAATGCGCGTCAGGTGGTCGAGGCGGTTAAGACCAAGGTGGAAGATCTCCGGCACAGCAATATTCTTCCCGCAGGCACGAAGCTCCTACCCTTCTACGACCGCATCGAATTGGTGACGGCGGCGATCAATACAGTGCGAGATGCCTTGATTGAAGGGATCGTGCTGGTGGTCTTCGTGTTCTTTTTCTTCCTGGGCCATGTCCGCAGCGCGATCGTCGTGACGGCTTCGCTCATCGTTACCCCTCTGATTACGTTCATCGTAATGCAACGGCTGGGGCTCTCGGCGAATTTGATGACGCTCGGCGGATTGGCCATCGCCATCGGCGAAATCGCAGATGGGTCGCTGGTCGTCGTCGAAAACGTCTATCGGCACCTGGCGCAGAATGAAGGGACGACACGGAGAAGCAAGCTCGACGTGATCCTCCACGCGACGAAAGAAGTGGGCCGGCCGATCCTCTTTGGGATTCTGATCATCAGCGTCGTCTTCCTGCCGCTCATGACTCTCCACGGCATGGAAGGAAAAATGTTCGCGCCGCTGGCCTACACGCTGGTGATTGCACTCCTGGCCTCGGTCGTGGTCACGTTGACCCTGTCGCCGGTGCTTGCGTCGCTGCTTTTGCGCGGGGACCATATGGAGGAAACGCGCCTCACGCTCTGGATGAAACAGCGCTATGTGCCCGTGTTGCAATGGACGCTCCGGCGCCGCAGTCTCGTCCTGGCCGGTTCGACGGCGATCGTGCTGTGCAGTCTCGCTCTCGTTCCATTCGTAGGACGGGAATTCATCCCACTTCTTGAGGAAGGGGCCCTGACTCCCCAAGTCGTGAGGCTGCCGAGCGTGTCGCTGGCCGAGTCCATCGAGATGGAGAAGCAAACCCAGAAGGTCATGTTGGAGTTTCCCGAAGTGAAGATGGCTGTGAGCAGAATCGGAAGAGCCGAAATTCCCTACCATCCGGAAGATCTGTATGAAAGTGACCCGATTGTGTCATTACACGACCGCAGTACCTGGAAGACGGCGAAGACTCAATCGGAGTTGACCGATGCGATCCGCCGGAAACTCGCAGAGATCCCTGGTATTTCCGTGCTGATGAGCCAGCCGATTCAGGAACGGGTGGACGAGCTGATCTCCGGCATCAGGACGGAATGCGCCATCAAGTTGTTCGGAGATGATCTCGATGTCCTGCACGACAAGGCGAAGGAGATTGCTGGGCTACTGCAGCAGATCAACGGCGTCAAAGATATCAAGGTCGAACAGATCGCCGGCCAGCCCTATCTCACCGTCGATATCGACCGGCAGAAGATCGCCCGCTTCGGCATCAACGTGGCCGATGTGCAGGAGATCATCACCACCGCCATCGGAGGCAAGACGGCGACTCATGTGTACGAAGGCGAGCGGCGGCTTCAATTGACACTTCGGTTTCCGGAGCCGCAACGTAACAGCATCGGCGCTATCCAGGAGATTCGAGTGAAATCGGCGTCCGGCGCGCTGATCCCGATGAGCGAACTCGCCACGATCGAGATGCGCGAAGGCCCGGCCCGCATCAGCCGCGAGCATGCGAAACGCCGCATTTACATCGGTTTCAACGTCGTCGGGCGCGACATCGGCAGCGTGGTGGACGAAGGACGGAAGAAGCTGGAGCAACAGATTCGCCTGCCGGAAGGGTACCAAGTGACGTGGGGTGGGGCGTTCGAGAATATGGAGCGGGCCAATGCGCGGTTGTTGATCGTAGTGCCGATCACGTTGGGGCTTGTGTTCTTTCTGCTTTTCTGGGCCTTTCACTCGCTCCGCTATGCAACGTTGATCGTTATCAATCTCCCCTTCGCCTTGATCGGGGGTGTCGTGTCTCTGTGGTTGAGCGGGCAATACCTGAGCGTGCCGGCTTCCATCGGCTTTATCGAACTATTCGGCTTGGCGGTCGGGAATGGGATTGTATTGGTCTCCTATATCAATCAGCTGCGCAATGAGGGCACGCAGATGGACCAGGCCATCGTCACCGGTTGCATCCTTCGCCTCCGCCCGGTCGTCATGACCATGATGACGACGCTGTTGGGTCTGCTGCCGTTGGCGCTCGCGCAGGGGATCGGCGCCGAAGTCCAGCGGCCTCTTGCGACCGTCGTGATCGGAGGGCTTTTCACCTCGACCGCCCTCACTCTGGTGGTCTTGCCGGCGCTGTATCGATGGTTCGCGGAAAAGGAAGCGGGAAAAGAGTATGCGCCGGAGTGGGTGTAGGGAAGGGAGACAGCCAGACCATCCTTCTTGCTCGCAGAACGCGCACGATAAAACTGTGCTCGTTCGATGCGCGCAGTGAAGGACAGTCTGGCTGTCTCCCTAAGGGAAAAGTGTAGAAAATCGGAAGGCCCTCGCACGGGCTCATGGCACGTCTCGGCGTGCCAGTGGGTGGGTGAGAAAGCTGCGCGCAGTGGGAGATCAAGCAGACCACCCTCCTGGGAAGAGAGAACGAGCAAGCTTGGAGGGAGCGTAATAGGTTCTGCTGTACAGCTGTTGAGCTTCACCAACTGATGGGGTATCGTTCTGGCACGCCGTTAGGGATATCCTCTTGCCGGAGTGATCGGGTAGACTTGTGCGGGCCGAAGGTAGGGGTCGTAATGGGTTCAGCCGGTATGGCAGCACAGAGCGGGAGAAAACATGAAGAGAAACTGGATACTCAGGATGTCGATAGTTGGACTTGTGAGCGGACTTCTATTCGGGACTGTGGCACAAGGACAAGCTGAGCCCAAGGCTCAGAACGGCGATGTGGCGCGTGGCGAGATCTTGTTTGTCAAGTATTGCACCGGTTGTCACGGGCCGGAAGGTGGAGGGGATGGATACAAGTTTCTTCACGGGCCGGATCCGGCCAACCTCACATCACCGGCGACTCGAAAGAAGTCCGATGCCGACCTGCTCAAGACTATCCATGAGGGCAAACCGAACATGCCGCCTTGGAATGTCCGTCTCTCGGAGAAAGAGGGCAGAGACGTGCTGGCCTATGTGCGGGCCCTGGCCAAGTGAGGGATATGATCGATTCCCAGGCTCCTTTTTTCTGCGGGAGAATGGTGTAATGTTACCCAAGGTAGAACGTCGCAGTTTAGTAGGCTCGATTTCTCACAGAGGAGGGTCCCATGTCGCGGATCAAGGAATTTAGAGCGTCGCTCGACAAGAAGTTGGATGCATTGGAACACCAGGCGCTGGCGCTGGAAGCGCAACTGACTCAGACGAAGGATCAGGCGATGCAGCGGCTGGAGCAGCGCAAGCAACAGCTGCAAGATTTGCTCAGACAGGTTCAAGCCGATGTGCAGAAGTCGAAGGAGATGGCAGAACAGGCAAAGACTGAGGTGCAAGCCAAGCTCGAACATCTTCAAGTACAATTGGCTCTCGGCAAGGCGGATGCCCGCGACACGTTTGAGGAACAAAGGGCAAAGACTCTCAAGGCCATGAACGAGTTCGAATCCGTTGCCGAACAGAAATTGAAAGGGGCTGCGTTCGAATCGGGCAAGGTTTGGGAAGATTTCGTGGATCGGACGAGCACGCTCGAAGCTGAGTATGAGGTGCTCAAGGACCGGTTTGAGCACGAGAAAGCCAGGCAGCAAGTCACGCTGGAGTCAAAGAAGGAGGAGCTGCTCGCGAGGCTGGTGTTGTACAAGGACCAGCTCAAGGCCAAGCGTGAGGTGGTGCAGGCCAAGGCCGATGTGTTCGAAACCGACATGCGCCAGGGGTTGGATCAGATTAAGGCGGGAGTGAGGAAGTTGTTCGAATAGAAGGGGAGGCAGGGGAGCGGCCAGGTGCCCTTTTTGCTCGCAGAGCGCGCAATAAAAACGTGCTCGCTCGATGCGCGCAGTCAAGGGCAGCCTTGGCCACTCCCCTGGAGAGTGATAGGAGGAATCAGAAAACCTTCTTCGCCGCGCGCAGTTGAGGATCGACCAGGCTACCCTTGAAAGTGAATTGAGGAATTGGACACGCGCAATGGGAGACCATTCGGGTTTCTGGAAGAAATGTCATAGTCAGCAGCGCGTACAGATCGTGTTGTTCGATTCTTCGCGGCCTGTCCTCAATCCCCTTCGTCGATCAGGACCGGACATAGTAGGTCTCGGGTACTCTGCTGTGATCCGGAAGCCGGATCATATAGCGCCCTCCGGTATCGAGTGTCACCAGCACCTGTCCATCCCGGCTCAGTCGATCGACTTCGAGAAAAACCTGACCCCACGACAGGTCGGAGAGACTCTTCGCCAACGTATCCAGATCGCACCCATGCATGCGTTGGACTGCTCCAAGAATGCGATCAGTCACAGGTGTATGGGAAGTCATGATCGGTCCTCCCTCCTGATGTTCGGACGTTCACTGCAATTTTAGATGTGACCTCCTGCGGTAAGCGTGGTGGTCGGCGGAAAAAATGGAGCCCTGCTGACCCGAATAGGATTCGGCGCGAGCACGGAGCAGAGAGTCGACGCAAGGATCGGTTCCATGAAGGGAAGGAGCGTTCGGCGGCTGACCGTCATCATGAGAACCCCCGTCTCAAAAGGTCCGAGTCCGAACGATGATGCTTTCTGAAAAGAATTCGACGTAGGAGTGCGGGGGACTGCGTGAGTTCCGGCGCGCGGGATGACGGGTAGAAGCGTGCGGAAGAGACAGCAGCCACCGTCATTGGAACGTATGGAAATTATGGTACGCCGATGGAAAGGCTCGGTCAACAGTCCATAGATTGGCCTGGAGGGCCAGGTTGCTGGGATTATGTGACATGCCGCTTTTCACATGTGAGGGATGGGGGAGAACAGATGTTTTGAGCTAGAAGAGTGCGTTGAGGCCTGTCAATCAACATGGCTCGGATCGATCTTGAGAAGTAAATAATTTCTGCGCCGTTAGGCTTCTTCTTTGCCTCGGTTCACTGCATAGCGGCTGTGCAGTTTGACCGGCGACGCTCGTTTTCTGCGCATGCGAATATTGAGCATCTCCACGGCGACAGAAAATGCCATGGCAAAATAGATATAGCCCTTTGGCACATGTACATCGAACCCTTCCACGATAAGGGTGACTCCCACAAGAATCAGAAACGACAAGGCGAGAATTTTGATCGTCGGATGCGCATCAACAAAGTCCCCGATGGACTTCGCTGCCATCAACATCACGATGACCGCCAAGATGATGGAGATCGCCATAATAGATACCTGCTCAACCAGATCGACCGCCGTGATCACAGAATCCAATGAAAATACGATATCCAGAAGGGCAATCTGGACCAGCGCCATGCCAAGGGTTGCCGCGTCCACGGCCGGACCGCCCTCCTCGGTTCCTTCCAGGCTATGATGGATTTCAAGCATCGATTTGGCCAGCAGGAACATCCCGCCCCCGATCAGGATGAAATCGCGCCCGGAAATTGCGTGACCGAACAGTGTCAGCCAGGGTCCGGTGAGTCCCATGACCCAGGAAATCGAGAACAGCAAGACCAGGCGCGCAGCCATTGCGAGGCCAAGACCGATTCTTCTCGCAAAGACACGCTGTGTTTGAGGGAGTCGACCGACCAGCACAGAGAGAAAGATGATGTTATCGATCCCCAGAACAATTTCCAACGCAGTTAAGGTCCACAGCGCAATTCACGCGTCGGGTCGAACCAGCCATTCAAACATCGGCATCTCCAATTCTTTGAATGAAATTCGACGGATTTCAGGTGTCTTGCTTCGAGACAATGCACAGAATGGCGCCGGATAAGTCTAGCGGTCTGACAGCATCTGTGCGATCGGAAGATGGGAAGGGTGCCCACGTTGGCCTGTGCGCGGGTTTCATCGCTGCAGTCCCCTTTACGGCGTTGCTCAATTTGAATTGGTCGATGAGACAGGGTCCCTGCCTGTCGAAACATTGGGAAGTTGCCTTGCAGCAGCAGCCGAACTTCCTCGTGATGGGGATCGCATAGAGCTGACCGTAGAGATTCTAGTCTTTGCTCATGAAAGCCAGCCCGAGGAGTGTGGCTGTGGGTTGAGCGGTGATGAGAGCCAGTTTTTCTGAGCGGGCCAGGGATTTGATCGCGGCTTCGCGTGTGAGCGCCGCGCTTTTGGTCCTCCGAAATTCGACATATCGCACCTTCAATGGGTTTCGGTGCTTCGTGTACTTTGCGCCGCGGCCCGTTCTGTGCTCTTCCAGCCGCCGTTCCAAATTATTGGTGATGCCGGTGTACAGGCTGTTGTCCGAACACTCCAGTATGTAGACGATCCACTTCATTGTTCCAATTCTACGCTGTCCTAAGAGATCGGTTAAATATGTCTCTTGTTGACACCTCCTTCATAAGACGATAGCGTTGTTTCCCTGTTTCTCCCCCTGCTTCGGAGGTTCCCATGACGACCGTCACAGAGATTGCGCCGGATCTGTTCAGGATTTCCACATTCGTGAAGGAATTCGATCTGCAGTTCAATCAGTTTCTGGTGCGTGACGAGGAGCCGCTGCTGTTTCATACCGGCCCTCGCGCGATGTTTGCTCCGGTGCTGGACGCTGTGGCGACGTTGCTCGATCCAACGAAGATCAAATGGATCGGGTTCAGCCATCTTGAATCGGATGAATGTGGGGCGCTGCATGAATGGCAGCAACTTGCGCCGGAGTCCACGGCGGTCTGCAGTCTTGTGGGCAAGTTGGTCAGCATCGATGATTTCATGGCTGTGCGGCCGGCCAAGGGAATGCAGGACGGGGAGGTGCTGACGACCGGTACGTATCGCTTCCGGTTTCTACATACGCCCCATGTGCCGCATTGTTGGGAGGCAGGGCTGCTGTTCGAAGAGACCCATGGCACGCTCTTGTGCTCAGATCTGTTTCACCAGAATGGCGATGTCGCGGCATCGACAGACACGGACGTGCTGGGCCGGTGCCGGCAGGCGCTCGTGGAGTATCAACAGGGGCCGCTGGCCAACTATATGCCATACTCGACGCTCACGGCGCCCACGCTCCATCGGCTGGCCGGGTTACGGCCGAAGACGCTCGCGACGATGCACGGGTCGGCCTATATCGGGGATGGCTCGCGCGCGCTTCATGACCTGGCGACCATGTTTAAGGAGGTTCTGGGCCCGACCTCATAAGTTTCGGTTGTTCGACTCGTTGCTGTGCAATCCGTCACTCACTATCACGCCACTCTTTACCGTTCACCTCTGCCCATATTTCATGCATCCCTCGGTGCTCGAACATAGACCATGATGTTTTGTCGCGCAGACCCTGGAGGAATTTCATGTCGGCATCCTTCAGAGTCTTCGGGCGTGGTTTGAGAGCGAGCAATTGGTAGATAGCCTCTCGCTCCTTCGGCGAGGGGCGCACCATTTGCGAGCCTTCAAGGAACGGTCCTTTTCGTGGCGCCTGGCTCGTCTGTGTCAATTGCATCGGAGTCCGTGAAGTATCTTCAGCGCGCAACACCGATATCGCCGGTGTGACATTCATCGCGAGCGCCACAAGAAGGACAAAGGCAGTTCTCAAATAGAATAATCTGTTCGTCGCACTCTTGGTCATCCGTTGCCTCATTTTTTGATCGGGGCGAGCGGCTGCCCGTTGTCCAACATACACTTCCAAAAGTTAAATCTCCCTCTATCGATACCGGCAGTGTTGACAATGCCGCCATCCACAGAGGCCTCGAAACGGCTGCCCGGCACCGAGCGTTCAGCTGTCTCTATGCAGAGACCGACCACGCGCTCGAGTTCACGTCGTTGCGCTTCTGAGGGCGCTGGATTGGGCGGGATGGTGTTGAAAGATTTTCTATCGAGTGGCGTGAATGGCTCGGTCGCGTTGGCCGGTAACGAGCTGACACCCAAGCAGATGGATGCAGCAAGCGCGATACGTGTGAGGCATTGAGCGGAGATGACGTTCTGCATATTAAGCCGACGATCCTCTTGGTTATCGGCTCCCTGCCGCGCCTTGCCAGAGCATATCGTACCCCAGCTCTTTGGTGTCAGCACACATGTTCGCCAGCGCGGCGAACTTGTTGGTGAAGACCTCATTGGCATGGGATCGCTCGTGGTCTTCGAACGAACGCCAATAGGTGACGATGACATAATGATCGTCGGCGGTCTTGGATTCGGCAAGTGATCCCTCGTCCGAGACGAAGCCGGAGAATTTGAACACCTGCCCGGCGATGAATCCGCCCTTGTCCCCTCCGTACGTTTCCTTGACGACGCTGCATAATTCCCCAACGGCCAACTCGACGTCTTCGAACGTGACGTTGGGCTTGAGCCTGACGGTGTTGAACAGCATTTTCGCTCCGAATGGGAGCGTAATTGGGCCGAACATATCGCCCTCCATAGGAGCCTATCCGACATTGACCTTTCTACTGCGGCGAACGATCTGCGACCATCTGCGTCGTTCTCAGCCCAAAAAAATCCTCAACGTATTCCAGCGAATACGCCTCCGGTTTTTCCGAGCCTGCGGCCTCGCATCTGACCGCACCTCCTTCGCCTCGTCACGAACGGCAATGTCGGACAGGCTCCTAGCCGTGAGTTCTTATGGACGCTTCCCCTGCAATCGCCGACCCGCCGTACCCGTCCGTTCTCTTAGGATCGTAAACACAACTCAGAGGACAGAGACACCCCATTATACATCAATGGGAATACGGCGATGCGTGCGAGAACGTAGAATGTAGACGGCGACGATTGAGCGGAATGTCCGCTCAGCCGTCCAACATACTGTGTGTGACCGACCGGCCATTGACAGGGCCGGCCGCAGCACGTAGCTTGACACGAGTTCCCTCTGGTGAGCCCGTTTCACGTGTTCGGCGTTGTCTCAGAGGTCAAAAGTCTCTCTCTTGTTGTGACAACACACATCGATCGGCGTTGCGTTTCGTCCCTGTTGAACATTGTGGGTCTCATCTATGACTGATCAGGCGAGCGAAAGCTCCAGCTACCAGGGGCCTGCGTTTTTTTCATATGGGTTCAGGCCGTTTTTTCTTGGCGCCGCGCTGTTTGCCGGCGTGGCGGTCCCTCTCTGGATTTTGGTGCTTGCCGAAGTCGGTCACCCTGCCTTTCTCTATCCGGCGCGGGATTGGCATGTGCATGAGATGGTCTTCGGCTTTCTTCCCGCAGTGATCACAGGATTTCTGCTCACGGCCATTCCCAACTGGACCGATCGTCCGCCGATTCGAGGATATGAGTTGATGCTGCTCGCGGCCCTCTGGCTGGCCGGACGCCTGCTGATCGCCATACCATGGTTCACGCCCCTCGTGTTCGCCGTCGTCGATGTGGGATTTCTTGTTGCGGTGGCGGGGCTGGTCTGGCGGGAAATTGCCGCGTCGAAAAGCTGGGATCGCGCGCCGATGGGGGTGCTGGTCAGTCTGCTGGCCTGCGCCAATATCCTGTTCCACGCGCTGACTCTGAGCGGAGCGGAGACGGATCGTGCCGAACGCATGGCGCTCGCGATGGTCATGATGTTGCTGACGCTGATCGGCGGGCGCCTCATCCCCACCTTTACCGGCGAACTCCTGGAGAGTTCAGGCAAGGCGGAACGGCCCGCATCCTTTTCCCGATACGACGGCCTGTCGATTGCGCTCGTCATCATCGCTGTTGTGTCTTGGATCGTTCAGCCGCATTCCATGGCGACGGGCTGGATGTTCGCGGTAGCCGGGTTGGCCAATCTGGGTCGTCTGGCACGCTGGTATGGCTGGACCACATGGCGCGAGCCATTGGTGTTGATTCTGCACTTCGGATACGGCTGGTTCGCGTTGTCACTGCTCATCTTAGGGGGAGCAATTCTTGGGATCGGTCTGCCGGAAGAGGATGCTGTGCATGCGTTTACCGCCGGCGCGGTGGGCGCGATGACTCTGGCGGTGATGACTCGTGCCAGCCTGGGCCATACAGGCCGTCCTCGGCATGCGGGTCCCCTGACGGTTCTCATCTATATGCTGATTAACGTGGGCGCTGTGCTGAGAGTATTCGGGCCGATGACGGGTCTTCCGGCCGACCTCGTATTGGGTCTGGCCGCAGGGAGTTGGAGCGGGGCCTATCTGCTGTTTGCCATGGTCTATGGACCCTTTCTTCTTCGCCCGAGCCTCGACGAGTGACGGGGCAACCGTGGTTACTTGGATAGGGTACTCGGTAGATTTAACTTACTGGCCCTATGTGCCTCCAAATCGATCCGCTTCAGGGCACTGAGTTGATCTGTCAATTCCGCGATCCGCTTATCGCGATCGCGAATTCTCCGCTGAAGACTGTGTACGGCGAGTTTCGGACTTTTGGCCGCTTCCTCAGCCCGTAACGAGGCAAATGTGCTTGCTCCGCGCTGTTGGCCCAGCCATGTGCGCACCAGCCCTTTCATCACCGCCAAGGCTCCATTGGGCTTGTCGACGGAGTCGGGATGGGACGCTCGGTTGGCAAGGAACCGAACCCAGCGCGCGCTTGAATCCGCGAAAGGACCTTTCGGCGCGACGGCGATCGTTTGTTGAAACGAGGCCGTTGCCGCATCTCCATTCTGAAATAAGGCGATCATCGCACGTGTGAAATGTACCTGATCGCAGGACTTGTGTTGGGCACAAGTATTCAGCAACGCTTCTTGTTCTCGATGGAGGGATTGCAAAATGATTGTGTCGGTTGCATCGGCTTCAAATAATGGCGCAGAGTTCGGCGCCTGCGTACCGTTCACCATCGCACAGCCGCATAGGATCCCCGTCAGCAAGATTCCGGATCCAAAACGAAACCGCATCGCAATGCCTCTTGTTACGCCGAAGTTTCAGCACTATTGTTAAGCAAGTTTAGCAGATGGTACGGATTTTGACGGGTCAGAGGCGGAGACAAAATCAGAGA
>Ga0134127_10003030_pt1 | contig 12036 bp, 11 predicted proteins | sample KB31753_FD_96459 | JGI IMG/M metagenome (GOLD analysis project Ga0134127, IMG submission 96459) | Terrestrial soil microbial communities with excess Nitrogen fertilizer from Kellogg Biological Station, Michigan, USA - KB3-175-3 | ecosystem: Environmental > Terrestrial > Soil > Unclassified ...
GTTTCGCCTGCTCGAGTTGCCGGCCGATTGCCGTCAACTGCGCCTGCGCGAACTCGACGGTGTCCTGTGCGAGCAGCACGTCCAGGTAAGCCTGCGCTACTCTCAGGATCAGATCCTGCGCCGCCTGGGCGAATATCGCATCCGTTTGCACGACCTGGGTCTTGGCCTGCTCGTAGGCCACGAAATTCTGCGGCCGGTACAGCGGCTGCGACACCGAAACGGAAACCGAATTGGAATTGAAACGCCCGGACGACACACCCACCGTCGGGTCGCGCGATCGCAGTTCGCGGTCGCTCTGCTGCGTGGATGCCGACAAGCTAGCCGACGGCAACAGCCCCGCGAGTCCCTGCGGCAACTTTTCCTGTCCCGCGCTCCACGCCGCGCGCGCAGCGGCGTACTGCGTATCCGCGCTCTGCGCCAGCCGGTAGATTTCGAGCAGGTCGGCGCCGCAGGCCGGTGCCGCGCCGATCAACAGAGCCACAAAAAATGCAAGGCGGGTCATGCATTCATCATACTTCGTGGCGTCTGAACCAGGCGTAGAAAGATGGCTACAAGATGTAAGGATCCATCTCGTCAGAACACAAATTTCCCGGGCTGCGGGGCGTTCTTCAGGGGCGCGATGCAGGTCTCGAACAACCCGGTCATACGGCACGCCCCCGCCGCAACACAGGTGATCAATTGCGCTTCCATCACCGGTGCCTCGCCCACCACGGCAATCAGCCGTCCACCCGGAAGCAGGCTCTTCGTGAAGGAGTCCGCCAGCACCGGCACGGAACCGGTCAGTACGATCGCGTCGTAAGGGCCGTGCCGGTCCCAGCCGCGCGCTGCGTCCCCGGCTACCAGCGTTGCGTTGGCAATGCCGTTGGCCGACAGCCTGGCGCCGGCGGCCTGGATGAATTCGGCGACGACGTCCACCCTGTAAACGTGGCTGCCGAGACTCGCAAGGAGCGCTGTCATGTAGCCGCTGCCGGTGCCGACCTCCAGTATCTTGTCGGTCGGCCGCAGCGCAAGTTCCTGGAGCATGCGCGCTTCCATCTTGGGGGAGAGCATCTTCTCTCCGTGCCCGAGCGGGATTTCCATGTCCGCGAAAGCGAGCGCGCGGTACTGATGCGGAACGAATTCCTCGCGACGCACCCGAAGCAGCAGGTCGAGCACGCGCTGGTCCAGCACTTCCCAAGTCCGGATCTGCTGCTCGACCATGTTGAAACGGGCTTGTTCGAAGTTCATGGGCGTCATGGCGGGAAAGGAGCCGAATTTTACCATCATCGCCCCGTCACGGCGGCGCCGGCGCCGGGCGCCTGATGATGGATGGAATCGGGCCGAGACAAGCATTACCCCATGAGGTGCCCGCCAAACTATAATGATTGCCATAAACAAACCAGGCCGGAAAGCGCTGTGCCGGCCCAGAACACCCGATCCATTATTCCCGGCACTTTGTCATCGAGGACAGGAACCATTTCATGCATCTGACCGAGAGGCGCATTGGCAACGCCCTGGTGCTTGCGGCATCGGGCCGGATCGATCACGCAAGCGCCGAAGACTTCAAGACGGCTCTGCAGCCTCACCTCTTGCAGTGCAAGACGGGTGGCGACGTCGTGGTGCTCGATTTTTCCGGGGTCCAATACATCAGCAGCGTCGGCCTGCGCGTCCTGATGCTCGCGGCCAAGCAGACCAAATCACAGGGCGGCGCGATCGCAGTGGCGGCGCTGCAGCCGGTGGTCAAGGAGATCTTCGAGATCAGCAAGTTCACCCTCGTCATATCGTGCTTTGCGGGCGTGCGCGATGCGCTCGCGCAGCTCTCGCCCTCGGCCCTCGCCGCGTACGGATCAGCGTGAGCACTAGCCTCCTGCCATGCTGATCCGCTTCTGGGGCTCGCGCGGTTCGCTGCCGGTCTCGCTTAACACCGCGGCACTTCAGGAAAAGCTCGTCAAGGCGCTGGTGGCTGCGGCCGGCAAGGGCCTGGACACCGAAGACAAGGCGCGCGCTTTCATTGCGAGCGGGCTCGACTTCCCGGTCTCGCATACCTTCGGCGGCAATACCTCATGCGTCGAGATTGACAACGGCACCGGCGAATACGTCATCTGCGACCTTGGTACAGGCGTGCGCGTATTCGGCAATCACCTGCTTGACATGCACGGCCACCAGAAGACCAACACCTTTCACGTGTTCATGTCCCACATGCACTGGGATCACATCATGGGGTTTCCTTTTTTCACCCCCGCTTATCTCCCCGGAAACCGCATCCGCATCTACGGCTGCCACGAAGCACTGGAGCACGCGTTCCGCCGGCAGCATGCGGCGCCCTCCTTCCCGGTGGATTACGACCGCCTGGCGGCAACCATAGAATTCGTGCAGTTGAAGGCCGGCCGGCCTTATGACATCGCGGGCATGACGGTTACCGCAATGCTGCAGGCGCATTCAGGCGACTCCTACGGCTATCGCTTCCAGCGCGGCGACAAGAGCGTGGTGTATTCGACGGATTCCGAGCACAAGCTTGCCGACCCGCGCGAGACCGAGGCGTTCATTTCCTTGTTCCGGGACGCGGATCTGGTGATTTTTGATGCCATGTACTCGTTTGCCGAGTCCGTTTCGGTCAAGGAGGACTGGGGCCATTCGAGCAACATCGTCGGTGTCGAGCTGTGCCAGATGGCAGGCGCAAAACGCCTGTGCCTGTTCCACCACGAGCCAACCTCCGACGACGAGCGCACCGCCAGCATCTGGCGCGAGACACAGAGGCTGGAGGAAATCACCCGTACCGACGCGCCGCTGGAGATAATCGCGGCCTACGACGGCCTCGAGATCTCGATCTGAGCGCGGCGTGAGCGCGCAGCCGGATTCCATTGCGCGGCGCTGGGCGTCGTTCGTCCTCATGCGGCGCGGCCGTCCCCTGGCAGCGCTGGTGCTGGCGCTGTTTGCCATCTTGCTTGCCACGACGGAGTTTGCCGCGGTCGAGCGTGTGCGGCACGCCGGTTTCGACACCTACCAGCAGCTATCGCCGCGGGAGCGGGAGAAGGCGCCCGCGATCATCGTCGAGATCGACGAGAAAAGCCTCGCGCAGCACGGCCAGTGGCCTTGGCCGCGCACGCTGCTCGCGCGGCTGGTCGAGCACATCCATGCCGGCGGGCCGTACGCGATCGGCCTCGACCTGATTTTTCCCGAGCCCGACCGGCTGTCACCGGGCGTCATCGCCGAGTCCCTGCCCGGCCTCGGCGCAGAGAATCTTATCGCCCGGCTCAAGGCGCTTCCCAGCAACGATGATGTGCTCGCCAAGTCATTGGCGACGGTCCCCACGGTGTTGGGCGTCGCGGGCTACGATCGCGCCCAGCTTCCCGTGGGCGCGCGGCGCTATTCCGGCTTCGCACCCGCGCGGCAACGTGGCGGCGATGCGCTCGCTTTCGTTCACGGCCACGATGTCGCGCTCGCCAATCAGCCGATGCTGGAGCGCGCGGCGGCCGGCCACGCACTGCTTTCCGCAGAACTCGAAAGCGGCAGGGCGCGGCGGGTGCCGCTGATATCTCGCGTGGGTGACGCGCTGGCACCGTCCATGAGCCTCGAGCTGATGCGCGTTGCCGCGGGGCTGCCGGCCTTCGAAGTCCGGGTCGGCCCGCGCGGGGTGGAGGCGGTGGGCGTGGAAGACATCATCGTCCCGACGCAACCCGACGGCCGCATCTGGGTCCACTACAGCCGTCATGATCCGTCGCGTTTCGTCTCCGCCGCGGACGTGCTCTCCGGCAAGACGGACGTGGCCGTATTCCGGGAGCAACTGGTGATCGTGGGTGTCACCGGGCTCGCGATTACCGACTACGTGACGACGCCGCTCGACGAGCGCATGCCCGGTGTCGAGATCCACGCCAACGTGCTGGAGAATATGTTCGACGGCCGCGTGCTGCGGCGGCCGTACTGGGCGGCGTGGGCCGAAGCGCTAGCACTGTTTGCGGCCGGGGCGGCGCTGATCGCGGCGCTGCCGGCAAGCCGCGTGTTTCTGTGGCCGGTGATTCTGGCGGCGCTATTTGCCGCTCTTCTGGGAGGCGGCTTCGCGGCCTACCGCTACGGTCAGCTGCTGTTCGACGCTGCCATGCCCACGTTGGGCGTCGGCGCCGTATTCGTCGTCATGATGGGGGCGTTGTTCGCCGAGGCGCTGATGCAGCGCCGGCGGCTGCGCCAGAGGCTGCAGCAGGAGCGCGAGGCGAAGGCGCGGCTCGCGGGCGAGCTCGATGCCGCACGCCGCATCCAGATGGGCACACTGCCGCGCGCCGAGGATGCGTTCCCGGGCGAGACGCGCTTCGCCGTTTACGCGGAGCTCGAGCCCGCGCGCGAGGTCGGCGGCGATCTCTACGATTTTTTCATGCTCGACCGGGACCGCGTGTTTTTCCTGATCGGCGACGTTTCGGGCAAGGGGCTGCCCGCGAGCATGTTCATGGCGGTGAGCAAGGCGTTGTGCAAGAGCATATCCGCGCACCACCCGACGAGCGTGACCGAGACGCTCAACGAGGCCTCCCGCGATATCGGGCGCGAGAACCCGGAGCAGTTCTTTGTCACGCTGGTCGCCGGGATCCTGGACGCGCGCACCGGCGAGCTGCGCTTGGCCAACGCCGGGCACGATGCCCCCTACCTCATCCAACGCAATGGGAAAGTGGAGCGCCTCGCGGCCGCCGGGGGGCCGCCGTTGTGCACGATCGAGGATTTTCCCTACGGCGAGACGCTCTATACGCTGGCGCCGGGCGACACGCTGTGCATGGTGACCGACGGCATTACCGAGGCCATGAACGAGCGCGGAGAGCTCTATGGCACGGCCCGGCTGACCGGGCTTATCGAGAGCCTTGAACGCGAGGCGGGGAAAATTACTCCGCAGCGCCTGGTAACGGCGATACGGCAGGAAGTGACGCGATTCTGTAATGGCGCCGAGCCGACGGACGACCTCACCATCCTTGTCGTCCGCTGGAAGGATTGATGAGGATTGCCGGCCTAGCGGACGTTGAGTTCTACGCGCCGGTTGCGCGGCTCGCTGACATTGTCGGCGGTGGGCACCAGGAGCTCGCGCCTGCCGCGGCCGGCGGCGGTGATGTTCTGCGCCGGCACGCCCATGCCGATCAGGATCTCCCGGACCGTCTGGGCGCGCTCGAGCGAGAGCTTGTCGTTGAAAGCGTCCGCGCCGACGGTGTCGGTGTGGCCGATCACGGTAATCTCCGCGGCAGGCCGCTTCGCGATCTCGACGAACATCTTGTCCACCACCTCTTTCGATTCATCCGAAAGCGTGCTGCCCTCGGTGAAATAAAGAATGAGGGAAACCGGGCGAGCGGGCTGTGCCGCGAGCGCCGGCCCGAACTCCTTGCGGACCTGCTCGGCGCTGGAGGGTGTCGCCTGCAGTCCGTCTCCCTCGGTACGCACCGAAGCATAGGGGGTATGCAGCACGGTTTCACGCTTGCCGTCGTCGACGACGACCGCGCCGACTTTGCCGTCCTGCTCGGGCAGCACTACTACGAGGTCGTTGCGCGGCGTAGCGCAACCGGCGATGAGGCCGGCGACAGTGAGTATGAAAACGCGGCGTAGCAACTCAGCGGATCCCGTCGTCGGCGCGCACCACGAACTCGGTGCTGCGCACGCCCAGTATGGCCGAAGGCGTCTTGACCGTCATGGCGCCCGGCGTCTGCTTCGCGATCTTGCCCGACACAACGGAAAGCGTTCCGCGCGACAGCCGCGTATCGAATGCCCCGGCGTGGGTGGTCGGGTCGAACGCGTAGCGCTCGATCGCGAGCGTGCTGTTCGGTCCGGCCGAGAGCAGCGAATTGTCGACGAAGGTGATGCCGACCGATCCGTCCGCACCGGTCACCACCTTGTCGGACTGACGAACCTTCTCGCCGATGGTGGCAGGCAGTTTTTGCCCGTCGCGCTCGATGTGGACCGCGCCTTTGGCAGCCTTGATCTGGCCGACGTCGTTGGCGATCGAAGGGGTCGAGAAAACCACCGCAGCAGCGGCGGACAAAATAAGGCCGACTATCGATTGCTTCATGGCTCCTCCCATAGGGGCGAATACGGTGTGCTCGCAACTATAATAGCCGAGTTTCATCTGGACCGGATGTGACGCATTACCTCACGGATGACCCCATGACCGCGCCGCAACCGCGCCGCTTTGAAGCCCGCCTCGAACGGTTTCCCGAGCTGCGCGGCCATGCCGAGCGCTGCTGCCTTGAGGCCGAGATCGAGCGGGGGGCGACCGACCGGCTCATCCTGGTGTTGGAAGAGCTCTTCGCCAACACGGTGGAGCACGGTTATTCCCGGCTCGACGCCCCCCCCGCCGACAGGCCGGTATGGCTGACCATCACCACCGTGATTGGGCGCATCGAAGTGGTCTACGAGGACGCGGCACCGGAGCACGATCCGTTCACCCGGGCGGCCGAGCCCGATTACACGGGACCCGCAGATAGTTGGCAGATCGGAGGCGTCGGAGTGGCCCTGGTGGTCAAGCTCGGTCGAAACGTGCGCTACGAGCGTACCGAAGGCCGCAATCGCATACGCTTCACGATCCTGGCCACGCCTCAAGGTGCGTGAACCGCTCTTGCACGCGCGCGGCCCTTGGGGTAACGTTTGCGAACCAACGTAGGGGTCCTGGGGCCGTCGGCTCGCGGGTGAGAGAGTCCCTTCGAACCTGATCCGGATAATGCCGGCGCAGGGAAGCGTTGAAGCCGTTTCCCCTTCCCCGCGCCCCTGTGTAGATACCGCAAGGAGCGCATATGAACGCCAATCCGAAGTTTCTCAACGCCACCGCCCAGGTCGATGACGCGGCGGTCAAGCCGCTGCCCAACTCGCGCAAGATCTACGTGGAAGGTTCACGGCCCGATCTGCGCGTGCCGATGCGCGAGATCACGCAGTCGGACACGCCAGCGTCTTTCGGCGCGGCCGAATCCAACCCGCCGATATTCGTCTACGATACCTCCGGCCCGTATACCGACCCCTCGGTGAAGATCGACATCCGCTCGGGGCTCGCGCCCCTGCGCCAGAAGTGGATCGAGGAACGCGATGATACCGAGGCCCTCGCCGGCCCCAGCTCGCGCTACGGGCGCGAGCGCCTCGCGGACCCCAAGCTCGCTCAGCTGCGCTTCAACCTGAAACGCCAACCGCGCCGCGCCAAGCCGGGCATGAACGTGTCGCAGATGCATTACGCGCGCCGCGGCATCATCACGCCGGAAATGGAGTTCATCGCGATCCGCGAGAACCAGCGCAGGGACGCGCTCTCCGACCTCATTACACGTCAGCACAAGGGTGAATCGTTCGGCGCCGCGATCCAGAAGGAGATCACGCCGGAATTCGTGCGCGACGAAGTCGCGCGCGGCCGCGCCATCATCCCCGTCAACATCAACCACCCGGAGATCGAGCCGATGATCATCGGCCGAAACTTCCTGGTGAAGATCAACGCCAACATCGGCAACTCCGCGATTTCTTCCGGCATCCAGGAGGAGGTCGAGAAGATGACGTGGGCGATCCGCTGGGGCGGCGACACGGTGATGGATCTCTCCACCGGCAAGCACATCCACGAGACGCGCGAATGGATCATGCGCAATTCGCCGGTGCCGATCGGCACGGTGCCGATCTACCAGGCTCTGGAAAAGGTGGACGGCAAAGCCGAGGAGCTGACCTGGGAAATTTACCGCGATACCCTGGTTGAGCAGTGCGAGCAGGGCGTGGACTACTTTACGGTGCACGCCGGCGTGCGGCTGCCGTATATCCCGATGACGGCGAAGCGCATGACCGGGATTGTGTCGCGCGGCGGCTCGATCATGGCGAAATGGTGTCTGGCCCACCACAAGGAGAGCTTCCTCTACACGCATTTCGAGGAAATCTGCGAGCTCCTCAAGGCGTACGACGTTTCCTTCTCGCTCGGTGACGGCCTGCGGCCCGGCTCGATCTACGACGCCAACGACGAGGCGCAGATCGCAGAACTGAAGACCCTGGGGGAACTGACCGACATCGCCTGGAAGCACGACGTGCAGGTCATGATCGAGGGGCCGGGACACGTGCCGATGCAGCTCATCAAGGAGAACATGGATCTGCAGCTGAAGTACTGCCGCGAGGCGCCGTTCTACACGCTGGGACCGCTAACCACCGACATTGCGCCGGGCTACGACCACATAACCTCGGCGATCGGCGCCGCGATGATCGGCTGGTTCGGCACGGCGATGCTGTGCTACGTCACGCCGAAGGAACACCTGGGGCTGCCGGACAAGGATGACGTCAAGGACGGCATCATGGCCTACAAGATTGCGGCGCACGCCGCCGATCTCGCCAAGGGACACCCCGGCGCGCAGATACGCGACAACGCGCTGTCCAAGGCGCGCTTCGAGTTCCGCTGGGATGACCAGTTCAACCTCGGGCTCGACCCGGACAAGGCAAAGCAGTTCCATGACGAAACGCTGCCGCAGGAAGGCGCCAAGCTCGCGCACTTCTGCTCGATGTGCGGGCCGCATTTCTGCTCGATGAAGATCACCCAGGATGTGCGCGAGTACGCGCAAAAACAGGGTGTCACCGAGCAGGAAGCGCTTTCGAAGGGCATGCAGGAGAAGGCGCAGGAATTCGTCGAAAGCGGCGCGGAAATCTACCGCAAGGCGTAAACCGGCCTCGCCGACTGCGCGTTAAGGGGTCTACGAAGGACATTGGGGGAACTGGCCATGCGTCTCGCGTCGACGATTTCGATAGCAGCCTCGGTCCTGATGCTGGGGCTCGCAGCGCCGGCCTGTGCCCAGGAGAAACCGGACTCCTTTGTGCGGATCGAGCAGTTGCTCGATCCGAAGGTCCTGCTCCAGGGCGTGGTCCGCGAAGAAGACGTCTCGCTGTTGTTCGCCCACTTGAGGGCGGCATTGCTTGCGTCTTCGCAGGGGCGCGACGCACCTGCAACCGAAGAACTCAACCGGCGGATGGAAGCGATCAGCGCTGAGTTGAAGTCGCGTGGCACTCTCGCCGGGTTGTTGTTGCTCACGGCGTTCGAGGCGGCTGCCCGCCAGGCGCTGCGCGAAGCGCTGGCTGAATCGGCCTCGGCTGCGCGCTAATAAGGGTCTCCCGCCTGCCGCCATCGTGGTGCCGCATAGTGACGAGTAACGCCATGCGCGCTCGCGTACAATAGCGCACGCATGGATCTGGTTCTTTACCTCAAGATCGTCGTACTCGGCATCGTCGAAGGCCTCACCGAATTCCTGCCGATTTCCAGCACCGGGCACTTGATCATTGCCGGGCAGCTGCTGGGTTTCGGCGGAGAAAAGGCCAAGGTTTTCGACATCGTGATCCAGAGCGGCGCGATGCTGGCGATCGTATGGGAATATCGCGCGCGTTTCGTCCGCGTGCTTGCGGGGCTCGCGAACGACAAGGATCCGGCCGCGCGCCGCTTTGCTGCAAACCTCGTGATCGCGTTCATGCCGGCGGCGGTGCTCGGGCTCGCCTTCGCAAGCGCGATCAAGCAGCACCTGTTCCACGCAGTTCCCGTCGCGCTGGCGTTCATCGTCGGCGGACTGATCATTCTGTGGGTCGAGCGCCGCCCGCGCCAGGCAACGGTGCAGCAGGTGGACGATATGACGTGGAAGGACGCGCTCAAGGTGGGATTCGCGCAGTCGATCGCGCTGATTCCCGGCACTTCGCGCTCGGGGGCGACCATCATCGGAGGAATGCTGTTCGGACTTTCGCGCCGCGCGGCCACCGAGTTTTCATTTTTTCTGGCAGTGCCGACGCTGATCGCGGCCGGCGCCTACGACCTCTTCAAGCACCGCGCGCTGCTCGATGTTGCCGACTTGGGCCCGTTCGGCGTCGGCTTCGTCGTTTCGTTCGTCTCGGCTTTTTTCTGCGTGCGCTGGTTGTTGCGTTACATCGCGACGCATGATTTCAGCGCGTTTGCCTGGTATCGCATCGTGTTCGGAATCATCGTGCTCGCCACGGCTTATACCGGGCTGGTGAGCTGGACGGCGTAGATATCAATGATGAGTGATGAATGAAAACCGATTCCGCGCAGGCGGGGGCTCAATTCCGCATTCCGCATTCCGCATTCATCATTAGCCCTGCGTCCAGGGCAGTCCGGCCGCCCGCCAGCCGCCGGTGGTATTGCGGTGACCTTGCGAGTCCCGGTCGCCTTCGAAGCCTTCGAGCACGTTATAGGCGTCGCTGTAACCGGCTTCCTGGGCAAGCATTGCGGCATTATGGGAGCGCCCGCCGCTGCGGCAGATGAACAGGACGGGCGCTGTCTTTTCCACCTTGTTTTCGAGTTCGGTCACAAACGCGGCGTTGGGGCGGTTGCCGGGATAAGTGAGAATCTCGATTTCCACTGCGCCGGGTATGCGGCCCACGTAGTCCCATTCGGCGCGGGTGCGCACATCGACCAGCTTCGCGCCGGGCGCGTTGCGCCACAACTCATGCGCCTCGGCCGGCGTGAGCGCTCCGCTGTAGGAAACACCCAGTTGCCGGGCGCGCTCGCGGGCTTTTTGAAGAATTTCCGGGATCGTCATAGGGGTTCCTGGTGGGGAGGTTGCGCGCGCGCCGGAGGGACGTGGGCGTTGAGCTCCAACGGCGTATGCAATTGGATAGTAAGCACTATTTTACACCTGCACCAACTGTCAGGATGATGCACTAAAATAGTGCAATTGTGAATTGCAGGCACGAATTTAGTGCGTCACCGCGTGCGTGGGGGAAACAAACCCCTTATGGCACAATGTTTTTCGCAAAAATTAACTTGGCACAATTCCTGCTCGATATTTTTGTCCGATAGCCGGTTCCGAATTCCTTTTTTCGCATCACTATTCAACTCAGGGAGAGCTCGATGGCAACATCCGTCGCCGACGTATTGAAAATGGTCAAGGACAACGAGGTGAAGTTCGTGGATTTCCGCTTCACCGACACGCGCGGCAAAGAACAGCATGTATCGGTTCCAGTGTCGGCGTTTGGCGAATCCAAGTTCACCGACGGCCACTTTTTCGACGGCTCGTCCATCGCCGGATGGAAGGGCATCGAGGCTTCGGACATGACGTTGATGCCGGATCCGGACAGCGTGCGCATGGATCCTTTCACCGACGAGCCGACGCTGCTGCTCACGTGCGACGTGATCGAGCCTTCCGATGGCAAGGGTTATGACCGCGACCCGCGCTCGATCGCGAAGCGCGGCGAGGCTTACCTCAAGTCCACCGGTATTGCCGATACCGCGTTCTTCGGCCCCGAGCCCGAGTTTTTCGTTTTCGACGCAGTGAGCTGGAAGATCGAGATGGGGCAGGCGTTCTACAAGATCAAGTCCGAGGAAGCTCCGTGGTCTTCGGGCGAGGAATTCGAAGGCGGCAACATGGGGCACCGCGCCCCGACCAAGGGCGGCTACTTCCCGGTACCGCCGCTCGATTCGCTGCAGGACATCCGCTCGGCGATGGTGCTTGCGATGCAGGAAATGGGCGTGATATGCGAAGTGCACCATCACGAGGTTGCAGCTGCCGGCCAGTGCGAGATCGGCACACAGTTCAACAGCCTGGTGAAGCGCGCCGACTGGATGATGATCCTCAAGTACGCCGTGCATAACGTCGCGCATTCCTACGGCAAGACCGCGACCTTCATGCCGAAGCCGGTGGTGGGAGACAACGGCTCGGGCATGCACGTGCACCAGTCGCTCGCGAAGGGCGGGCAGAACCTGTTTACCGGCAACGGCTATGCCGGGCTCTCGGAGCTGGCGCTGCATTACATCGGCGGCATCCTCAAGCATGCGAAGGCGTTGAATGCCATCACCAATCCCGGGACCAATTCCTACAAGCGACTGGTGCCGGGCTTCGAAGCGCCGATCAATCTCGCCTATTCCGCGCGCAACCGTTCTGCCGCGGTGCGCGTTCCGCTGGTATCCAATCCGAAGGCGCGGCGCATCGAAGTGCGCTTCCCGGACCCTACCGCCAACGCCTACCTCGCGTTCACCGCGATGATGATGGCGGGACTCGATGGCATCCAGAACAAGATCAAGCCCGGCGACCCGATCGACAAGAACCTCTACGATCTTCCGGCAGAAGTCGCCGCGCGCGTGCCCAAGGTATGCCA
>Ga0134127_10003032_pt1 | contig 12033 bp, 7 predicted proteins | sample KB31753_FD_96459 | JGI IMG/M metagenome (GOLD analysis project Ga0134127, IMG submission 96459) | Terrestrial soil microbial communities with excess Nitrogen fertilizer from Kellogg Biological Station, Michigan, USA - KB3-175-3 | ecosystem: Environmental > Terrestrial > Soil > Unclassified ...
GCCTTCCCCCATGACCAGCCGCGACCGGGTGCTGGCCGCACTCGCGGGCGAGTCTCTCGATCGCCCTCCCGTCTCGTTCTGGGGCCACGTCTACCACCGCGAGTCCTCGGCCGCGGAGCTGGTGGCCCACACGCTCCAGCGCTGGGGCAGGCACCGCTGGGACTGGGTGAAGCTCAACCCGCGGAAGCACTATCACGTCGAGCCCTGGGGCGTGCGTTACCGCTACACGGGCGTGCCCGACGAGAAGCCGACGGTCGAGCGCTGGCCCGTGCACGAGCCCGCCGACTGGAACCGCATCGACGAGCAGCCGCACGATCAGGGCGCGCTCGGCGAGCAGCTGGAAGCGGTGCGATCGCTGCGCGAGAAGCTTCCCGCAGATGTACCGCTGCTGCAGACGGTGTTCACGCCGCTCGCGATCCTGGCCGAGCTCACCGAGCCACCGGAGCAACTGCGCGACCTGATCCCGCGCGAGCCGAAGCGCGTCGAGCGTGCGCTCGAAGCAGTCACGCGCACGTTCGAGCGCTACGTCACCGCGGTCATGCAGGCCGGCGCCGACGGGCTGTTCCTCGCCACCGTGGACTGGGGCTCGCGCGAGTTCGTGACGCCGGAGTCGCTGCGCCGCTGGTCGCGGCCGTACGACCTGCGCCTTCTCGCGGCGGCCGGTGCGTCGCGTTACCACACCATGCACGTGTGCAAGGGCGACGCGCTGCTCTACGAGTTCGCGGATTACCCCGTGGGCGCGTTCTCGTGGGACGCCACCGCGCCGGGCAATCCGGGTCTCGCCGAGGCTTTGACGCGGCTCAAGGGCGCCGTGATGGGCGGCATCGATCACGAGGGCGCACTCCAGCGCGGCTCCGAGGCGGCGATCGCCGCGTACCGGCGCGCGCTCGAGGCCACCGGCGGACGGCGGTTCCTGTTCGCGCCGGGCTGCTCGATCCCGCCGCAGACACCCGAGGCAACGCTGACGGCGCTGCGCGAAGAGGTCGAGCGCGCGCCCGCACGGCAAGGAGGTTCTTGACGCTCCCCTGAAGTGCGAGCAGGCGGATTCGAAGGAGGGTTCGACATGCACCGCGCATTCGTCTCCTCGATGTGGCTGGTCGCCGCGTGCCTGGCCGGCGCGGCGCTCGCGCAGACGGAGTTCAAGCCCGCCCCAAGCACCCCGCCCGCGCCGACCAACCGGACGCCGGGGGGCGCCTCGCAAGGGCCCGGCCGCGTCACGACCCGCGTGGCGGTGGGCGAGAAGGCGCCTGACTTCGAGCTCACGAAGATCGACGGCAAGCCGCTGCGGCTGTCGACGCTGCGCGGCCAGTGGGTGATGATCTGGTTCGTGGAGAGCCGCGACTCCCTGCTGGCCGTCCAGCCGCTGGCGGAGTCGCTCGAGAAGCTGCACGTGCGCACGCTCGCCGTGTGCTACGACAAGTCGCAGGCGCTGGCGCAGCGGGTGCGTGGTCACGAGGTCGCGTACATCCCGCTCGCGGATCCGACCGGCGACATCTGCTCGCTCTACGGGCTGCTCGACAGCAATGCCTCGCGCGAGTCGGTGCGGCCCGGCTTCGTGCTGGTCAATCCGATCGGCGACGTGCGCATGGCGCTGCTCGGCCACCAGCTGCCGTCGGCGGACGCTTCGCGCCTCGTGCAGCTCGCCGTCGTCGGCGAGTGAGCCGCGGCTCGCGCCGGCGAACGCGGCGGCCACCTCCCGATCGCTGAGGTGGCCGCCCGAAGCGCAAGATCGACCTTGACTGCCAGTCACTCCCGATCAGCGGTAGATGCCCTTCACCTTGCCCCACGTGGACCGGAGCGAGGCCGTCGGGCACTCGAGCGCTGCGCACGACGGCGTGACAACGCCACCGGGGATGGTGCGGCAGGTGCCCGTCGGCACGGTGAAGCAGCCGCCCAGGCCACCGCTCACGCAGCAGTGCTCGAAGCCGACCGGCGTCTCCAGGCAGTTCGTGACCACGGCCTGGATGGCCGCCGCCGTGCCACTGCCGTCCGGCGGCACGCTCGCGTACAGGCCGCTCGTGGTCAGCGCGTAGTCCTGCATGATCGCGGGGACGCCGGCCGCGGCGCCGACTTGAAGCGCCCCGATGTGGATGCCGAGCGTGTTCGCCGACACCGCCCGCAGATGCGCGTTGATGTCGTCCACGCCGCCGGTGAACGCGTCGTCGCAGCCGCCCGGGAGCGCGTCGGTGACGAGGATGACCACCTTGCAGCAGTTGCTCCGCCAGTCGCCGACGCTGAAGCGACCGGTGCGGGTGCACGTGGTGCCCGCGATCTCGACCGCCTCGCGCAGCGCCTCGTCCGAGGCCTCAGGCAGGTTCGTGCCGCCGGCCGCGACCAGGGCGTTGATCTGGCCCGAGACTAGCGCCACGTTGTTCGTGAGCGTCGAGTGCACGGTCACGTCGTCCTTGAACGTGATGAGACCGACACGGAGGTCACCGCACGAGGCCGCGTTGGCCGTATTCAGGATGTCCACCAGGCCCAGCTTCACGTTGTTGATCGCGCCGCCCATGCTGCCCGTGTCGTCGATGATGAACACGAGGTCGATGCACGTGCACGGTGCCGCGGCCGTGGGATAGATCCTCGGCTGGTAGAAGAAATTGGTCTGCTTGCCGAACGGACCCGCCGGCTGCTGTTCCACCTGGGCTCGGGAGAGTCCCGGCAGGCAGAGGGCGCCGATGAGGAGGAGCGAGAAGAGTTCAAGCCGTCGCTTCATGGGAGGATCTCCGAGAGAGGTGAGCCCACGCAGGGCCCAGGACGGACGGATCTGCCCGGGGGATGGCAGGCGAGCGGCGGGTCGGCGAGCGACGCGGAGGTGGACGCGCGTGGCAACATCGGGTGGACTCGCGAGCATGCTTCAGCAGGGACGCGTTCTGCGCGCGCTCGAGGGCGCCACATGGCGAACGATGCGTGCGTTCGCCGCGGTGCAAGGCAAAGCTTGGCAACATGACCGCCTTGGTCGATAGGCGGCTCGCGGTCCAGGTTGGCTGCCGGCGCGCGGGTGCGAAGCATCCGGGGAGCGGGGGCCCGGGGGACGGTGCACCCTAGGTCCGCTACTGACCCGAAATCAACAGGATTTCGTCAACCGCCTGCGACCAAGCGAGTTCAGGCGGCTCGACGGTGTCCTTTCGGGTCGAAAAGCGCGGTCACCGTGCGCTCCACCTCGACGAATGAGAACGGCTTCGCGAGCACGCGGTCCACGCCGCGCGAGAGCGCGGCGTCCTCTTCGAGCTGGAAGCCCCAGCCCGAGACCAGCACCACGGCGCAATCCGGTCGTCGCGACTTCACGACGGCCGCGAGGTCCCAGCCGTTCACCTCGGGCATGCCGAGGTCGGTGAACACCACGTCGTACGTCTCGTGACGCAGCAGCTCGATCGCCGCGGGACCGCCGAGCGCGGGCGTGACCTGGTGGCCCATACCGCGCAGCATCTCGGCGAGCACGGTGAGCACGGACTCCTCGTCGTCGGCCACGAGCGCGCGCAATGCCGTGGGCGGCGGGCCGTCGGCAGCGGGCCCGTGCGCCATCGGGATCGCGCCGGTCGGGAACGTGAGCGTGAACTCGGTCCCCGCCCCCGGGCTACTGTGCACGTCAATATGCCCGCGGTGGCGCTTGACGATGCCGTAGGCCACCGAGAGCCCCAGGCCGGTGCCCTTCACCTCCTTCGTGGTGAAGAACGGGTCGAACACGCGCGCGCGCGTGTCGTGGTCCATCCCGACGCCGGTGTCGCGCACCTGCACGCGCACGTCGCCGTCCGCGTCGGCGCTCGAGATCCACAGCTCGCCGCCGGCGGGCATGGCGTCCACGGCGTTCAGCACCATGTTCGTGAACACCTCGCGCAGCTCCGAGGCCGCGCCGACGATCGTCTGCGAGGCCTTGAGGTCGAGGTGCAGGTTCACGACCACGCCGCGGCGCTTCGCCCCCGCCTCCCACGCCGGCCGCGTCAGCTCGACGACACCGTAGAGGACGCGGTTCAGGTCCAGCGTCTCGAAGCGCTCGTCCTGGCGGACGCGCGTGAATTCCTGCACACGGCGGACCGTCTGTGCCCCGTCGAGGGCCGCCTGCTCGACCACGCCCAGCTGCCGGCGGATGCCGGGGTCGTCGACGCTCTGCAGCAGCAGCTGCGTGCGCCCGAGGATCGCGGCGAGGATGTTGTTGAAGTCGTGCGCCACGCCGCCCGCCATCTCGCCGAGCGCGTTCAGCTTCGCCGACTGGACGAGCTGTGCCTGCGTGGACCGGAGTTCGTCGTAGGCCAACTTGATGCTCTCGTAGAGACGCGCGTTCGCGATCGCGGCGCTGCACTGGCCGGCGAACAGCGTCGCCAGCTCCAGGTCATCCTCGTGGAACCCGCGCGCGCCGATGCGCGACAGCGTGATCACGCCCAACACGCGCTCGCGCGAGATGAGCGGCACGCACAGCAGCGCCGACTGCTCGGGCGGCGTGCCCGGCACGGTGAGCGCGCGCGGATCGGCCTCGGCATCGTTCACGAATTCGCCTCGCCCCGAGAGCGCCACGCTGCCGGTGATGCCCTCGCCCGGCTTCAGGCGCACGGCAAGCATCTCCTCCACGTACGTGCGCGCGTCGCACACCGCGGGCACGAGCAGGTTCTCGCGGTCGTCGTACAGGAACACGGTGCATTCGTCGGTCTGGATCACCTGCCGGATCTGCTTGGCGATCGTGGTCAGGATGGTGTTCAGGTCGAGCGTGTTGACGACCGCGCGGCTCACGGTCAAGAGCGCGCTGAACTTCTCCCGCTGCGCCACTTCCCGCCGCAGCACGTCCTCGAGCGGCACGTCGGGCAGTAGCTCCGCCGGGTCGCGCAGCCACGGCCAGCGCGCGAGCGTCACCAGCGCTTCCTCGACCGCGGGCGCCGTCACGCCTGCGGCCTGCCAGGTCGCGATGCGGCTCGCGAGCACGGGCACGAACGCCGCGAGCCCGCCGTCGGCGAACGCGACCGCCATCTGGTCGGTGAGCCCCGCCGCCTCCACGCGCGCGCGCTCGAAACCGAGCCCGGACGAGAGCGCGCGCTGGAGCGCGCCCTCGGTGGTGGGCCGGTGTTCGTTCAGCAACCGCGCGATCGACGGGTACACGCCACTCTCCCGGAACGAGGACGACGAGTGATAAGGGGTTTTCGGTTACCTACCGGGGCCGGCTTGAGTCCGTTAAGTCGTGTAAAGGTTTACATGTGCACCGTGCATGGCGCGCCCACCCATTCTGAAGTGCGATGCGGCCGCGGACCTGGGTCAACAGGCCCGTTCGGAAACATTGAGCCGCGACGGGACCGGATCGCCTCGTCCGCCCGCCGGCAATCTGATAGCTCTTGCCCGCCCCAGACCCCACTCGAGGAGGCCACGTGCCGAGCCGCCGTCGACCACTACAGCTGTGCGCATTGTCGGTGGCGCTGTTGGCGGCCCCTCACGCCACGTCCGCAGCCGACGATCCCGCCGCGGCCATCGTGGCCGCCGAGCGCGCGTTCGCGGCGCAGGTGCGGGCGATGGGCGTACGCGAGGGCTTCCTCGCCTGGCTGGCGCCCACCGGCGTGGTGTTCCGGCCGGGGCCGGTGAGCGGCATCAAGACGTACGAGAAGCAGCCCGCCGGCTGGAACGGCCTGCTCGCGTGGGCGCCGATGCACGCGGCGATCAGCGCCGACGGCAAGCTGGGTTGGAGCACCGGGCCATGGGCGTGGAGTCGCGACTCGACGCAGAAGAAGCCCGACCGCCATGGCGAGTACATGAGCGTGTGGCGCCTGCAGTCGGATGGTGCGTGGAAGGCGGTGCTCGATTGCGGCGTGGGCCATCCCGCGCCCACGCGCGACACGCCCGCGGTGACGTACAGCGCGCCGGTGGCCGGTGCCAACCTCGGCTCCAGGCCGCTCGGCGCGCGGCAGTCGCTCTACCAGGCGGACGCGGCGTTCGCGAAGCTGGCGGGGACCGCGGGCGTCTCCGACGCCATCGCGCGCTACGCGACCGACGACGTCATCGTGTTGCGCGAGGGCGACCAGCGCGTCAGCGGGAAGGGCGCCGCGACCGACTCGATCTCGAGCCGCGAGGCCACGGCGCGCATGGTGTCGAACGCCCAGAGCGTCGCCGGCAGCGGCGACCTGGGCTACACGTACGGCACGTTCGTGACCGGCGGGCTCTCCGATCCCGACAGCTCCTGGTACGTGCACGTCTGGCACCGCGGGCCGGCGGCGGTATGGAAGCTCGCCTGCCAGGTGGTCATGCCGGTGCCCAAGCCCAAGTGAGGCGCTGACGCCCTCCCGCGTGGCCCTGATGACCCCCGCACGCCGGGGTGATGCCGCGCTCTCAGCTCGCCGATAACGCCGGGGACCCGTTTCCGTTCGTCCGGAGGTCTCCATGTCCCGTCGCGTCATGTTCGCGCTGCTGGCCGCGGCGCTCGTCGCCGGCTGCGCCGGTCCCACGAAACTCGCCGAGAAGAGCCAGCAGAAGCTCTCGAGCGGCGACATCTGGCGCGCCTGGCAGTTGGCCACGCGCGCGCTCGATCGCGAGCCCATGAACCCGAAGGCGAAGGAAGCCGCCGCCGCCGCCGGCCGTGTGATCGCCGATGACTGGCAGCGGCGGATCCACGCGCTCGCCCCGATCGACAGCGTGCAGGCCGCCGAGCAGGTGCTGGAGTTCACGCAGTTCCGCGTCAACGCGATCAACTACACCTCGATCGAGGTGTCGCCGGCGTGGGCCCAGGAGGAGCGCACGCTGCGCCTGGCCGCCGCGCGCGACCACTACCTGCAGGCCTCGCAGGCGAAGACGGCGCACCGACCGAAGGCCGCGTACGCCCACTTCAGCGAGATTGGGCGCTTCGTCGCGAACTACAAGGACGCCACGCAGCAGGCCGAGCGCGCCTACCAGCAGGCGCTCACGCAGGTGGCCGTGCTGCCGTTCACGAGCGGCCAGGACCCGAGCTTCGGCCGCGAGGTCTCGGACCGCTGGCGCGATGCGCTGGCGAAGGAGCTGGCGCCGCCGCAGACGCAGTTCACTCGCATCATGGGTGGCGACGCGATCAGCGGCCGCATGACCGTGGCGCAGCTGGGCCGGCTCACGCGCGACGACGCAGTGAAGCTCGGCCGCAAGTCGGGCGCCGAGCGCGTGGTCTGGGGCTCGTTGGGGAGCGTGCGCTCCGAGACCCAGCTCCAGTACTTCCGCGACGTCGTGGCGCGCAAGGTGGTGCAGAAGGACGAGACCGGCAAGGAGGTCGTGCGCTGGGTGGACGTGCCGATCGAGGTCGTGGCGCGCGTGCGCGACGTCAGCGTGGACGTGGACGTCGAGGTGATCGCCACCGTGGACGGCACGTCGCTCTCGCACGAGCATGCGCCGCGCTCGAGCCGCGCCCGCGTGGTGTGGACATCGTTCGTGCCCGACGGCGACGTGGCCAACTACGCGCTCGTCTCCGACGTGACGCGTTCGACGTACCCGGATCGCGCAAAGGATGTCGAGACGCGGTGGAAGAATGTCTGCGGCGAGACCACCACTCTGCAGCAGGTGCTGAGCGCGCGGCGCGAGGCGCGCGGTGACCAGGGCTACGACCGCGGCTCGCTCGGCCGGTTCGCGGCCGGGACCGCGTTCGTGTTCATGCAGGAGCTGCCGCCGGCGCAGGACCTGGCGCTGGCCGCAGTCTCCGGCGGCTGGCAGCCGCTGCGGAAGGAGCTGTCGCGCCTCGACGGCATGGACGACGTGGACCTCGGCGTGGCGCTGGGCGACGACAACTAGCGCGCTGTGAACGTTCGCGGGACCGACGCCGGCGTGGCGGCAGCGACCACGTCGGCGTCGAGCTCTTTCAGCCGCCCCCCGGCGTGATCGGGAGTTCCGCCGCGCACATCTCTTGCGAGGTCGTGAGGCACCCCGCCCCCGCGGAGCGAGCATGCTCGCGCGCGTGCGCACGGCGGCGCTGTGGGGACTGGACGCGTTCCCGGTCGACTGCGAGGTGGACGTGGGGCCGGGTCTGCCCGGGTTCGTCATGGTCGGGCTGCCCGACGCCACCGCGCGCGAGGCGCGCGAGCGCGTGTGGCCCGCACTCCGGAACGCCGGGCTCGCCCCGCCCGACCGCCGTGTCACCGTGAACCTGGCACCGGCCGACCGCCGCAAGGAGGGCGCGTCGGCCGATCTCGCGCTGGCGATGGGGCTGCTCGTGGCCACGGCGCAGGCGCCGATCACACGCCTCGCCGAGGCCGCCGCGATCGGCGAGCTGGCGTTGGACGGCGCGCTTCGCGGCACGCGCGGCACGCTGTCGCTGGCCGAGTGCCTGTGGCGCGCCGGCTGCACGAAGCTCGTGTGCGCCGCGGAGGCCGCACCGGAAGCGGCACTGGTGCAGGGGCTCGAGGTGCAATCGGCGCACAACCTGAACGAGGCCGTGGCCTGGCTGCGCGGCGATGAGCTGCCGCGCGCCTCGCCCGCCGGCCCCGACGCGCAGGCCGAGAAAGCGGAAGACCTCGCCGACGTGCGCGGCCAGGCGGTGGCGCGGCGCGCGCTCGAGATCGCGGCCGCGGGTGCCCACCACATGCTGCTCGTCGGTCCGCCCGGCTGCGGCAAGACCATGCTCGCGAAGCGGCTGCCGGGACTGCTGCCGCCGCTCGAGCCCAGCGAGGCGCTCGTGGTGACGCGGCTCCACTCCGCGAGCGGGCTGCGTGCACCCGGGCGCGGGCTCATGCGTGTGCGGCCGTTCCGCTCGCCGCATCACTCGGTCACGCTCGCCGGGCTCGTGGGCGGCAGCAATCCCCCGCGCCCGGGCGAGATCTCGCTCGCGCACCGCGGCGTGCTGTTCCTGGACGAGCTGTCCCAGTACCAGCGCAACCTGCTTGACGGCCTCCGCGATCCGCTCGAGAACGGCGAGGTGACGATCGTCCGCTCGGGCACGCACGCGCGCTTCCCCGCACGACCGCTCATCGTCGCGGCGATGAACCCGTGCGCGTGCGGCTGGCTCGGCCACCCGAAGCGCGGCTGCAAGTGCGGCCCCGCGGAACTGGTGCGCTATGCGGCGAAGATCTCCGGTCCGATCCTCGATCGGCTCGACCTGCAGATCGAGGTGTGCGCGCTCACGTCGGAGGAGCTCCTGGCCGCGTCATGCGGCGAGTCATCAGATGTCGTGCGCCGTCGCGTGCTCACCGCGCGGGAGGTGCAACGCAAGCGCGGCTGGCTGAACGCGCAGCTCCCCGCGCCCGCGCTGCGCGAGCATTGCCTGCTCGATGGCGCGGGCCGCCAGTTGGTGGCCGACGCGATCGACCGCGCCGGCATGAGCGCGCGCGCGGTGCACCGGGCGATGCGCGTGGCGCGGACGATCGCCGATCTCGCGGGCGAGCAGCGTGTGGGCGTGATGCGGCTCGCGGAGGCGTTGCAATATCGCACGTACGAAGCGCGGCGGCTCGCGCCGGGCTGAGCACGCCCGCCGCGGCGAACGTGTCTACGCGGATCGCGGCCCGTGCTCCGCGCCGGTGCGTCGCCCGACCGCTTCGCCGTCGACCGTGATCAGCAGTGCCTCGAGTGCCTGGATGTCGACCGGCTTGATCAGGTGGTAGTCGAACCCGGCGGCACGGGACAGATCGCGGTCGGCTTTCTGCCCCCAGCCCGAGAGCGCGATCAGCGTCACGCCGTTCGCTTCTGGCAGCCGGCGGATCTCGTGCGCCACCTCGTAGCCGTCCTTACCGGGCATGCCGATGTCGAGCAACACCACGGCGGGCCGATGGGTCGCGACGGCGCGGAGGCAGTCGTGACCGTTGTACGCGACGCGCACCTCGGCCCCGAGCAGTTCGAGAAGCGTGCCCAGGCTGTCGGCCGCGTCGTGATTGTCGTCGACGATCAGCACGCGACGCCGCGCCATCAGCGGCGCCGATCCGGCGTCGCGCCGGGGTTCGGTTCCGCACCGGGCGTCGGCCGCCAGCGGCAGCCGAACCACGAACTCGCTGCCGCGCCCCGGGCCCTCGCTGTAAGCCATGACGCTGCCGCCGTGCATCTCGACGAGGCTCTTCACCAGCGTCAGGCCGATGCCGAGGCCGCCCTGCGAGCGGCCGGCGTGGTGATCGACCTGGGTGAACAGGTCGAACACGCGCGGCAGCATGTCCGGCGGAATGCCGGTTCCGGTGTCGCGCACCGAGATCGTCGCGGAGTCGCCGTCTTGCCGCACGGTCAGCCCGATCCCGCCGCCGGGATCGGTGTACTTGGCGGCGTTATTGAGCAGGTTGGCCACGACCTGCGTGAGCCGTACGGCATCGCCTTGCACGATCACCGGCTGCTGCGGAATCGTGAGCGTCAGCTGGTGACCGGCGGATTCGATCAGCGGCCGGCCGATCTCCACGGCGCTGCGCACGACGACAGCCAACTCCACAGGTTCGCGGCGCAGTTCGATCTTGCCGCGGGTGATGCGCGATACTTCCATCAGATCGTCGACCAGCCGGACCATGTGATTGACCTGCCGTTCCATCATCGCACCGACTCGCGCGGCGACGTCCTCGTGCCGGGTCAGCTGCAGGATGTGCAGCGCATTCCGGATCGGCGCGAGGGGGTTGCGCAGTTCGTGCGCGAGCACGGCGAGGAACTCGTCCTTGCGCCGATCGGAGTCGCGCAGGTCGCGCTCACTCAGCTCGATCCTGGCCAGGTGCGCGCGGCTCTCGTACTGGCGCTGGCGCGTGCGCAGCGACGTGCGCACGGCGCTGACCAGGGCCGCCACCCGGATCGGGCGCTCGAGCACGGTGACGTTGCCGAGCAGATCCATCGACTGCGCCACCGCCGCCGAGTCGGCTCCCTGCCGCGCCACGACCAGCACCGGCAGGTCGGACCAGGGTGGCTGGTCTTGGAGCCAACGAACGAATGCTTCGCGGCCCTCCGTCGCCACCGCCTCCTCGACCAGCACGACGAGGCCGGCTCCCACGTCCAGCTCCCGGCAGACGTCGGCCAGGTTGCGCGCGCAGTGGCACGTCGCGCCGGCGCGCTCCAGTACGGATCGGGTCATCTCGGCGTCCCGGCCGATGGGGGCCAGGATCAGGACGCGCTGCTCGAGCGCGTCGCGTGTCAGTTCCGTCATGGCCCCGGCTTCGCGGGCCACGCCGCTTCGCCGTCGACGACCGGCGTGCCGGTGAGCACACCGCGGAAGTGGCGAAGGGGTTGCCCGATGCGAATACCGCCCGCCTCGATGCGAAAGTCACGGATCGTGCGCTCGTGCGCGCCGCCGCGCTTCTTGACGATGGAGATGGCCTGCCGCACTTCGCCATGCACTTCGTAGTAGCGCGTCAGGATCACCGCGTCGGCCAGGTAGCTGGCGTCGACGGGGGTGACCATCTGGCCGCCGATCAGTCCCTGGTGGGCGCCGATGAGGATGGTGGCCACGCCTTTCTGGCCCAGATAGATCAGCAGTTCGTGCAGCTGGATGGTGAGGTGGCGCTCGCCCGGCATGGCGTTGAGGTAGCCGTTCAGGCTGTCGATCACCACGATCGACGCGCGGTCCAGCTCCACCGACCGGCGGATGGCATGGACGAGCTCACCCGGCGAAAGCTCGGCGGGATCCACCTGCTGCACCGTCACGCGGCCGGCTGAGATCGGCGTACGCAGGTCGATTCCCAGCCCCGACGCGCGGGACAGCAGCGTCTGGATGCTCTCGTCGAAGATGAACATGGCGGCGCTCTCGCCGCGCGCCGCCGCGGCAGCCACGAATTGCGCGCCGATCGTGGACTTGCCCGTTCCCGCGGCGCCGACGATCAGCGAGCTCGTGCCGCGCTCGATGCCGCCGCCGAGCAACGCATCCATGTCGTCGATGCCGCTGGACAGCTTGTCCATCGACGCCAGATCGTGGTGCTCGCCGGCGATGAGCCGGGGGAACACTTCGAGCCCGCCGCGCGCGATGATGAAGTCGTGATACCCGCCGCGGTAGCGCACGCCACGATACTTGTGCACGATCAGCCGGCGGCGCTCCGAGCCGAAGTCGGGGTACCGCTGCTCGAGCCGGATCACTCCATGGGCGATGCTCTGGACCTGCAGGTCGTGTTGCGCACTGGTCATGTCGTCGAGCAGCAGCACGGTGCAGTTGCGGCCATTGAA
>Ga0134127_10003033_pt1 | contig 12032 bp, 8 predicted proteins | sample KB31753_FD_96459 | JGI IMG/M metagenome (GOLD analysis project Ga0134127, IMG submission 96459) | Terrestrial soil microbial communities with excess Nitrogen fertilizer from Kellogg Biological Station, Michigan, USA - KB3-175-3 | ecosystem: Environmental > Terrestrial > Soil > Unclassified ...
TCCGACTCCCGCCAAACTGCATGACGCCTTCCCCAACGCCGACATCATCATTTTTGGGCATAGCCACAAGCCGCTGCTCGAGCTCGTGGACAAGACGGTGACGGTGATGAACCCGGGTGGGGCGGGTGCGCCGCGGTTCGGCATTCCGCCGAGCGTGGGGATTCTGGAGCTCGAGCCGGGGATTCCACCGAGAGGGAGGATTGTGTCCTTGGAATGACGCATGGCATGATCGTGCTGCTTCCTGCTGTTTAGCTACTCGATTCGATGGTTCCCGATCCCTCATGCTGTCAGCTTGCATGGAGCGAGCCGCTTCCACGTTGCTCCAGAGGGATCACTATGTCCCGTTTACTGCGTATCCGAGTCGGTCTGGCATTGTGTACCGCGACGGTTATTGCGAGTGCCGCGTGCGCGGCTGATCCTGCCAAGGTCGTCCAGCCTCCGCCACCGCCCCCACCGCCCCCACCGCCGCCACCGCCGCCACCGCCGCCACCTCCAGGCCCCGCGGGTTACGACGTGATCGACCTCGGCACGCTGGGCGGGGGGTTGTCACTCCCGTACGCACTGAACGACAGTGGCGCAGTGGTCGGCTACAGTACGACTGCGACCGGAGAGCCGCATGCGTTTCTATGGAGAGATGGCGCGATGCAGGACTTGGCGACGGGCTTGCCGATCAGCATCGCGCAGATGATCACGAATGATGGCCGCATCGCGGGGATTGGCCGCACCACGGATGACGGCGACGTTCATGTGTTTCAGTGGAGCAACGGCGTGACGACGGACCTCGGCGCTTTTGCTGGGTCCAATTCGCAGGTCACCGTGACCGGCCTCCGCACAACCGCCCTGCTTGCCTGGCGGCGCAACGAGATGGATCGATTCGAATCCTCGATCTGGCGCAACGGTGTAAAGGAGCTCATCGATGGCTTGTACGCACCAGGGAATCCGGGTGGGGAGGCACAAGCCGCCGCCATGAACGACAGCCGGCAAGTCGTTGGTGCCAGTCTCATGCCGGGGTTCGCTGTTCACGATGTTTACCATCCGTTTATCTGGGAAAACGGCGTCACACGCGATCTGGGGGTGCTCCAGGAGTTTCCATGCGAGGAGCACCCGGAGTTGAGTTGCGGCGATGGCCGAGCGAGGGACATCAATGATCGCAGTCAGGTCGTCGGCATCAGCAACGACAGTACTTATCAATGGCATGCCGTATTGTGGTCCGAGGGTTCGATCCACGACTTGGGCCTCGGTGTGCCGTTGACTATCAACAACGCGGGGGATATTGCCGGCAATCGCAACTTGTCTTATGGAAATGTCCCCGGCCAAGCCGGTGCGGGGTACTTTTGGCGCACTGGCACGCGAACCGATATTGGGTCGCTTGGTGGCGCGACGGTCGTCGTGGCGATGAATGGGCAGAGCACACTCGTGGGAACGAGTCTGGCACCGGACGGGAGACCGCATGTGTTCGTGTGGAAGCCGGGCCAGTCCAACCCCAGCGACCTGGGGACAGGCCCCGGCGATACGCCGGGGCTCGGCGCAATGGCGGTTGCAATCAACGAACGGGGAGATGTTGTCGGCTATACCTGCGACAACTTCACGACAGACGGCCTTTGCACTGGGAATCCCAGAGCGGTTCTGTGGAGGCGCAAGGCTGCTGAGCGTCTTGCTGGCGCTTTCAGCCTGCGGAGGTAGAGCGTCGACACCGTCGCCGGCGCCAGTAATCGAGCGCCACTCGCCCGCGCCATCCCCCGTATCATCCCCGACATTGAGTGATCTGCTACGTGACGACCTGGCCGCGGACTCTGCTTTCCCCTGGTCCGCGGCGCGACGCCTTACGTGGAACGATTTCCGAGGACGGCCCCCCGCCGAGGGTGAGGAGGTCGCGAAAACCGCCTATACGCTGTTCTATGGCTGGAAATGCCGCGGCGAGGTCTTCGATTTCCGTGCGATCGCCGCGTTCCGGCCCCGGCAGTCCTGGGTCAAGGCGGTAGTGCTGAAAGACTCTGTCGCCCGCCGAAGCACGCTCAGACACGAGCAGACGCATTTCGATCTCGCCGAACTGCACGCGCGGCGCGTCCAGCGCTACTTCGAGATGCTGGCGGGCGCATGCCGCAAGACGGATCAAGAGCTCACGGCTCTCGCCAGGCGTTTGATCGAAGAAGAGAAAGCCGAACAGCGCCGATACGATGTCGAGACTGACCACGGACTGCGGTTAGACAAGCAAGCGGCATGGACCGACGAAGTTGCGCGGCGGCTGCGATGAGTTCGGGACCCGACTCCTGCCACGCTGCACGACGCATTTCCGCATGCAACCCCCGCTCGCGCGCACGCACCTTGCACTACCTGGAGCCACCCTCGACTCCGGGACTCTTGCATGTCGTATCGATTCCGTTCGCGGACGGCCTTCTTCAGTGTCAGCGCCGTCGTAGCGATGACAGCGTGCAGTAAAACAAATCCGATCGCCCCGTCGAGTGATGCAGATCCAATCTCGCCGACCACGCGATACGAAATGATCGACCTCGGCTTGCTGGGGAGCAGCGGCATCCTGTACGGCACTATCGACGCGCAGGGGCGGGTGACGGCGTACGGCTCAGGCAGCGATCGGTTGCACGTGTACCGTTGGCAGAACGGAGTCGCGAGCGATTTAGGATCGCTTCCGGGCGGGATGAGCGTCGCCCTCTCGCCCAGCGGGCTGGTGGCGGGAACCGCGTGCTCCCACGATACCGATATCTGCACGTTCTACCTCTTCAACGAAGGCAGCGTTACGACGCTGGAGACGAGCGGCGCGGCGTACGTCACCGAAAGCCGCGTGCACTCCGTCTCCGATGACGGAACGGTGACGGGCGTCGTGGACTACCGGGATCGCGTAGCCGGAGTCTTCTGGCGCAACGGCGTCCGGTTGGAATTGCCGGCCGTCGATACGGTCCATACCAGGGTCACGCCGGGGGCAATCAATCGAGGTGGGCAGCTGGTCGGGCAGGCCCTCGATACGAACCAGCGTCAGGCCCGTCCCTATCTCTGGCAGGCGGGCGCGGCGCGCGATCTCGGAGGGTTGTTCGACAGGCCTTGCTCGGAGCCTTCTCCCAGTTGCGGCAACGCCCAGATTTCCGCCATCAACGATCACGGGGATGCCGTAGGTCTCAGCTGGAATGATGCCGACACCGGCCGCGCGGTCATCTGGAAAAACGGCGGCCCGCCCCGGGATCTCGGAATGCTTCCGGGCCAGTTCACCATGGCGCAGGGACTCAACCAACGCGGCGACATCTATGGATTCGGCGGGCCCGATCACTGGTGGGTCTTGATCGACGGCACGCTGTTCGAGCCGGGGAACGCTGCCGGCACGTTCTCGCATCCGTCCGGAATGAGCGAGCTCGGCGATGTCGTGGGGTCTCTTCGCACTGGCGATGGACCCGCGCGTTCGTTCGTGTGGCACAAAGGGACGATCACCGACCTCGGCGCGGGACCGGCAGGTGCCCAGTTTGGAGAAGCGATCAGCATCAACGCGCGGGGCGAAGTTCTGGGCCTTTACGTGAATCAGAATTCCCAACAGGGACTCGTGCTGTGGCGTCCGGTCAGAGGAAGCTCGGATTAGAAAACGACTGATTCTTTTGGTCTAAGTCGCGCGTTTCGCATAGCACGGAGTTTGCGGCACAACTTCGCAACTCTTGTGTTCAGGCCCATGTCGCGCCTTTCGTTGGTCGCTGCTGCACTCCTCTTGTGCGTCGCATGTGATAGTGGCTTGCCGGTGCAGCCGCCACCGCCGCCTCCGGTACCTCCTGCTCCACCGCCACCGCCACCGCCACCGCCACCGCCCCCCCCGGTCAATCGGCCGCCCGTGGCCAGCTTGATCGGTCCGTCGACAGCACGCGAGGGAGCGTTCGTCAATTACGACGCTCGGCAGTCGAGCGATCCGGACGGCGATCGCATCTCCTACGTCTGGATCACCGGGGACGGACGCACGTTCCCCGATCCGAACGGCCAGATGGGATGGCAATACGCGAACAACGGGACTTACACCGCTTCGGTCATCGTCACCGACGAACACGGGGCCGTGGACACGGCCAGTAGCACGGTCGCCATCTCCAACGTTGCGCCGCTGATTGAGAGGATCGAGCCAGCCGCGCACCAGGCAATCGGCGACCATGGCCGCCTGAAGTTGTGGGTTGCCGATTCCGGTTGGACCGATACGCATTTCATTACTGTCCGGTGGGGAGACGGGGCGAGCGACAGCTTCTCGGCGAGTCAGATCGTCTATATGGCGGCCGTCGACAGCGCAACGCACGCCTACTCGAGCGCTGGGGAGTACTGGATCGCCGTCACGGTTCGCGATGACGACGGCGGCAAAGACTCAACGACCGCTCCTTCCCCAGTTGTGGTGTTTGACTCCCATGAGCGCAAGACCATCGCAGGTTATGAAACACGCGACATCGGAACGCTTGGGGGGAACTCCGCCCTCCCAATCGATTTCAATGACCGTGGCGAAATCGTGGGCTCGAGCCTCACTGCGGAAGGACCGACGCACGCTTTCTTGTGGGATGGCGGTATGATGCGGGATCTGGGAACGCTGGGATACCTTCAGAGCGAGGCTCAGCGCATCAACAACGCGGGGTTGATCGCGGGTGTCGTCTGGAGCGAGAGCGGTGAGGAGTACCCCCGCTTGAGTCTCGCAGCGACGTGGAGCGATGGTATTGGAACACTTCTCAATGGTCCGCTTCGAGCAGTCGTAGCCCAGTCTATGAACAACGCAGGCGACGTCCTTTTCAGCGCGGTGGGCCACGAGTCGTCAAAGAATCTGTTATGGCATGACGGTGCCTGGCGAGACTTGGGCTATTACTCACAAAAAGAGCCCAATGCCGCGGATATGAACAACGATGGGCAGATGGTCTTTCGCCAGGGCTTTCACGCCCGCCTCTGGGAAGACGACTCAGTTCATAACCTCGGCGTTCTATCCTGGCGCTGCGCGGGGGATCCTGAATGTGGCTGGGCCTTCGCCATGGACATCAATGAAACCGGACAAATCGTCGGGACGAGCAGTGACACAGGGAAACTCAATCGTTTCGTGGTGTGGAAGAATGGAACGATCCAGCCCCTCGCGTTGGTTCCATCGACAAGCTCAGTCTACTGGCAGCAGCACGCATACATCAACGATCGCGGCCAGATCGCTGTCTCCTCGGGAGGGCAAGCGTTCTTCTGGAGCGATGGGAATCGTCAGACATTGGTCGCCCCGGGCGGACACCTCGAGGTTACGGGTTTGAGCGAGGACGGAAATGTTGTCGGCCACTTCATGTCGGCGCCGAAAGAGCAGCACGTCTTCCTTTGGTCGAAAAGCCGCGGGTTTGTCGATTTAGGAACCGGACCGCACGGGTTCTCCGCGGCGTGGGCAGTCGGCATCAATGCGCAGGGCGATGTCCTGGGCTACGCTGGGATATGCACGCCAAGCTATGGCGATGCCTGCTTCAGGCCGGAGCACGTGCGCGCGATCGTGTGGCATCCCGCGAGTCCCTAGCGGGCCCCCCCGTTTCCGTGCGGCGGGCCGCTCGCCGCGTTGCGTCGTTTTTGCCGATCGGTCATGATGATGTTGAGCAGCAGCACGAGACCACCGGCGGCGGCGCCAAGGAAGAACACCATCGCGAGTCCGGGATAACCCCAGATTCTGAACGACGTCGGCACCTGCATCAGCATGGCCGCGCCCACGATGAGCGCCGCGAGTACGAGACCCACCGTGATCCGGTTCGCTACGGTCTGCAGCCCCCCCATCAACCCACCCGCGTCGATTCCCGTATCGATCTTGAATCCAATCTTGTTGCTCGCGGTCGCGTCCAGGATCTTGTTGACCCGCGACGGCAGCCGCATCACGAGGTCCTTCATCTCGAGCAATCCGGCGTACACGTTCCCCGGGGACATCGATTTCACCATGCGCTGGCGCATGATCTTGGATGAATTCCGCTTGATCGATGTACTGGGGTCGAACTCCGGTGCGAGCACCCGCCCGATTCCATCGAGATTGAGCAGCGCCTTACCGAGCACCGTCAGCTCCTGCGGCATCCGGATGCCTACTTCACCCGCCTGCTTGGCCATGTCGAGGAAGACTTTCCCAACCTGCAGCTCACCCAGCGTGCTATCCTGCGTCTGGGATACGACGTCTTCGACCCGCTCGCGGAACTCCTTCTCGTCGAATTCCTCTGTGGTCTCACCGATCTTGATCGCGATATCGGAAACCTCGTCGGCCCGTCCCTCGCTCACAGCCAGCACCATCTGCAGCAGATGCTCCTGCAGCCGTGGACCGATGCGATCCACCATCCCGAGATCGAGGAGCGCAATGCGCCCGTCGTCGGTGAGAAACACGTTGCCGGGATGCGGATCGGCGTGGAAGAAGCCGTCCACGAAAATCTGTTTCAGGTAGGCGCGGAACAGATCCTCGGCCAGCGCGTCTCCGTCTGCTTCCAGAAGCACCACGGGACTGACACCGTCGATTTTGTTGCCGGCGATGTAGTCCATGGTCAGCACGCGCGCAGAACTGTAATCGGGAACCGGCCGCGGCACGACGATCCGCTCGAACTCGGCGAGATTGTCGGCGAGCAGCGTCAGATTGCCCGCCTCGCGGCGGTAGTCGAGCTCGGCGAGCAGCGTCTTGTGAAATTCCTCGACCATGCCGCTGAAGTGATACCGCTTGCCGACCTTGGTACGGCGATCGAGCACCGCCGCGATCTCAGCGAGAGACGCGAGGTCTTCGATGACCTGGTCCCGGATGTTCGGTCGTTGGACCTTCACGACGACTTGGCGCCCGTCCCGCAGCGTCGCGCGATGTACCTGGCCGAGAGAGGCCGCGGCCAGCGGCTCGGTCGAGAACTCGCCGAAGGCTTTCGAGATCCGCACGCCCAGCTCTTCCGTGACAATGGCCTCGACTTCCTCATACGAGAACGGCGTGACCTTGTCCTGCAGGCGGGTCAGTGCCTCGATGTATTGGGGCGGCAAGAGATCGGGTCGTGTGGAGAGCAGCTGACCCAGCTTGATGAACGTCGGGCCCATCGCCTCCAGGTCCGTCGCCAACTCTTCCGCCTTAGGATCGACCGGTCCGACAGCGCCGTTGGCGGGCTTGATCTCGTCGTCCCACCCGGCTTCCCGGACAACGTCCGAGCGGCCGTACTTGACCAACAGGACGGCAATGTCCTTGTAGCGCTTGACGTGGGCGAGTTTCAGCGAAGTGCTCATGCGTCGTTCCGGCAGGCCGAGGATTAATTCAAATTCGCTGCGGGCCTTCCGGAATTGCATCGGTCATAGGGAGTAAGGCTTCTGGTGTCAGCGGTCGAGCCGAAATAACTCCACGTCGTCGTTCGGACGGCCCATGCACAAGTCGCGGACGATGCGAGCCGCCACGGCTCCGAACGTGATTCCGTTCGCCCCGTAGCCGAGAGCGTAGAGCGCCTGAGGACAGCTCGCGAGCGGCCCGATGTAGGGTAATCCGTCGCGCGTCTCACCGAAGGTCCCCGCCCATGTGAACGCCGTCTGCGTCTCGAGCGTGGGCAGCCATTTGCGCAGCTGCTTCTCGAGCCTGCGCGTGCGATCGGGCATGAACCGGTCACGCCAGGCCGGATCCTTGAACGGCATATCCGCCCCGCCGATCATGACTCGGCCGTCCTCGGTCGGGCGCATGTAACCGTACGGTCGGGCTGTCTCCCACACCATGCACGCGCCTTTCCATGGACCAAGGTCGTCGAGTGGCTCGGTCACGAGCGCGTATGTGCTGTGCAGCGCCACCATTCCCGCTCGCAACTCCGGCGGCATCTCGTAGCCCATGGCGTACACGACCCAACGCGCTCGCGTGGATCCGTGGTCGGTTGCCACGATCAGACCGCGTCCTTCGGGGCGAACGTCTCGCGCCGGATTGCGGGAGAGGACCTGCGCCCCACGGCTGATCGCCCGGCGCAGCAGCGCGCGCGTGAACCGAACCGGATCCAGGAGGCCGGCCGTGCCCGTGTGAATCGCGCCATAGGAGGGAAGCCCATAGGTCTGCTCGACCTGGCCAGGCGGCCAGTACTCCGCATCCAGATCATAGCGTTGCCGCCATGCCGCCTCTTCCTGCAGCCGTTTCGTATCTTGGCGCTTGGTCGCGAGCAGGATGCTTGGAGATCGTGCAAACCCGACAGGCTCGGGCAGGGTGGAGGCGATGGACGCCAGGTCGTGAACGGCGGCCTGACTCACGCGATAGGCGCGCGCGGCTTGCGACTCTCCGATCATCCGGCTGAGTTCCACCAGACGGATGTCCAGCTCATAGGTGAGGAGGGACGTGCTGGCGGCGGTGCTACCGCAAGCGGGGGCGCGACGGTCCAGCACGACGACCGACAGTCCTTCCGCGCTCAACCCATCGGCGACCAGAGCGCCGGTTATCCCGGCGCCGATCACCACGACATCGGCGGACTCGGGCGGAGACCCGGGTCGCCCCAGTTCCTCCAGACCATCATTGAGCAGCCAAAAGGGCGCGCCCGAATGCAACCGCACGGATTTAGTCCTTTCCGGCCGTCCGACCGATGGTTCCATGAGGCGACGTCCCGGTACGTTTCCTGCACATATCACGAGACGGAGTTAGCCATATGTCGCTGGAAACCATGCAGGAACTGCTGATACACCAGCTCAAGGACATTTACAGCGCCGAGCAGATGCTCCTGAAGGCGCTGCCGAAGATGCAAGAAAAGGCCTCGACCGAAGAGCTGGCCACGGCATTCGGCGCCCATCTGGTTGAGACGAAAAATCAGGTGGCGCGACTCGACCAGGCGCTCAAGATCCTCGGTGAGCAGCCGGGCGGGGTGAAGTGCAAAGCAATGGAAGGGCTCATCGCGGAAGCGCAGGAGATCCTCGATGAGGATGGCAACGAGACCGTAATCGACGCGGGCATCATCGCAGCCGCCCAGCGCGTCGAGCACTACGAGATCTCGGCCTACGGTTCGGCGAAAGCCTTTGCGGCCCTGCTCGGACTCTCCGACGTAGTGGAGCTGTTGAACGAGAGTCAGCAGGAAGAGACGTCGGCAGACAAGAAATTGTCGCTGATCGCCACGACAGAGGTGAACGCGCGCGCCGCAGGAACGGACCCCAGCATGGCGGCTAAAGCGTAATCTTCAGCCTCGCGGGTTGGACGTGACTGACATTGCCGTTCAAGTACAAGAGCTGATCGATCCCCAGGGGGCCAGCCGCCCATCGCGGCTGGTCCCTTTTGCGTCCCATCTCCTGATCCCGCTGCTCGCCGCGATCCTCGCCGTGCTGGGCATCGCGGGACTGCAGTTCGCGAGCAGTTTGCTGGTGCCAATCGTGGCCGCGGTGCTGCTGACCCTGCTGCTCGGACCTCTCGTGCGCTGGATGTGCCGGTTCGGTGTCGTGGAGCCGGTGGCGGCTGCAATCATCGTGTTTGGGACCGTGATCCTGATCATTTCCGCCATCGTCGTGTTGGCGGGACCCGCGACGGAATGGCTGCGCCGGGCCCCCGCCACGATGCATCAGGTCGAGGAAAAGCTTCGATCGATCGAACCGCTGAGCGTGATCCAGGCGACCGCGATGAGTCTCGCGCATCTCACCGGCGCCGCGGGCGATTCGTCGGCCGCGACGATCCAGGTCGTTCCGCCGGGACCGCTCTCGGAGATGGGCTGGACCACCGCGCACGTGGTGGGCGGTCTCCTGAGCGTCGTGTTCCTGACCTTCTTCCTGCTCGCGTCCGGCTCGATGTTCCGGCGCAAGGTCGCCTACCTCGTGCCCGGCGGCGTGCAGCGCACGCGCATGAAACGGGCATTGTACGAGATCGAGCAGCAGATGTCGCGCTATCTGCTGATCAACACGCTCATCAGCATCGGGTTTGGACTTTCGACCTGGGGGCTACTGGCCCTGATCGGCGTGCCGAACGCGCTTCTCTGGGGGACGCTGGCTGGACTCTCGAACTACATCCCGTATCTGGGCGCGGCTGCTACAGTCGTCATGATCGGCATCGTGACCCTGGCGACGTTCGATGGGACTCAGGCGACGATCCTCGCGTGCGGCGGCTTTCTCCTGCTCGATCTCATCAAGGGGCACCTCGTGTGTCCACTCGTGCTGGGCCGGCGGCTGCCGCTCAACACCGTTGCCATCCTGTTATCGCTCCTGTTCTGGGGTTGGGTGTGGGGAATCATGGGCGTCATCATCGCGGTGCCGCTCACGGTCATGATCCAAATTGTTTGCTCACATACCGAACGCTTCCGCGGCGTCGGCATCGTGCTGGGGAATTGGGGCGCGCAACATCCTACGTGAAACACCGGGCTTGCCCGGACACGTACGTTTTCATAGTTTGAGTCAGCAGCCTTCCGCTGTTCGCAGTCGATCAGAGAAAGGGTTTTCGGACTGAAATGATCAACCAATCCACCGTTACGCCGATGTTGCGTCGCATGTGGGCGGAGCCAAGCACTCTGTGCCGGCTCGGGCCGCTGTTCGACGCTCGTGGGCGTATTGCGTCCGGCTCGGCCGGCGCCGGTGGAGGCGGAGGAGCACCCTAGAAGTCGATCGGATCGAATTCGTGCCGTGATCCGGCCTTCCGGGTGCTGTATGGACCTGGGGGGCCGTTCTGTTAATGGGACAGGGGGAGAGGATCATGAGCACGCTGCAACAACTCGACGACCACATCATCGCGCGCTACACGGCTCAGCCATCGCGGCTCCCTCCGGAGCTGCGACGGCAGATCGAGCACGCCTGGGACGGCGCGCCCGTGCAGTTGTACGCGCTCGCCGACCTCGATCAGGGCCTGCGGCTCGCCGAGTCGTGGCTGGCCCTCGGTCCCCGCCAGCTCGCGGTCGCCCGGCGCAGCGGTGACGGCTGGGAGGTCCGAACCATCGAGCGATCGCGCGTCGAGGCCGTCCGCGAAGCGCCGGGACTCTCGGCCAACACGCTGACGATCCTCGGTGAGCCGGGCGAGCCCGCCCTCGCGCTGCTGCGCTACACGCATCGCCAGCGCCGCGCGTTCGAGAACATCCGGTTCGTCCTCGAAGAGCAGGTCGCGGGACACGAGCGCGATGTCGCGAGCGTCGACGCGGACCGCGTCTACGCCGACAGCATCGCGCGCCCCATTCGTGAGGCGCAGGCGCTGGTTTCGGGACGGCAGACGGCGGTGATTCGCCGGCTGCTTGGCTACCTGAAGCCCTATCGCCGCCAGCTGACGCTCGGCATGGCGGCGGCGACGGTGATCACGCTCGTCAGCCTGGTTCCGCCGTATCTCGCGGGCCTGCTGATCGATCACGTCGTGAGGCCGGCGCAGGCGGGGACGCTGCCGCTCGAGCGCGCGTGGACGATCGCGTGGATCGCCGTTGCGGCGATGGCGGCTGTGTACCTGATCAAGCAGGGCGCGGCGTACGTCCGTCTGCGCCTCATGGCGATTCTGGGCGAATGGGTTGCGCGCGATCTGCGCGACGCGCTGTACGAGCACATCCAGCGGCTCAGCCTGGCGTTCTTCTCGCGCAAGCGGACCGGCAGCCTGATCACGCGCGTATCCGCCGATACCGACCGGCTTTGGGAGTTTCTGGCGTTCGGAATCGTGGATGTCTCGTTGTCGCTCGTGCAGTTGAGTGGCCTGGGGGCCGTGCTGCTCACGCTCGACTGGCGGCTTGGTCTCGTCATGACGTTGCCGGTGCCGCTGTTCTGCTGGGTGATCTACCGGCACGGCGAGAATATCGCCCGGCTGTTCATCCGCGCGTGGCGGAAATGGTCGCGCGTAACCGATGTGTTGTCGGACACGATCCCGGGTATTCGCGTCGTCAAGGCGTTCAACCAGGAGCAGCGCGAGATCGAGCGGTTCGGTGAACGCAACGAGGATGTGACGGCGGGGTTCAATCGCATTCACGCCTCGTGGACCACGTTCTGGCCGCTCCTGGTGCTGGGCGTGCACGCGATGACGGTGACGGTATGGGTGTTCGCGGTGCCGCGGCTGCTCGGCGACGGCGCGCAGCTGCCGGTGGGAACGTTCGTCTCGTTCCTGCTTTACACGACGATGTTCCTCGGGCCGATCGATGTGATCGGTCAGATGGCGCGCACGA
>Ga0134127_10003039_pt1 | contig 12022 bp, 14 predicted proteins | sample KB31753_FD_96459 | JGI IMG/M metagenome (GOLD analysis project Ga0134127, IMG submission 96459) | Terrestrial soil microbial communities with excess Nitrogen fertilizer from Kellogg Biological Station, Michigan, USA - KB3-175-3 | ecosystem: Environmental > Terrestrial > Soil > Unclassified ...
CACGGCGGCGCGATTACGGTCGACTCGCAGCCCGGGCAGGGGGCCCGGTTCACGATTTTCCTCCCTGCCTCGGCGCGTCCGGTGGTTCCCGAAGTCGTTGAGCCCGCGACCGTCGTGCGCCGCCAGGGCGGGCGCGTGCTCCTCATGGACGACGACGAGATGGTCGCCGAGGTTGCGGAGGAAATGCTGCAGTCATTGGGGTACGTCACCGAGGCGACACCGTCGGGCGAAGCGGCGATCGAGCGGTTTCGCGCTGCAGAAGATCGCGGCGAGCCGTTCGACGTCGTGATTCTCGACCTCACCGTGGCTGGCGGCATGGGCGGCGCCGAAGCGGTCGGCCACATCCGCAGCATCCGTTCCGATGTCACGGTTTACGTGACCAGCGGCTATACGGACGACTCGGTGCTCGCTCACTTCCGCGATTACGGGTTCAACGGCGTCCTGCCGAAACCGTTCGGCGTAGCCGACCTGCGTCGGGTGCTCAATGCTGAGCAGCCTGCGCGCGGCTAGTGCTACCATTCGCCCAACTGAGCTACTTCACGGAGGACGCTATGTCCCGAATTTCTGCATTCGTTCTGACGGCAGCGGTGCTCTGCCTCGTCGTGACCGTCGCGGGCCAGGGACAGGGACGCCAGGGCGGCGGCCGCGGTCAGCAGGCTGCGGCGCTTCCCGACGGCCCGGGCAAGGAAATGGTGCAAGGCGTCTGCAGCTCCTGCCACGGCGTCAACATGATCACCGGCTCAACCGGCTATTCGCAGGAGCGCTGGCAGGACCTGATCAGCACGATGGTCAAGCTGCCCGACCCGCAGCGCGCGACGATTACGCAGTACCTCGCGACCAACTTTCCGCACAAGCCGGGACGCGAGCCCGTGCTGATTCCCGGACCTGTGCAAATCACCTTCAAGGAATGGATTGCTCCAACGCTCGGCCAGCGGGCGCGCGATCCGCTGCAGCTTGCCGACGGCACGATCTACTGGACCGGACAGTTCGCCAGCGTGATCGGACGCCTGAACCCGCGCACCGGCGAGATGAAGGAATGGAAGCTCGAAACGGAAGCGCATCCGCACAGCATCATCAACGACCGCGCGGGCAACATCTGGTACATGGGGAACGGCAACGGGACGATCGGCAAGCTGAACCCGGCCACCGGCGAAATCACCGTCCACAAGATGCCTGATCCCGCGGCGCGCGACCCGCATACGCCAATCTGGCTGAAGGACGGCACGACGCTCGTCTTCACGCTGCAGCAGAGCAACATGATCGGCCGGATGAACACGACCACCGGCGAGATCAAGCTGGTCGCCGTGCCAACGCCGCGCGCACTGCCCTACGGGCTCGATCTCAACTCGCAGGGCAAAGTCTGGGTGTCGTACAACGGATCGAACGGGCTGGCGGAGGTCGACCCCGCCACCATGACGATCACAGAGCACAAGCTGCCGCGCCCCGGAACCACGTCGCGCCGGCTGGCCGTCACCAGCGACGACATGGTGTGGTTCGTGAACTCAAGCCTCGGCGCGCTGGGCCGCTTCAATCCGAAGACGGGCGAGGTCAAGGAGTGGCCGTCGCCGAGCGGACCCGACACGCATCCCTACGCCATTGAGGTGATTGACGACATCATCTGGTACAACGAATCGCGCCGCCGGCCCGACGCGCTCGTGCGCTTCGATCCGAAGACCGAGAAATTCCAGAGCTGGGCGATTCCGTCGGGCTACGGAATCATCCGGCACATGCGCGCGACACCGGATGGCAACCTGGTGATTCACCAGAGCAGCAGCAACCGCATCGGGCTCGTCACGATCAACAAGGCGGCGACGACGACGAGCAGTCGGTAGCACGCCGGGCGGGTCCGCTTTGCGGAACCCGCCCTACTCGCACGTAGGCCGGGTTCCGCCCAGCGGACCCGGCTTTTCTATTTGGCTTCGACGCAGATCACGTGCGCCTCGCCGCTGCCGGCGAGCTCGATCGTGTGCGGTTGGTCGGGCCCGGATCCGGGAAACCACCACGTACCCGTCTGGACCAACGGGAACGCGAATTCTCCCCCGCCGCCTTGCGCCTCGACCCGTCCTGACAGCAGGAACACGAATATCGGATTCTGATGAGTGTGGTTCGTGCGCGGATTGGCCGCGTTCAGCCGCATGTCGTAAACGGCAAACGATCGGCTTTCCTGTTGTAGCGAGGTGCCCGGCGCCGTCAGGACAGCTGGGGCCGTCCATCCGCGATCGCGAAGGTTCTCGACGACGATGGCCCGCAGCGGCGTCGTGCCGGCGTTCTGGAGCCGTTGCGTGACCGGCTCGCCGGTGAACTGACCGAGATCCAACCGTCCCGGCATGACGGCCGATGGCTCTCGAGGGGCCTCGCCCACCCGCAGCAGGCGGACCGTGGCGTCCGTAAGCGCGATGATGGCACCGTCGTGGTCGAGCACGTAATCGGCCGTCGATTCCCCCGGCGCAAGCGTCAACAGGAACACACGCATGTGTCGGATGTAGGTGAGCCGCTGGTGGTGCGGCTCCTGGTTCATCGTCGGCGCCGACTGACCGGAGACCGCGCTGCCGCAGAGCAGCGCCGCGCACGCTATCAAGGGAGCAATGAATGGCTTCATGGCGCGCGATTATATCGGCAGGGTGCGGGCATGGCGCAGGCGTGGGTTTTCTGGCATATTAGGCCCACGTCATCACGCCGGAAGGACAAAACCATGCGCCGTATTCAACTCGTCGTTGCCGCACTCATGCTATGCCTGCCCGTCCTCGCCTCCGCGCAAGAGGAGTGGATGGAATTCAAGAGCATCGAGGACCGCTTCAGCATCCCGTTTCCCGGCAAGCCGTCCGTCCAGACCATCACGTGGCCATCCGAGTATGGAGCCGTGTTTCCGGGGCGCGTCTACACGGTGCAGCAAGGCGCGAGCCGCTACTCGGTCACCGTCATCGACTATACGGATGCCGTCGCCATCCACGCGAAAATCGCGAAGGCGCCATCGTTCCAGCAGGACATCTACGCGCAGATCGACGTTCAGGCGTCGATTCAATGGGCCGCCAGCAAACTCTATCGGTTCAGGCCGGGCTCCAAAGTGACCTACGATGCGTGGCACTACATCAACCTGATCGAGGGCCACCAGTTGCAGCTCACCAACTCGGACGGCACCAAGACATACGTCTCGATCTATCTGCACGAGAACCGGCTCTACATCGTCGACGCGACGGTGCCGTCCAACTCGCCCGCGCAGGGGATCTTTCAGCAGAACCTGGAGATGCTCGACGAGAAGGGCGGCGGCGTGCGCTACAACGAGATCTACTCGAACAAGCCGCCGCCTCTGCCTCCGAGGCCCGCACGTGGCGGCGGCGGCGGTCGTGGTGATGGTGGCGGAGCCGGTGGACGAGGCGGCGGCGGTCGCGGGCAATAGCCCGCTATGTAACGTCCAGCAGCTCGATGTCGAAGACGAGCGTCGCGTTCGGCGGGATCGCGCCCTGTGATCCCGTCGAACCGTAGCCGAGGTCGGGCGGAATGACGACGCGACGCGCGCCGCCCACCTTCATACCGGTCACGCCCATATCAAAGCCCCGAATCACCTGCCCGGCGCCGACGGTCAGCATGAACGGCGTCCGCCCGGGCGCCGTGGACGAATCGAACTGCCGGCCCTTGTTCTCTGGCGCCACCGGATCGTAGATCCAGCCGCTGTAGTTCACCGTCGCCCGGCGTCCCGTCGTCGCTTCCACGCCGGTGCCTACGCGAACGTCCGTGGTTGAAAACGGCGCGCCCGGCAGAATCGTCGGTGACGTTTCGGAGTCTCCGCTGCACGCGGAGGTCGTAAGCACGCCGGCCGCTATCAAAACCGCAAGGGCCCGTCTGGACATTGACCTACCTTACCAGAGGTGGCAGACCGCAGCGATAAATCGACCGCTGGACGCAACGCCGGGCGCATCCTGTCGTAGGCTATTAGCGCATGGCAAACGAAACGGCAGCGCCGCCAACCGAGCGGCGGAAGGTGGCGTGGATAGGCCCCGGCGTTCGCGTCGAGGGCAAGCTCATTAGTTCCGAGGACCTGGTCATTGACGGACGGGTGGACGGGTCGATCGAAGTCAGCGACCACCACCTGTCGATCGGGCCCGACGGCGCGGTCACCGCCGACCTGACGGCGCGTCGGATCACGATCAGCGGGTCGGTCAAGGGCAACGTAAAAGCACGTGAACGCGTGGATCTGCACGCCACGGGCTCGGTGACCGGCGACATCAGCGCGCCGCGATTCGTGATGGCCGAGGGCGCCGCGGTAGCGGGCAAGGTCGACGCCGGCGCCGCCCGCAAGGCCGAAACCGGGGCGGCCGCCCGCGCTACTCCTTGAGCCCGTTGACGTTAGGCCGGCCGGCGAGCCCTGAAAAGTGCCGCCTGGCCGTCACGTTCCGGACGTATACGCCGGGACTTCGACGTGCACGATATGACATTCAGAGCCACTCACCCCACGGCCCGGCCGTTGCTGTGCAGCTACGCATGCAATGGGGTGACGAGACCGGGGCGAGAGGGGCCTGCCTGGCGGAAGCCGATACCACCGAGGAGCGCTACGTCCTCGTCGTGGACGACAATCCCGGCATCCGCCGGATGCTCACGCGCGGCCTGGGCCTGAATCGGTACAGGGCCGTCGAAGCCTGCTCAATCGCGGAGGCCGTGACCTTCGCGGACAATCACTCGCTCAGCGCCGTCATCCTGGACCTGCACCTTGGCACCCAAAACGGCCTCGAGCTGCTGGCCATGCTTCGGGTGAACCCCCGCCATCGGGCAACTCCCGTTCTCATTCTGACTGGCTCCGGCGCGGTCACCGACGATCAGGAAGCTTTGATCCAGCGGAACGCCGCGCACCTGTTTTACAAGCCCCAGCCACTGAGCAACCTCGTCGCCCACATCGGACGCCTGGCGAGTGCTCGTGACCAGACCGATCTCGCCGCGCACGCCGCCGCCCGGCACGCCTGAGGCCTGCCTCAGGCTTCCGTGCTAAGGTACGTGCAGCTGTTCTGAGCCTCCCGCAATTTGGCGGGTTCCTCACCATGGCATAGCCCACAGGCATAGCCCAGGAGGAACCCTTGGTCATCCGTCCAGTCGACGTCAATCCATTCGAGTTCGTCGTCGTCGCGGCTCTTCGGGCGCAGCAGCTGCTCGCCGGGTGTGTTCCACGTCTTGACGGCCTGCACGGCGCCGCGACGATGGCGCAGATGGAGGTCGCCGGTGGCCGCGTTGCGCGGACCGAAACCGAGGCGCCCTCACCCGCGCGGCAATGCGGCTGGCAGCTCTAGGTCCGGGCCATGAATCTTCCGGCCGCGGCGAATCGCGTTGCTGTTCCTGAAACGAAGCCGTCGTGTCCCTTCTGCCGATCCGCCAACGTGGCGACGAGCAGCAAGTCGGTGACGGATTGCACCTACTGGCGATGCCATGGCTGCGGAGAAATCTGGAACCAGTCGCGCCTGTTGTCGTCTCACAGGCGACGCTAAACGGCCGGGCAGTGCCGCACGCCCGCCGCGTGCTACACTGTTCGGGTCACGTTGGATCCCGCCGAGTTTGTTCTGCCTGCGTCAGTGTCGTTAGTTGCACGCTCCAGAAGCTATCAAGCCCGCAGCCTCCAACCCTTTAACTGGATGTGCCATGAGACTCTACGTAGGAAATCTGTCGTTCAATACCGATGAGCAGCAGCTCGAACAACTCTTCGCCCCGATTGGCGACGTCGCGTCGGTTCGCCTGATCCGAGATCACGCCACCGGCCAGTCGCGCGGATTCGGGTTTGTCGAGATGGCGGACAGCGCCCAGGGGCGCGCCGCATGTGAAAAGCTCGACCAGCAGGAGTTCGAGGGTCGGCGCCTCACCGTCAACGAGGCGAAGCCGCAGGAGTCGAGAGGCGGCGGCTTCTCGCGCGCCGGCGGCGGCGGCGGTGGCCGTCAGCACCGCGAATCGCGCTGGTAAACCGCGCATTGCATCTCGGCTTGCCGACGCAAGCCACAACAGGGCCAGGAGCAATCCTGGCCCTTTTACTTGAGCCTCGAAGTGACGGCTCACGCGCGGCCTTGAAGTTGACAGCGCCAACAGCGAACCCTACCATCTGGCGACGTTGCCAATTCCAAGGAACGAATGCATGAAGACGCTGCTGACCACGGTTGCCCTGCTGACCGTTGCTGCTGCAATTGCGGTCCCGCTCTCGGCGCACCATGGCCGAGGTTCGACCTACGACATGAACAAGCGCGTCACGCTGAAGGGCGTGGTCTCGCGCGTGGACTGGCGCAACCCGCACGTCGTCATCTACATGGACGTCAAGGATGACGCCGGCAAGGTCGTGACATGGGGGTTCGAGAACGCCGGCGTGAGCCAGCTCGCGCAGGCGGGCTACAACAGGAACACGCTCAAGGTCGGCCAGGACATCACCGCGATCGTGAATCCGGCCGCAAACGGGGCGCCCACCGCCATCGTCGTCAAGGTGATCCTCGCCGACGGGTCTGAAATCATGTCGCGCGAAACCGGCGACAACCCAGCGAACTGAGGGAGATGTCAGCCATGCGAAGCGGCCGCCTCGCTCTCCTGCTGTTGTGCCTCTCGCCGGCCATCACGGCATCCGCCCAGGGGTTCCGCGAAGAAACGATTAAAGCGATCGACGCCAACCGCGGCGATCAGAACTTCAACCCGCGCGACCTGTCGGGCATCTGGATGCTGACGCGGAACGACCACACGCTGGGCACGCCCGCGCCGCCATTGACCCCGGCGGGTATTGCCGCCAAGGGGGGACGCATTGCCGATCGGAACGGCGCCATCGGCAACGCCCCCTGGTATACCTGCAACCCGATGGGCTTCCCGCGGCTGATGAACGACGACGAGCCGATGGAGCTCGTGATGCTCCCGGACCGGATTCTCCAGTTCTTCCAGTGGGAGCACCGTACGCGCTTCCTGTGGATGGACGGACGCGCACTGCCCTCCGGGGAGAATCTGGAGAACCTCGGCCCGGCGTGGTATGGCCACTCGGTCGCGACCTGGAACGGCAGCACTCTTGTCGTCAACACGGTCGGCCTCGAGGAACGGGCGTGGCTGGACAACGCCGGCAATCCCAAGAGCTTTCACGCGCGGATCGAGGAAACCTGGCGGCGCGTCGATTCCAACACCCTGGAAATGCAGCTCACCCTGCACGATCCCGAGTACTACACAGCGCCCTACGTTGGAAACAAGAAGCTCTACAAGCGCGTGCCGAACGAGCGCATGACCTACTTCGGCTGGTTCGGGCTGTATGCGGGAGTCACCGAGGGCATCTGCGCGCCGATGAACGAGGTCGAGGGCTATAACAAAGGCTTCCGCGATCCAGGCCAGGCCGGGCGCCAGTAACCCGGTAAAGGCTCAAGGCTCAAAGCACAATCGTATTTGCGCCTTGTGACTTGTGCATTGTGCCTTGTGACTTGACGCATAATACTCCCCCTCACCCCCCCGGGTCCCTCGATGTCCAGCCTGGCCACGCTGTTCGAGCCGCCGGACGATGCCACTCCCGACGAGTTGCGGGCGCGTCTACGCGCGCTGGCCGATCTCGTCGCGCGCGCCCCGGTGCCCATCGCCGTCGCCCACGATCCCGACTGCCGGTTCATCACCGCGAATGACGCGCTCGCGCGGCTTCTGGGCGTCGAGTCTGGCATCAACATCTCGCTGACGCCTCCCGCCGGCCAGGTGCCGGCCTACCGCATTCAGCGCAACGGCCGTGACATGCCGGCGAGCGAGCTGCCGATGCAGTACGCCGTCGCGCACCGCACCCACCTCGCCAACGACATCGAAATCGTGCGGGCCGACGGCTCGGTGCTGTACGTCCAGAACGACGTCGAGCCGCTCTACGACCGGCAGGGGCGCGTCTGCGGCTGCGTCAGCGTCTGCGTGGACTTGACCGAACACAAGCAGCTGGAGGAAGTGCTGCGCGAGGCGGACCGGCGGAAGGACGAATTCCTGGCCACGCTGTCGCACGAGCTGCGCAACCCGCTGGCGCCGATTCGCAATGCGGTCGAGTTGATGCGCCGGGCGGGCCACGACGAGTCGTTGAAGGACCGCTCGCTGGCGATCATGGAACGGCAGCTGCAGCAGCTGGTGCGCCTGACGGACGACCTGCTCGACGTGTCGCGGATCACCCGCAACCGGATCGAGCTGCGGCGCGACCGCATCGACCTCCGGACCGTCCTTCGCAGCGCCATCGAGACCATCGAGCCGCTCAGTGTGGCGGCCGGTCACGTCGTGGCGGTCGATCTGCCCGATTCGCCCTTGTGGGTCTACGCGGACTTTACGCGCCTGGCGCAAGCGTTCGCCAATCTGCTGAATAACGCCGTCAAGTACACTGACGGCGGCGGACGCATATCGGTGGCCGCGTCGGTGGATGTCGATGAAGCCGTCGTCGAGGTGAGCGACACCGGCATCGGAATCGATCCGGCGCTGCTCCCCCGCATCTTCGATATGTTCATCCAAATCGAGCAGGGTATGAGCCGCGCGCGCAGCGGCCTCGGCATCGGGCTGACGCTCGCCCGCCGCCTGATCGAGCTGCACGACGGACGCATCGAGGCCCGCAGCGCAGGCACGGGCGCGGGCACGACCTTCCTCGTCCGCCTGCCGATCGTGGCGGGCGTCGGCGAACAGAAGCGGGCCGCTACCCATGGCCGGGCGACGGCCGCGCGGTGCCGGGTGCTGGTGGCCGAAGACATCGCCGACGCGGCTGAAATGATGCGCCTCATGATCGAGTGTATGGGGCATGAAGTCCGGGTGGCGTCGGACGGCGTCGAGGCTGTGGCGATGGCGCAGGAATTCGACCCGCAGATCGCGCTGCTCGACATAGGCATGCCGCGCATGGATGGGTACGAGGCCGCGCGGCGCATCCGAGCCGCGCTCGGCCAGCGGGTCATCCTCGTCGCGCTGACAGGATGGGGACAGGAAGAGGATCAGCGCCGCGCCTTCGCCGCAGGATTCGATCGCCACGTCACGAAACCCGCCGAACCTGACGTCCTCGAATCTCTCATAGCCTCGGCGGCCGTCCGGCACCATGCCTGACATCTTCATCAGCTACGCGCGCGAGGATCGAGATCGTGCGCAGCTGCTCGCGGAGGCGCTCCAGGCCCATGGCTGGTCGGTCTGGTGGGACCGCAAGATCGTCGCCGGCCAGGCGTTCGACGACACGATCGAACAGCAGCTTCAGACAGCGAAGAGCGTCGTCGTGCTCTGGTCCCGGCACTCGATCGGATCCGAATGGGTCCGAAACGAGGCCGGCCTGGCAGCCGAGCGCGACGTGCTGGTTCCGGCGCTGATCGACGAGGTCAAACAGCCGCTCGAATTTCGTCGCCGGCAGGCTGCCGACCTGACCCGGTGGACAGGCAATCCGGCGGACCCCGAATTCAAGGGACTCTGCGAGGGCATCGCCGCGAAAACCCGGGGCTCGGCATCCCCGCGGCAACCTGCGGTTCCGGCATACACCGGGCGCGAAGCCCGAGACTATCGCCGGATTGCTGCGGCCGCGGCAGCCATCCTCGTCGTGAGCTTCGTGGTGTACGGGGTCTGGAGGGCCACGGCTGGAGGCGGTTCAGACGTGGACAATCTGAAAGTGGTCAACGCGTCGACCGCCGAGACGACCGCGGACAAACCGGCGCCGCTGGCGCCCGGCACGATTCAGAAGTTCGGTCTCGGACCGGACCAGGACTATTACCTGCAGCTGCCTGAACCGGTCGGCGATCTCAAGATCGTGGCCGACATGCGGCAGATCGACAACCGATCCAGCAATCTTCAAAGCCGGATCTCACTGCTCGACGACAAAGGCGCGGTGCTGGAGGATCGCGTCATTACGTTCAATGAGATCGATGTCGGCGCACGGCAGACGGCGACGTGGTCGACGAGGCAGCCGGCACGGGTTGGCGTCCGAGTGTTGAACGGGTCGGCGCCGGCGGATTTCTGGCTGAGCGTGCGGCCGGCATCGGCAACGCAGTTCGTCCCGCTGTTTGGCAGCATCGTGCCGCAGCCACTGTCGCTCGGGGAAGAAGTCACAGGACTGCTCGACCTGAACGAGGATGCGTACTACATTGTCTCGCTCCGCCAGGGTGAGTACCAGATCACCGTCGATTTCACCAACGCCGAGCGGCGGAACACGAATATCCAGGGATCCGTTGCCATGCTCGACTCGGATGGCGGTAACTACCACGAGATCGCCCGGTTCAACGAAATCGACGTCACCGCACGAAAGGTGGAGACCTTCCTGGCCCGGGACGACGGGGCCGCGATCCTGAATGTCCAGAGCACGAACGACGCGGTCAGATACGTGCTGAAGCTCGTGCCCGCCGGCAGCGATCGGTAGCGCGCCCGGCGCGTGCGCCTTGCACCACACTCGTTGACGGACGTAGAGTCAGCGCCATGAAAACGCTTCTTCTCCTGACGGCTTCGGCCTGCCTCGTCATCACATCGGTGCAAAGCGTCGGGCAGGCTCAAGGGGAGATCGCCGTTACGCCAATCCCGGGCATCATTGCCGCCGGGGTGCGCTTCACGCAGGTGTTTCAGACCGTCGGCAACAACGTCGACGGCATTGTCGCCGCCGCCGACGGAAGCCTGCTGGCCAGCCAGGAAGACAACAACGCCGTCCTGAAGATCGACAAGGACGACCGAGCCTCCGTCTACCTCGCCGGGGTCGCGGTCGGATCGCTGTCGATCGATCGCCAGGGCCGCCTCTTTGCCGTCCGGCGGATGGCGCAGGCCAACACGCCCGCGGTCACTCAGCCGTCGGCGCCGAAGACTTCCGGCGTCTCGATGCTGCTGCCGGAACTGAAGATGTGGGACACCCTGGCAGACGGCACGACGATGATGGGGCGTCCGAGCGACCTGAGCGCCGACAGCACCGGCGGCGCCTACTTCACACAGCAGTCCGTGTACTACGCGAGCCCCAACGGCCGGATCTCGCTGATCGGCGAAAACGTGCGCGGCAACGGCATTCTCCTCAGCGAGGACGAAAAGCGCCTCTACGTCACCAACGACTCCTCCATCGTCGTCTTCGACGTTCAGGGGCCGGGCAGGCTCACCAAGCAGCGCGAGTTCACCAAGCTCGAAAAGGGCGGCCAGGCAGACGGGCTCGCGGTCGACACCGCCGGCAATCTTTATGTCGCGGCGGGCCCCGGCGTGCAGATCTACAACCGCGATGGAAAGTATCTGGGAGTGATTCCGACGCCGCCGGGACGTCCGACCGGGCAGGCCTTTGCAGGCGCGGACCGGAAGACGCTCTACGTGGTGGTGCAGACCCCCACCGATTCGCATGGACGGCCGATGGCGGGCCGGACGGTCCACCGCATCCGCATGCTGGCGCAGGGACCAGCGGGCCGCTCGAAATAATGCACAACCGCCCGGAGGCGCGAACGGCCGCAACGCTGATAGCCGTACTCGTCTTTGCCGCCGTGTTGAATAGTGCGGCGCAGGACACTACGTTCAATACTCTGGCGAAGGGTGCTATGTCGAACATCGAGGAGCCGCGGCAGGTCGTCGTGCGGACCGCCGCTGAGTGGCAGGCGCTCTGGAAACAGCACGACGGGAACAGTGGGGCGCCCGCGGTCGACTTCACGCAGTCAGTGGTTGCCGCCGTGTTTCTTGGCTCGCGGCCAACCACCGGGTATGCCGCTGACATCACCGGCGTGAGGACCGAGAGTGGCCGCACGATTGTGGAGTATCTCGAGCGCCAGCCGCCGCGCGACGCATTCGTCGCGCAGGTGCTCACGTCGCCGTTTCACATCGTGCGAATCGCCCGCACCGAAGGGCCCGTGGAGTTCCGGCGCTTGAATAAGTAGCCCGCCCCTACTTCTTCCCACCCGATTCGACGTCGAGCAGCTTCTTGAACTGTTCCACCTGCTCGTTGTTAGTGCAGAAGTTCTCGGTCAGGTCCTCGTCGTTGGCCGAAAGCGTGTAGGTGCGCCAGGCCGATGTCCATGGCTTGGTCAGCACTTTCGGGTCCTCGATCGTGAACTGGTGCTCCAGGTAGTTCACCGAGGGGCGCCGGAAGCGCTCGATCACGTGCAGGTCG
>Ga0134127_10003040_pt1 | contig 12020 bp, 8 predicted proteins | sample KB31753_FD_96459 | JGI IMG/M metagenome (GOLD analysis project Ga0134127, IMG submission 96459) | Terrestrial soil microbial communities with excess Nitrogen fertilizer from Kellogg Biological Station, Michigan, USA - KB3-175-3 | ecosystem: Environmental > Terrestrial > Soil > Unclassified ...
ACGTTTAAAATAGGACTGGCGAAGCTGGTCGGGTATATTCGTAAAGTTCTCCATCATCCGGCGTTGACGTTCCTGTGATTCTCGCCGTTCTCGTTCCTCTTCCTCCCTGCGCTGAAGAAACGCAGACGAGCTATCGACACCCATCCCGCCTGACCACTGTTGAGCAGGCGCGCTCGATGGACGGTGCTGAGAGTGAATGTCTTGAGGATACATCTGCGCATCAACGGCAAGACCAGAGAATGCGAAGGCGAGGCCAACAGCAACGGCGGCGAAGTAGGTCCGATATAAGCGGCGCATTCGCTACGGTAGCATATTGCTGACGAGCAATCGAGATGCAGGATGCGTATTTGCCCTGTCATGCGTGTAATAAAAACTGACAAACAACGATAATCCTAAGTAATTGAAACCTGGTCGTTGTCTGACTCTTGGCCTATAAGGCCTATAAAAAAGATTGACGATACAAGGAATCAACAAAAATATCCGACAAGCTGTGTGCAATTCATTCAGTAGGTTATGTCTTCTGATCTGTATGGCACAGGTACTGCACCCCTTATAGATGGTGATTGCATCCCGAGATGCTTTTGTTTACTCTTAGTGTTTGAAAGGAGCGAACAATGAAGAAACATTTCGTTTTAGGCAGTCTCATCCCCATGGGACTGGTAGTGGGTATGTTGGGGCTGTCTCCGGACTTTGCCTTCGCTGCAGCGAGTGAGCAAGGATGTATAAGCAGTGGTGGTCAGGCAAATGGCTGCAGCGGCTCCTATACTGGCACTTCTTATAGTTCTGTTCCCGAGCCAGCATCTTTGATTCTGCTCGGTACCGGTTTAGCCGCAGTTGGGATTGCCAGGAGAATGCGCAGGAAGAGCTGAGCAGATCTACCTGTACAACGGAGTCTTAAGGCTTGCGACATCAGAGCCAGTGCCCAGTGGGGGACTGGCCCTTCGTATTTTGGGATCGTGAACTTCGACATATTTCTTCACCGAGCTTCCTAAGATCCTTCTTGCCGACCTCTCCGTTTTTCCTACCACTCAGCTATCAGAATCTTAAGGCCGAAGTGTCACCAATAACTGCTGCAGGGTCGTTTCAAAGTTCAACATGCTGATTAGCTCACGATCGATTGGACGAGGTTGACGCTTAGCAATATCCAATGCGTATTTATGTTTTTGACTATCTCTTTTTATTAGTGCGCCTATCTAAAGAGATATGAATGAGAGAGGTGCAGGCAGGGACATAGATAGTCAGCTTTCCATATCTATGCGTTAAGTCATTGAGTGAGCTAGCGAATCAGAGAGTTCCCCAGAAATCGTCCGTCTCGGGTTTTTGAAGGCATGCTTTCTGCTGTTTCCAATCAATGTGATGGGAACAACGGAGGGCACGATGGACATTCTCACTGTGGTTTTCATTTTTGTGCTCATCGAAGCCGGTTTATATGGCATTTGCTGTTACTTATGCCGAGAGAAGCACGTGTCGGGGGAGCTAGGAGAACAATCAAAGGATAGAGTAGCATCAGTCCAACCAATAGCGTCCGATAGTCCAGGGTCCAGGCCCCTATCGAAGACATCCCCTAACACTGACCGCCGTTTGAAAAAGCCGAGAAATAGCACTTCAATTGATCACTCCTCTTCTCGTATCTCTCTGTTGGGGGATTGCGAGTGAAAATCACCGCTGGTAGAATCGCTTTCCATATTGACTTCTGCGCGCCGGTCCCTTCGAATGCCATGGATGCCTCATTTCAGCCTTCCCGTGAACAACTCTCCGCACTCTTATCCGTGAGTCGTCTGCTGACCTCTTCGATCGATCTTCCCTCATTACTTAAACTGATTGTCACCTCGGTGACCGACCTCCTTGAATGTGAGGCCAGCAGTTTATTCTTAATCGATCGGACAGGAGAACAACTTGTATTGAGGGTGGCGACCGGGCCGGTCCGTGGCGAAATAAAGGAACTTCGCCTGGAGATTGGTGAAGGCATCGCAGGATGGGTTGCCAAGCACCGAAAGAGCCTCATCGTTAACGACCCCAAACGCGATCCACGGTTTTTAGGAACGGTTGACAAGGCAACAGGATTTCAGACTCGTTCCATCCTTGCCGTGCCGTTAATGGACCACGATCAAGTCGTAGGCGTGTTGGAAATACTCAACACGTCCAAAGCCAAACAATTCGACCAATCGGACTTAGATTTCTTGACAGCTTTTGGGTCGTACGCGGCTGTGGCGTTGAGGAATGCCGAGTTATTAGCCACCATGCGGGATGAGAGCCAGATGCTCAAGGGGTCTGTCGAAGAGCGATACAAGACGCTGATTGTGGAGAGTCCTCGCATGCGCACTGTGGTGGAGACTTTACGAAAGGCGGCTCGGAGCAACAGTACAGTCTTGTTGCTTGGGGAAAGCGGCGTGGGAAAGGAAATCCTGGCTCGAGCCATCCATAACTGGAGTCCCCGCGCGAGTCATCCTTTTGTTGCGGTGAACTGCGTGGCACTGTCGGATCACTTACTCGAAAGTGAATTATTCGGGCATGAGAAGGGCGCGTTCACGGGAGCACATCAGCAAAAGAAGGGTTTGTTGGAGGTAGGTCAAGGTGGAACAATTTTCCTCGATGAAATTGGCGAGATGAAGCCGAGTCTACAGGTAAAGCTGCTGCGTGTCCTGCAGGATCGAGAGTTTGATCGCGTAGGAGGAACGCAGCCCATTAAAGTGGACGTTCGGGTAATTGCTGCGACGAACCAGGACCTGAAAGCTGCGATTGGAGATGGCCGATTTCGGTAGGATTTGTTCTTCGGCCTGAATGTGGTCGGTGTAACAATCCCGCCTCTCCGCGAGAGACGAGAGGACATTCAAGCTCTTGCGATGTTCTTTGCCGGTCGCTATGCGAAGGAGATGAAGCGTCCACAGATGAAAACCGACCCAACTGCCGTTGAGGCATTGCGTCAATATGACTGGCCTGGAAACGTGCGTGAGTTGGCCAATGTCATCGAGAGAGCCGTCGTTCTCGCAGGCGGCGATGCCATTTCTGTCGACGATTTGACTCTTGAGACGGCAGAAACGAATGATAGATCTACAGAAATGCTGATGTTCCTCCCATTCCACGAATCGGTCGAACACTTCAAACGCATGAGGTTGCAAGAAGCTATCGCTAAGGCGGGTGGCAGCAAAACAAGAGCTGCCCAGGCCTTACAACTTCAGCCGACCTATCTGTCGCGTCTCTGCAAACAGATGGGAATTTCGTAACCTGTGAAGCGCCTGTGAAGTTCGCAATGAAAACGATACAAAGAGCGCATGCTCCTTCAGGTACTCATGCCGACCACTTGAGAGACCGCCACAGGTCTCTGAATGCCTTTCAACGCCAGTTCCCCGATCGGTTCGGCTTTGATCAACTCCTTCACGAGAGGCAACACTCGATCCGAAACAAGGATCTGGCCATGCTGCGCCTCGCTGCACAGCCGTGCCGCCAGATTGGTGACGGGACCGATCGCCGCGTAGTCCAATCGGTCCTTAAACCCCACGGCCCCGATCGTAGCATAACCAGTCGCAATACCGATTCCGGCCCCCAGCTGAATACTGCGCTTCTTCCATGCTTCTCCCAACGAGTTAATCGCTTGACGCATGGCAATCGCCATCTTGACGGCTTCTTGCGCATGATTGGGACAAGGCAGCGGGTCGTTGAAATACACCATTACGGCATCTCCGACGAACCTCTCCAAGGTTCCCCCGTGTTCGGCAACAAGATGCCCCATTACAGTTTGGTACTCGCGGAGGATCGTCATGACTTCTTCCGGATCTGCCTTCTCTACAAAGGCGGTAAATCCTCGGAGGTCAATGAATACAACTGTAATTTCTCTTCGATGCCCTTTTAAAAACTCCTCATGTTCACCCGACAAGATCATCTCGGCGAGGTTGCGGGGTAAGAAGCGCGCGATTTTTTCTTTTTGGAGTCGGATGAGCTCCCGCTCTTGCGCCCGTGCGCGAATCAGGTTGCCGACGCGCGCGAGCAGTTCCAGTTCATCGAAAGGCTTGGACAGATAATCATCAGCCCCCGCTTCCAAACTCTCGACGCGCGCTTCTGTCCCAGCGCGAGCCGTTAAGAAAATCACAGGGATCGACTGAAGCCCCTTATCGGCCCGCACGGCTTTCAGGAGATCATGACCGCTCATCTTCGGCATCATGACATCCGTCACGATCAATTCAGGACGGAGCCCTTTCACCTGCTCAAAAGCTTCTGCACCATCCTTTGCCAGTACGATCCGATATTCTCTCCGTAGGATCCGTTCCACATAACGCCGCATATCGGCATTGTCGTCGACCACCAAAACCAATGGAGCATTCATCTTTGCCATTGAATGGTCAAGAGCCTCAATCTCCTGCGTGCCCTCTGGCTGAATAGGAAGAAGAACTTGCTCGTCCTCTTCGTCAAGAATGCTAAAGACCTGGTCTTGGGCCACGTTTCCACGAGGTAATGTGATGGTGAATATGGATCCCCGTCCCAAATCGCTTTCTGCTGCGATCGTTCCCCCATGCAGCGAGACAATTTCTTTGACCAAGGCCAGCCCGATACCACTCCCTTCATAGCGTCTCGTTGCACCGCCTTCGACTTGCGTGAAACGGTCGAAAATGCGCGTTAACTGATCGCGAGGAATCCCGACGCCATTGTCCTCAACTTCCAACTCGATCGATTCCTCCTTTGCAATCAGGCGGATCCATACCCGCCCCTCCTGAGGATCACTAAACTTAAAGGCGTTCGAGAGCAAATTGTACAGAACCTTCTTCAGCTGGCGTGAATCGCCTTCCAGCGCCACCGGCTCCGTCAGCCCTTTCAAATGGATACGACGGGTTGGACTGGAATCAAAATTCGTGACGACGCCACGAACCAGAGCAGCAAAGTCCATGCACAGCTTGCGGAGAGTGGCCCGTCCACTGTCGAACTTGGCCAAATCCAACAACTCATTGATAAGAAACAGCAGTCTAGATGCATTTCGTATCCCGCCCTTAACAAGGTCACCGGCATCCTCGCTTAGTTTGGATTGTGCAAGCGTCTGAAATGCACCTAGGGTAAGGGTAAGCGGAGTTCGTATTTCGTGGCTGATATTGGCGAAAAATTCGCTTTTTAAGCGATCCAGCTCGAGTAGTTTCTGGTTGGACACTTCCAACTCCTGCCGAGCACGGCGCTCGGATACTCGGGCGTAAAACTCTGCACGTTGAAGCCGTTCATAGAGTCCGACGGAAAACAATAACGCGACACAGGTCCAGATGAGGAAGAAAGAATTTTCTATGGCAGCGTTAAAATCTGGCTGCAGTCCAAGGGAGTTGCTCACATAGTAGGATGACAGCGTGACGAGCTGTGCCGTCAGGTGGCTGGGCCACGATACCGGAACAATCACGGCGGCGGTTAAGTATACTAGGTTTAGCCCATTGTAATACTGCGACGAGAACCCACCCAGAATCACTGTCATCTGAGTGACACAAAGATTAGCCACTACGACCCACAAAATAACGAACCAGTTGGGCGGGATAAACTTGGGTCCAAACTTAAAAAGAAGAAATCCGCAGAGCAGCCCGAGTTGGAGGACGACACGAATAATGAAGAGCGGGTTGAGATATTCGCGGTGCTGCAGATAATCCAATGCAATGAAGGCCGGATTCGCGATGAAGCCCAAGTAATATAGTACGTACAACCGCTCTCTAATGAAGCTTCTTCGCCATTCGTCGTAAGCCTCCGCTGCCTCACGACCAGCGATGTCCTCTATGGGAATCTCAGCATGAAACAGTTTGTTCCAGCCGCAAGCATCTTTTACTCTCGTCCAAAGTAATCCCATGTGCGTCGCCACTCAAGAAATCGGCATCAAGACCCGTTCTCCCTCACGAAGCAAATTAGAGCTGAGCGCTCAGAATCGGTAGCTCAGGGTATTGGAAATTAGATAGCCGCTTATGGATTCAGTCGCGTTTGGCCCGAACGGCAGCGAGGGATTGGTGTAGGTTACGCTGTTCTTCGGAGCGTAAAGTCCCGTGAAGTCGTAAGCCCATCTTTCAGTGAACCGAAATCCGAGGCCGAAAGAGAAATGGTGCTCGTTTATTAACGGCCATAGAGGGCTCAAGGTCTCCTTTGGGACTGGATTATTACTGTAGTTGTACCCGGCTCTCAGCACAAGTCGGTCCTTGACTTTCCAAGACGACTCTTGCAAGACGGAGTATGAGAAGCCAAGGGCGACGATGACCTGATCTTTCCAGTTAAACGGGATATTCAAGTTGACTTGAGCTGGAGCCAAGGCATTGCTTGGATTCGTCGCAGTAATGTCCACCGTATTGATGGAGGCCCAGTTGAGCCAACTTGTCGTCAACGCCACTGTGAACTGCTCTGTCGGTTTGGCGGCCATCGACACATCGACTTGCTGAGGCCACTTAATCCCCGTCACCTGCGCATCATAGTTCACCGTGCCTAAACCGAAGGAAGAGAAGTTCAGAGTAGCCTGGCCACCGGTGTAATTGAAACTGATCGGCGACGTGTAGGTCGCTCCGACCGTCAGCCAAGGTAGCGCACGATACATGGCTCCGACCTTTACGGCAAACACCACATCGGAAGGGCAGTCGCCGCCCAGAGGACCGAGGCCGCCGTTGCGCGCACAAGAGTCTCGAATGTTGAAGCCGGCGAATCCGTTAGGTAGGCCAGGTGAAGGGAATACAGACGTCCCTGGAAACAGGCGCAGCGAGACATCGGAATACCCCACGCTGGGGGCAATGCCAAAGGACAACTTGTCGGTGGCTTCGTAGCTCAGTCCAATTGCAAACTTGAGGTACCGAAAAAATGACGACGCGGCGTCCTGCGTTCCAAATGCAGTCGTCAGATTTCGAAAGTCCGACCCAAAGCCCCCTTGTGTGAAAATTCCCGCTCCAATCGTAAGGCCCGGCACCGAGGAAAGTCGTGTAGCGACTCCGAGGTTTCCTATAGCGTACACATTGTTTTGGCCAGCCACATTATCATTCCCGAAGACATCCGAGTGGTGCAGAAACGCCTGGATAAAGCCTGCGGTGACATCGAATCGAGTCCCTTGGATCAATGACAACGCGGCCGGATTGGTATTGATGGCCGAGGTGTCTGCGACTGCGACATGGCCAGATCCGGCCAGCGCAGTGGATTCGGCAGAGAAACCGATGAATTGAGGACCGTTAAGAGCCTGAGCGGTGGTTGCGAGGAGGGTATGCCAGATAAGAAAAGCAAGTACGAGTAACCATCTCGAGAGCTTCGTACCTGGGATCATCCAGAATCCCGCGTGGTTCGGCATCGCTTTTTGAAGGCAAATTCTTGCGACCCTGAACTCCAAGCGGGGCTGATTCTAGAAGACTTGTCTAAGACACGCAATAGGTTTGCATAGCCGGACTCCAAAAAACGTGTATTTATCAAGGGGGGGGGATTCCGGAAATTGAGGATTTAGTTTTCTTTGGGACGAGGGGGAGACTGATAACGAACCTGGTTCCCCTCCCCACTTCGCTTTCAACATCAACGTGTCCGCTGTGCTGCTGAAGGATCTGATGGACGATGACCAAACCGAGTCCCGTACCCTCATGCTCCTCACTCTTGTGTTTGGTCGTATAAAAAGGATCGAAGATATGTTCGAGATCTGCTGGTGAGATGCCGCACCCGTTGTCAGCAATTTCAATGTGAACCCACACCCCTAAGTCTGGCTTGTTCAGCACATAAGTTTTGATACTTATGTGACCGTCAGTCGCGGTGATCGCATCCATGGCGTTCAGAAATAAGTTTAGCAATACCTGCTTGATCTGTTGGCGATCCAACAGTAGACGTGGCATGTTGTCCGCGAGGTCGTGTGTAATGTGGATCCCTTGTTGCTCTGCCTTCACCTCGAGAAATAGAATGCACGCCATGATGATTTCATTAATATTTTCCTCCGCAAACTTGGGCTCCATATATCGGGCATAACCCAAAATTTCATGAATCAATCGTTCAATCCGCGAAACATCATCCTTGACCACGGCGCTGAACTCATCCATGAAATATGGGTCATCTCGACGGCTTGGCGCTAACTCAATGAAGGTCCTTATGGAAGTAAGCGGGTTGCGAATTTCATGCGCAAAGCCTCCTGCAATTGTTTCTAAGGAGCGTAGCCGGTCGGCGCGCTGTACAAGCTTCTGTGAACGCTTGAGATCTTCATAAAGAAGTGCGTTATCGAGTGCGATCGCCGCATTCTGCGCGAGCATGCTCAACAAATCCAGATCCGCGTGCGAGTACATTTGATGGCCGGCCCGATGACCCAGATTACAGAAGCCGATCAAACAATCTTTATTAATGAGCGGAATGCATAATTCCGCTCTCATCACTTCAAGAGTCTCTAGAATCGGCCGACCGAGCCGACCATGACCGGCCAGCTCAAACTCCTCGCGCACAAGGATTATCTGCGATTTTGCCAGATGCTGCGCGAGCCCCTCTTGGACCCGTTTCTGCTCCTTCGGCGGACTCTCCCCATCCCATCCATAGAAGGACACACACGTATGGACATCCTTCTCCTTATCCAACAAGTATAAAGACGCCACAGTGGTGCCAATTGCACGAGCGAGCGTCTGCACAATCTCCGCCGTCAGGGTCTTCAGATCGAGGATTGTCACCAGGGATTTAGAAAAGACGACCAAGGTCTCATAAGCCTCATACTGCTGTCTGAACACGGTTTTGGCCACGACTGCTTCGATTCGCTTGCGGAGCATCTCCAAGCCAGCGGCAAACGCCATGAAGGCGGTGAGGACCACCCCTGCCAAGATATAATCGAACATTCCTGTCTTCACCCGGATCAGTAGCAGGATGACGAGGTAGGTCGGAGCAAAGATCGCCGGGAGCAAGAGACCATAGGTTAGTCCTTTGTGAAGGACGACTGAGGTGTCGATCAACCGATGTTTGACGATGGCATAAGCAATAATGGTGGCACAGACCGTTACCAATCCATAATTGCCATAAGGGAAAATCGGAACATCGAACACATGAAAGAAGGCAGTCGCACCCCCGGAGAACCCCAGGGCTGTCGCAACCAGTAAATAGCGGATCTGATTCCGTCGAATGGCATAGCTCGAGTGGTACGCCCTCCAAAGTTCATAGAACGCGATGAACAGGCACGAACTAAAATAGATGAGGAAACCGGGATAAAGGGGACCAGCCTTCGGATAGAACCGAAAGACCGTAATAGGAGAGACTTCTCTTATGAGAAAGGAACCGGGGGCCACCGCCGCGAGCGCAAATCCAGCGCCCATGGCATAGAGCACAATCAACAGCTCGCGCTTGACGTTCAGGTAACGTAAGATGAAATGGAGAAAGAGAATCGGGATGAATGCGGCACCGACATGTAAGAACTGACTCCAACGTAACGCCTCCTCCTCATCGGGCGCCAGCGATTGGCCAAAGACGCCAAAGGCCCAGAGACTGACACTAACGCTCCACAGGGCAAAGAGCCGGTTGACGAGACGATTCCGACCACGCAGGTAGACGAAGCCGGCGAGGCCAAGAAAAATAATGGCGCTCAGGAGGTTTGAAAGCGTGTAGAGGATGAGGCTCAGCGGATAAGGGTCGTGCACGCCATGCCTCCATCAAGATGTATTTTTTTTATGGGATGGCTCGTTGGACGATCAGAACCACATTCTTCCCGCAGCCAAAGACATTGCTGAGAGCGGTATTAATGCGACCGTGCCGAGCTTGATTGGGGACCACGTCGAGATCACAATTCGAATCCCGGACGGCAAAATTGATCGTCGGCGCAATGACTCCTTCTGTGATGGCGAGGCAATTGCCGATCAATTGAAACGCCCCGATCGCGGCCCAGGGATAGCCTGTCATCGACTGAATCGCACTCACTGGAATCTGTGCCGCCCGGGCTCCAAACGCTGCCTTAATCACTCGAGTCTCCGCCCAGTCACAGGCTGGCGTGGCTAGCCCATAGGCATTGATATAGTCGATATCCTCCGGTACCAGACCCGCGTCACGCAAGGCTATCTGAACCGCCCGCACGGCCTGATGCCCTCGCGGATCTGTCCGGGTGAGGCTAAGCGCATCTGAGGTCGAGCCCCAGCCTCTAAATTCCGCATATATGAACGCTCCACGCTGAAGCGCGTGCTCCAATTCTTCGAAGATGAGGACCCCGGCGCCTTCTCCCAACACCGGCCCGTCTCGCTCGGCATCAAACGGTCGCGGCGTACGCACCGGCTCATCATTGAGTGTTGATAACGCCCCGGCCGAACACATGGCCCCGAAGATCGTCGGGTCGAGCGGCGATTCCGTCCCCCCCACCACCACGAGATCCAGTTCTCCACGCTGGATCATCTCAGCCGCGATGCCAAATGCCGTCCCGGCCGACGCACATCCACTCGAAATCGTGTCCGATCGTCCTTTCAGACCGAGTTCGACCGCTACCTGCCCGGAAACAGCATTCGGATACGTCGCAATGATCGAATAGGGATCCATGGTCTTGTAGCCACCCGCCTGCTGAGCCCGCTGCTGTTCAAACGCCCAGCGAAGGCCCCCAACGGCCGTGCCGATCAACACCCCGACCCGTTCGCGATCGAGCTTTTCCAAGACTATTTCTGCATCAGCGACCGCCTGCAACGCGGCTGCTACCGCGAACTGCGTACAGCGGTCCATCTGTCGAATCTTTTTGGGACTGAGAAACTGCGCGGGATCAAAATCCTTGACCTCGGCTGCCAGCTGGGACGGGAGATCGCTCGCATCGAATCGCGTGATCCGACTCACCCCGGAACGGCCTTGCTGGAGGCCCTCGCTAAATTGCTCGCGGCCAATCCCAATCGGGGACATCACCCCCATCCCGGTAATGACAACTCGGCGTCGGATGAATTGACTGGCGAGCGCGCGGTCCGTAACAACAATCGACACCTGCGTGTCAAAGAGAGTCGAACTGACGGATTCGCTCGCTGTCCCTGACTGCCCTTTGCTCAGCTCAACCAGACAAGCTTGGAGAACCTGTTCTTCTACCTGCCCGACCCGCTGGAAACAAAGACCAAGCTCATAGGTCCGCTTACCGCCAGAATCCCGCGTCGCCACAGAGTAAACGACGTGACCTGTGAACCCCACAAAACACAGATTTCGGCTAAAAGACAGCTGCAAGACCAGCTGGGTTCCCACCGCGGTAGGCTCATTCGAATGGAGGCGAGCCCCTCCCGCGCCGAGATCTCGGCAAATGGCCTTCACATCCTTTTCCTTGAAGTTAAACGTGATCGGTAAATTCACGGGCAGTCGTTGACTGTGACGGCGCTGCTCTTGCCGTCGCTCTGGAAATGGAATCAAGCGACTCCGGTGACGCCGATCAAGCTGCCCCTTTGCCAGCCCCGCGTCCAAGACATCCTCCTTAAATCGAAAGCCCTTTTTTCGATGCGAATATTGGCAATGAGAAAGTCCCTCGACATCGCATCCTGGGTCTTAGGGATATTCAAGGCAATCCATTTCGGGAAGGTTTCTATGAAATGGATAGAGTTGGAGTATCCAGGCTCGCATGGATCGGCTCTCCTAGGCGCAGACACAATCTTGCGCACGTTGCTTTTTAGTCGAAGGTTCCGAGCCGAATGGGAGGAGCGAGACGGCCGCATGCCTTTTCCCTTTTGCATCACCTTATCACTTGGCATTGTCGCGAAATCGTTACAGACTCGTTAATAAGTCATACTTTGTCAAGAGGCAGTCATTTCGTTATGTCATCTTAGTCTAATCCAGTTACACCTGCGGATCGAAACATTCAAGAAATTGGGCAAGGTGAAGCCTGAAATGTAGCAGGTAAACCGACCAAACTTTCTCATCACGCTTCCTGAAGGAAAACCCCAAGAGTCTACGTCACGTTGTCGTCGGAGTTGGGAGGCAAGCTCATGACCGCTCGCCGGTTTCCCATTATTCCACGAAGCGACCGTTAGCAATTGAGGCGGTTTTTACCAGCATGTGCTCCTGAAGAGACTCCCACCTCCCGGTCGATCGGACGCGATCAATCCGCGCGTGTCGATGTTATTCGATCGTGATCGATCCACTCGTCTTGTCGA
>Ga0134127_10003041_pt1 | contig 12017 bp, 10 predicted proteins | sample KB31753_FD_96459 | JGI IMG/M metagenome (GOLD analysis project Ga0134127, IMG submission 96459) | Terrestrial soil microbial communities with excess Nitrogen fertilizer from Kellogg Biological Station, Michigan, USA - KB3-175-3 | ecosystem: Environmental > Terrestrial > Soil > Unclassified ...
AAAGCCGGCGCGCCCGAGCAGGAGCGCGCCGGAGCAGACCGACGCCAGCGGCCGCTCATCGCCCCAGGTCTTCAGGTAGTCGATGGCGCGCTTGTTGTCCATCAGCGTGACGGTGCCGAGCCCACCCGCCACGTAGAGCAGGTCGAACCGTGAGAGGTCTTCGTAGACCGAGTCGGGCGTGATCTTGAGGCCGGTCTCGTCGACGATCTCCGCGTCGGTCCCGATGACCCGGTGGGTGACTTCCTGGTCGATGGACATCGCGGCGACGCGGCGCAGCGCGTCGTAGGCGCCGATGAAGTCGAGCAGCGTCAGGCGAGGAAAGACAAGAAACGCGATGCGCTTCGGCGGCATGGCGTCAGCAGGGCTGGACCGAGGCTTTGTGGCGCTGGGCCAGCGCCTGGTAGCCTTCGGGGTTCGCGCGCACCCAGCGCTCGGCCGGCGTGCCGGCGAGCGGCCCGCGGATCTTGGCGGGCGTGCCGAGGGCGAGCATGCCTTCAGGAATTTCCGTCTCGGGCGTGACGAGGGCGCCGGCGGCTACCATGGAGCGGGCTCCGATCCGCGCGCCGTCGAGGACGGTCGCGCCGTTGCCGATCAGGCATTCCTCGCCGAGCGACGCCGCGTGGATCGTGCAATTGTGGCCGACGGTCGAGCCCGCGCCGATCTCCACGCCGCTGCGGGGCGTGACGTGGACGACGGCGCAATCCTGCACGTTGGCGCCCCGGCGAACCACGATCGGATTGAAGTCGCCGCGAAGCACGGCGTTGTACCACACCGATGCGCGCTCCTCGACGGTCACGTCGCCGATGAGAACCGCGGTGGGTGCGACGAACGCCGTCGGATGGACCTTCGGGCTCTTGCCCTCGAAGCTGAACAGTGGCATGGGCTGGACCCCCGCAGTATCCTCGAAACTGGCTCTCATCTTACTCGAACGCGGAAGCGACAGGAGGTGGGAATGCCGTTTCCGAGGATCGCAGCCGTCGCTACCGCGACACCGCCTCACCGCTTCACGCAGGCGCAGATCCTGGCGCTCGCCGGCTACCCCGACGAGGAGCGCCGCGGTTTCTTCCGCCGCAGCGACATCGACGGCCGCCACCTCTGGATCGATCCGGCGACCTTCCGGCCCAACGAGTCGGTCGACGAGCTCAACGATCGCTTCCGCGCCGGCGCCCTGCACCTCGGCGAGTCGGCGGCACGCGGGGCCCTGGAGCGCACCGGCTGGGACGCGCGCGACGTCGACTTCATCGCGACCACGACGTGCACCGGACGCCTCACGCCGAGCCTCGACGCGCACCTGATCAGCCGGCTCGGCTGCCGCGCCGACATCCAGCGCGTTCACGTCGGGGACACCGGCTGCGCGTCCGCGATGGTGGCGCTCCAGCAGGCGGCCAACTACCTGACCGCGTTCCCCGGACGCCGGGCGCTCGTCATTGCCGTCGAGATCTGCTCGGCCGCCTACTTCCTGGACGAGCGGCTCGAGAGCGCGGTGGCGCACGCGATCTTCGCCGATGGCGCCGGCGCGCTTGCGTTGACCACCGGCGGGCCGGGGCCGTCGATCGTCGCCCACCGCACGCTGTTCCATTCCGAGCATCTCCCCGCGATGGGATTCGAGTATCCGGGCGGCCGCCTGCGCGTGACCCTCTCGAAGGACGTGCGGCGCATCGGCGGCACCATGATGCGGGAGATGGCGACGATCCTGATGGCAACCCAGGGGCTCAAGCGCGAGGACATTCGCTACTGGGTGCTGCACTCCGCGGGCCGCCGCGTGATCGATCGCGCGCGGTCGCTGCTGGACCTGAGCGAGGAGCAGGTGGGCCACTCGCGCGAGGTGCTGCGCCGCTACGGCAACATGTCGTCGGCGACCATTCTCTTCGTCCTCGAGGAAACCCTTCGCGCGGAGTCGCCCGTCCCCGGCGACTGGGCGCTGATGATCGGCCTCGGCCCCGGCTTCGCCGCCGAGGGAGCGCTATTACGGTGGTGATGCGACGACACGCGATACCACAAAGGGTGAGAACGGGCGCCTCGGAGCCGAGTCACATGATCTCGAGGGAGGTTCGGGCGAGCCGGAGCCACGCCGCGCCTGTCGCAGGCCACCCTCGGTCCAAGGTGGGCTCACGGACCTCGCTACAATGAAACGCGCCGCCGGAGCCCATGAAGTCCTCGACGGCGAGCTCTCGCCGACCGATCTCGCGGCGACCCTCGGCGATATCGACCGGCTCAACGCCTGGTTCGGCGGGTACGCGCTGACGCGTCATCAGATCGACCGCTTGACGGCGGGCGTGCCGCGCGATCGGGCGGTGAGCGTGGCCGACGTCGGCGGCGGTACCGCGGCGTTCGCGGTGGGCCTGGCCGCATGGGCGCGCCGGCACGGGCGGCCCATCCGCATCGTGGTCGTGGAGCGCGATCCGGCGACGCTCGCGCTGGCGCGCCCGGTCGTGGCCGCCTACCCCGAGGTGCTGCTGGTCCAGGGCGACGCGGTGGCGCTCCCGTTCCGCGCGCACACGGTCGACATCGTCGCGAGCAGCCTGACGCTTCATCACCTCGAGCCCGAGCAGGCGGTGGAGGGCCTTCGCGAGATGACGGCGGCCGCCCGCATCGCCGTCGTCGTGAACGACCTCCTCCGCAAGCGGTTGTCGCTCGGCCTGGTCTGGCTGGTGACGCGCCTCTTGCGGTGTCATCCGATCTCGCGCCACGACGGCCCGCTCTCGGTCCGCCGCTCCTACTCGCGAGACGAGCTTCGGGCGCTTGCCGAGCGCGCGGGCGCGCGCCGGTTGACGATCCACGAGTATCCGGTGCTGGGCCGCATGCTGGCGGTGCTCACATGACGAGTGATGTCATCGTCGTCGGCGCCGGGCCGGCCGGCGCGGCCACGGCGATCTTCCTCGCCGAGCACGGCCTGGCGGTCCGCCTTCTCGATCGCGCGCGCTTTCCGCGCCCGAAGATCTGCGGCGAGTACCTGAGCCCGGAGGCGCCGCGGCTCCTGGACCGGCTCGGCGCCCTCAAGGCGATCGACGCCGTCGCGAGCCCGCTCGCCGGCATGCGGATCACCGCGCCGGACGGCCGGCAGCTTGAGGGCCGCTATCACACCATCGGGCCCTGGCGCCCCTATCGGGAGCACGCGATGGCGCTGTCGCGCGAGGTGCTCGACACGATCCTGGTCGATCGGGTGCGCGCGCTGCCGGTCGAGCTCAGCGAAGGGGTGCGCGTCACCGACGTGCTCGTCTCGGGCGATCGGATGCTGGGCGTGGAGGCAGTCGCCGCCGACGGCCGGCATCTGACGTTGCGCGCGCCCTTGACCATCGCCGCCGACGGCCGCGCCTCGATCGTCGCGCAGCGCCTGGGCCTCCGGCGTCCGCATCGCCTGCGGCGGATGGCGCTCGTCACCTACATCGAGGACGTTCCCGACCTCGGGCACTTCGGCGAGATCTTCGTCGACCCGCCGGACTACGCGATTCTCAACCCGATCGCGCCGGGCCGCGCCAACCTCAGCATCGTCGTGCCGCTGGCGCACGCGGCGCCGTGGAGCGGGCGGCTCGAGAGCTTCTTCGACGCGCGCGCGAAGCACCTTTCGCACCTGGCCAGGCGGATCGCCGGGGGCCGGCGGGTCGCGGCCGTTCGGGCGATGGGTCCGCTCGCCTATCGGGTCGATCCGCCGCGGACCGGCGGGGTGCTGATGGTGGGCGACGCCACCGGCTTCTACGACCCGTTCTCGGGCGAAGGGATCTTCAACGGCCTGCGCAGCGCGGAGCTGGCCGCGGAGACCGCCGTGCGCGCGCTGCGGGGCGGCGACCTCTCGGCTGCCGCGCTCGCCGGCTACGACCGCGCCCGGCGCCTGGCCTCGCGCGACAAGGAGCGGGTGACGCACGCGCTCCAGTTCTTGATCTCCCATCGCAGGCTCGCGAACCTGACGGCGCGGCTTCTGGCGCGCCGTCAGAGCCTGCTCGATCTCCTGCTCGGTGTCCTCGGCGACTTCGTGCCGCCCCGCGCGCTCGTGAGCGCCGTTCTCGCGCGCTGAGCCCTGACCACCCGCTGCCCGGACGGAGGAGAGACTCGATGAGCCGGAGCGACAACCTGCCCCGCCGTTTCGCGCGCATCTACACCGCCGCCATCACGGACGTCATGGACGAGATGGGCCTCAAGCGTCAGACGCTGCCCTCGACGATCCAGCCGCTCGCGGCCAACATGCGGACGGCCGGCTACGCGTTCCCGGCGCGCGGCCGGTCGCACGCGGGCTCACCGCGCGAGCGGGATCAGACGCTGCGCCGGTTTCTCGGCATGCTCGCCGCCGCGCCCGCCGACTCGGTGCTGGTGCTGGCCGCGCACGACGAGGTCGCGGCGCACTTCGGCGAGCTGAGCGCGTCGTGGTTCCGCGTGCGCAAGGTGCGTGGCGCGGTCATCGACGGCGCGACCCGCGACACCGCATCGATCGTACGCATGGGGTTCCCGACGTTCGTTCGTTACCGGAGCCCGCAAGATTCGGTGCCGCGCTGGCGCGTGACTGACTGGGGCCAGCCGGTGACGATCGGCGGGGTGCGCGTGAGCCTCGGCGATCTCGTCGTCGGCGACCTCGACGGGGTCGTCGTCGTCCCGCGCCGCGCCGCCCACGAGGTGCTCGGGCGCTGCGAGAAGCTCGTCGGCACCGAGGACAAGGTGCGCTCCGCGGTCCGGCGCGGCATGACGCCGCTGGCCGCCTACGAGAAGTTCGGCGCGTTCTGAGGAGTGATCGCGGCCGCGGCGGGCGGGGGAAGCTTACCGGCGGCGGCGCTGGGGCTGGGGGCGCGGCGGCGCGGCGGCCCGCGCCGCCGGATCCTCGTCTCGAGCCTCGGCGCCGGCGATCTCGGGCAGTCCCGCCTCTTTGAGCGGCTTGCCGATATGATCGCGAATCCACTTGCCGTCCCACCACTCGAGCGGCGTGACCGAGACGCCGTTGACCAGCACCTCGTAGTGGAGGTGATCGCCGATCGCGAGCCCGGTCGAGCCGGTTCGCGCGATCTCCTGGCCCTTCTCGACGGCGTCGCCGACCTTCACGGCCGTGCTCGACAGGTGCGCGTAGAGCGTCTGCAGGCCCAGGCCGTGGTCGATGACGACCGTGTTGCCGTAGATCGTCAGGGGCTCGGCGAAGACGACGACGCCCTTGTTGGCGGCCGGGACGGCCGACTGCCGCGTGGACGCGAGGTCGTAGCCGAAGTGCACCTGCCGATCGATCTCGCGGCCGGAATAGACGTAGGTCCGGAGCTCGGCGAAGTTCGCGAACACCTTGGAGTTCCGCGGCTGGACGAACGCGCCCTGCCAGAGCGGCTTGTTGGCGGTGGCGGCGCCGACCTTCCGCTTCGTCTCCTCGGCCTGCTTGCGGAGGTCGCGGTTGATGATCAGGAAGCCGTCGGGGAGCGGATCGCTGGCCGGGCGCTGGGGCAGGAGCTCGGGGACCTTGGTCTGCAGGAACGCGTCCTTGATCTCGATCGTGTCGCGGGGGAACTTGCGCGGCTTGATCTCGGCTGGAACGCCGCGCGCCGCGGTGTTGCCGGCCTCGTCGGTCGAGCGGATCGCCAGTGCGACCGAGGAGTCGAAGTCCCACGGGAGCGCGAGCAGCGCGACCCGCGCGCCGCGATCTTCCGGGCCGTACGGGAACGACGGGAATACCAGCGGACCCGCGGTGACGTCGGTGCGGGCAGCGCCGGTCACGCGAAATGCGACGAGCCCGGTGCCGCCGGGCGACAGATAGTGGGTGGCGGCGAGGAGCTCGATCTTCGGCGGCGTGAGATCGATGGTCACCGGGTAGCTGGCGATCGCGCGGTCGGCGGGCCGCCACGGCCGCCAGAAGTCGTCGCGCGCCCACACCTCGAGCGTGGCGTTGCCCTCGCGCAGGCCGAGGGCGCTGCTTTCCACCACGAGGGGCATCTCCACGCGCCGGCCGAGAGGGCCCTCTTGCTTGGTCACCGGCGTCGGGGTGCCTGATTGCACCACGCGAACCTCGACCCGCGCCACGTTGCCGCGCCGGGCCTCGAGCACGAGCGCCAGCGGCGTCTTCTGGCCGAGAAACTTCGGCGGCGTCGAGAGCACCTGGACTCCGGGGACCGTCTGGCGCCAGCCGAGATACGACACCGAGCCGACCACGGCGAGGATCAGGATCAGGACGAGGAGCACCCAGACTTTCGCGCGAGACCGTCGGGGCACGAAGCGGATGATATCACGCTGTATACCGCCGACCGGCGTAACGAGATCGCGCCGCCGTGGTACCAACCTTGACACCCGCGGCAAGCGCTCAGTAGCATGACCCGGTGTCGACCACCCTCTGGCTGATCCCGGCCTTTCCTCTCGTCGGCGCGCTCATCAACATGTTCTTCGGCGCCGTCATCGGCCGCCGCGCGCACTGGGTCGCGGTGCCGGCGCTGGCCGGCTCGTTCCTCGCGTCGTGCTCCCTCTTCTCGGCCGTGGCGTCCGGCGGCTCGTTCACCACGACGCTCTTCGGCTGGATCGTCGCGGGCGACTTCGAGACCGCGGTGAGCGCGCACGTCGATCAGCTCACCGTCGTCATGCTGCTGGTGGTCACGGGCGTGGGCGCGCTCATCCACCTCTACTCGATCGGCTACATGCACGACGACCCGGGCTACGCGCGCTACTTCGCGTACCTGAACCTCTTTGTCTTCTCGATGACGATGCTGGTGCTGGCCGGCAACTTCCTCCTTCTCTACGTGTTCTGGGAGGCGGTCGGTCTCTGCTCGTATCTCCTGATCGGCTTCTGGTACACGCGGCCGGCCGCGGCGCAGGCGGGCAAGAAGGCGTTCATCGTCAACCGCGTCGGCGACTTCGGCTTCGGCCTGGGTATCATGTGGCTGTGGACCGCGGTGGGCACGCTCGACTACGAGGGCGTGTTCGCGGCGGCGCCCGACCTGGACGCCCGGACGGCGACCGGCATCGCGCTGCTCCTCTTCATGGGCGCGTGCGGCAAGTCGGCCCAGCTCCCGCTGCACACGTGGCTGCCGGATGCGATGGAAGGCCCGACACCGGTCTCGGCGCTCATCCACGCCGCGACGATGGTCACCGCCGGCGTCTACATGGTCGCGCGCAGCCACGTGCTCTTCGAGCGCGCGCCCGCGGCGCTCGAGGTGGTGGCGTGGGTCGGCGTGGCCACGGCGCTCTTCGCCGCCACGATCGGTCTCATCCAGACCGACATCAAGCGCGTGCTCGCCTATTCGACCGTGAGCCAGCTCGGGTACATGTTCGCTGCCGTCGGTCTCGGGGCGTACGCCGCCGGGATCTTCCATCTGGTGACGCACGCCTTCTTCAAGGCGCTCCTGTTCCTCGGCGCCGGCAGCGTCATCCACGGCCTCGGCGGCGAGCAGGATCTCCGCAAGATGGGCGGCCTGTCCTCGCGGATGGTGCGGACGACCATCACGACCACGATCGGTGCCCTCGGCCTCGCCGGCCTGCCCGGGCTGTCCGGCTTCTTCTCGAAGGACGAGATCCTCGCCGCGGCGTTCACGAGCGGGCACCGGTGGATCTGGTTCTTCCTCCTGGTGGGCGCGTTCCTGACGGCGTTCTACACGGCGCGGATGCTGTTCCTCGCCTTCTACAGCGGCCCGCGGATGGCCAGGGAGGCCGCCCATCACGTGCACGAGTCTCCGGGCGTGATGACGCTGCCGCTGATCGTGCTGGCGATCCTGACCGTTATTACGGGCGTAGCGATCGGCATCCCGTCGGAGCACGGAACGCGATTCGAGCGCTTCCTGGCGCCGGTGTTCCCACTGCACGAGGGGGCGCACGGTGGCTTCGCGGCGCTCTTTATCCTGGTCCTGGCCGTTCTCGTGTTCGTTGGTGGCTTCGCGGTGGCCTGGTTCATGTACATGGCCAACCCGATCCGCCCCGCCGAGATCGGGCAGCCGAAGACGGGCGTCCACGCGCTCCTGCTCAACGCCTACTACGTCGATGCGCTCTACGACCGGGTGATCGTGCGGCCGCTCCTGGCGCTGTCGGTGTTCCTGGCGCGTGTGTTCGACCTGCGCGTGGTCGACGGGCTCGTCAACGGGGTGGCCCGCACGGTGGTGGCATGGGCAGCGGGGATGCGCCGGATCCAGACCGGCTACACGGTCAACTACGCTCTCACGATGCTGGCCGGCGCGGTCGCCATCGTCGCGTTCCTCCTGAGCCGATGATTCGCGCGACACCGCGGCCCGCGCCATGATTCCAATCCTGTCGCTGATCACGTTTCTCCCGGGAGCGGCCGGGATCGCCCTCCTGTTCGTCCCGCGGCGATCGGCCGGCGTCCTGCGCCTGGTCTCGCTCGCGGTCACCGTGCTCACGTTCGCGTGCTCGCTGCCGCTCTACTTCGGATTCGACGCCGACGCGCTCGGCTACCAGTTCGAGGAGAACCGGCGGTGGATGCCAACCCTCGGCGTCGCCTATCACGTCGGCATCGACGGCATCAGCTTGCTGCTCGTGCTGCTCACAACCTTTCTGATGCCGCTGGCGCTCGTCTCAGCGTGGGGCTCGGTCGAGGATCGGTTCAAGGAGTTCACCGCGACGATGCTCCTGCTCGAGACGGGCATGCTGGGCGTCTTCGTGAGCCTCGACCTCTTCCTCTTCTATGTCTTCTGGGAGGCGATGCTGGTCCCGATGTACTTCATCATCGGGATCTGGGGCGGGCCGAACCGCGTCTACGCCGCGGTGAAGTTCATCCTGTACACGATGGTCGGCTCGGCCCTCATGCTGGTCGCCATCCTCGGGCTCTACTATCAGTACGGTGCGGCGACGGGCCGGTACACGTTCGACGTGCCGGTGCTCGCGCAGTACGTGATGGCGCCCGGCCTGGCGCAGAACCTCATGTTCCTCGCGTTCGCGCTGGCCTTCGCCATCAAGGTGCCGCTGTTTCCCTTCCACACCTGGCTGCCCGACGCCCACGTCGAAGCGCCCACCGCGGGCAGCGTCGTCCTCGCCGGCGTGCTCCTCAAGATGGGAACGTACGGGTTCCTGCGCTTCTGCCTGCCCTTCTTCCCGGACGCGAGCCTGTCGTTCGGTCCCTTGGTGTTCGCGCTCGCGGTGATCGGCGTGATCTACGGCGCCTGGGTCTCGACCGTGCAGCCGGACCTGAAGAAGCTCGTCGCCTACTCGAGCGTGAGTCACCTCGGCTTCGTGATGCTCGGCATCTTCACGCTCAACCAGCAGGGGCTGGTGGGCGCGATCATCCAGATGGTGAACCACGGCCTGTCGACCGGCGCCCTCTTCCTGATGGTCGGCATGATCTACGAGCGCCGCCACTCGCGGCTCATCGCCGACTTCGGCGGCCTGTGGCGCATCGTGCCCGCCTTCTCGGCCCTCTTTCTGGTGGTGGCGCTGTCGTCGCTGGGGTTGCCCGGGCTGAACGGATTCGTCGGCGAGTTCCTGATCCTCGTCGGCGCCTTCCAGCGCAACGCGTGGCTCGCCGCCGTCGCGACCAGCGGGATCATCTTCGCGGCGGTCTACCTGCTCTGGATGTACCAGCGCGTGATCTTCGGCGAGGTCACCCACGAGGAGAACCGCCGGCTCCGGGACCTGACGCCCCGCGAGTGGGCGGTGCTGGTGCCGGTGGTGGCGCTCATCGTGTGGATCGGCGTGTACCCGACGGCGTTCACCGGCAAGACCGAGGCGACGGTCGAGGCGCTGATCATGCAGGTCGAAGCGAAGACCGGGGTGAATCGCTGATGGACGCGATCGTCTTTCCGCCCATCGCCCTGATGCCGCTCCTGCCGACCCTGATCGTGCTGGGCGCGGCCATGCTGGTGATGGCGCTCGAGCTCGGCCCGCGCGGCATCCCGCGCGAGCTCTCGGCGGTGGTCGCGCTGGCCGGCATGATCGGCGCGCTCCTGGCGACGCTCGCCCAGTGGGGCACCACGGCGCGCGCGTTTCGCGACATGATCCTGCAGGACAACTACGCGCTCTTCTTCAACGTGGTCATCTGCTACTCGGGCGCCCTGGTCGTGCTCCTGTCGATCGATTATCTGCGGCGCCGCGGGAGCGACTCCGGCGAGTACTACGTGCTGGTGCTCTTCGCGACCGCCGGCATGATGCTGATGGCCGCCGCGGGCGACCTGGTGGTGGTGTTCCTGGCCCTCGAGCTGATGTCGCTGTCGCTCTACGTGCTGGCGGGCCTCTTCAAGCGGGAGCTGGCCTCGGGCGAGGCCTCCATGAAGTACTTCCTGCTCGGCGCGTTCGCCTCGTCGTTCCTGCTCTACGGCATCGCGCTGATCTATGGCGCTGCCGGAACGACGAGCCTCGACCGCATCGCCGCGGCGATGACCGCGCGCCCGCGCGACCCGCTGTTCGTCATCGGCCTCGGGCTCGTGCTGGTCGGTTTCGGCTTCAAGATCTCGTCGGTGCCCTTCCACATGTGGGTGCCCGACGTCTATCAGGGAGCGCCCACCAGTGTGACGGCGCTCATCGCCACGGGCTCGAAGGCCGGCGCCTTCGCGGCGCTGATCCGGGTGCTGGCGGTGGTGCCGCGGGGCCTCGCGCCCGACGGGGCGGCCCTCCTGTGGGCCGTCGCGGCGGTCACGATGACCATCGGCAACGTGGTGGCGATCGCGCAGTCGAACCTCAAGCGGATGCTCGCATACTCGTCGATCGCCCACGTCGGCTACATGCTCGTCGGCCTCGTGGCCGGCGGCGCCGCCGGGACGGGCTCGGTGCTCTTCTATCTCCTGGTCTACGCGTTCACGACGGCCGGCGCGTTCGGCGTGATCACGCTCTGCGAGCGCTCGCGCGACGAGGCGGTGGAGGTCGCGGACTACGCCGGGCTTGCCCGGCGCCATCCGCTGCTGGCGGCGGCGCTCGGCCTGTTCCTCCTCTCGCTCGTCGGCATTCCGCCCCTGGCCGGCTTCGTCGGCAAGTTCTACGTGTTCGGCGCGGCGGTGCGCGCCGGCTACGTCTGGCTCGCCGTCATCGGCGTGCTGAATTCCGCGGTGGGCGCCTATTACTATCTGCGCGTGGTCGTCTACATGTACATGCGCGAGCCCGAAGGCGCGGCCACCGACTACGCGCCCTCGCTGGCCGGCGGGCTGGCGCTGGCGGTGGCGCTCCTCGGCATCGTGCTCCTCGGCGTCGTGCCGGCGCCCTTCGCCGATCTCGCCCAGGCCGCCGTCGCGCCGCTCGTTCGCTAGGTGCCGCCGACGTTCGCCCTGCCGCATCGCGGCTGGCTCTTCGATCTGGACGGCACGGTGTACCGCGGTGAGGCGCTGATTCCCGGCGCCGACGACGCGATCGCGGCCCTGCGGGCGACCGGCCGGCGGGTGGCTTTCCTCTCCAACAAGCCGATCCAGACGCGCGAGGACTACGCCCGCAAGCTGACGCGGCTGGGAATCCCCACGCCGATGGACGACGTGATCAACTCGTCCCTGGTGCTGGCGCGCCATCTGGCGCGGCTCGATCGCGGCGCGCCGGTCTTCGTCATCGGCGAGCCGCCGCTGATCGGCGAATTGCGCGACCACGGGTTCGAGGTGCGCGGGGATCACCGCGTTCGCTGGGTGGTGATCGCCTTTGATCGCACCTTCGACTACGCGAAGCTGAACACGGCGCTGCAGGCGGTGCGGCAGGGTGCCAGACTGATCGCCACCAATCCCGACCGCACGTGCCCGACCGAGTCCGGCGAGATTCCCGACTGCGCCGGCATGACCGCCGCCGTCGAGGCGGTGACCGGGCACACGGTCGAGGTCGTCGTGGGCAAGCCGTCGCCGATCATCCTCGAGGTGGCGCTCGCGCACCTGGGCCTGAGCGCGGGCGAGTGCGCGATCGTCGGCGACCGCCTCGAGACGGACATCGTGATGGGTAAACGGCTCGGCCTGGCCACCGTCCTCGTCCTCACCGGCATCACCCAGGCCGACGACCCCCTCCTCTCCGAAATCGCCCCCGACCTGATCGTCCCCTCCCTGCGCGACCTCCTTCGCTGACGGACCGGGCGGCCGGTGGGAGAGCCGCGAAACCAGCAGCGGGAGTCCGTAGAAGGTTGACGGCCCGGCTAGGCGGGCAGTACGGTGTGACGGGGCCGAGAA
>Ga0134127_10003043_pt1 | contig 12015 bp, 6 predicted proteins | sample KB31753_FD_96459 | JGI IMG/M metagenome (GOLD analysis project Ga0134127, IMG submission 96459) | Terrestrial soil microbial communities with excess Nitrogen fertilizer from Kellogg Biological Station, Michigan, USA - KB3-175-3 | ecosystem: Environmental > Terrestrial > Soil > Unclassified ...
ATCCAACAACTTACAGATTAGTCAATAAACATGCGGGTTTTAGTGTCTCCCTACGTTTCACCAAGTAGCAGGAAGTTTGCTGAAACTCACGTAGACAGGGGTAAGAAGCAGGGGTAAATTTCGTAAGGAGGTTGCTGCTCGCTACCGGCGGAACAGCGAAGGCTGTGGTTGATCTGGTTGAGCAACTCGGTGGGGAAGTTGTAGGTCTGGTCTTCGTATTCGAACTGGAATTTCTGCCAGGACGTAAAAAACTCGAAAGCTACATTGAGGTCTTTAATTAAGTATCAATCCTAATATTTGAAGATTGCCAATTGCCGCGCGCCAATTGCCAATGGGTGCTCATTGGCGCGGTAAACTGAGGTTTACCGTAAAATCAAACGCTTCAGCAATTGGCATTTGACCCTATTGCTAACCTTCGCGCACAGATTTTTATTTTCATTTCGCACCCATGCCGAGTTAGGGTGCTGTTCACGAATGGAACGGACGGCAAATTCTCTATGACTAAAGTAAAACGCATTGGCGTGCTGACCGGAGGAGGTGATGCGCCCGGCCTCAACCCCGCTATTAAGGGAGTGGTTTATCGGTCTTCTGAACGCGGGATGGAAACTGTTGGCCTCGGCGATGGTTGGTTGAGTTTGCTAAACCCTCCTTTCGATGTGGTACCGCTGGAACGGTCAACAGTGCGACGCTGGGATCGCGATGGCGGCACCAACCTCGGCTCGTCGCGAACCAATCCTTTCCAAACGCCCAATGAGTTAGGAGAAAGGGTTGACAGATCATCCGAGGTGATCGCCAACATCGAGAAGCTCGGGCTTGATGCCGTTATAGCTTGCGGCGGTGAAGACACGTTGGGCGTTGCCGCGCGCCTCTCCCAAATGGGTGTGGCGATCGTTGGTGTTCCCAAGACGATCGATAAAGATTTGTCGGGAACAGATTACACGCTGGGGTTTGACACGGCCTTAAGAAATGTAACTGAGGTGATCGAACGGTCCCGCACGCCCGCGGGTTCGCACGGCTGGGTCCAGGTGATCGAAGTGATGGGACGCCACTCCGGCCACCTCGCTCTCTGGTCAGGTGCTGCAGGTCAGGCAGACATCATTCTGATCCCCGAACACCCATTTCGCTACGAGAGGGTCTATAGCCTCTTGAAAAGTAAACTGGGAGACTCGACTTCGCATCCCCGCGATCCGCAGCATCCGCGTTACTCGGTAATCGTCGTGGCTGAAGGCGCCTACGCGGAAGAAGGCGAGCTAATAATTATGGACGACCGCCATGACGCATTCGGCCACCCACGGCTAGGGGGCATTTCTGAAGTTCTAGCCCGAAGGATCTTGAGTGATACGTCCTACGAGGCGCGTTCCGTAGTTCTTGGTCATCCGCAGCGGGGCGGTCCACCTTCGCCCGTCGACCGCATTATGGGTTTGTTATTCGGCGCGCGGGCGGCGGACGCAGTCGCCGACGGCGACTTCGGCAAGATGGTGTCGTCTCGCGGCATTGCACCGGCTTGCGATCTGTCGATGGTAGACATTACGGCGGTGTTGGGACGGATTGATACAGTGGACGTCGCCCGATTCTACGATACGGATCGTTATCATCTAAAAGGCATTGGGATGTGAGGGGCCCGCAAACTAACAGTTTGCGTTACCACAAAAGCACGATCCCGTCCGCAAGGAGAAATCGTTGACTTCGACGGCCCTTTATAATATTGATCACTGCTCATTCCTTTAAAGCGCCAACAGGCTGCTGAATCTGAAGCTCAGACGTCGTTAGAATAAAGGTCAAACGAGTGCGACGAATCGATCTGCGAAAAGTTCAAACGGCCAACCCACATACCATCCGCGATATTAATCGGCAGATAGTGCTCAACTACGTTCGCGAAAGGGAGCCAATCTCCCGCGCCGCAATCGCCCGAGAGACAGCTCTGCAACGCTCGACCATCTCGGAGATTGTAGAAGCGCTCACAGGAGAGGGCTTGGTTGAAGAGATCGGGGAAGGTAAATCAACAGGCGGCCGGCGACCGACTCTGTTGCGATTACGCACGAGTGGCGCTATTGCCATTGGCGTGAATATCACGCCCACCGACACGACCATCGCTAGTAGCGATTTGGCTGGCGTCGTTATCCAGCAAGAGAGTTTCCTCACTGATCCGGTTCCCGAACGTACGGTGAGCCGCATAATAGAAATCATCCGCAAGTTTTCTGAGCAGAGCTCGATTGAAGGAATCGGCATCAGCATTCCCGGTCTTGTTACTCCGTCAACGGGTAATGTGATCTTCGTGCCGTATTTTAAGTGGCGCGACTTACCAATCGGCGAAATGATCACTCAAGCGACTGGACTGCCGGTTACCATCGACAATGATGCCAATGCTGTCGCCCTCGCTGAGTTGTGGTTTGGGCGTCCCGAAGTCAGGGACGCGCGAGATTTCATCTTCGTCCTGGTTGCTGATGGAGTAGGAACCGGAATTATTTTTGACGGTCAGGTCTATCGCGGCGTGCTCGGCGCGGCAGGCGAATTTGGTCATATGATCGTGGGCAGCAATGCACCCGTGCTCTGTTCTTGCGGAAACGACGATTGCTGGGAGGCCTTCGCTTCAGAGCGGGCGGCGATCGCGCGCTATACTCAGTTGGCGACAATCGACGGGGCACCGGATTTTGGAACATTGATTGATCTTGCTCTGGCTGGTGAGCAGGCAGCCGCGCTTGCACTCACGGAAACGAGCCGTTATTTAGCGATCGGCATATCCAACCTTGTAGTTGGCTTCAGCCCGGAAGTAGTGATCGTTGGCGGCGCGATAACTCGAGCGTGGTCTTTGATCGAAAAGGATCTTACAGAAAAGATAGAACGCAGTGTTCGTCGCGGCGTGCCTTCGGCGCGAATCCTTCGCTCCACATTAAATGGAGATCCGACTTTAATGGGGGCTTTGAGTCTAGTCTTGACTACCAAATTTGCTGGAGCTGCCGCCGCTTGACCTTGAGTGCCTTGAGTAAGATCCCTCGCCCATTTCACCAACCAAAGTAGTGTCTTATACTGGGCTCCTCATAGTAAAAGGAGATCACCTATGAAGAACCATCGAACTCTTTCGACCATAGGTCAGTTAGGATTTACGGCTGCGGTTGGTTTAATCGCTTTCGCCCCCCCCGCGGTTAAGGGCCAGCAAAACATTCCCACTGCTCCGGCAGTCAAAGATCCATTCGGCGAAATACGCGACATGCAACGACGGGAGGCGCAACTGCGCGGCGCCGAGATTTTCGGCCCCGGGAGAAAAGGGGATCCGAGAGACTCTGAGGCTGGGGCCAAACAGATGCGGGAGGATTTCAAGGCCATCCAGGTTTTGCGTAACAACGTCGCGCGCCACCTCTTGTCAGAGAAGCCAATGGATTACAAATTTATCGCCACGGAGACCGAGTCAATAAATAAACGTGCCAATCGGCTGAGAGCCTACTTGACTCTTGAGTCCGTCGAAGGCGCAAAGAAGCAAGAAAGCAAAGCGCTCGCGCTTGGTGACAACCAAATGAAGGGTGCGCTTGTGGCGATGTGTAAGCGGATCGACAGCTTCACCGAGAATCCCGTCTTCAAGCTACCCGAGGCTGCTGATGCGCCGCAATCCGCAAAAGCTGGAAGTGACCTGCGAGATATCATTTTGTTGAGTGAGGGCATTGTGAGCCTGGCTGAGAAGCTGAACAAGGCGCCACGCAATTAAAGGGTTGAAACCATACGGGCCGATCTGGCACTCCGCGGGCAGGTGTTTTTCTGAATATTCCGATCGAAATGGGCGGGGAAGTGGTAGTTTGAGAAATCAGCCTAGCAGAAAAAACCGAATCCACAATCGAATCGAAAGAATAAAGTTTCTCGATTAACGGTTCACAATTTACCCGCCTCTGGCAGTGCCCGGAGAGACAGAAGAGTGATGGTAGTCGGCGTGCCGTTCTCAACTTGGACCTTGAGAAGAGCCTGATAATATTTCGGAGGCGCATTCTGCCCGCCGAGTTGGCGCAAGCGCTGCCCCAATAGATTTAAATGATTCCGCGTGGTTACGAATTCGGCCGCCGCTTCAGTCCCCTCACTAAAGATACCCGCAAGCGTCATCACTGCGTGCTCGCCCGAGACATTCGGCTTGACGGTGATGAGCGCATAGTCAACTGACATCGTTCCCGTCTGTTCATTAAACTCTGGCTTGTACTCTCGCTCCTCGCCGGGAAGCGGATCGCGATTCTCGATGGTCGCGGAGAATGTGTAAACGAAGTTCTCGACCGTCGGAAGTCTGCGCGACCATTCGTTTACGTAGATACTACCGAGCAGGATCACGTTACGGTACTTCAGATCCGCGGCACTAACTTGACGACTTTGTCTTAGTAATATGGTTTTATCCGCTGCGCGCAGGAGGTCTGTGAGACGGTACACGCCGACGGCTTCACCCATTCCCGTGTACATCCCCAACGAAGGAATAAGCTGCGGCGATTCGCCCCCGGTGTATTGACCCTTGAACTCAGGCGCCTCAAGAAGGGAGCGTGTCTGTTCTGGGGTCAGTTTCATGGCGCGGCGCGCCAGAGATTTGGGGTCGGCCTGATTCAAAAAGCGGTAGACGGTCGGGTTGCTCAAAACGAGTAGTGGCGACTCCGAATCATCTACGAATGGACCCCAAACGGCCTTGAAGTCTTCGGTGTGGAGCGAGGGGTCGACATTCCGAGCTTGGCTCTGCAGTTGCCGGTTTGATGAATATAACGCTACCACCGCGGCGATTAGCAGTATGACCAACGCTCCTAACGTAAGTGCGACCGCGTTGGCTCGAGACCGTGGTGCACCTGTATCAAGATGAGGCTGACCCTCTGTTGTTAGTAACGGATGGCCGTTAGCATTGAGTCCATCTGTCGTCAGGGTTCGGGATGCAAAACTCTCGTTTCCTGGCTCCGCCTGAGAGCTACTAAAAACCGGATGGTAATGGCCCTTAGGAAGGTCGATTACGATCGGGTCGTTTTTTCCTTCCGCGGTGTAATACTCCTGTAGTTTAGTCCGTAGCCTTCCGGCTTGAACCCGTACCACCGAATCGATGCGCGGATCGTAGTCGCTTCTGCGGCCAAAGACCTCAATAGCGATTGTGTACTCCTTGAGCTGTGCGTCTTCCTTGGCCAAGGTCTTTTCCACGACGAAGCGGAGAAAGGCCTTGAGGTTCTCAGAGTTTTGCAGAGCGCGGCTATGAAGGACCCTCTCCAACTGCTCGATCTTTTGTTCCCTACCGAGTTCCATTTTTCCCCAGTAAACCTGAAGAGCACACTTGAGAATTTGACTTTGAAGCGAAGCTTTAACTGAGCCACGTTTAGCTCAGCATGACGTGGCTAGTAGACAATTGGGGAGACGCGATGAGAGAAGTTGCGATGATGTGGCACGCAACCTCATTGATGCGTTCGACTTCTTAACCTACAGGATTGCTACCCATACCATGGACCGACTACTATGTCTCGACGACCAAGCGTTTCAGTTATCCGCTGTTGTGACAAATCTTTTGATCTCCAAGTGTCTCCAAGGCGCGTCCATGAAGTCCATGTACGGACGCTTCTCGAAGCGTTGTTCGGTTTAAGAAAAGGCTGCAAATCGCAACTAGCGCGGTTGGCCCGAATTATATGTCCGGTCGAGGCTTTTCAACAACTCTAAAGAGTTCGGCGTGTAACAGGTTACATCTCGACCTGTAACGCTAGACATTCTCAATGAATATGAGCCTGAACTTGCTCCTGCCGATGCTTATCACCGTATCTTACTGGTAGTAACTTCTCCAAAGGAATAATGACGCATAGAGTATATTTAAGAACTATTCTATCCATAGTCATCGAAAACGTTTAGAAATCTCAAATTGTTTGTGCGGCTAGCCAACAAAGTTAAGGAATGAGAACTCGGGCACTTCCAGATTCTTAATTCTAATCTTTGCGTGGACCTCAAAAAGAAGACTTGCCAGGCTCTGATTCGTAATCGTTTTGAGCATTTCGTGGGTGTTGACATTAGGTCGGCCAAATTGTTGGGACGAGGCTCGAATGCGTCAGGAGAATCAAATCATGAAAAAGAAGTTTGGTCTTTACGTCGTTATGATTCTGTTCGCGGTGGGTTTGTCAGGCGGTGTCAAAGCCCAGACGAGCACGGTCGGGAGCATCAGTGGGACTGTGCGCGATCCGCAGGGTGCCTCGGTTCCAAAGGTTGACGTTCTGATCACGGAGGAGACGACTGGCCAAACGCGCACGGTGAGATCCGGCGAAGATGGGACGTATTCGGCCCAGAGTATACCTGTCGGCCGATATAGCGTGAGCGTGGCGCCCGCAGGCTTCAAGAACACTGTAGCCACCGGGATAGAGGTTCACGTAAGTGACCGAGTTGTCGTAGACCTAAACCTTGAAGTCGGGCAGGTAAGTGAGACGGTGAATATAACGGGTCTGGCGCAACTCGTCGAAACGGAGAGCGGCCGGGTGAGTAGTCTTGTCTCGGAGAAGCAGGTCACTGAGCTTCCGTTGAACGGGCGTAACTACGCCGCGTTGGTGACACTCGTCCCTGGTCTGTCGACGCCCAATGAAGGCGGCGCATTCGGTACGCGCGGAACTGGGCTTGACTCCCACGTGGACGTGTCAGTTAACGGCAACCAATCGAACGCGAACATGTGGACCGTCGACGGCGTCAATAACATGGACGTCGGCTCGAACGCCACACTCCTTGTCTTTCCTTCCATCGACTCCATCGCGGAGTTCCGCGTCGAGCGCAATAGCTTCAGTGCAGAGTACGGGCAAGCGCAGGGAGCGGTGATCAACCTCGTCACCAAGGGTGGCGGAAACCAGTTTCACGGCACTCTTTTCGAATTCCTGCGTAACGACAAACTGAATGCCAACGATTGGTTCTCGAATCAGGCAGGAATAAAACGAGCGCCGCTGAGATATAACAACTTCGGTGGCAACTTCAGTGGGCCCATCGTTAAGGACAGAGCTTTCTTCTTCTGGTCGGAAGAGTGGCGCCGCGAGCGGCGCGGAACAGGACCGCTGCGTGCCCTCGTTCCGACCGCACAGGAGAGAGCAGGAAACTTTAGCGGCGCGCTCACGGGCGGACTGCCGTTTGATCCATTCACCTGTACCAGAGACTCCGCCGGTAACCGGCAATTTGGCCCAGGCACTTGTTTGCCGTTTCCAGGCAACATAATCCCGTCGGCGCGCTTGAGCCCGGCTGGTCTTGCGTTGATGGGGATCTTCCCCCTTCCAAACAACCCAGCAGACCCGACCGGGCGACTGACCGGCGCCAACTGGATATCCACACCTCTGCAGCCAGTCGACACTCGTCAGGATCTCATCCGCGGCGATGTAACAATAACCGACAAGATGAGTCTGATGGCGCGCTATATTAATGAAAAGTGGGTTCACGGTGAGGCGGGGGGTAACTTCTGGGGCGATACTCCGTTCCCAACGCTCGCCTCGGACTGGGAACAGCCTAGCCGCAGTTTTGCCGTCAAATTAACTAACACGCTGAGTTCTACCGCGGTCAACGAGTTTCAGTTCTCGCGTGCCGGCAACGACATCTTTGTCAGTACGAGTGAACAGGGTCAGGCGCTCAATTCGGCTGTTGCGACCGCCTTCCCAACAGTCTTCCCGCGGGTCGAAGGCACAGGATTTCCCACCGTCGGCTGGGGGGCGGGCGGTTATGGAAATCTGTGGCACCAGGCGCCGTGGACCAATCACCAGGATCTTTTCATTTGGAAGGATGATTTCTCAAAGGTGATCGGTTCCCATGCCGCGAAGTTCGGTGTTCTTTTCAGTCACAACATCAAAGACGAGCAACCCAGCGGCGGCAGCGGCGTGTACACGATCCAGACGGACGGTGTTCGCACGGGAAGCCTGATTACCGATCTGTTGCTTAGAGATCTGGTCATCCTGCAGTACACCGAGCTGCAGCGTCAGGACACCACTTTCGGTCGCTGGCACGATTTTGAACTTTATGGCACCGATACGTGGAAGTTCCGGCCAAACCTGACGCTCACGTTGGGCCTACGGTATTCGTATTTCCCCCAGGCCTACGCCGATGATGACCGCATCACCAACTGGATTCCGGAGCGTTTTAACGGCGTCGATATCAACACAGGATACGTGCGAGCCGATCAGGCCGAACAGGCGGGATTACCCCGCTCTCTTGTGAACCCATACAAGTGGGGCTTGCAACCACGGGTGGGCTTGGCCTGGGACATTTCGGGCAAGGGCAAGACCGCTTTGCGGCTGGGTGCTGGACGCTATATGAGCCGCTCGAACGTGATCGCTTCGGTGCTTAGGGAGGCACTTAATCCGCCGTGGACTACGCAGGTTGATACGGGTTGGAACTCCGCCGCAGTTAGTCTGGCTGACTGCCCGACCTGCCGCACCATGGATAACGCCAACGCTGCGGTGCTGTCGAGTCGAGTGGCGAATGTCGGGGGCCTCAATTCGGTTGATACGAATTTCCGTCCGCCCGAGAGTTGGCAGTGGAACGTGACCGTCTCGCACGAGGTGATGAAGAACACTGTTGCTGAAGTCTCATACGTTGGGAACCACGGCCTGCACCTCTGGCGGCTTGTCGACGGGAGTTACAATGCGGTGCTGCCGCAGTTCCGAGCGCAGGTTGCCGCCGGAGCCGACTTAGCTGCGCATCCAGAATGGCGACGGTTCGGTTTCGCCAACGCCGTGAAGAGGGATGAGTCCACAGGCGATTCCAATTATCACGGATTGCAAGTCTGGGTCGACCGCCGGTTTAGTAACCGGTTTGCCTTCCAGACCGCTTACACCTTGTCGCGTACCATCAGTAACGTCCCCACTCAGTCGTACGTCAGTGCCACGACTGACGTATTCAACTACGACCAGGATAAGGGCTACGCCGATCTTGACCGACGGCACACCCTCATCTTCAACGCGATCTACGCTCTACCCAGCTTCAAGGAGCGCGGTGCCCTGTTTAGCAACATTTTCGGTGATTGGCAGCTCAATACCATTGCCTCTTACTATAGCGGTACGCCTTTGAACGTCATTCTGGGCACAGACAGAGCTGGCCTGGGCAACGCTACTACGCAGCGTCCAGATCTTGTTTCAGGCGCTCAGATTTACATCCACAACTCCAACGATCGGTCCTTGCTGATCAACAGGGCGGCATTCGCAGTACCAGCTGCGGGCACGTTCGGCAACTTAGAGCGTGGGGATGTGAGGGCGCCCAGCATCAAGAATATCGATTTCTCAATGGCCAAGACCTGGAAGATGAAGGAGCGCTATGGTCTACAGTTCCGGGCGGAGATGTTCAACGTCTTCAACATGGTAAACTTCAGAGGACATAACCTCAGCCAGGCCGGCGGCGGCATTGACAACACTCTGTCCAACGGTGGTTTTGGTCGAGCTGGCTCTACACGCGGGCCGCGTGAAATTCAGTTCGGTCTGAAATTCACTTTCTGATATAGTTCGCCTAACCGAAGCAGAACGGAGGGTTGAATAAATCATTCAGCCCTCCGTTCACCTTTTACTGAATCCAATGATGTCGCACTATTAGCAATGTATTTCCTTGCGATTTTCCTCTCTGCGCTGCTCCTGCTCATCCCCTTCCAAACCCCTGGCGATTCATTTCGAAAGCACTATGAAGTAGCCGAGGCGTATCGGCGAGCCGGCAATTTGACGGCGGCGGAGGCAGAGTACATCGCCATACTGAAGGTGGCATATCCGGCGCTGGGGAGAAGCTACACAGCACAGTCCAACTACGGCGGGGCAGTCGCTGCGCTCGAGGCTGCCGCGGCCGACGGCACTGATTCCCCGCAATCGCTCGTCGAGTTGGCCATCGCTTATTTCAACGCCGGACAGTATGAGAAGGCAGCGGAGCCTTTGCATCGTGCGCTAGCACGCGATCCGGGTAGTGCGCCCGCTCACCACATGATGGGCAAGACGCACTTCATGATGGGCGCGTACGAGGAAGCCGAGCGCGAACTGGAAGCGGTGCTCGCGTTGACGCCGAATGATCAAGACGTGGCTTACACGCTGGGCCTGGCTTATCTCAAGCAACGCAAGGTCGCCGAAGCACGACGCATTTACGAACGCATGGTCACGCAACTTCGGGACGGACCTCGCCTTCGTGTGCTCATTGGTCGCGCGTATCGTGAAACCGGTTTTTTCGTGGAGGCTATCGCTGAGTTTAAGAAGGCGGCTGCTCTGGATCCGCGATTCCCGCGTGTCCACTACTACCTCGGTCACACCTATCTGCTTAAGGACGGAGCCGTCCGACTCAGCGAGGCCACGAAGGAGCTGCAGTTGGAATTGGCCGCTCACCCTGACGAATTTCAGGCCAACTTTTTTCTCGGTGTGATTCACATGACCGAAGGCCGGTGGCTTCCGGCAGTACCGCTCATGGAGAAGGCTTCACGACTTCAACCGAATAACCCCGACCCACACTACTTCCTCGGTCAGGCTTACCAGAGCTTGCAAAGATATGAGCAGGCGATCAAGGCGCTTAGGAAGGCTATCGACCTGAATCCTCGTCTTGATCATAATGACTATCAGGTGAGTAATGCGCACTACCGGCTTGGGCAGTCATTGATCAAGGTGGGTCGAACCCAGGAGGGCGAGCAGGAGCTTCAGATTGCCTCAGACCTCAAGTCAAAAGCCTTCAAGACGGATGCGGCCAAGCTGGACGCCTACCTCAAAACCGCCGACAAGGACGCGGAGGTGGATAAACTCTCGTCGCAGAAAGTCATCCCCGCATCCAGTCCGGTGGATGCGCGGAAGGCGGCGGCGTTGCAAGCGGATGCGACCTTTTACGAGAAACTGATCGCGGCTGCTCACAACAACATCGGCCTGCTACGGGCGGAGCGAGAAGACTTTGGCGCCGCGGCAGAACACTTCAGGACCGCCGCGAAATGGAATCCGCGGCACGAAGGGCTCGATTACAATCTGGGCCTCGCCCTCTACAAGTCTGAGTCTTACAAAGACGCCGTCGCGCCGCTTGAGAGAGAGTTGAAGGCGCGTCCAAACGATCTACAAGTTCAGCAGTTGCTGGGTCTGAGTTTTTTCATGATTGAGGACTATGCCAAAGCGTCGGCGCTGTTGACGGAAGTGGTGGCTGCCAAACCAAGTGAGGTGACCCTCTACTACCCGCTCGCTCTTTCACTTTCGAAGGAGCGTAAGACAGAGGCGGCTGAACGCGTCACACGGCAAATGGTAGCTTTGGGCGGCGACAGTCCTCAGGTTCATATCCTGCTTGGCATGGCCCACTATGAACAGAACGAAGCTGCCAAAGCACTAGACGAACTCCGTAAAGCAATCTCACTCGACGCCAAGGTGCGACTCGCCCACTTCTATTCGGGCATGATCTATGTGAGGACAGGTAAACTCGACGAGGCCGCTCGTGAGTTGGAAGCAGAGCTGGCACTGAACCCTCGCGACGTTCAGGCCAGATATCATCTCGGTTACGTTGCGCTCGCTCGCCAGGAAACAGAGCGGGGCATTGGATTAATGCGAGAGGTCATCCGGGAACGGCCCGATTTTGCCAATGCGCACTTTGAGTTGGGTAACGCTTTGCTAAAGCGCGGCGACGTTGGCGGCGCGGTGGAAAGCCTCGAAGCTGCTGTCAAGCTTGCCCCTGGAGAGACTCACATTCATTATCAACTCGGCCGCGCCTATATCGCTGCAGGTCGTCAAGCGGACGGCGAGGGCCAACTTGAAATAGCCCGGCAGTTAAAAGAGAAAGCTCTGCGCCAGGCGAATCAATGAAGAAATCTCCGATTTCTCGGCTTCGATTATTGATTGTGAAACAAAAGCGGCTTCCTGCACTTACTATAAGAAATCACAAATCACAAATCATTAAGTCGTTTCTGATTGCGGCGTTACTGGTCTTACCTCTCGCAATTCTGCCCGCGCGCGGCCATCAGCCCTCCGGCCTCCGATTTACGGATGTTACGGAGCGTGCCGGCATCACCTTCAAGCATGTCTCCACGCCTGAGAAGAGGTACATTGTCGAGTCGATGAGTGGAGGCGTAGCGCTCATTGACTATGACAA
>Ga0134127_10003044_pt1 | contig 12013 bp, 10 predicted proteins | sample KB31753_FD_96459 | JGI IMG/M metagenome (GOLD analysis project Ga0134127, IMG submission 96459) | Terrestrial soil microbial communities with excess Nitrogen fertilizer from Kellogg Biological Station, Michigan, USA - KB3-175-3 | ecosystem: Environmental > Terrestrial > Soil > Unclassified ...
AGTCTGGGGTCCTCGACAGCGCACCGCGCAATCAACCGCAGACTAGACAGTCTACGGTGCTTCTGGTCTTTTGTACCTGGATCCAATTGCTATAAATCAAATCTGGAGGATCGATGAAAAAGTATTTAGCACTGTTTGCCTTACTCCCGTTCAGCTTAGCGTTGGTGTTAGCCGGCGTTCCCATCAAGCGTGTCGGCGCTCAGGGCCGCCCAGATGATCCCGGCCATCAATGGGCGGTACGAGCTGATGGTAGAGTAGCCGCTCCCGACGGCGTCATTTTTGAGTCGCAAAAGGCCTTTGTAGATGCCGGCAGAAGGTGCAACACACGGCACGCCGATGATCTCGAAATAGAGGAGATCGAAAACGAAGTCAGAAACAATCTCGGAGCCAGGGGTGGCGGGACGGGCAGCGCAGGAGGGGAAGGTGCCAGGGTCTATGCAAAGGGTTCGATCACTATACCCGTTAACTTCCACGTCGTTTACAAATCAGATGGCACCGGCAATGTTCCGGACAAGTCGCTGGATGATCAAATCGACGCGATGAACGAACATTTCGCCGGCCAGGACCTGCCTGTCTATAGAGCGCCTGCCGCAAACATGTCGTTCCGTTTCACGAAGGCCAGCGTGACGCGTACGCAGAACGACGCCTGGTATGCCGCCGGTCCAGGTTCGGCCGCAGAAAGGACGATGAAGAATTCATTGCACACTGGTACCGCCGACGACCTCAACTTCTACACAAACAGTGGCGGCGGCTACCTGGGTTGGGCTACGTTCCCGAATGAGTATGCGACCAAGCCGTTATTGGACGGAGTGGTCTGCTATTGGGCATCACTTCCTGGTTCCAATTATGTACCTTATAACGAAGGTGACACCGGGACACATGAAGTAGGACACTGGTTAGGGCTTTATCACACGTTTCAGGGCGGCTGCTCGGGCGCTAATGACGGTGTTGCTGATACTCCGGCCGAACGCGGTCCGACTTATGGTTGTCCCACCGGCAACCTGGATACTTGCAAGCAAAAGGGTACTACCGGCATCGACCCTTATGAGAATTTTATGGATTATACCGACGATCCCTGCATGTATAAGTTTACTTTGGGACAGGCCGATCGCAGCGATACAATGTGGGCCACTTATCGGGCCGGCAAATAATCGGTAGTCGTCAACCTCAACTGGAAACAGAGGGAGTGTTTCTTAGGAGGCACTCCTTTATTATTCCAGTGAGGTAAGCTTCGATGCCTATCGTTCGCATCAAACGTGCTCTCGCGACGCGACTTCGCCCCTGCACCATCCTTCTGCTGGCCATATCGACTAACTCCGTAACGGGAGTCGCGATACACCCCCAGGAACCACGAGGCCGCCTGATGCCTCCATCCAGCCTGAAGTGCGATCGGAATGACCTTACGGTTTACGACGGCAAGGTACTGAATTGCCGTCGCAGCAAAGGGAGCACCTACCTGCGCATTCGGACCAACTTTGATACGACAGAAGCTGTGACCATCCGTCATCCGGGGACGGATGACCCGTCGCAGTCCTATTTACTCAACGCTGAGCCATTTACAAAGAGTGATTGGCGACGAATCGAGAAGAGAAAAGGAGTCTTGAAGCCCGGTATGCGTGCCAACATCTGGGTTTGTCGAGGCAATCCGGCCATTCAGCCAATAGTGGACTGGCGACCGGACGACAGCGGTGCGTATCCAAAGAGTCGGTAAGATTTCTTTCAAAGCGATCAAGCTTACAGGCGCGCCGACGAACGGTTGACTTGACGCAGCACCCTTGATAGGCTAGCGGACCACTTCGGGAATCGCGTATGTCCTGCTCGAGCGTGTCGGACTACTCGGGCATCAGTAGGTCTCACATAAGGAGGTTGCACCAATGAAGAAACCAAGTCTGTTCAACCGCTACGCCGTTCTTACGCTGGCGGTTTGTATTCTTACAATTGCTCCCTCGCTCTACGCCGACGGCGGAGCCAACCATCAGGATCCCAACCCAAATTTTGGTGTTTCGGGAGGCAACGTCAACGACATAACTTCCCGGTTTTGCTGCAGCGGTACACTGGGTGCGCTAGTGAAAAGCGGAACCACCAACTATATTCTGAGTAACAACCACGTGCTCGCCAGAGGGGATCAAGCGGTGGCGGGCGAAGACATATCGCAACCGGGCCGAATCGACAACAACTGCCAGCTGCCGCCGATCGTAGCTGACTTCACCACGGCGCCGGTGCTCGGATCAAACGTGGATGCAGCCATCGCTGAGTTGCGGTCGGGCGCCATGAACACTGCAGGGACCATCGAGGATATCGGAACGATAAGCTCGGTCGTTAAGGCTCCAAGTGTTGGACTGTCGGTAGCAAAGAGTGGCCGCACGACTGGCTTGACAACCGGTACGATCGGCTCGATCAACACCAGCGTGAACGTCCAATATCAGAAGAATTGCGGCAGTGGTAAGAAGTTTATTGTCAGTTACACCAATCAGGTTGTGATAAACAGCAGCACCTTCAGCGCCGGCGGGGACTCTGGCTCGCTGATTGTCTCTAACAATGCCTGTCATCAGCCCGTTGCATTGCTATTCGCGGGCAGCAGCTCAGCAACGATCGCCAATCCAATCGGAGAAGTGCTTACAAAGCTTTCGGCTGCGCTAGGGACTTCGGTGAGCTTTGTTGGCGGCAATTGCACGGCATCTCGCGACATCGCCGCGCGTGGTCAGACGCCCGAGCCCTCGGACGCCTCCATCAGCCGGGCAACAGCAGCGATGCGTTCACGAGAGAAAGCTCTCATGTCTCGCCCGGGGATCATCGGCATCGGCGTAGGCGGGTCGGATTCTGACCCCAACGAAGCTTCGATCGTCGTTTACATTGACGCTACTTCACCACTTTCGGTTAGCGTTCCAAGGCGAATCAACGGTGTACCGGTAACGCGAGTGTTTACCGAACCGTTCGTCGCATATTGAATCACCTCGGCATGCGTGCTGGTCCGCCAAGACAACCGCGGCGGACCAGCGCACGGCCATGCTCGCTGACAATATTCCCTTCTCGACTGCCCGTTTGTGCGTCGGGTCAATCTTAAGCCGACTTCTCAAAACTCTTGATCATGCTCTTTGCGTAACTGCGTCCGCGTTCATAACCCTGTCGGAATGGCTTCTCGTTGTAGTTCGATGGATAGTTAGCCATCAAGTAGTTGACAACATCTCCGTACGCTTTGCCTCGCGTTTGTCGATGCAGTGCGGCCTCGAAGCCAGACCGATAGTTTGGTTCATCCTGTTTAAAGCTGCCGGCTTGCTCGTATTGCTCTTCTTCGGCATCGCGCAATCCGAGCCACCAATTCTCACGCGCGGAATCAACGTCTTCTGCCCCGGCCTGATCTAGAACCTTTCGCACTCCCCCAGCTTGTCGGCCCTCGGAAATAAACACGATTACAATCGAACGTCCCTTCCTGAGCGCATCCTCATAGACAAAGAGATCATCCCGTGGCAATCCTTCAACTAACCCCTCATCCAGAGAATCCCCGAGCACCGCGCCGCTCGCCGCGCCCCCGATGCCCAGAATCGCTGCTCCGAGAATGCCTACTGCAATGACCGGCCCGACCCCGGGTACGAACAGGCTGGCTGCCGCTGTGCCGAGGCTCAACCCGCCGGCAGCCCCTAAGACTGCTCCCACCACTCCGCCAATCGCTGCACCCACTCCGGGCGCCTCCGTTTCCGTCGTGGGCACCGCCTTGAGGTCCTCCTCAGAGGCGCCAGGCATCAGAACGATAATGTGTTCATCGGGAATTCCGTCCGATTTTAGATAGCCTGCCGCTCGACAGGCATCGGCGCGAGTCTTGAAAATTCCTACCACCGTTTCCATTTGTTCTCCTTCGAGCCCCGACCAGAGTTCACACGCGGCACAGGCCACAAAAGCGATAAAAGAAGCTGCGTCGGAGACTCTGTTAGATCTCGGATCCTCTGAATTAACGCGACGTCTGTGCGTTTGGGATCTGGCAAGCGTCCTGATGAGATTATACACATGACCGTGTACTCGATCATCCGATAACGTTGGAGTCCAATTGCTGGTGAGGCTTATGATGGAAGTGTAGCGCGCATTCTAAAAGGGTTACCTATCTCGTTCGCGCGGTTTATGTATCTCAGTTTAAGCGGTGCGGCGAGCGTATCATTCGCAATATTACCGATTGAATTCCTTCGCAGGCTCTGTCGAAAACCGACGCCGTTAGATGGTAAGCAGATAAAGGCGGCAGCGATAACCCACCGTAGACTGCCCATCTGCGGCCGTTGGAAGGGGTCGAACTCGGATGACCCGCAGACTGGACAGTCTACGGTACATGAATCTTGAGGTTGCAATGGACAAAGCGCGCAAGACAAGTGTAAGCCTGGCTGCATTCGTTCTGTTGTGCTTCTTCCTGCCCTGGCTCGAGTTGAGCTGTCTGGGTGTTCGCGACTCGGTCAGCGGCTATGCTCTGGCACGCGAGGGCGAGAAGCTCCTTTGGATTGTGCCAGTGCTAATGATCACTATCGTTATAGTGGGATTTTCGCGGCCGCTGTGGGAAAAGGTGCCGGCCATTCCCGCGTTTGCGATGACGTTAGGAGGCAGCGTTAGCGCATATCTGATGTACCGGGAGCGCTCAAGCACAAACCAGTCGGCCCGGCTTGTTTTGACAGAATGGTCGCTCTTCTTCTGGCTCGGCTTTTTTGGGTGTTTATGTATCGTGGCAGCGGGGCTGGTTTTCTATAGCAAGCGCTCGAGATCGCCGTAGTCGGGCCGGGGCCGTTAATCCGCGGTAGCTTCAGCAAGCTCTTGCACTCCAACCGAAAAGTACGTCGCGTCGGGATGGTGGAATACCAACGCAGAGACGCTGGCCTCAGGTTCCATCATGAAGCCTTCGGTCAACTCCACACCGATCTCTTCGGGGTGCAGCAAGCGGAACAACTCGGCTTGCGAGTCGAGGTCGGGACACGCCGGGTAACCAAACGAATAACGCTTGCCTCGGTACCGAGCCTGGAATAACGCCTGACGCGGAAGTTCCGTCGGATCAGGAAAGCCCCACGCCGCGCGCAGCTTCGCGTGTAACCACTCGGCTGCTGCCTCGGCCGTTTCAAGGGCCAACGCCTGAAGAGCATATGATCGCAAGTACTCGCCTGCCTCCTTGGCTTTCTCCGCAAGCTCGCGTATGCCTTGCCCGGCCGTCGTTACGAACAGCGCGATGTGATCGCGGCCGGTGAGATCCGCAGGTAAGACAAGATCGCTTAGCGCAAGTCCGTCTTCCTTCCGTTGTCGAGGAAAACGGAAGGTTGCGACGGGAGTATCTACGGCCGAGGAAGCCGGCCCAGACAGCTTGGAGGCTGAACTCGACGCGCTGTCGAACAATTGAATGGCGTTGCCCGCGCGTTCCGCTTCGAAAAACTGCCATACAACCCCGACCCTCATAGCGCCGGCGCGGCATTCATCCTTCACCCGGTCGATTGTTCCTTCAAGCTCGCGAGCGAGGCGATCGCCCGAAGCGAGCAACTCTGTGAACTTGCCGCGCAAACCCATATGCCGCCCATACAGCATCTGCGGATTGATGTAACTCCACACCTCATCGAGGTCGGCGATTTCAATCACGTGCCGATCGAGATCAGGCGCCGGCGGAATCGGAACGTCGAGCGATATCTTCGAGCTACGTTGTTCGGTCTCGGCAACCGGTGGTTCTGAGACCCGCGCAACAGCGCCCAGGTCTCGATTGAGTAAATCTCCTTCAAGCTTCGACCGCGACTCCGGATCCATCAACTTGTTCAGGATGTCCAGCCCGTTCATCGCGTCATTCGCATACACAACCGTCCCGCCGTAGGCCGGTGCGATCTTACCTCGAGTGAATCGATCTGACAGCGCTGCGCCCCCGACGAGCAGAGGCTGATTGATGCCCGCGTCCTTCAAGTCTTCTGCGGTGAGTACCATCTGTTGCGCCGACTTCACCAGCAAGCCCGATAATCCTATTGCGTCAGGTTTATGCTCGCGCACTGCTTGAATCAAGACCTCGGGTGGAACCTTGATACCGAGGTTTACAACCTGATAGCCGTTGTTAGACAGGATTATGTCGACCAGATTCTTGCCGATGTCGTGCACGTCGCCTTTGACCGTAGCAAGAATGATTCGGCCGCGAGAGCTATCGGCACTCTTCTCCATGAATTGCTCGAGATGAGAGACCGCAGCCTTCATCGCTTCGGCGCTTTGAAGCACCTCGGCGACAATCAGTTCGTTGTTGTTGAACAGACGGCCCACCTCGGACATCCCGGCCATCAGCGGGCCGTTGACGATGTCCAGCGGCGCGGCTTCCTTGAGCTTCTGGTCTAGATCGGCGATCAGCCCTTCTTTGGTTCCTTCGATGATGTAGTTGCCCAGCCGCTCATCCAGCGGCAGATCGCTGGCTTTTTTCTTCTGTCTCGAAGTTGCGCTTCGAAAGTGCGCTGCAAACGCTGCAATCGGGTCGCCTCCGCGGTTCCATAATAGGTCCTCGGCGAGTTGGCGTTCCTGATCGGGGATCGACGCATAACGCTCGAGCTTCTCGGAATTGACTATCGCCAGATCGAGCCCGGCCTTTGTGCAGTGGTAGAGAAAGACCGAATTAAGGACTTCCCTTCCCGCGTCAGGAAGACCAAACGAAACGTTGCTTATTCCGAGAATCGTCTTGACGTAAGGAATCTCCTGCTTGATCAGGCGGACGCCTTCGATCGTCTCGACGGCGCTGCCGACGTAGTTCGCATCCCCGGTCGCACAAGGAAACACAAGAGGATCGATGACGATATCTTCAACCCTGATGCCGTAATCTTCGGTGAGCAGCCTGACCGAGCGACGGGCGATCTCGAGTTTACGCTCGCGAGTGATTGCCTGCGCCTGCTCCTTGTCTTCGTCGATACACCCGACGATGAGCGCGGCGCCGTATTTTCGGGCGAGCGGGGTCACACGTTCAAATTTGTCGAGACCGTCTTCCAGGTTGATGGAATTGATGATCGACTTGCCCTGACAGTACGTGAGTGCACGTTCGATGGCGACCGGATCGGTAGTGTCTACCATAGTCGGCGCTTTGACCACGCGGATCATCTTTTCGTAAAAGCGATCGACGTCGTACAACTCGTCCCGATCGGCGTTCTGAAGATTTACATCGCAGACCTGCGCGCCACCCTTTACCTGTTGCCGGGCAATCTCCGCCGCTTCCTCGTATTTCTCTTCGGTGATCAGGCGTTTGAATTTGCGCGACCCGACCTCGTTGGTGCGTTCGCCGACGATCAACGGGCGCTGATCGTCGCTGGCTTCGACAAAGTCGATTCCCGAAAACAACGTGCGATGATGCCTCGCCGGAATTCGTGGGCGTTTACCCTCAACCATCTTGGCGAGAGCTCGTATGTGAGGTGGGGTCGTGCCGCAACACCCACCTACGAGATTGATCCATCCGTGATCGACAAAACGCTCCAGCGTAGTCGCCATGCTTTCCGGAGTCTCGAGGTAGATGCCGTCTTCGTTTGGGAGACCCGCATTTGGGATGCAAGACACGCGGGTTTCCGCCAACTCGGCGAGGCTTCGGATGCGATCGGTCATGAACTCCGGACCGGTTGCGCAATTCAATCCTACCGACAACAACTCAGCGTGCATCACTGAGGTCGAGAAAGCTTCAACCGTCTGACCGGCCAGCATCGTGCCCATCGCTTCGATTGTGCCGGAGACCATAACTGGAACTTTGAAACCGATCTCGTCAAACAATTGCCAGATTCCAATCAGCGCGGCTTTAACGTTCCGAGTGTCTTGCTGAGTTTCAACGATCAGAATGTCAGCGCCGCCGGCGACAAGCCCCGCTGCTTGATCGTGAAACCCGTTGATCAGCTGATCGAACGTGACGCCGCCGGTGACCGATATCGCTTTTGTCGTCGGTCCCATCGAACCGGCAACAAATCGCGGTTTGTTGGCCGTGGATAGTTCATCCGCCGCTTGCCTTGCCAGCCGCGCCGCAGTCTCGTTCAGCAGATGAACTTGATCTTGAAGCCCGTACTCGGCGAGAACGATCGGCGTGCCGCCAAAGGTGTTCGTCTCCACGATATCTGCACCGACTTCCAGATAGCCTCGATGAATATCGAGCACCACATCCGGCCTCGTCAGCACAAGATTCTCGTTGCAGCCCTCAAGCTGAACGCCGCCAAAGTCCTCGGCGGTGAGATGGCGCGCCTGGATGGCGGTGCCCATCGCGCCATCGAGCACGAGTATGCGCTCCGCGAGCAATTCTTCGAGTAACTTCGTTCTTGATTCCCGTTCGGTCATTAATGCAACAACTGTAACTTGATCGCTTCGTTCTTGGCACCTTTGCGTTTAAGGAGCGACCATCTCACCCTGCTTTTCACCGGAACGGCCTCGCGGCGCTCATCTCGCACTGATGGCCCATCCAAGCCGCCTTGAATTGGGTAAGTCAGTTTGAGGCGTGTTGGCAGCCCAGTCGGCATCAAATGCAGTTCAGCCTCTCGATCGTTATCAGGGACATAGACATTCGAATAGGCGCAATCGCTGATCCAGCAAATCACCGACAGCTCGATTCCAAGCCCGCGTTTTAGCCCCGCGCGGTACGTGGCGGTTGCCCGAGCCAGATTCTCGGCAGCGATCGGCACCCTGACATAGAAGCGGCCCTCCACAATTTGAAGATCTTCAGAGAAGACCCATTCAACTTTATTGGCTACGTTCTCGCGCCTGAGAAATCCGAGAAACTCGGTTACAGCAAAGTTGAATTCTTCCGGTGCCGTTTCTCCTGAGTTCCTCTGATCATCACGCATCAACGTTTCAGTTCCTCTTAGGAGGCTTCTCTTCCGCCGCCTTCTTCACTTCGGGAGGCTTCTCTTCACTATCGTCCACAGGCCCGAGTAACTTCTTTATTTGCGGCTTGCGCTCGCGGGCCACCGCGGCCATCGTGAAGTACGCGTAGTCGAATGTCGCCTGGTTCATGGCCTGCGCACCGCTCACCAGATACTTGTAGCCAATGTCATCGTCGTTATCGACAAAGAAACTGCCTATAGTGATCGAGTCGTTAGCCGCGAGCAGATACTTGTAGACTGCCTCTTTGTTTGCCGCGCCTTTTAGGCTCCCAAAGTTGTAAATGTAAAAGCCGAGCAGATTCCTTCGGCGATCATTCACCATCACGATTGTCACCTTGCCGCCCTTAGCATCGGGATAATTGCTCACGACCATGTCAGGCGTGCTCTTTGAGTCATCGATGGTAGAGCCAGTGCGCCGCAGGAACTGTTTCATCCGGTCGCTGAACGTAAGCTGCGGAACAGGTTTTACGACTTTCGGGGGAACGGCCGCGCCTGGTTCTATCTGCTGCGCCGGCACGAATCCGCAAGTCAGCGCGACCATTATCAGTACTCGTGCGATTAGCATCTTGCTCACTCTCCCTGCCTTCAAACGATTACTTATCCGGCACAATCTCAGGCTTACGCTCATCCTTAACCATGTACTCATCGAGCACCCGCGTATACTCGTCGGTGATTCGAAGCAATTCGGTCACCGCCACGCGAAATGTGTCGTACGCGACCCCGATCTCCGTCGTCAGCGTAAACCGCGCGCCAATGTCTCCCTGCGGGTCGACGAAAAACGTAGCAAACCCACGGTGATTGGCTTCAAGCAATCGCTGAAACATCTTCTCGCGATCGGTCGCTCTCGCCAGCGTAAAATACCGCCCCTTCAGCTTCGGATAGACCGTAAGCACCAACGATTTGTCCTTTCGCACCTCGACGTAAAGGTCCAGCCTTTCCGCATTCTTGTTCTCGCTGCGCGGAACAACCAGCGCGTCGGCGTTCTTTGGGTGTGGAACGTATCGAAGACCCATTTTGTCGAGATACCCGCGCAGCGTCGCGGTATTGATCCCCTGGTCCTGCGCTGCACTTGCGATCGCGGCAAACATAGCAGCCGCCACTAACGAAATTGTGATTCGGCTCTTCATAGACAAACTCCTGCCTGGTCAAGATCAGTCCCACGGTCTCAAGCTCTTCAACCTATCACCGCCGCTAAAGCCAATTCAAGCGTTGATACAGGTTCCGACCTCACAGGACGCCAAAGACATCCAGCGCATACTGGACCCGCCCAAACGGCGCGGAAACCTGTACGCCTTGAACGGCGTCTCGCAATTCAACCAGGGTTTCACGCGCGATCGCCAGCCCCTCTTCGCGAGCGGCATCCTTGTCGGTGATTCGTTCCATACGCTGTAATACCGATCTTGGCACGACAACGCCGGGCACCTCGTTAGCCAAAAACTCCGCGTTGCGATAAGAAACTAGCGGCCAGATACCTGCGATCACTGGAATGCGGCAATGCTCGATTCGCCGCAAAAAGCCTTCGAGCTGCTTCACGTCAAACGTAGGCTGAGTAATCGCAAACTCAGCGCCCGCCTCCACTTTCCACTCAAAACGCCGCAGCTCGTAATCCAAATCGACCGCGCACGGATTTACTCCAACGCCGATAAAAAATGACGTCGGTCCGCCTATCGGGTTCCCGCCGATGTCCAGGCCATGGTTGAGACGGTTCACCATATTCACAAGGCCAATCGAATCAATATCGAAGACAGCAGTTGCCTCCGGATAAGGACCCATCTTTGGCGGATCTCCGGTGATGATCAGCAGATTCCTTAGCCCCAGTCCTGCCGCGCCCAGGAGATCGCTGGTCATTCCAAGCAGGTTACGGTCGCGACAACAGTAATGGACGACCGTCTCAATTCCTACCCTCTGCTCGATCAGCGTGGAAACCGCAAGCACCCCCATTCGCGACTGTGCCCGCGGCCCGTCAGGAACATTCACCGCATCCACCCCGGCATCGTTCAACAAGCGCACGCCTTCGAGCATCTTCGAAGGATCGCATCCTTTGGGCGGCACGATTTCGACCGATGTGACGAACTCGCCTTCGCATATCTTCTTAGCGAGCCGCGAGCGCTCGGCTTTTGGAACGACTTTGACGTCAGGCGGCTGATCTTCCGGAACGAATACGCGCACGGTCGAGCGGCCTGGAGATAGCGCGGCCACCGCGTTGGCGATCTGCTTTATGTGCTCGGGCGTTGTGCCACAGCACCCACCGACGAACTTGGCGCCTGCCTGAATCAGACGCTTGGCGTATTTGGCCATATACTCCGGTGAAGCCATATAGAACATTCGGCCGTCGACCTGTCGAGGAAGCCCGCCGTTTGGCTGGGCTGATAGCTTCCGCTTGGTAACATCGCGCATCTTCTCGATGGCTTCGAGCATTGTGTGGGGGCCAACCGAACAGTTCAGCCCAATTACATCCGCCCCCCAATCGTCGAGTTGCTTTGTGAAGGTCTCGGGCGCGGTGCCGTAGCTTGTGTTGCCGTCGGTCTGAATGGTCATCTGGGCTACGACCGGCAGATCGGTGATCGAACGGATTGCGAGCAGTGCCTGCTGGATCTCCGAGACGTCGGAGAATGTTTCGAGCACAAACAGATCGACGCCGCCTTCCAGGAGGGCCTCCGCCTGTTCGCGAAAGATCTCTCTTGCTTCCTCGGCGGCGGTCTTGCCGTAGGGCTCGATGCGAATGCCAAGCGTGCCGATGGCGCCGGCGACAAAGGTTCGATCACCCGCGGCATCGCGCGCTATCCGGGCGCCTTCGTGATTGATCTGGTAGGTCTTGTCCTCCAGCCCATAGCCGGCAAGCTTTAAGCGATTAGCGCCGTAGGTGTTTGTTTCTATGATGTCAGCGCCTGCCTTGATGTATTCGCGTTGGACGGCCAACACGAGGTCGCGGCTGGTCAGGTTAAGCTCATCGTAGCAGCGGTTGATGTAAACCCCGCGCTGGTACAGCATTGTCCCCATCGCTCCATCGAATACATACACTCGGCCGTCGGTTACGGCGTTGCGAAAATCCTTCATAAGCTCACCCGCTGGCGCAAGCTGGCAGCTTGCGATGTCCCCATAAAGCAAAGACCCCGCGCTAAACTGCGCGGGGTCGAATCCGGACTGTTTAGCAGTTTTTTACGTGGAGCAATTTGCTTAAATCGCCACGA